>Ga0187851_10001188_pt1 | contig 25358 bp, 21 predicted proteins | sample June2016WEW_6_10_FD_132997 | JGI IMG/M metagenome (GOLD analysis project Ga0187851, IMG submission 132997) | Peatland microbial communities from SPRUCE experiment site at the Marcell Experimental Forest, Minnesota, USA - June2016WEW_6_10 | ecosystem: Environmental > Terrestrial > Soil >...
CCTGGGGCCGCTTCCCGGGATACCTGGGGCCGCTTCCCGGGATAATGGGAGGCCTGGAGCCGATCACGGTCGCCGGTATCGCCGAATTGAGGTGGTGTGACCCAGTGAGCGGGCTGGTAGCCGCGGCCCTGACCGTGCTGTGCCTGCCGTTCCTCGCCGCGCGGGTGGCAGGCGGCCAGCCGCCGAACCCGGGCCCGAAGCTGGCCGCGCTGGCCCCCGCCGGAATCCTGCCCGCCGTCGCCGGGGTCGTGGTGGGGGCGTTGTCTTCGTGGTGGCTCGCGCTGATCCTGGCTGTGCCCGCGCTGGTCCTGCTGGCCTGGCAGCTGCCCCCGGTCCGGTGGGCCCGCCGGGCCCCAGGCCCGGCGGGCCCCGGCGGCCAGGGCACGCCGCTGCGGGTGCTGAGCATGAACGTCAAGGGGGGCACGGCTGACGCGGAGGCCATCGCCGCCATCGTGGCCGCGCTCGAAGTGGATGTTCTCGCGGTCCAGGAACTGACCGGCGGGCTCGTGCAGCGGCTGGCCCTGACCGGGCTGACGGACGTCCTGCCACACTCCCAGCTCGAGCCGCGCGAGAGCTCGGCCGGCACCGGGCTCTGGGCCCGCTGGCCACTTACCTCCGTGCCCCCGGTGGACGGGCTGATCGCAGCGGCCCCCCGGGCCCGCATCGACCCTCCCGGCTTGCTGTCCGTCACGATCACCGCCGTGCACCCGGTCGCCCCGGTGGCGGACCGGGAACATATCTGGCGGCAGGAGCTTGGGCTGATCCAGGCGGCCCTGGCTGACACCAGCGGCCCGCAGCTGGCGGCCGGGGACTTCAACGCCAGCCGGGACCACCGCGCGTTCCGTGCCCTGCTCAGGTCGGGCTTCGTGGACTGCGCCGACGCCGCCCGCCAGCGGGTCTGGCCGGGTTTCACCTGGCCCGCGGACCGGCGCTTTCCGCCGCTGATGCGGCTGGATCACGTGCTGGCCTCACGCGGGGCCGTGGTGCACGAAACCAGGACCGTCCGCGTTCCCGGCAGCGATCACCTGGGCGTGCTGGCCGTGCTCGATTTCCGCTCCGCCGGCTGAGCACCGGCAGGCCGTTACCCTGGCGGGCGGCCCCGGGCGGCCCCGGCCAGGGAGCCGAGCAGGGCGACGACGCCGTCCGGCCCGTCCACCACCAGGTCGGCTCGCCCCGCCAGCGCGGTCACCTCGGCGGAGCCGCTGAACACGGTGAGCCCTGATACGCCATCACCGCGCAGCGCACGCACGGCGTCGAAGGCGGCCACGTCTCCGAGGTCGTCTCCGCAGAACATGACGGCGGACGGCCGTCGTTGCTGAACGAGGCTGTGCAGGGCCTGGCCCTTGTCCATGCCCTGCGGCCGCAGCTCGATCACCATGCGCCCCGGCTCGACGGCCAGCCCGTGTCGCGCGGCCAGGCCGGCCAGCGGGTCGCGGAGGCGGTCCAGGGCCGCCTGCGGATCAGCCGCCTGCCGGGTGTGCACCGCGACGGCGTGGCCCTTGTCCTCGATCCGCGTCCCGTCCGGCGCGCCCGCCACGGCGAGCAGTCCGGGCAGCTCGGCGCGGGCCGCCTCGACCCCGGCCTGCGACGGGGGCGACTCGAGCACCCCGTCCGCCCAGCGCTCGAGGCCGTAGTGGCCGAGCACGACGAGGCCCGGGACCGCCTGGAACCCGCCCAGATCCACGGCGGACGCGGCCGGACGGCCGGTGATCACCGCGAGGGTGCCGACCACGGCAGCCACCTGCCGCAGGGCCGGGACCGCCCCTGGATGCGCCCGGGCCGCGGCCGGGTCGGCCACGATGGGGGACAGCGTCCCGTCGAAGTCCAGCGCGACGATGCCGTGGCCCGGATCGGCGAGCAGCGCAGCCAGCCCGGCGCGCCCTTCGGGGGTTACCGGAACTGGCAGGGTCGCAGCACCTGTCGCGGGCCCGCTCACCAGGACGGGCCGTCGCGCCGGTCGGGGCCGGCCGAGCGCATCCGGTGCCGCCTGGCTCGCTGTCGGCGTAGCCGGGTCACCAGGGCCGGGTCGAACACGAGCGCCTCCGGACGGTCAATGAGGTCGTTCAGCAGCTGGTAGTAACTGGTCGCAGTCATGCCCAGGGCGTCGCGGATCTCCTGCTCCTTCGCGCCAGGCGACCGCCACCAGCCACGCTCGAAGGCGAGGACCCGCATTTCGCGTTCGGACAGCGCCGCCATCTGCCCTCCAGTACCGCGCCCGCAGCTTCATCCTAGGGCGGCACTAGCCGGTGTGCCCACGACCCCGTACGCTCAGCCTTCGTGGCTTCATTCGACTGCATAACGTTCCTTACTGACTACGGCCTGGAGGACGGGTTCGTCGCCGCCTGCCATGGGGTCGCCGCTCGCGTCACCCCCGGGATCAGGCTGATCGACATCACCCATCTCGTGCCGCCCGGCGATGTGCGCCGCGGCGCCGCCGTGCTGGCCCAGACCATCCCCTACCTGCCGCCAGGCGTTCACGTCGCGGTGGTGGACCCGGGAGTCGGGACCGCACGCCGCGGGATCGCGGTGGCTGCCGGGGAGTCCATCCTGGTCGGCCCGGACAACGGGCTGCTGTCCTGGGCCGTGGCCGCGCTCGGTGGGGCGACCGCAGCCTGCCAGCTGACCAACGGCGAGCTGTGGCTGCACCCGGTGTCCCCCACGTTCCACGGCCGGGACATCTTCACCCCGGTCGCCGCGCACCTGGCGGGCGGCGCCGACCTGGCCTCGGTCGGCACGCCTGTCGACCTCGCGGACCTGGTGACGCTGCCCGCGCCGACCAGCCGGGTGCACGACGGCGAGGCCGAGGGCGAGGTGATGTCGGTGGACAGGTTCGGCAACGTCCAGCTGTCCATCGCGGCCTCCGACGCCGACCGGCTGGGCCTGGGTTTCGGCTCGCCGGTGGTGGTCCGCTGCGGGCGGCGCCAGCTGACGGTGCCGTACCTGGAGACGTTCGCCGCGGTGGCCCCCGGGGAGATCGTCGCCTTCACGGACAGCGCCGGGCTCATCTCACTGGCGGTGAACGGCGGCGACGCCGCGGAGCAGCTCGGGCTGCCTCCCGGCGCCCATGTCCGGCTGTCCGCGGCCATGCCTGCCTGAGCCGTCCGCTCCGCCCTCGGAAACCTCCCGAACGTGGCAGAATGCCCGGGGGATGATGGGAGGGTTAGCGCATGGCGCAGCGGCTCCGGAGCCGGGCGACGGCGGCTGTCGCCACGGGTCTCGCAGCGACCTGCATCGGGGTTGCGGCGGCGCCTGCGTTCGCGGGCACGGTCCGTGACCAGGAGTGGTGGCTCACCTCACTGCATGTGACCCAGGCCTGGCTTTCCAGCCGGGGCACCGGGGTCACAGTGGCCGTGCTGGACACTGGTGTGGACCCCACCCAGCCCGACCTGGCCGGCTCGGTGATCACCGGACGGGATTTCACCGGCTCCGGCCGGACCGCGGGCGGCCCGTTCTGGGGCGTCCACGGCACGGCGATGGCCAGCATCATCGCCGGGCACGGGGATGGCCCGCACCACGCCGACGGCATCATCGGGGTCGCTCCTCAGGCGAAGATCCTGTCCGTGCGGGTCACGCTTGAGAACAAGGACCCGCTGCTGGCCAGCCCGACCGTGGTGGCCGCGCTGCCCACGGCGATCGCCCGCGGCATCCGGTACGCGGTCGGGCACGGCGCGCAAGTCATCGACCTGCCCCTGGACCCGGCCGCACAGGCCGGCGGGACCACCCCGGGCGGCAGCCCGGCGGAGCGCAGCGCGGTCGAGGCGGCGCTGGCCAAGGGCGTCGTCCTGGTGGCCCCCTCCGGCGACAACGGCGCCGGGAGCGACACGATCAACTACCCGGCCGCCTACCCGGGCGTGATCTCGGTCGGCGCGTTCAGCCAGGGCTTCGTCAAGGCGCCGTTCACCAACCAGCAGCCCTACGCCACGCTGACCGCGGCCGGCAACGGCGTCATCGCGGCGAACGGCCTGACCGGCTACGCCAAGCTGAAGAGCACCAGCGCGGCGAGCGCCGTGGTGGCCGGCATCGCCGCCCTGATCCGCTCACAGTTCCCCACGCTCACCCCGGCCCAGGTGGAGCAGGCCCTGACCAGCAGCACCGCGTTCCGCCATACGGACGGCCGGAAGGACGGCTCCGGGTTCGGCACCGCCGACGCGGCGGCCGCGCTGCTCGCGGCGGCCAACATCAACGCGACGCCGGCCAGTTCGGCGTCGCCGGGCACGGCGGACCCCACTCCGCCGGCCCCCCCGAAGGTCCACGTGACCACCAAGAGCCTCTGGCAGGCCGTGCGCATCCCGGTGCTCGGTCTCGTGGCCCTGGCGCTGCTCGCGCTCATCATCCTGATCAGCGTGCGGGTGCGGCAGCGGCGTGCGCTCGATGCCCAGCTGGCTCCGCTGCAGGCCGCGGCGCGGGCTTCGCGGGCGCAGGCGGCGGCCAGCATGACCGGCATGGGCAGCCCGGGTCCGGGCTACGGGCCACCCCCTGGTGCTGCGGTGCCGGGCCGTGTCCCGGCCAGCAGCGAACCAGGGCACGGCTCCGGGAACTTCGGGCTGGCCAGCGCCGGCCCGGGCGACCCGGGTCTGGCTGGCCGAGTTCCTGCGGGCACGGGCTCGGCGGGCCGGGCGGCGGCCACTGGGTTCGCCAGCGACGGGCCGGGCGGCGGCGGGCGGCCCGGCAGCGGACGGCCGCTGTCAGCATCGGTCGCGCGCCCGTCGGTCAGCGGCAAGCCGCCTTGGGAAGAGCAGGAGCCGGCAGCCCCGGCTCCTGCCCCGCCGCAACCGGGCCGGGCGGAGGCCAGGTTCCTGCTGCCCGGCCGCGGGCTGGGCAGCATGGACGCGGCGGGCAGCAGGCCGGCTGCGGGCGGCTCCGCTGGCGGCGGCTCCGCTGGCGGCGGCCCCGCTGGCGGCGGCCCTGCTGATGGCGGTCCGGCCCGCGCCAGTTCCCGCGCCGACAGTTCCCCCCCGGGGAGCGAAGGCACGAGCACCCTGAACCTGGGTGGCTGGAGCCTGGGCAAGCCCAGCGGCGGCACGGGCCGGGTGGGCGCCCGCAACGGCGCCCCCGAAACGGGCAGCTCAACCACGGGCAGCTCAACCACGGGCAGCACAACCACCGGCAGCACAACCACCGGCAGCACAACCACCGGCAGCACAACCACCGGCAGCACCGGCACAGGGAAAGCAGCGACCGGGAACACCGGCAGAGGAAAGGGCACGACGGGGGCGGGAAGCACCGGCCCCGGGTCCCCGGGGCCGCTGACCGGGATCGGCGGTACCGGTTCGAACAGGGCCGCGGCCGAGGCCCGGGCCCGTTTCGGTCCCTCGCCCTTCGACGACCCCTCGTTCGAGATTCCCGCGTTCGGCCCCTCGGCCGCCGGCGGCTCCCCGCCCGACGACCGCGCGTTCGGCGAGCCCGTGCCGGGCAGACCCACACTGGGTGCGGCCACACCGGGTGCCTTCAGGCTGGGCACGCCGCCGCCGGGGAAATCAGCGCCAGGCGCCCCCGCGGATGCCGTCCGCGCAGCTCCGCCTGCGGGGAATGCTGGCTCGCGTGGCCCGGGCCGCCACGGCGCGGCGCGTGGCGTCGCGGGCGGGAACTCCCCGGGGACGACTAGCGGAGCCGGCCCGGAGGGCCCCGCCGCGGGCTGGGCTGGCGACGGCCCGCCCGCAGCGGTGCCGCCCCTGGGGTCCGCGCAGCGGCTGAACCCGGTGCGGGCGCCCGGGACGAGCGGTCACCCGCCCTGGGAGCCAGCCGAGAAGCCAGCGAGCGAGCTTCCGTGGATGGACGCGCCCGGCTCCGGTCAGGGCCGGCTGGTCCCGCCCCGGCGCGCCTTCCCGGTGAACGCCGAAGGGCCAGCTGCCGGTCCGGCCGTCAGCGGTGTGAGCACCGTTGGCCTGGGTGCGGGTGGCCTGGGTGCCGGCGGCCTGGGTGCGGAGCGGACCGGCGCCGGCCGGCCACTGGGCGCCAGCAGGCCGGCCGACCAGCCGACCACGACTGACTCCGGGCTGGCCCGCCGCAGGCCGAAAAGCCAGAGCCCGTTCCCCGAACTGGTTGGCCCGCCGCCCGGGATGGACCCGCCGCCCGGCAGCCGGTCCGGCGAGGACACCGAGGGCACCAGCAGGCCCATGTACTCGTGGAATCCATCGGACACCACGGAGGCCTTCCCCGCGGTCCCGCCCCCGGGAGACTCGCGCCCGGGCTAGGTGCACCCTGCCACCCGGGCCACCGGGCTGCGGGTCCTACTCGGAGGACCCCTCGCCGTTCATTTCCGCCTTGCGGACTGAGGCGTACATGGGCACGTATTCCTGCCCGGACAGGTCGTGGATGGCCTGGATGACCTCGTCCGTGATACCGCGACGGGCCCTGCCTGGCGCGGTCTCCTGGTACGCCTCGAACGTGAGCGGCTTGCCGATCCGCATCGACACCTGATGCAGCCGTGGCACCACGTGCCCGGGCGGCAGGATCCGGTCGGTGCCCATCATCGCCACCGGGATCACGGGCAGGCCGGAGTTCATCGCAAGCCAGGCCACGCCGGTGCGGCCGCGGTACAGCCGCCCGTCCGGTGACCGGGTGCCCTCGGGGTAGATGCCGAACAGCTGGCCGCGGCGCAGCAGGGCCAGCGCCGCCTCCAGCATGTCCTGCGCGGCCCGGGCCTGCGCCCGGTCCACGGACAGCTGCTTGGTGGCGCGCAGGTAGGTGCCGGCGACCCGCTGTGCCACACTCCGGCCGGTGAAGTACTCCGACTTCGCGGCGAAGGTGAGCGGGCGGTCGAGCATCAGCGGAAGGAAGATCGAGTCCACGATGGACAGGTGGTTGGACGCCAGGATGGCGCCGCCCTCGGGTGGGATGTACTCCAGGCCGGTGATCCGCGGCCGCCAGAGGAGTCGCAAGACTGGACCGGCCACAACCCTGGACAGCTGGTACTGCACCCGATAGCTCCTGGAATGTCGATCCGCCTCGCTGCTCAAAGATATCCGGGGTCAGCCGCGGCGGAGGAGGCTCGGCGCTGATCCGCGTCCGCCGGCGCCGCCGGCCAGCCGGGGCTCCCGCTCAGCCCACCTCAGCTGGCGCAGATATTCTGGCTGGCCGTCCGGGACGAGAAGCTCGGCGAAGGGGTGGGGGTAGTCGACTGGGCCGTGCCCTCGGTCTGGGTCGTGGTGCCGTAGTTACTGCCCAGCAGGAGGACGAGCCGGTCGCTGGTGCCCGGGACCTCCTGGATGGCTGAGCCGGGCACCTTGGCCTCCAGCAGCCTGGCCTGTGCCCCGTGACCCGCGTGGTACTCGATCACCGTCTCGGTGATGTCCTGCGTGGACTCCTGGGTCATGCCCGTCACGTTGAAGCCCTTTTGCTGCAGCAGGGTGCCGACCGAGTCCTGCAGCCCGTACTGTGCGGTTCCGTTGCGGACCGAGACGGAGACCGTGTGCGGGGAGATCGTGGGCTGCTTAGCCTCGCGGATCGTCGCGTTGCTGACCGGGATGTCGTCCTGGAAGTCCTGGAAGATCGTGCTGTCCTCAGGCTGCGTCCACATCACGTTGGCGGTGTCGGTCGGCACCACCAGTTGGCGGGGGTAGTTCGGCAGGGTGAAGAAGGTGACCTGGCTGGCCGGCAGGTTCTTGACGCTCATCGCGAGGTTGTACAGGCCGTGGATGCCGCCGAGCTGGCTGTCGATCGTGATCGACTTGGTGGCGGCATCGAGGAAACGGTAAATGGCGACGGGGTTCAGCAGCTTGCTCCTCACCCGCTCGATGAGCGAGGACATGAAGGCCTGCTGGCGTCCGATCCGCTCGAGGTCGCTGCCGTTACCCAGGGTGTAGCGGGCCCGGACGTACGCCAGAGCGACGAAACCGCGCAGCAGGTGATGCCCGGCCGACAGGTACAGATCGGACTTGGGGTCGTCGATCGGCGTGGTGTTGCACTCCTCGACCCCGCCGAGCGCGTTGACCATGGCCTCGAACCCGTCGAAGTTGATGGCCACGAAGTGATCAATGTGGATGCCGGTGTCCTGCTCCAGGGTCTTGACCGTGCAGGCCACACCCCGGTCGGTGTGATTGCCGTCCAGGTTGCCCAGGGCGAAAGCCTCGTTGATCTTGAAGGTGGTGGGCGAGGACATCGAGCCGTTGCCCATGTCGCACGCGGGGATGTTCACCCACGAGTCGCGCGGGATCGACATCACGTCGACCCACTTCCGGTCGGCCGCGATGTGCATGATCAGCAACGTGTCGGACTGGTCGGTGGTGAGGTCCTGCCCGAAGCCCCGTATGCCGTTACGGCTGTCCGAGCCGATGATCATGATGTTCTCGGCCTGCGGATGCGTGTCGACCGGCTGGGTGCCGAGCTCACCGGAGATGTTGACCTGATGGATGTTGCCGTTCAGGTGCCGGTAGACGGCGTAAGCGCCCCCGAGGGCCAGCAGCACCACCACCGCGGCGCCCCCGGCCGTCCAGGCCAGGATCTTCTTCTTACGGCTGGGACGGTGGCCCAGCCTGGCCGGGGCGCCCGCCGCAGCGCCCGGCGGGACAGGAGGACCAGCCGCATCATCGCGGCCAGCGGCGCCGGCGGGAGCGCCACCATCTGCGTCATCCGCGGGGACGTTCCCGGCCGCTCCAGGCCTGGTACCGGCCGGTTCGTGCTCCGGCGGATCCTCGCTTCCCGGCACATGCCCGGGGCCCGAACCAGGCTCGTCCATGTCGGCCGGCCCCATGCCTTCTCACCCCATACCCAGATCCGGTGGGGGCTCGCGCGCTGTGCACACGGGACACGCAGCCGTTGCGGAGCGTTACACCCGAAGCGCAAACCACCCCACTCGGCGCAACGCTATAGCCGCGCGGATAGTTTCACCGTCCACTAAGTACCCACATGCAGGCAAATAGTCACGTTGACCGGCAGTCACGACGAGTAACTACCTTTGTAACCACAGTACACGTCGTGGCTTCTGGTGCTCTGGGTGGCACTACACCATTTAACGGGTTCGAGGTGCCAGAGGTGCCTCGTGGGATCTGGGTCGGTCTACGGCCGCCCCCACTCCTGGGCCAGCAACTCGGACGAGCCGACCCGGTCGGCATGGTCGTGGGTGACGCTGGTCACCAGGATCACGTCGGCGGACACCAGCAGATGCGGCCCGTCCGCCACCGCCGACGGGCGGAAAGCGGCCCGGTACGCGCCCGGTCGTCCGGCTCCCGCCACCCGGCGAGATGCCATCCCGCCCCGTCCAGCGCCGCGAGGTAGAGTCCTGCGGCTTCCGGCATCCCTGGCTCCTTCCGGGCCCGGGCTCGCTTCCCCGGGCGGTCCGCCGTGACGACGCTACGCCGTCACGCCCCCTAAGTCTATAAATCCGATCGGTATAGCATTCATTGAGTGGAGAGCCGCCGGCGGGCACGCCCAGTTCCACCGTGATCAACGACAGCCGCCGGCCGGCACGCCAACAGTTCTCTTTCGTGATCAAACGATCGGTGTCGCCAGAACGACACCGATCGTTTGATCACGGAAGGGGTGAGCGGTGATCACGGAAGGGGTGAGCGGTGATCACGGCGTAGGGTCGGAGGGGTATCACGATGCGGCGAGAGGATACCCGTGCCCGCACCAGAGGCTGAGCCACTGCCGGTTCTCGATGCCCTGCACTCGACCCCGGCCCGCCGGTACCTGTCCCCCGAGCCGATTCCGGACGATGTCATCTGGGCCATCCTCGACGCGGCCGTCCGGGGCCCGACCGGCGGCAACCAGCAGGGGTGGGGCTGGGTCGTGGTCACCGACCCGGCGATCAAGCAGCAAGTGGCCGAGTGGTACCTGGAGGGCTGGAACCGGGCATACGGCAGCCGGCGGGAGGAGATCCTGGCCGCGCCGCCCGGCGCGGACGGGCTGAGCCCCCGCTCGTTCCTGGCCGCCGAGCACCTGGCGAACCATCTCGCCGAGGCGCCGGTGTGGATCTTCCCGGTGCTGCGGAACGGGGCCGGAGCGCGCAGCCCCCGGCTGGGCAGCTCTATCTACGGGGCGGTGCAGCAGCTCATCCTGGCCGCCCGGGCCCACGGGGTGGGCACCACCCTGACCACGCTGTACTCCGGCCACGAAGACGAGGTGCGGGACCTGCTCGGCCTGCCCGCGGACGCGCTGACCATGGGCCTGCTCCCGCTCGGCTACCCGGCCCGGGGCCGCTGGGCCCAGCCGAAACGCCGCCCGGTGGAAGAGGTGGTGCACTGGAACCAGTGGGGAGCCACCCGCCCCCGGCCCTGACCCGGGCAGCACTCGGGTAGACCGTTGGAACAGCTGGAGCCGGTGACCAGGATCGAACTGGTGACCTGCCGTTTACAAGACGGCCGCTCTGCCAACTGAGCTACACCGGCGGGGGCTGGCTGAATCGTAGCCCACCGGGCACCCGCAGGGCTGCCTCCGCCCGCCGCGCTGGCCGGCAGGCCGCGCGCGGCAGGCAGGACACTGGCAGCCCGCAGACCAGACAGCGCCCTGGCTGCGGGCGTGTCAGGAATGGAGTGCGCGGGTTTCCTTGACCCGGGTGATCAGCCGGGCCCACCGGACCCGGCTGATCACCAGCATGGAACCGTCCGGATTCCCTGAATTGCGCACGAATACCAGATCGGCGCGTGCGGCTACTTCGACACAATCTCCCCCGTTACACCTGCTACTCCGGTGCCACGCCAGACCGTCCGTAAGAATCGAGTCCAACACGCCCTCCAGATCAGGAACGACCGATCCGCCCGTATGGTCGCTTCTCATGGTAGGCATGCAGAATTCGAGGCTGTCAACAGTGAAGCCCCGATGTCCCGTTCCCCGGGGGACTGTTGTGGCTAGTGAGGCTAATGAGGCCAGAACGAGGGCAGAGTGCCAAATGTACGCTCAGTTATGGTGCGAGATCGTCGAAATCCCCGTTCTTGATCCCGGCGACGAATTGCTGCCATTCGGCATGACTATACGAGAGGATGGGCCCCTCGGGCTGCTTGGAATCGGCGATGAGGATCGCCTGGTCACTCGCGGCTACCTTGACGCACTCGCCGCCGTTGCAGCTCAGCGTGGTGCGCCAGACTGGGTTTGCCTGACCACGTCCATAAGCCATGACAATGTCTCCTTAGATGATATAGCAGAACGCGGCGGAGTCCTAGGTTTGGCTGGTAGACCCGTCGCGGATTTCCTCGATCCTCCTGGCAGAGTTCCGGGGGCTCAATGCGGTATCGCGCAGATAGTCGAGAGCCTCGGAGTACCGTTTTATCTCAGCCGGACGCTGATGATAGAGGTGACTCACAAGACTTTCAACGAAAACGAGCCCGGGAAGCGAAGAGCCGCTGAACTCCAGGTAATCGAAATTGCTGTCCACCGCCGCATATGCGCCTACTTCGTAGGGAATTACCTGGACGGTCGCCCGCTCTTCCTGAATCAGCCTGAGCATCTTCTCCAGCTGGGCTTTCATCACCGCCGGGCCACCCACCTGGCGGTGCAGGACAGCCTCATCGAGGATCGCCCGGTACCGGACGGGCCGGGCCTGCTCCAGCAGCCTCTGGCGCACCATTCGCGCCTCGACCCGCTGGGCTACGACATCCGGTTCGATCTTCGGCGCAATGCCCTTGATCATCTCCCGGGCGTAATCCTCGGTCTGCATCAGGGCGGGAACGAAATACATACCAAAGCAGGTGATCGCCGTCGCTTCCTGCTCCATGCCGATGAACGGCGTGATCTTGAGATCGTCATACCGCGTCCACCAGCCGGGCTCACGTGCCTGCCGGGCCAGCTCCATGAGCTCGGCCGTGGTGTCCTCGTCCACCTCGTAGATGCCGCACAGGTCACGCACGTCCCGCAGGGTGGGCCGGCGGGCCCCGGTCTCCGCCCTGCTGATCTTGGTTGCGGAGCAAAGCAGCCGCCCGGCCACCTCCTCCACGGTGAGGTCCCGGGCATTGCGCAGCTCGCGCAGGCGGATGCCCAGCTCGCGCTGGCGAACGGTGGGGCTCACAGTCGCCACGACACCCCGCCCCCTTCCGGCAACGCACTCACCACAGCCTCCGTCCAGCTTTGGGGGCACCCGGAGGCGTGGCCCCTCGTCGTGAGTGTCAGCGTATTCACAAGAGCCATTGGCACATGCCGCGGTGGCAACGTTAAGACGTGGGACCGATGTCGTCAACTTGACAGGGCCGTTGCGGGATGCGATCCGGTACCCGGAGCGCCCCGCGCCGGGAAGGTCCTCGACCCGGCCAGCCCGGCTGCGGCATGCTCCTACCCGCTCTGCGATGTCCGTAAGCCCGGTTCTGCCCACCTGCGCGGGCGGCCGTCGCAGGCCAGGCCCTCACGCGGTGCGTGAATTGACGATCATGAAGCCGTGATGCCATGGGCATGAACCTTTGGCATCAGACTATGGCATGTGCCATATGGCACATGCCATAATGGCTCGTGAGGCCGGCCGATCCAGAGGAGGCTGACCGATTGACACCACGAGCAGCCGCCCGGTCACCCGGACGTGAGTGCCCCGGCAAGGAAGGAAAGAGCCCAGTCAGTTAACCCGGAGAGAAACGGGGTGGTGGTCGTGCCAATACTGATCTTCTTCATAGGCGCTCTCCTGGGCGTGCTCGTGGGCGGCGCACTGTGCGTGCGGTATCTCCGCCACGAGGTGGCGGCAGACATCGCACCGCGGCTCCGGCGCGTCCAGCTGCAACTCGACAACCTTGAAACCGCGATCAACCTGGCCCTCGTGACGAGGTACGCAGAGATCAGCGGGCAGCTTCCCGCCAGCTCGCCGCCGCGGCGGTCACGCGCCGACGGCAGCTAGGTGACCTCTCGTCACCCGGGGAGAGCATTCCGCGAATCTTCGTCCCGCCGGGGGGAGTCAAAACTTCGGTTAACCACGTACTATCCCGCTAACGCGGTCGCGAGGTCACAAGGTCACAAGGTGGTGGGGCGAATGACCGGACCGGTGCCCAGTGGTATCGACGAGATCGGCTTGCTGCCCGGAAGTCACGTCTGCGCGTTCTACCGCGGTGATACCGATCGCGACCGGCTGCTGAACGGGTACCTCGGTGCGGGGCTCACCGCCGGGGACAAGTGCATCTGCGTCGTGGACTCCGCGGACACCGCGGAGCGGCTGGGGTCGCTGCCCGGTGCCTGCGGCGACCCCGGACGCTGCACCGGCCAGCTGGACATCCACCTGCCCGAATCGACGTACCTGGCCGGCGGCGAGTTCACCACCAGCGACATGCTCACGTTCTGGACCGAGAGCATGGTCAAGGCAGAGGTCGACGGTTACTCCTTCTGCCGTCTCGTCGGCGAGATGACGTGGGCGCTACGCGACGCGCCCGGGGTCGAGCACCTGGTCAGCTACGAGTCGGAGCTGAACCGGGTCACCTCCAGTTGCCCGGTGGTCGTGCTGTGCCTGTACGACCTGGACCGCTTCAGCGGCGAGGTCGTGGTCAACATCGTCAAGACCCACCCGCAGGTGCTGATCCAGGGCATCCTCGTGGAGAACCCGTACTACGTCGGGCCAGACGAGTTCCCCGGCCCGGATGAGCTCCTCAGGCCGGGGGAGCTCCCCGGGCCGGGCGGCCCGGGGTCGGCCAGAACCGTGCCGGCGGCCCCCAGGTCAGCAAGTGCCTGACCGGCGGTCCTGATGACCGCCGACCAGACATCCCGGAGCACCGCGGCGGTGGTCCGGCTGCCCCGGCGTCCAGGCCGGCCTGCCGACGCGGACCTGCGCGAGCGGCTGGGCGAGTTCCGGGCCCTGCTGGTGATCTCGCTGCTGATGACCGAGTCCGTCAACGAGGAGCAGATCCTCGAACTGGCCGCGTCCAGCGCCCCCGGGCTCGGTCCCTGGCTGATCGAGGGGTACGGGTTCACCGACGGCCAGTGGCGTCCCGGCCCGGGGCAGCCCGCGGCCGCGCCGGGCGGCCTGACCGCTCAGCTGGCCGGCCTGGGCAGTGCGGGCGGCCTGGTTGACCTGCCCGGCCGCCCCTGGGCGTGGGCCTACCCGCTGCGCGGCATCGGCGGGCTGCTCGGCCACCTGGTCGCCTCCTGCGACGTGGAACTTTCCGCCGAGCAGCGGTTCGTGGTCCAGGTCATCGCGCAGCAGACCGGGGTGGCCGTATCCAACGCGCGGCTGCACGCCCGGGAGCGCGCCACCGCGGCCGAGCTCGCCGCCACCAACGAGGCGCTCGCCGAGAGCGTCACCACCCTGCAGCGCAGCATGGACATCCACCAGCGGCTGACCAGGGTGGCGGTCTCCGGCGAAGGCCAGCCCGGTATCGCCAGGGCCCTGCACGAGCTCACCCGGATGCCGGTCGCGATCGAGGACCGCTACGGGAACCTGACCGCCTGGGCCGGCCCCGGGCAGCCGGTCCCGTACCCGAAGGAGTCCTTCGCCAAGCGCGAGCACCTGCTCCGCCGGCTGATGCGGGCCAGCTCACCAACGCGGGACGGAGAGCGGCTCATCCTGCTCGCCTCACCGCGGACCGACGTGATGGGGGTCCTGGCTCTCATCGACCCGGGTCGGCGCGCCGACCACGCCGACCTGGTGGCCCTGGAGCACGGGGCGACCGTCTTGTCCATGGAGCTGGCCCGGCTGCGCGGCATCGCCGACGCGGAGCTGCGGCTGCGCCGCGACCTGGTCCATGACCTGCTGGCCGGGACCGACGACGAGAGCGCGCTGACCCGAGGCGAGGCGCTGGACTACGACCTGCGGCGGCCGCACCGGGTCGTGATCGTGGAGGGCAAGGGCCGGGCCCGGGCCCACGACGCACTGCTGAGCGCGGTCCGCCGGGCCATGCGCCAGGCCCGCCAGGACGGGCTGTTCGAGACCTGGTCCGGCAACGTCGCGGTGATCACCGCCGCCCAGACGGACTGGGAGCAGCTGCGCCGCGCGATCATGTCCGACCTCGGCGGCCAGGTCCGCGTGGGGGTGGGCGGCTCCGCGGCCCGGCCCTCCGAGCTGCCCCGCTCGTTGCGTGAGGCGGGCCTCGCGCTGCGGCTGCAGAAAACGCTGCTGCCCGGCGACAGCGCCTGTGAGTATCCCAAGCTCGGCATCTTCCGGATGCTGGCCGCCATCCCGGACCTCACCGACGTGGACTCGTTCGTCCGGGAGTGGCTCGGCAGCCTGCTGGACTACGACGCGCGCCGCAAGGCCGAGCTGGTGCACACGCTCACCCAGTACCTGGAGCACGGCGGCAACTACGACGCGACCGCCGCCGCGCTGTCCGTGCACAAGAGCACGCTGAAGTACCGGCTGCAGCGGATCCGCGAGCTCACCGGCCTGGAGCTGAACGACCCTGACGTGCACTTCAACCTGCAGCTCGCCACCCGGGCCTGGGGCACGCTGCAGGCCCTGCACGACGAGCCCTGAGCTCCCGCCGAAAGCCCTGACCCTCAAAGGGCGACGCCTGGCCTGTTCTTTGTCCCCCCGTGACCTGCCCCGCCGGGGCCCCGCTGGCGATGCTGAACAGGCAGCCAACGGCACGGAGGAGTCAGGGATGATCGACGTACGCAACCCGGCCGACGGATTCAGGTCACTGCGGGCGCGGATCGCAGCGCTCGGGACACTCGGCGACCGTGACCGCGGCGCGGACGGCGCCCCGCTGACCGTGGGCGAATGGGCGCTGCTGATCGACGACATCGTGGACCACCCCGAAGCCAACACGGAGGGTCTGTGGAACGTGGCCGGGCCCGGCGAGGACGACCGCGAGTACGACGCGATCTTCGTGGGGGGCGGCGCGAGCGGCCGGTTCGGCTCGGCCTTCCTGAAGGCCCGGGGCGGCCGCCAGCTCACCATCGACGCGTGGCCATTCCTCGGCGGCTCCTGCCCGCACCAGGCCTGCGTGCCGCATCACTTGTTCTCCGAGGCCGCCCGGGAGATGGACCTGGCCCGGCACATGCAGGGCCGCCTGTGGTACCCGCCGTTCGACGAGAAGCGGGCCAGCATCCAGGAGATCGTCGAGCTGTTCAAGGCCGGGCGGATGTACCCGCACGCCATCATGAACTGGCAGTCCAAGGAACAGCTGGACATGGAGTTCATCCTGAACACCCCGGCCACGATCATCGATTCCCGCACGGTCGAGGTCGAGGGCCGGCGGTTCTCGGCCCGGAACCTGGTGCTGTGCACCGGCGCGCGGACCAGCTACCCGGAGGTGCCGGGCATCCGTACCAAGGGCGTGTACGACTTCGCCACGCTGATCGAGGACCTCGACTACGAGCCCAACCGCTGCGTGATCATCGGCGGGTCCAAGGTGGCCCTGGAGTACGGGTCGTTCTTCCAGGCCACCGGCTGCAAGACCACGATCCTGACCCGCAGCCCGCTGATGGAGACGGCCAGCCTGCACCACGTGGACGCGGGGCTGCGGGATTACGTGGTCTCGATGATGGCCGACCGGGGCATCGAGATCGTGGTGGGCGCGGAACCGCTCGAGGTGCTCGGCAACGGCAAAGTCACCGGGGTCCGTTACCGGGCGCCGGGCGGCGAGATCAAGCAGATCGACACCGACTTCGTGTTCGTCGGCACCGGGGAGCGCCCCGACCTGAGCATGTACGCGCCGCTCGGGCTGGCCACTGATGACCGCGGGTTCGTGATCGCGGACACCCACATGCGGACCTCGGTCCCCGGGGTATACGCCGCCGGCGACCTGGTCGGCCCCCCGATGGAGATGTTCAAGGCCCGCAAGTGCGGGGTCGGCGCGGCCCGCAACATCATGGGCGAGGACTACGAATTCGACTTCACCGAGTACCCGGACTTCCTGCACACCACCTACGAGGTGACCTGGTGCGGCCTGTCTGAGGCGGAGGCCCAGGCGCGCTACCGGAACGTCATCAAGATCCAGATGCCGCCGGACGACGCCGACCCGGAGACTTTCGCGCTCCCGGCCGCCGAAGGGTCGATGCTGTACGCGTTCACCCGGCCGATCCTGTCCGGCTGGCTCAAGCTCGTGATCGACGCGGACAGCCGCAAGGTCCTCGGCGCGCACCACGTCGGCTTCGGCGCCAAGGACGCGTTCCAGTACATCGACTACCTGATCCGCCGGCCCGAGGGCTTCACCATGGACGAGATGGCCGAGCTGAACGAGTTGTTCCTCAACCCGGAGCACTTCATCCAGCTGTGCCGGCTGCGCGCGGGCCAGAGCAGCCCGGTGAACCTGTGACGCCGCAGCCACCGGACCATCCGCGGGTGGCCGTGGTCACCGGCGGTGCGTCCGGGATCGGCCTGGCCACCTGCGGCCGCCTCACCGACGAGGGATTCACCGTGGCCGCGCTGGACATGAAACCGGACGGCGCGGCCGGGGCCGCGGCGATGACGCTGCGCTGCGACGTCACCGACGAAGACGACGTCGGCCTCGCCATGGGCGAGGTCGCGGCGCGGCTCGGCCCGGTCGATGTGCTGGTCAACAACGCCGGCATCACCGGCTCCCAGGCCGCGGCGCGGTGCCACGAGACCCCGGTGGCTGAGTGGGACCGGGTCCAGGCGGTCAACGTGCGCGGCCCGTTCCTGTGCAGCCGCGCGGTGCTGCCGTCCATGATCGAACGCGGGTCCGGGCACATCATCACGATCGCGTCGATCGCGGGGCTGGTCGCGTTCCCGGGCCGGTGCGCGTACACCGCGTCCAAGGGCGCGGCGCTGATGCTCACCCGGTCGATCGCGGTGGACTACGCGGCGGCCGGGATCCGCGCCAACGCCGTCTGCCCCGGCATGGTGTACACCCCGATGACCAGCTGGCGGCTGGACCAGCCGGACCTGCGGGCCCAGGTCGAGGCCCGGATCCCGGCCGGGCGGGTGGCCGACCCCGCCGAGATCGCCGACGCGGTCGCGCTGCTGGCATCCGGCCGGCTCGGTTACATGACCGGCCACCCGCTGGTCCTGGACGGCGGGATGTCCGCCCTGTGAGCGCCGTCCGGTGAGCGCAGTGAGCGCAGGCAGCACGGCGGATGGTTTTCGTTGCGGAGAAGAAGGCGGGACACGATGACAGGCAAGCTGGCGGGCAGGACAGCCGTGGTGACCGGGGCGGGATCGGGCATCGGCCGGGCCGCCGCGGCCCTGTTCGCACGGGAGGGGGCAGCGGTCGCGGTGGTAGACCTCAACGCCGACGCGGCCAAGGACGTGGCGGAGGAGATCGCCGCCTCCGGCGGCACGGCCCTGGCCGTCGCGGCCAACGTCGCCGACCGGCTCCAGGTCACCAGTGCTTTTGAACAGATCCGCAACGAATACCACCGGGTGGACGTGTTGTACAACAACGCGGGCGTGAACAGCAGTGGCTCGGTCGTCGACGCCACCGAGGATGACTGGGACCGGAGCTTCGCGGTGAACGCGAAGGGCACGTTCCTGTGCTCCCAGGCCGCCGCGCCCTCCATGGTGGCGGCGGGCGGCGGGTCGATCATCAACCAGGGCTCGGTCGCCGCGCTGGTCGGCATCGCGAACTTCGCCTCCTACTGCGCGTCCAAGGGCGCGGTGGTGGCGCTGACCAGGTCGATGTCCGTGGACCTGGCGCCGCGCGGGGTCCGGGTCAACGTCATCTGCCCGGGCACGGTGTACACGCCGCTGATGGAGCCCATGCTGCGGGCCCGGGGTGGCGGGGACATGGAGGCCGGGCTGGCGCTGACCGTGGCCAAGTACCCGATCGGGCGGCTCGGCACGCCGGGGGAGATCGCCACGGTCGCGCTGTTCCTGGCCAGCGACGACTCCTCGTTCCTGACCGGCTCGGTGATCACCGCGGACGGCGGGATGAGCTCCCAGTGACTCGCCCAGCCCTACTCACACCACCACCGTCAGCCCCGCACGCCCTACCAGCCCCGCACCTCTCGCATCCTCGTTGTGATCAACCGATTGGTGTCGTCGGAACGACACCAATCGGTTGATCACGAGGGATCTGGGGCGGAGGCCTGCCCTCAGAGGACCAAGCTGTCCTGGCGGGACAAGGTCAGGGACGGGGTTTGTCTCCATGCTCCATTAGTTCTGCGCCCGAATTGATCTACGCTCCGGGTGACCTGATCCACGGGGCGGTGGAAGCGTGGGCACAGTTGAATCACCGGCGGGCACAGCACCGGCGGCTACAGCACCGGCGGGCACAGCACCGGCAGGCATCGCGCCCGCGGGCCCGTACCGCGACGAGCTGGTCCTGCTCCGCAGCCAGCTGACCAACCTGCGGGCCCTCCTGGTGCTGTCCATCCTGATGACCGAGAGCGCGGACGACCAGCAGATCCTGCGGCTGGCCACGTCCGCGGCCGCCTCGCTGGGCAGCTGGCAGATCGCCGGTTTCGTGATCGGGGACGCGTGGTGGGCCGGCAGCCGCCGCTGCGGCGCCCCCGGCCCGGAGCTGGCCGCCGAGCTCCAGGCCCTGCCCGAGACCGGCGGGCCGGTGACCAGCCTGGACGCCGGGTGGGCCTGGGCGTACCCGTTGCGGAGCATCGCGGGGCGGCTCGGCTACCTGATCGTGCACGCCGCGCACGAGCCCGCGGTCGAGGAGCAGTTCCTGGCCCAGGTGCTCGCCCAGCAGACCGGGGTGGCGGTGTCCAACGCCCAGCTGCACGGGCGGGAGCGGGACACTGCGGAGCAGCTGGCCGCCACCAACGGCGCGCTCGAGGAGACGGTCGCCACGTTGCGCCACGGCATGGCCATCCACGAGCGGCTCACCCGGGTCGCGGCGGCCGGCGAGGGCGCGGCCGGCATCGCCGAGGCGCTGCACGACCTGACCGGGCTCGCGGTCGCGGCGGAGGACCGCTACGGCAACCTGTCCGCGTGGTCCGGCCCGGGCCAGCCGGCCCGCTACCCGAAACTCGCCGCCTACGAGCGGGAGCAGCTGCTGCGCCGGCTGATGACCGCGGGCCGGTCGGTCCGCGACGGCGATCGCGTGGTCGCGCTGGCCTCGCCCCGCCCCGGCGTGCTCGGGCTGCTCGCGCTGATGGATCCCGGGCACCGGGCGGGCACCACGGACGTGATGGCCCTGGAGCACGGCGCCACCGTGCTCGCCGTCGAGCTGGCCCGGCTGCGCGGGCTGGCCGACACCGAGCTGCGGGTCCGCCGCGAACTGGTGCACGACCTGCTGACCGGCACCGACGACGAGAGCGCCTACCTGCGCGCCGAGGCGCTGGGGTACGACCTGGGGCGGCCGCACCAGGTGGCGGTGGTGGAGGTGGCCGAGAGCTCGCCGGCCCAGGAGGAGGTGCTGCACGCCACCCGCCGGGTGCTGCGCCACCAGCAACTGCCCTGCCTGCTGGGCAGCATGACCGGCACGGTGGTGATCGTGGCCGCGGCCGCCGGAACGGCGGCGGCGGGCGGGCAGGCGCCTGACGGGGGCGCCGACTGGGAGGCGCTGCGCGCCGGCATCGTGGCCGAGCTGGGCGGCAGCCGCTGCCGGATCGGCGTCGGCGACGCCTACCCGCGGCCGTCGGAGTTGTCCCGCTCGCTGCGTGAGGCGCGGCTCGCGCTGCGGATGCAGGAGGCGTCCGCGTCGGCGGACCGGACCTCGGTGTTCGCGGACCTCGACGTGCTGCGGATGCTGGCCGCGGTGGACGACCTCACCGACGTGGAGGCGTTCGTCGTCAAGTGGCTCGGCACGCTGGCGTCCTACGACGAGCGTAAGCACACCGAGCTGGTCATGACGCTGATCCAGTACCTGCAGCACGGCGGCGGGTACGAAGCCACCTCCCGGGCGCTGTCCGTGCACCGCAGCACGCTGAAGTACCGGCTGCAGCGGATCCGCGAGCTGACCGGCTTCGACCTGGGCAACCCCGAGACCCACTTCAACCTGGAGCTCGCGACCCGGGCCTACGTGACCCTGCAGGCCCTCGGCGATACTCCGGCCTGAAACCCTGGCGGCCTGAAACCCTGGGCGGGCTTTAACCCCTGGCGGCCTTAAACCCCGGTGGCCTGGCCCTGTGCGCCGTAGGGGCGGTGCACAGTTGGGCCTGCCAGGACGAGGCCTCCTGCGCGGCGCCACCGTAGCGTCCTGGCCATGGACGGCAGCGCCAGCCCGGGGGAACGGCCCCCCGCCCCGCTTTCCCGGGGGACTACCCCCGGAGCCCCCGGCCCCCGCACGTCGCCGGCTCGGGGGGAACACGCCTCTGGCGCGCCCCCCCTCGCCGGGGCGGATGAGCTGGAACTCTTCGCGCAGATGTGTTTCCTGCGGCGTTTCGAGGAGCGGGCCGACACGCTGTACCGGCAGGGCCTGATCCACGGCCCGGTGCACCTGGGGCTCGGCCAGGAGGCCATCGCCGTCGGGGCCGCGTCCGTGCTCCGCCCGGGCGACTACTCGCTGGGCACCTACCGGGGGCACGCGCACGCGCTGGCCCGCGGCGCCCCGCCCGACGCGGTCCTGGCCGAGCTGCTCGGCCGCGAGGGCGGGATCTGCGGCGGCAAGGGCGGGTCCATGCACATCACCAGCGTGGAGCACGGCTACTACGGCTCCTACGCGATCGTCGGCGCGCACCTGCCGATCGCCTGCGGCCTGGCCTGGGCGGCCCGGATCCGCCGCAGCGGGCAAGTCACCGTGTGCTTCTTCGGCGACGGGACCACCAACATCGGCGCGTTCCATGAGGCGGTCAACCTGGCCGCGGTGTGGCGGCTGCCGGTCGCGTTCGTGTGCGAGAACAACTGGTACATGGAGTACACGCCGATCGGCGACGTGATCCCGGTCGCGCTGCCCGCCGCCGACCGGGCCGCCGCCTACGGGCTGCCCCGGATCGTGGTAGACGGGAACGACGTGTCCGCGGTCCGGCAGGTGGTCGGCGACGCGGTCCGCGCCGCCCGGGACGGTGACGGGCCGAGCCTGATCGAGGCGCAGACCTACCGGCTCAAGGGCCACTCGGCCGCGGATGCCGCCGCGTACCGCCCGGGGGAGGAAGTGGCGCGCTGGCGCGAGCGGGACCCGCTGCTGCTCGCCCGGGCCGCGCTGGTGGCCGACGGCACGGCCGCGGAGAAGCTGGACGAGATCGACGCGCGGATCAAGGCCGACCTGGCCGAGCTGGCCCGGCAGGTGCTGGCCCGCCCCGTCCCCGACCCGGCCGGGGCCTGGACCGACGTGTGGAGCGACGGGAGCTGGCAATGGCGGAACTGACCTACCGGCAGGCCGTTGCCGCCGCGCTGGCCCAGGAGATGGCGCGGGACGACCGGGTCGTGCTGCTCGGCGAAGACGTCGGCTCCGGCGGGGTGTTCAAGACCACCGGGGGCCTGCGTGAGCGGTTCGGGGCGGACCGGGTCTGGGACACGCCGATCTCCGAGCAGGCCATCGCGGGTGCCGCCATGGGCGCAGCCATGGCCGGGCTGCGGCCGGTGGCCGAGATCATGTTCGCCGACTTCTACGCGACCTGCTGGGACCAGGTAGCCAACGAGATCGCCAAGGTCCGTTACATGACCGGCGGCCAGGTCAGCCTGCCGCTCGTGCTGCGCGGCGCGAACGGCTCTGGCGGGCTGGGGTTCGGCAGCCAGCACGGCCAGTCGGTGGAGAACTGGGCCATGACGGTGCCCGGGCTGAAGATCGCCTCACCGGCCGGGCCTGCCGAGGCGTTCGGGCTGCTCGCCGCGGCCATCCGGGACGACGACCCGGTCATGGTGTTCGAGCACAAGGCGCTGTACGGGCGCAAGGAGGCCGTGCCCGACGGTGAGCAGGTGCTGCCGCTGGGCCAGGCGCGGGTCGTGCGGCCGGGCGCCGACGTGACCCTGGTCGGGCTGTCCATCACGGTCGGCACCTGCGTGGCCGCGGCCGCCGAGCTGGCCGGAGAGGGCATCGAGGCGGAGGTCATCGACTTGCGGACACTGGTGCCGCTGGACGCGGCCACGGTGCTCGGCTCGGTCGCGCGCACCGGGCGGCTGGTCGTGGTGGAGGAGAACCCCGGCCAGCTCGGCTGGGGCGCCTCGGTGGCCGCCATCGCGGCCCAGGAGGCGTTCGGTGACCTGGCTGCCCCGGTCACCCGGGTGAGCGGCGGCAACGTGCCGCTGCCGGTGGCCGCGCCCCTCGAGGCCGAGGTAGATGTGACCGCAGCGCGCGTGGTCGCGGCCAGCCGGGCAGTGCTGGCCGGCGGCCGGGAGCCGAGCGGAACCCGGTGAACTCCTCCCTCGTCCCGCAGGGGCCGCTGCCGGCGCCCAGTTGGTCCGGGCAGGTCATGGCCGGCTCGGCGAGGCCGATCGCACAGTGAACCCATGAGTCCGTAGCCGGCAAGGAGGCCGAGATGCTAGTGGGCCACGAAGACATACTGCTTCCCACCACCATGGTCGGTAACTATCCCAACCCCCGCTGGTACGACGGCTACGCGCATTCGAAGCTCCCGCCCGGGGCTCTGGTGTATGACTCGCTGACCCGGGAGGCCTACGAGGACGCGATCCTCGCGGTGGTGCACGACCAGGAGTCCGCCGGGCTGGACATCATCTCCGACGGCCGCGTGCACGGCGGCGACAGCCCGTACGCCCAGGTCGTGTACCACTATTTCGAGCGGCTGCGCGGGTACGAGATCGACGGGCCCCAGCTGGGGCTGCCGATCTACTCGACACTGTTCTCCCCCACCGTGGTGGGCGAGGTGTCCAGGCGCACCTCGTTCGCGATGCCGACACTGCGCGCGGTGCGCAAGGCGACCAAGAAGCCGGTGAAGATCTCCTATCAGGGCATCCACGTACTCGCGGCCGCGTCCAACGACCTGTTCTACAAGGACATGAAGGAACTGGCGACCGCCATCGCGAAGGCCTATCACGAAGACTTCCTGGAGCTCGCGGAGGCGGGGGCCGAGATCATCCAGCTAGATGAGTTCCTCTGGCCATATGAGATGAATGACTGGCAGGTCGAGGTGTTCAACCTGGCCGTGGACAATGTCCCCGGCGTGCAGTTCTGGGTGCACACCTGCTGGGGGAACTACGGCGGCACCCCGGGTTACCTGCCGGATGAGACCGAGCAGGAGTACGGGGCCTACGTGCTGGCCAGCCGTCAGGCGGACACGGCCGCCCCCAACCGGGCCTTCGGCATCTTCCCGAAGGTCAAGGAGGCACACCTGACCGCGCTGAACTGGGAGGTCGGCCGGACCGGCCCGGACGACCTGAAGCCGCTGGCCGAGAACAACTGGGATAGGGACTTCGTGGCGGGCGTGATCGACGTGAAGTCGACCATCACCGAGACCGCAGATGAGGTCGCGGACCGGATCCGGCAGTGCCTGGAGTACGTGCCGGCCGAGCGGCTCGGGCTGACCACCGACTGCGGCCTGGTCATGCTGCAGCGGATGACGGCGCAGAACAAGCTCCGCTCGCTCGCCGAAGGCGCGGCCAAAGTCCGGGCGGAGCTCGGCCAGCCGGGCTGAGCGGCGCAGACGCAAACACAGAACCCGTCAGCAGGAAAGGCGACAGTCAATGGAAATTCGCGGCGAAGAAGTCCTGCTTCCCGTCTCGGCGGTATCGGCGTTCCCCCGGCCGCACTGGCTGCAGGGGCGCGTCCTCGGCTCACTGAGCGAACCGGTGTACCGCAGCCACAACCTGCGGGTGGCCTACGAGGACGCCTGTCACATCTGCGCGGACGAGCAGGAAAAGGCCGGGTTGGACATCCTGTGCGACGGCGCCCAGTACTACGAGTGGGAGGCGCCCGGCTTCCAGCTGGAGCCGATCTTCCACTTCATCCCGGAGAACCTGGGCGGCTTCCGGCCGTATGGCCCCCCTGGTGAGGGTGCCAAGTACCGGCCGTTCTACCAGGCCGTGGTCAAGGACAAGATCACCTGGGAGCGGCCCATCTTCGAGAGCGTGGTCATGACCATGCAAAACGTCACCGACAAGCCGTTCAAGGTGGCGTTCCTCGGCCCGGCCCAGCAGAGCGTCATCGTCAAGGACGAGTTCTACGGCGACCCGGTCGCGGTGGCCCGGGACCTGGCCATAGCGATGAACTCCGAACTCAAGTACCTGGTCAGCATCGGCCTGGAGGCGGTGCAGCTGATCGACGTGCTCCCGCCGTACACCACGGACATGTGGCAGATCGAGATGCAGAACATCATGTTCGACGGCGTGGACGCGATCAAGTTCTGGCACGTCTGCTACGGCAGCGTTGACGGCCAGCGGGACATCTTCGACAACCACGCCGCGTCGATGATGCCGCTGTTCAAGGAGTCGCCCGCCGACGTCATCCACCTGGAGTTCACCAACAAGGGCTTCGACGAGCTGGAGGCGTTCCGCGACTTCCCGACCGACAAGGTGCTCGGCGTCGGCGTGGTGGACGCGAAGAACCTTCAGGTGGAGACGGCCGAGCAGATCGAGGCGCGGATCCGGCGCGCGCTGGAGGTCGTGCCCGCCGACCGGCTGCTGGTCGCGCCGGACTGCGGGCTGGGCTACTTCAGCCGGACCGCCGCCTACGCCAAGCTCCGCAACATGGGGCAGGCGGCCGCGACCGTGCGAAGCACACTCTAACTAGCACCGCGCAAATCAGCACCGCGCAAATCAGCACCGCGCA
>Ga0187851_10001194_pt1 | contig 25255 bp, 16 predicted proteins | sample June2016WEW_6_10_FD_132997 | JGI IMG/M metagenome (GOLD analysis project Ga0187851, IMG submission 132997) | Peatland microbial communities from SPRUCE experiment site at the Marcell Experimental Forest, Minnesota, USA - June2016WEW_6_10 | ecosystem: Environmental > Terrestrial > Soil >...
ACGGAGCGGAGCGACAACCCGGCGCTGGTTTTTTCTGCGGCACAGCAGGACCAGACGGCCAAGGAAATGCCGGACGCCGATAAGGCGACCGAACCGCACGGAGCCTTCACTGCTGCGCTCCTTGAGGCTTTGCAAGCTCTGCCTGCCGACACTCCTGCCGAGCTGGTCTACGAGCGTGTCAAGGCTGTGCTCGAGGGCGGCAGCGTGCCCGACCAGGAGCCTGATCTGGATGCCAGTGCCGTACGCCGGCAGCAGCCGCTCTTTGGAGGCTCCGCTGCGGGTTCAAGCAAAATTCGCGCCGCCGCGCTGGGCACCAATGACGACGGCACCGTCTCGCTGGATATCGGAAAGGTCTCCGGCATTGGAGCGGGCACCGAACTCACTGCGATGACGCCCAACGCCCAAGGCCAGAAGGTGATCCTTCGCATTTCGAGTCTTGAGGGAATCGCGCGTTCTTCGGCCACTGTGATCAGCCCAGCCGGAGCCAAAGTGGCCGCGGGCGACGTTTTCGAACTCAGCAAATGGATTCCCGCGGACAACCCGCCGTTGAGCGTCTGGCTCTGGCCGTCGAATTTGGGGGAGAGCGACATCCTGGCGGCGGCGGCGCAGGTCGAAGCCTCGGGAGCGACGCTGGTTTCAGACCCCGCCGAGCAGCCGTGGACACACGTCCTCAGCTGGGATGGCACGCATTGGACGATACAGCAAGCGGGACAGCAGGCTGGAGCGGCATCACCGATCAGCCTCGGCGCGCCTCTCACCGCGGACGCGCTCAAGAAGAGCCTTCCCGCCGGAGCGAAACTATGGGTCAATCTCCCGCCGTCGAAAGAACTGGCCGCGAAGATCAGCCCCAGCGGGAACGATAGCGCAGTTCAGCTTGCCGGCAGCCTCACCAATGCCATGTATGCGCTTACTGGTGCGCTCACCGCGAATGGCCCAGCTTACGCCTGGTATCACAAGAGCGAACTCGCGGCTGGGCCGCCGTCGCCCAGCGCACCGGCGCACAGTCCCGGCTGCTCCGCGACTTCACAGTATCCTGTGCGGACGGACTGGGTTGCTATCGGGAGCACCGACGCCGTGGATGCCGGCAGCACGAAACTCAACAACTATTCGTCGCTGCTCGCCAAGGTGCATGGGTGGCTCGAGCTGGCCAACAGCCCTGCAGATGCATCCACTGACGACTATTTCTCACTGGCACTCGTTCCTGCCGCCGGCTCGAACGCACTGAACACCTCGCAGGCGGTTCATCAAGGCGACTCGCTGAAGATGGCCCTGCAGTCCAGTTCACGGGTGATCGAGCGGCGCTGGGTCTATGTGCTCGATATAGACTGCCACGGCCAGGGCACCGTGCTTTATCCTCACAACTACGCAGAGAACCAGTTCCCCAACGACGCCGACAACGGCCGCCAGATCATCCTTCCCGGTGCGCCAACCCTGCGTATCGGCCCGCCGTATGGAACCGACACGCTGATCCTGCTCTCGACAGCTCAGCCGCTGCCCGACCCATACGCTCTGAATTTTGAAGGTGTGGCATCCCGCGGAACGCGCGGCGTGGCGTCACCTTTGGAAAAACTCTTGAACCAGGCCAGTGGAGGAACTCGCGGATTCTCAGGCGAAGTGCCCACCAACTGGGGCATCGGGCTCACGACCGTCCACAGCCTTCCCAAACAGGCAAGCGGGGATGGGTCAAACTGAATTCTCTCGGTCCCTTGAAGGAGAAGCACCCACGAATTCGCTGAGCTGCCGGCGGCTCATCAAGAAAACTCCGGCGAACGATGGAGGAAAGACCATGCCCGTATCACGACGCCTTTTCCTTGCCGACGCATCCGCGCTCGGTATGATTGCCGCGCTGCTTCCTCAGCTCGCTGCCGCTCAGACTTCCTCGCAACTTCAGGCATCGGACGAGGATGCTCCGCATGACTCTTATAGTTTCTGGAACGGATTCTTCGACTCGGTGAATCCGTACTCCGCGGACTACGGAACCAAGGCCGCCAGCCGCGGCCCCTCGGATCAGCTGCCCGATCCGGAAGCGCAGACGCAGTATCTGCACTTCGACAGCGAAAACAAACGCCTGCGCTACGCCACCGACATCAAGAAGGAAGAACTGCTCGATCACGACGGCGACGTGCAGGTCAGCATTGCGATCGCGCAGTATCGTCCCGGAACCGGAGATGCCAATCTGAAGGCTACGCAACTGCGCCTCGACACCACGCAGATCCATCCCTACAGGAATATCGTCGCGCCGCTCGCATGGTCGGCCATCGCCGCCATTGCACCCAACCAGGCGGGCAAAGTGTCGCTCGCCGATCTCGGGTTCCAGTCGCCGCAGGCGACGCAGGGCACCAGCAAGATTCTGTTCACCAAGGGCACGGGAAAACTGTCGGTAAACATCTCCAAAGCCCAGGCACAGTCGATGTTCATGAAGGTGCTCAACATCATGATCGAAGGCGCCAAGTATGTGGCGCCCATGGTCAGCCTGCCCGCCATCAGCGTCCCGGCTCTGAGCACGTTTTCTCAGGCCCTCAGCTATTGGGAAGACCGCACGCGGTTCGTGATGTCCGGCAATCTCACGAGTGCCGTGGCCACCCAGCAGGCCATGGATGATCCCGATCGCGAAGCGCACTACATCGGGCTCGTCCCGGGCGATTACTTGATGGTTCCGCAAAGGCACGTCGAGGAATTGGCCAAGGCCCTGCCGAATCTCGAAATGAATCAGGGATACCTGGTGGCAAAGGATGCCGATCCGAACCTGCCGCTGCCACAACGCGCGCAGACCGCAGTTCCCGGAATCACCTACGCAGCGATGAAGGTGGGTGTGTCGCCGGCCTCCGAGAACTGTGAAGCCAAACCGAGCACCAGCAGCTCTTCGAGCTCCTCGTCGACCTCAACTTCCAAGAAAGCCACCAGCAAGAGCAGCAGTAGCAGCGGCTCCGGCAAGAGCGGGTCGGGCAGTAGCGGCTCCGGAAAGAGCAGCACCGAAAAGAGCGACCAGGATAAGAGCGACACAGAAAAGGGCGACTCGGATAGCTCGAGCCCCAAGAATTGACGGGGAAAATAGGCGACGGCAGCCTGCTTTTTTGGGTATGCTGTGTGCATCGCGCCGCTGTGGGTGCCGGCGGCGCTGCTTAAGGGAAAGTCGGGAAACTCGGGGGTCGAGATGTTCCGGACAGGTAAGATCGAGGCGATTGCCTTGCTGAGTGCCTGCGCGCTGGCGGCGGTGACGGCTCGCGCGCAGAGCTTTGGTGCAGCCAAGGAAAAGGTGACGCTTCACCGCAAACTTCCTGCTCTTGTTCATCTCACGGGAAGCAGTATCAAGGTCGTCGTTCCGGGCTCGGACAACACGGGCGACGTCTCCTACGATTTGCAGGCGCTGCTCGAGACGGAGCTCCTTAAAGACGATCCCAACCTCCGCTCGGAACCCAACAACCCCGACATGATCGTGACCTGTAATATCACCGGCTTTTACCATCCTGGACCCACCGTGACCACCAGGCCTGGGGTCGGCGTCACTGGACTACAGAATCAGGACTACACCCGCATCACGGGCACTTTGAGCATTTCCTTCCAGGTGAAGGATGCCGTCGGCCACCAGTTGATCGCAGACAATGTCGAGGCCAAATACGATGAAGAATTCGACGCCATGGGCAACTCGACCTCTAAAGGCGTGAAGGGATCGTTTACCGGAACCTTTAAGCGCCTCAAGGGCGGATCGAGCGACGACATGAATGCCCCCACAGACGCCGAATTGCGGTCCAAGCTGCTGCTCGATGCGGTCCAGCAGATTTCTGAGCACATCGTGAATACCGACGAAGCAATCGACGTTTTCCTTGCCAAGCAGAAGGGCGCGATGGAAGACGGCGACAAAGCGGCGGAGGGCGGCCTTTGGCAGCGTGCGCTTGAAACCTTTGAGACCGCTTCACCCATGTCGAAGCCCGAGGATGACGCGTACCGCCTGTACAACATCGGCGTCGCCTATGAAGCTCTCGCCTACCAGGCTGACGACGAGAAAGCCGCAATGAAGTACCTCGACCAGGCGGCAATCAACTACGGCAAGGCCATCGACGCCAAACCGAGCGAGAAGTATTTCGTCGCGCCGCAAAAGCGGATCGAGACCGCGATTGCCCATTACAAGGAGCTGGAAGAAGAGAAAAAACCCAAACCGGCGCCGGTTGTCGAGGCCGCCAATGTTCCTCCCGCTGCCGCAGGCGCCAAGCCCGCCGCGCCCAAGGCGCTCACCAACACCCAGGTGGTCGCCATGATCAAGTCCGGCATGGACGATGACACTGTGATCCAGGCGGTTCGCGCCGCCAAGGCGATCAACTTCGATCTCACGCCTGCCGGCCAGCAGCAGCTCACAAGCAGCGGCGTCAGCGCGCCCGTGATTACCGCCATGAAGGCGCGCGCGGCCAGAAAACCACCAGCAGCCGGCGGCGCAAAGCCGGCGGCTCCGACAACCGCCGCCAAACCTGTCGCATCGAAATGATCCGCCATTTACGATCGGGAATTCTCGCCGCTGCGTTCCTCGCGATCGCGCTCGGGGGCTGGTCTCGCGCGAGATGCGAAAGCGTCCGATGTGGCGCTGGGCAGGATCTTGTAGTCCAGGCGCTTGAGCGGATTACTCCGCAGAGCCCAAACAGCGATTTTGACGATGCACTCCAGCTGCTCAAACACGCCGTCTCTGTCTGTCCTGAACTGGGCGACGCCTGGTATTACCGCAGCCTGGTTGAGCAGCGACTCGGCCACGCACCGCTGGCCAAATACGCGATGGACAAGGCGCACTTCTACGATTCTGAAGCGCTCGACCAGGACCTGAATCCCCTCATTCTTTCAACGCCGGCCTCGCGTGGGTTCACGCAAGAAGCCAGCACTCCCGCCGCGCCCGCGGCTCCTCCCGTGAAACCCGGCCCCGTCCAGCAGAAGTGGGCGCTCATTGTGGGTGTTGGCAATTTCACCGACGCACAGATTCCCAAGCTCAACTACACCACGGCCGACGCCGATGCCTTCGCCGCGGCTCTCAAGGATCCCAGCATCGGCCAATTCCCTGCCGACAACGTCCAGGAATTGACGAACGAAAACGCAACCACGAAGAACATCAAGGAGAAGCTCAACTGGATTGCGCGCCAGGCCCAGCCTAACGACCTGGTGGTGATTTACGTGGCCACGCACGGCACGCCACGCACTGTTGACTCCGCGGGAGGAGCCAACTATCTGGTCACATACGACACCGAGGTTTACAAAGCCGGCAACTTCGATGAAGACGCGATGTATGCCACTGCCTATCCTATGGTGGATCTGGCCAATGCCGTGGCCACCCGCATGAAGGCCCTGCGCACAGCCATCTTTCTCGATACCTGCTACAGTGGAGGCTCGGTCGCAGGCGGCGCGGCTGAGAAGCTGGCTAACCAGGCCCCGTCGCAGGAGATGCTGAACCACATGACCGACGGCACGGGCCGGATTGTGATGGCCGCCAGCCAGGTCGATCAGGAGTCGCTGGAAAGCAACGAACTTCACCACGGATACTTTACCTACTACCTGCTTCAGGCGCTCAAGGACAGCAAGGGCGCCACTCCACTGAGCCAGGTCTTCGCCTCGGTAGCGCAGCAGGTGTCGAAGAGCGTTTCTGCCAAGGGCGCACATCAAAACCCGGTCATGAACCGCAGCTCAGCGGACGCCGACTTTTCGCTCAGGTCTCCTTCTGCCAACACGGCCAGCGCCAGGCCGTGATCCGGCCCTGGTGGCGCAGCAGCAGTTCTTGAGTTGCTGTGAGGCAAGCCATGAATCGCATCAACAGATTCGTCACCTTGATGATTGCAGGCGTGTGCCTCTTGGCCGCGGCCAGCGCACAAACGCCAAGTTTGAAGGATTCCATTGCGGAGTACGAACAGAAGGTCACCAAGGCGCGCTCCGCTCACGAAACACGCGAGCTGCTCATAAATCTCAATATTCTGGCCTCCTTCTACCGGCAGTCCGGCCAGTTGCAAAAAGCGCTCGACTGTCTCAATGAAGCGCTGCCGATCGAGCAGAACGCGAGCAGTCTGCTGGGCCAGGCAACGACCTTCAACACCATGGGCCGGGTCTACACCGATCTGGGACAGGAAGACAAGGCCTTGTCGTACCTTAATCAGGCTCTGCCCTTATGGCGCGCCATCGGCCAGCGCACCGGCGAAGCCGACGCGCTCACCTACATCGGCCGCGTCTATAACAACCTCGGCCAGCGCGAAGAAGCCCTCAAGAATCTGAACGAAGCCATGACGATATGGCACGACATCGACAACCCCGACACTGCATTGGCCGCACAAGCTGCCGCGCCCAGCGAGCCGCACGGCCGGATCGCACAAAGGATCGAAGCAGCCAAACAGAAATTCGCATCGGCAGCGTCCATTACCAACGCCAGCGCCATGGGCGAAGCGGGAACACTGGACAGCCTGGGCAGAATGTACTCCGACGAGGGGCAGGGCTTCGAAGCGCTCAAGTATTTCGACGAGTCACTGCCGCTGTGGCAAAAAGGCGGCGAGCGCGCCGGCGAGGCTCTGGTCCTGAACGACATGGGTCCGGCATACGCTGAAGTCGGCCAGAAGCAGAAGGCCCTCGAGTCGTTGAACCAGGCCCTCGCCATCTGGCGCGAACTCGGCAGCCGGCAGGGCGAAGCGCTCACCCTCAACAACATCGGCCGCCTCTACCGCGACCTGGGCCAGCACCAAAGCGCAATGGATTACTACAACCAGGCGCTGCCCATCTGGCGCGAGGTGGGCAACCGCAACGGAGAAGCTCTGGCGCTGAGCGACATCGGCCGGGCCGACGCGGACTTGCACCAACCACAGAAGGCGCTGGAGTACGCCAATCAGGCGTTGCCCATCTTTCGTGAGACCGGCAGCCGTCGCGGCGAAGCGATGACCCTCAATAACATGGGCAGGGATCACACCGATCTGGGCGAGCCCGCCGAGGCGATGAAGCTCGAATTGCAAGCGTTGACCATCTGGCGCGAGGTAAAGGACCAGCGCAACGAGGCCCAAGACCTGATGACCATCGCCTGGTCGTATTCACATCTCCAGCAGCCCGAGAGCTCACTGGCCAGCGCGCTTGCAGCCTTGGACCTGGCCAAAGCAGTACAGGATCCCGAGGTCGAGGGCGGCGTCGAGACCTCATTGATGATGGGCTTCCGCAAACAGCATCGCCTTGAAGAAGCCATCTTCTTCGGCCTCGAAGCCGTGAACTCGTATCAGTCAATTCGCAAGAACATCGCGGGAATGGACAAGAGCCTTCAGGCCGGCTTCGCGCAATCCAAGTCCGGCGCTTATCGCACACTGGCCGAGCTGCTGGTTGAAGCAGGCCGACTCGGCGACGCCGAGCAGATTCTCGATCTGCTCAAGGAGCAGGAACTCAAAGACCTCGTTCCCGGCTCCGGTACGGGCGCTGCCATTGAACCGCTCAAGATGTCACCTGTGCAGCAGAAAGTGGAATCGATGCTTCCCGATCTTGAGAAGAAAGCCCACCAGATCGAGGAATGGAATCTCCAATCCGCGCAGTTGCTCGCCCAACCGGCGCGCACACCAACCGACGATCAGCAGCTGAAATCGTTGGCGGCAAACCTCGAGCGGGCGGAATCGGACATCCGCGACACTTTCGACCATACGATCATCCCTCAGCTGGATAAGGAGGCCTCTGGGCAGGCGGGTCCCAACTCCACGCAAAGTTTTCTGCAGGGGTCGCTGGCAAAGCTGGGGAAGAACGTGATCGGCATCCGTGTCCTGCTCGGCGAAGATCACGCTTACGCGATTCTCGTCACCGCGAATTCACGCCGGAAGTTCGATCTTCCCGCCTCCTCTGCCGATCTGCGCAGCAAAGTCTTTGAAGTGCTCAAGGCCATCGGCTCGCCTTCCACCGATCCACGGCCACAACTGAATCAGCTTTACACCATGATCGTGGCCCCGCTCGAAGGTGAATTGAAGACCATCGAAGCGGCAAACAGAACCCAAGGCACCGTCCCAACGCTTTTGTGGTCGCTCGACGACGCGTTGCGCTATGTACCCATGGGCGCGCTTTACGACGGCCAGCACTATATGGTTGAGCGCTTTCACAATGTCCTCTTCACGCCCGAAAGCTACGGCCACATCGCGGACGCGCCAATTGGCAGCGGAGACCCGCCCAAGGCTCTGGCGATGGGCCTTTCAAAAAGCTACGATGGAATGCCTGCGCTCCCCGGAGTCATTCCAGAACTCGACTCCGTGGCCCGCGATCCCTCCGTAGCGGACTCGCACGGGCCTATGCAGGGAAAGATCCTGCCCGACGAGGAATTCACTTTGGCGGCCCTGAAGTCCGAACTCGGTTCCGGCATCGGATTCCCTGTCGTGCACATCGCCAGCCACTTTGTCCTGATTGCCGGCACGGGCGACGAGCCCTTCCTCCTTATGGGAGGCAACAACACCGGTGACGCGAAGGGCTTCGAGTGGAATCTCTCTGAGATGGAAAACTCGCAGGTCAGCTTTCACGGCACGCGCCTGCTCACGCTCTCGGCCTGCAGCACCGCGAAAGACTACAAATCGCGAAACGGCTTCGAAATGGATAGTTTAGGGATGGTTGCTCAACAAAAAGATGCGGAAGCTGTGCTCGCCACTTTGTGGGACGTGAACGACCTCAGCACTAGCCACATCATGAGCGACTTCTACGATCGCTGGGTGAAGAATCCCTCTCAGGGCAAGGCCGAGGCGCTGCGCCAGGCGCAACTTGCATTTCTGCACGGCTCAGCATCCGCAACCGGCGCCGCAACCGGCGCCAAAACAGGCCGCGGCTTCGAGACCGCCGACCAATCGCCGGCTCAGACTTCCAGTCTCGGTTACGCCCATCCATACTACTGGGCGCCCTTCGTCCTCATCGGCAACTACCAGTAGCGCCCGCTGACTGCTTAATCTTCCACGACCTTGGGTGCCCCGGGTCTCGATTTTGAGACCTGGGATAGCACGAACCTATCCCTCCGTCCGGTCATCCTGAGCGCAGTCCGCCGCAGGCGGGCGCAGTCGAAGGACCTGCATTTCGCGTCGCAACCTCACCTCGAAAGCCGGTGCCCAGTTCTCGATAGACCTGGGATAGCACGAACCCATCCCTCCATCTGGTCACCTGCATTTCGCGACGCAACCTCACCACGAAAATGGGTGCTGGGAATTACAAACTCACGCGGTCCGACACCGCATGCGCTCGTCCCTTGTCACAGACTTCTCTCCACCCCCGGTGCTAGGGTTGCTGACCGTAGGAGAGAACCTCTATGACGAACTCATCGCACCGTCTCATTCCGCTTGCCGCTTCCCTGCTCGCTGCGGCTCTCGCTGCCCCATGCGCTCCCGCTCAAGAGGAAATTGCGCCTCCCCAGGGCAACGGCCACGTGGTTGTCTTCGTCTCGGGAATCATGGGCCCCAAGCACGACAAGGCTCTCTCTGAGGCCCTCGCCGCCCTTGGCTACGATGTCTACGTTTGCGATGGCAGGCAGCTCGTAAAGACGCAGGGCAGCAGCCTGCGCGCTATCATCCAGGCTGCCCAGCAATCGCCGCACGCTCTGCCCGGCAAGGTTGCGCTGGTCGGTATTTCTCTCGGCGGTGGGTTCGCGCTCGCCCTCGGCTCGGAATGGCCCGACATTGTGGCGGCTGACATCGTGTGGTACCCCGCCACCGGTTTTGCCGCCAGGCTCGCCGGTTTCACCCGGCGTATGTCCGTCCCGGTGCTGATGTTCGCCGGAGAATCCGATCATTTCGAGAATTGCTGCCTCATTGAGACAGCGCGTGCCATCGAAGCCAGCGCCAAGGCAAACAACGCACCCTTCGAGCTCGTCACCTATCCCGGCGCCGACCATGACTTCATCAAGGGAGGCCGCAACTACAACGCCGCGGATTATGAAGACGCGCTCAATCGCACCGCGGCCGAATTGAAGGCGGCCTTCGGGAACTGAGCAACATATCCGACTCCGCCCCAGGCCTCAACTTAGCAGCCGCTTGGCAACTTGAATGTACATCTGCACCGCTTCAAGCAGCTCCCTCTTCGCGAGCTTCTCGTGCGGCGTGTGCGCGACGTGAATGTTGCCCGGGCCAAGCAGCAGCGGCTCGCCCCAGTTGCTGAGTTGCGGAACGTCGGTGGTAAATTTCGCCACCATAGTTGGCAGACCCTCTACGGCGCGAAGCCGTACAAAGGGAATCTCCAGCGTGAAATCGACCTCCGCCAAACCCGCGGCAGCCTCAAGGATCGCTGCCCGCACCGGCGCGGAATCTCCGACGAGCCGCACCAGGACTTGCGCCTCGGCTTGATCTGCAATCACGTTCGGGGCGTGGCCGCCATGAACCTGTCCAATGTTGAGGGTGCTCGGGCCCACATCCTCAGTCACCGGCAGTTCAATTTTCAACAAGCGAGCTAGTACCTGCACCATTTTGTGCACTGCGCTCTCGCCCAACTCTGGATAAGCAGAGTGCGCCATGGTGCCATGCGCTCGCAGGCACACCCTCAATGCGCCCTTGGATGCAAGGGCAAGGCGATTGTCAGTCGGCTCGCCGTTGATCAGAAAGCGGCTGCCCTTTGGAGCCAGATTCGCAGCTTTTGCGCCGGCCGAATCGCGTTCCTCGCCGGAGACAAATAACAAACCAATCCGAAACCCTGCCGTCCGCAGGACCTCGGCGGCCGCTACCTGGGCTGCAATGATTCCCTTCGCATCCGAAACGCCGCGCCCATACATCCATTCCGCATCCTCCGAAAACGGGATGTAGGGCGGGACGGTATCCATGTGCGTCGAAAAAACGAGATCGGGGCTTCCTTGCCGAGGTCCGGCATATACATTCCAACGCCGTTCGGCAGATCCGCTCTCAGCCGGCTGCGCAACCGCGGTCTTCTCCACCGCCCACCCGCGTGCGGCCAGGAACTCTGCCAGAAAATCGCCCACTGGCCCCTCATGGTACGTAGTCGATTCGATCGCGCAGAGCTGGCGTGTCAACCCTATCGGGTCGAGGAGATGAGTCTCAGTGCTTTCTTTCATGTTGATGCCAGCATATCGCAAGCCACTCGTCCGCTGTCGCGGCGCTTTGATCCAAAGCTGTCAGTCCGAATCCCTAATGATCGCAAGCCTGCTTCGCCGGCGCGTTCCCAACCTCCGCGCTCGCTCGTCATTGAGCGTAAAATAATCTGTGGAATGATCGCCCCAGCAACATCAGCCCGAATTACGGCAAATACAGGCAGACTGACCCCGGCAGCCGGCACCTATTCCGCACGCGGCGGAGCCCTTTCCACTTTTGGCGCCGCTCTCCGCGATCCGGCAACTTGCGGTTTGCTGCTGGAGCGGCTGCTATGACGCCGGTGAGCGACACCTCCCTGGAATCTCTGCATGCTACGGCGACCGAAATCTTTAGCGGCGCGCTCAAAGCGTGCAACATTGCCTCAGCATTCGATCGGCGCCTGCGCTTCGACGGAAATACTCTTGTCCGTCTGATGCCCGACGGCAGCGGTCCGGCAACGATCGACCTCTCGACCTACAAGCGCATCTTTGTCATCGCGCTGGGCAAAGCTGCCGGCCCTATGCTCGAAACCCTGCTCGATCGCATGAAGCGCCGCAAAGGCTTGCAAGGGGTCTGTTGTACCAACCAGATGCCCATCGAACGCAACTGGCGCTTCCGCTACTTTGAGGGCGGTCATCCCCTGCCCAATGAAGACTCGTTTGCCGCCGCGCGCGCAGTGCTTGGCCTTTTGCGAAAGGCGAGAAAAGATACTCTCGTCTTCTTCCTGATCTCCGGCGGCGGATCGGCCATGTTCGATCTGCCCATCGACCCGCAGATTACGCTTGAAGAAACTATCACCTTCCACCGGTTGCTGCTGGCCTCGGGCGCCCCGATCAACGAGGTCAATACCCTGCGCAAGCATTTCTCGGCAGTGAAGGGCGGTCGCCTCGCTATGGCGGCGCCGGAGGCGACCAAAGTGAGCTTATTGGTCCCCGACGTTCCTCTGCGCACCCTCGATGCTCTCTCTTCCGGACCCACGTCGCCCGACCATTCGACTGTAGCTGACGTTCGCCAGCTCATATCCAAGTACGACCTTTCTCAAAAGCTTCCCGACTCGATCCGCGCTTTCTTTGAGCGGAGAGACATGCCCGAGTCTCCAGGCAACAAGACGTGGCGGCCTTCGTTCCTGCCCAAACTCCCCTGGGCCGATACGGCCCGGCCGCGCCAGATGACCGCGGCTGGAAGCCTCAGCGGAGAAGACCCCGCATTCCGCGATTCGGTTTTCGAAATGCTTCTCTCGAGCCATGACCTGGTGGAAAACGCGCGCGCGCTGGCGCGAAAGGCCGGCTACCATGTGGTGGTTGATAACAGCTGCGACGATTGGGATTACGCCGACGCGGCCCGTTTTCTACTCGAGCGTTTCCACACCCTGCGTATCCAGCACGACAAGTTTTGCCTGATCTCAGTGGGCGAGGTCACAGTTAAACTCGACCGCCCTCCAGGCGCGGGCGGCCGCAACCAGCAGTTCGCTTTGCTATGCGCGATGGAACTGGCCAACCATGCAGGCGAGCGCCTCACCGTATTAAGCGCCGGTTCCGATGGCATTGATGGCAATACCCAGTCTGCCGGCGCCATTGCCGACCCCGCCACCGTCGAACATGCGCGCCTCTTCGGCTTCGATCCCGAAAAGACGCTCGCCGATTTCAACGCCTGTCCTCTGTTCACTGCCCTCGGCGACTCCGTCGTCACTGGCCCTACGGGCCAAAACCTGCGCGACCTTCGTCTTCTTGTTTCAGAGCGGATCTGAGTCGCGACTCGCGATTCGGCCGTATCGCCGGTGGAAAACCGATGAACTCTTGAATCGCCTGGATTACGATGGGTCTGTGGCTCGCAAGTCGAATCAGAAGGCATCCAGCAGATTGCCTGATATACGCGCCGTTGCCGCGGTCGCTAAAGTGTCCATCGCCACCGTCTCCAGGACCATCAATGGCTCTCCTCTGGTTAGTGAGCGGCTGAACCAGCGCGTCTGGCAGGCCATTAAGCAGCTCAATTACCTTCCCAACGCCCACGCTCGCACACTGGTTTCAGGCCGCAGCCGCATCTTCGGCATCATCGTCGAGAACATTTCCAATCCGTTTTTTCCCGATTTGATCTCGAGCTTCGAAGCCATCGCCGTCGCCAACGGGTATGAGATCCTCGTCAGCTCGACAAACAGCGATCCTGCGGTGCTAGCGGCCTGCGCTCGGCGCATGCTCGAGCGAAAGGTCGATGGCGTAGCCGTGATGACCTTTGGCGAGGAAGAACCCGTTCTCGACCAGCTTGTGAACCGTGGCGTTCCCATTGTGCTGGCGGAGTTCAAGCTCAACGACCCCAAGGCAAGTACGATCCTTCTCGACTACCTAACAGGCATTCGTGCCGCCGTTTGCCACCTGTCCGACCTGGGGCACCGCGCAATTGCTTTCCTGGCCGGCCCACACAAACTGCACTCCGCCATCACCCGGGAGAACGACTTCCGCTCGGCGATGCAGTCGGCTGACTTGCCTCTCGAAGAGAAATGGGTCATTGAATGCGACCATACCCTCAAGGGTGGGGTGTCTGGCTTCGAGCAATTGCAAAAGCTGTCCTCGCGTCCCACTGCGATCGTCTGCTCCAACGACATGACGGCGATCGGCGTCTTGCGCGCGGCTTTCATGGCCGGCCTGCGGGTGCCTCAGGATCTTTCGGTGATAGGCCTCGACGACATCGACTTTGCGGAATTTACGCTGCCCCCGCTCACCACGATCCGTCTTGCCCGCGCCGACCTCGCTCGCGCAGCCTTCGATGCGCTGCGCATGCAGGCTGAAGATTCTCGTAATCCCGAAATGAAGCGCGAGTTCCTCGTCTCCACCAGTCTCGTGGTGCGCGACTCAACAGCGGCGCCCGCCGCTGCACTGCATCATTCCCGATCCTGAGCGAGTATCCGGAGAGTCTCCGATTGCAATTTGTTGCGGCCCTTTGCCGGTTGTTGCGTCCAATGATTGCAAGGGGATGACTTTTCGATTACGATCTGTAGCCGCTTCCCGCGATATGCTGTCCAGTAGGACTGCTCTGAAGCCCGCGTGTCCCGCGCATAGTTATGACTACTGCCTACATCAATCGCATCGCCACGGCGGTTCCGCCGCACGATATGCATCCGCCGTTCATGCCATTCGCCGAAGATCTGTTGCCCGAAGGCACACCCCGGAATCTTTTCCGGCGCATGGCACGCATGGCTGGCATCGATCATCGCTATACCTTCCTGCGCCCGATCGTCACCGAAGACGGCACCTTGCAGGACGAGACCTCTCTTTTCGTCCGCGGCAATTTCCCTTCCACCGCCGTCCGCATGCAAGCCTTCGAGCGATTTGCGCCTCGCCTGGCGCGCTGCGCCCTTGAGAAACTGGCTCTGAGTGAACAGGAACGGCGGGGCATCACCCACGTGATCATCACGTGCTGCACTGGACTCTACGCGCCCGGCCTGGACTATGAGGTGATTGACATACTCAAGCTGAGCCCGTCGGTCGAGCGCACCTTTATCGGTTTCATGGGTTGCTATGCGGCCATCAACGCCCTCAAGACGGCGCGCCACATCGTTCGCTCCGAGCCCGATGCGAAGGTCCTGCTCCTCAGTCTCGAGCTCTGCTCCCTGCACATGCAGGAAACCGATAATCTCGAGCAGCTTCTTGCTTTTATGGTCTTTGCGGATGGGTGCGCCGCCTATCTTGTCACTGCGCATGCTTCTGGATTGGCAGTCGACAGTTTTCTGGCCGTGAATCTGTCGGGCACCAGCCAACTCATCACTTGGCGCATCGGCGAGCAGGGCTTCGATATGCACCTGTCCGGACAGGTGCCAGGAGAGCTGCGTGAAGGTCTCGCGGCGGCGGGCGATCGAATTACACAAGGCAAGGCACTGACCTCCATCGATCTGTGGGCAGTCCATCCCGGCGGCCGGACTATTCTTGACGCAGCCGAGCAGGGCTTAGCTCTGCCCCCCGACGCACTCGCCGATTCGCGCGCCATCTTGCGGGCATTCGGCAATATGTCTTCGGCAACGGTGATGTTCGTTTTGCAACGGCTCATGGAGCGCGCACGGCCGGGTCAGCTCGGTTGCGCTATGTCATTCGGCCCTGGCGTTACCGCGGAGACGATGCTTTTCCATGCCGTCTGACGGGTGAGAAAGAACCTTCGTTCTCAAGGCACTTCGTTCGCTGCACGAGGCAGAAAGACCGGAACCGCTATCTTCCCCACATGAGCTTTACACCCGACTTCCGTCATCGCGCCCACCTCACCGAACGCATGGATGAGCCCTGCTCCCGCGACGAGCTCCGCTCCTGTCTGCGCGATATATCCCGCCTCAATCGCTGGTTTCTCGCACATCGCCCGCTCTTTCATTGGCTCGACGCATTCGTCCCGCCCTCGACCCTTCGTCCGCTACGCATTCTCGACGTGGGTTGCGGCTGGGGTGACAGCTTGCGGCGCATCGAGCGTTGGGCTGCAAAGCGTAACATCCTTGTCGAACTGACCGGGCTCGACATTAATCCCGATGCCGTAGCCATTGCCGCTGAAGCTTCCCCGCCAGCCAGCCGTGTCCGATGGGTCGCTGCCGACATCCTGCAGTACGCTCCCGGCAAGCCGTTTCACCTCGTCGTCAGTTCGCTCTTCACACACCATCTTCTCGACAGAGATATCGTGCGGTTCCTCGAATGGATGGAACGGCACGCCGGGCTGGGCTGGTTCATCAACGATCTTTCCCGCGCTGCAATTCCCTACCATTCACTCCGTGTCTTCGTCAGGCTGATGCGCTTGCACCCGTTCGTCCAGAATGACGGCCCCGCCTCCATCGCTCGCGCCTTCCAACCGAGTGACTGGCGGCGAATGTGCCTCGCTGCAGGCCTCGCCGAGCGCGATTACACGATTCATTCTTTCAGGCCCGCGCGCCTCTGCGTCGCCCGGATGAAGTCCTGATGGCGAGCCCATACAGAAACGCGGGTTGTCAGACCGACATTCTCGTCGTTGGCGGCGGTCCCGCCGGCGCAATGGCCGCCATCAGTCTCGCCCGCGTTGGCCGCCGCGTCGTGCTGGTTGAGAAGACGCGCGCAGCCCATCACAAAGTCTGTGGCGAGTTCCTGAGCCGCGAGGCCGTGCACTATCTCCGTCAAATCGGAATCGATCCGCTCACTCTCGGCGCTGAAGGTATTCGCCGAGTGAGAGTATCGACGGGCGGCAAAATCGTCGAATCCCCGCTCCCTTTTCAGGCGCTTTCACTTTCCCGGCAGGTTTTGGATGAATCGCTGCTTGTGCGCGCCGTTGCGGAAGGGTGCATCGTCTTGCGCGGCGTTGCTGTCGAGTCGCTGGTTGGCGGCAGAGGAGGATGGGCGGCCACGCTCAGCAACGGGGAGACGTTGCAATCACCCGCCGTCTTTCTGGCCACCGGGAAACACGACTTGCGCGGCTTCCAGCGCCCGCCGGGAAAGCAGAGCGACCTGATCGGCTTCAAATTGCACTGGCAGCTGACGCCGGCGCAGATCGAGGACCTGCGCGATGCGATGGACCTCTATCTCTTCCCTGGTGGCTACGGGGGCCTGTCGTTAATTGAGAACGATGCCGCCAATCTCTGCCTCGTCGTGCGCCGTAATGTCCTGGGGTCGTTGGGCGGATGGCCCGCGCTCTTCAGCGCGATCCTCGAGAGCAACCGGCATCTGCGCCAGCTTCTGAAAGGTGGCGAGCCGCTTTGGGCGCAGCCCCTCGCCGTCTCGCCTATTCCTTATGGCTATCTTTCCACTTCAGATGACGGCTTATGGCGTATCGGCGATCAGGCAGCGGTCATTCCTTCTTTCACCGGCGACGGCATCTCGATCGCGTTGCACAGCGCCGCGCTCGCGGCGAGGATGTTTCTCGCCGGTGAAACCGCCGCTGCGTATCATCAGACGCTGCGCGATCAACTTCGCCGCTCGATGACGCTCGCCACATGGCTCTCGCGCGCCGCTGTTACGACATCGGGACGAGCCTGCGCTTTGTCAGCAGCACGGCTCTTTCCTGCTTTGATGGGATCGGTCGCAGCAGCCACGCGCATTCCCTCGCGAAGCCTGATTAGCCGGCACGACGATCCTTTACGACCGTGGTTGGCGCCAGGCGATTGAGGTCCGCAATCTCCCCGGTCCCCCAGTGCGAGGACCAGGGGGCACCCTTGTTTGCGGTTTGGTAGCAGGAAAGGACCGGCGCCACCGCCAGCGTCCTTTTGGCCCTTCGGATTAGTGAACTGCTAGGACACTGGCCTCGCGCATCGCGACCACTTCCGCTTGGGTTCGCTCCGCTGCTTGGCGCCGATTTGCATAGATTCTCGGCTCTCCAAATCGGAGATGCGCTGAAAACCTGGCGAGGCCCAGCACTTTACCCAGATGCGGCAGGAACCCCTCGTCGCCGTACCAGCAAAGTTCGCGTTCTTCCGCGCCGCTTTCGGCCGCGTAGCGAATCGCCGCCGCCGTGATCGGTGCGCCAACCGCAACCGCAGGTTGAATCAGCCTGGAGTGAAAACGGAGTACCTGCGTTCCGTCCGTGCTTGTACCCTCGGGGAACAGAAGCACCGGAACCGGCAGGCTCAGACGCTCGGCGATCTGATCGGCCACGGACGCCGCGCTGGCCAAGCTCGCCCGGTCAACAAAGATCGTCCCGCCCGCGCGCGCCGCTCTGCCGAAATATGGCCAACGATCGATCTCCATTTTGGCGACAAAGAAGCACGGCATGGCCGCGCTGAAGGCGAGAATGTCGAGATAGCTGAGGTGATTGGCCACTACCAGGCCGCACGCGGGTGGGTTGCCTTCTACTTCGATTTCGGCATGGAGGCGCTTGAGAACGCGGCGAGCCGACTCCTGCAGCCACAGGGCGCGCTTTTCCAGCGACTGCGGTCCACAGAACCGTAGCCACCAGAATCGAAATATGCAGATTGCAAGAGCAAATGCCAGCGCCACGGCGCGCCGCATGCGGCGCAGTTTCAAGATGCGAGTGGCGCCAGAAATCGATGGCGCGCGGCCGACGACAGCATCTTCAGGTCAAGGAGCGTCAGGAAATCGATGGTGCGAAACTCCCGGTCCCACGCCGGCTCTGCTGCAATCCGCGCCCCGATCGCCAGATACGTCTTAAGCAACTTGGGGACTTTGACCTGAGACACCGCTGCCGGTGCGGAATCTTCGCCCAAAGATCCATTCGGTTGGCAGGACAACGGCTGTGCGTTCGCATCCTGCGGCTCTACATCCGGCAGCGCGTGGGGACACGTATACGCTGGCGTCGGTGTGGTCTCGAACTCCGGCGAAACCCGGAAATTCTCAAGCTGGCGATACATCTGCCAACCCTCCGCGGGATCATTGGAGTTTAACGAAGAGCAGCCGAGCAGGTAGCGCAGTCCCATGTCGTTAGCGTACTGCGCAATGCCGCGCCACAACAACATCAGCACTTCAGGCGTGCGATGCTCACGGTCAATGGAGGCGCGGCCAAGTTCCAGAATGCCCGGCCGCAACGGCTCATAGGGATCGAGATTGAACTCCTGTTCGGAGTAGTAGCCGAGATTCCGCCCTGCCGTCTCGCCCGACTGCATGCGATAGGTTCCCACCACGCCGCGGCTCGCCTTGTCTTCGACCAGTAGATGCTCGCATACGGTATCGAAGCGGTCGATATCGAGGCCGGTTTCGTACGAGCTCTCCAGTCCCTCGCCCAGCTCAATGTTGAAGACCTTGAAACGCAGCCGGCATGCGGCCTCGCGATCCTGCGCCGATTCCGCCAGGCGCAAACGGAAGCGCCCTACATCCGCGTGAATCCGCCGGCGTGGAGCCGGAAGCAGTTTTGAGGGCGGGTGCACCGGCGACGAGGCCGCCGGTAACGGTACATAACCAAGATCCAGCTTTACAGAAATCCTTCCCAGGCTCGGCTGAGTCACGAGTGCAGTATCCCGGCAGAATCGTGAAAGAGTTGTCAAAACGCCGCAAAAACGATGCAAAAATGCTCTGAGCCGTTCATCAAACGTCAACAAGCGCTCCGGCCAAATTTACCGCCAGCAGTTTCGTTCTAATCATTTGCACGGTCAAACTTGAAGAAAACTCTGGGCCGACCCGGATTTCTGCCGGGATGAATCCCTTTGGGGAAATCAGCCTCCAAAGCAAAAACGCCGGCAAGCCACTCTGCCGGCGTTTCTACCTGGATTTATCAACCTCGATCTATCAATCCCCGAGGATTGGCCCGAAGGATTGGCCTGGCTCTAAATAACCCGTGTTACCGAACGCGAGCTCCGCCGAAGGCCATGCCGCCGCGCGCTGCCATCATCGGCCCTCGCGCAGTGTAACCACCGCCGACGTAGGCCCGACCGGCGTAACCATTCCCGTAAGCCCGCACGTTGGCGCCGGGTCCGTAGGCGCGCGGTGCGTAGCCGTAAGTTCGCGGCGCATAGCCGTAGGGCCTGACCGGCCCACCCGGATAGGCTCGTGGCGCGTAATATGGAAACCCTCCCGGTCGCGGTCCGACATAGAATCCGCCAAACCCGTAGACAGGAGGCGCAATCACAACCGGGGGAGCGGCGTACGGAATCACCGGAGCCGGAGAATACGCCATCGCCGGAGGTGGTGGTGGTTGATCATACGGAGCCGGCTGAGCGGGCTCAGATTGTGGAGCGGCGTATGAATCCTGCGGCCCGGCATCGGGCGACTGCGCCGGTGGAGGAGGCTCAGGAGCATAGGCATTCGGCGACCGCTGATACAGCCCGTAGGGATCGCGCTGCGGCTCGGGAGCGGTGGGAACCTGAATATCATCCATGATGCGCAGCGTCATCGTAGTCTCCGACTTCAGCGTCGGACGTGGGCCCCGCAAGGGCAGCATGATCAGGTCCACGGGCCAGAGCACAGGAATGCACCACAGAGTGATGTCGCGCGCCTCATGACCTTTGCCCAGAATCCGGCCCTGTTCGTCGATCTTGTAGCCAGCCACGTCGACGACCTTCGCGTTAATCGGCGCTACGGTGTCGCCGAGATACAGTTTGTCGAAGGAAAGTTCCATCCAGCCCTTTCCCACGAAGTGGCCGGGATCTTTGTATTCGGCGAATTCGCCGCCCAGGTAGCTGCCGTAGGGCAGCATGAAATCGCCGCGGCGATGCTCAACCTTGCAAAGCACCGGGTCGCCGATCGCGGCGGTCTTCGACGAGATTCTTCCGTCGCCGGTGGTGCACGAGACCAGCGAGCCGGCGGGAATGAGATGCGTGCCCATGTCTGCAAACAGCGGAGGCGCGAGCAGCATCGTAACGATCAAGAGGTGGATGCGTTTCATAGACATTCTCCGAGGCGGAACCATGCATAGGGTTCGATACATCTCGCGGAAGTCAACTTGATGAAACAGATTTTTGAGCGTAGGTCCCCGAGATACGAAACTGAACCCGCCGGGATGCAGAAAGTTTCGACGCAGCGCGAATAATTTCTCTTGGAGTGGGTGACAACGCGCCGAATTGGGCGTCGTGGGGACTCGGCCGCGAGCGCCGAGGCAATTCAACTAAGAAATTAAGATCGCCAACACTTAATCAATTAAGAAAATCTCACGTGTCTCAATTCGAAACACTTCTATCCGCTAGCTCGCCGGATCGTAGTTCAGATTCGGTCCCAGCCAGCGCTCTGCTTCGGCCAGGGCCATCCCCTTGCGCGCCGCGTAATCCGCAACCTGGTCGCGATCGATCTTCCCGAGCTGGAAATAGCGCGACTCGGGATGCGCGAAGTAGAACCCGCTCACGCTTGACCCCGGCCACATGGCAAAACTCTCCGTGAGTTGGATCCCCGTATTCTTTTCCGCGTCGAGCAGCCGCCACAGAATTCCCTTCTCTGTGTGATCGGGGCATGCGGGGTAGCCGGGGGCCGGCCTGATGCCGCGATATTTCTCGTGAATCAAATCGTCGCTGCTCAGCTTCTCGCACTTGCCGTATCCCCACTCATCGCGTGCGCGCTTATGCAGGCACTCGGCAAACGCCTCGGCCAGCCGGTCTGCCAGGGCCTCTGCCATGATTGCGTTGTAGTCGTCGTGCTTCGCCTTGAAGCCTTCAACCAAATCCTTCAATCCGATGCCGCTGGTTACAGCGAACGCGCCCATCGTATCGGCCAGCCCCGTTTCCTGCGGCGCAATAAAATCTGCCAGAGACCGGCAGGGTTCGCTTCCCTCGCGGTTGGCCTGCTGCCGCAGGAAGTGGAGCGTCTCCAGCTTCTGTGCCCGCGACGCATCCGAGTAAAGCTCCACGTCGTCGCCGGCCGCATTCGCCGAAAAAAATCCGTATACGCCGCGCACTTTCAGCAGCTTTCTTTCGACGATCTGATCGAGCAGCACATTTGCGTCTTCAAACAGCTGCTTCGCCTGGACGCCATATACGGGATGCTCCAGAATCTTGGGATATACGCCCTTCAATTCCCATGTGTGAAACAGCGGCGACCAGTCGATAAGAGCGCGCAGCGTTTCGAGCGGGAAATCCTCCAACACGCGTACGCCCAGAAACTCGGGCCTCGCCAAATCTTCCGCTCGCCACGCAATCTGCGTCCGCCGCGCCCGCGCTTCTTCGATGGGCACCAGCTTCTGCCTCGGCACGGCATGTTGCCTGCGCAGCGCCTCGTATTCGGCGTTGTGCTCAGCAACAAATGCAGGCCGGTTCGCATCGCTCAACAAACTCGACGCCACGGGCACGGCACGGCTCGCATCCAGGACGTGTACTACGGGCTCGCTGTAGTGCGGAGCAATTTTGATCGCCGTATGCGCGCGGCTCGTGGTCGCGCCGCCAATCAACAGCGGCAGCTTGAATCCCTGCCGCTCCATCTCGCACGCCACGTGCACCATCTCGTCCAGCGATGGCGTAATCAACCCGCTCAATCCGATCACGTCGGCCTTCTCGGTTCTCGCCCGCTCCAGAATCTTTTCCGCGGGCACCATCACGCCCATGTCGATCACTTCATAGTTGTTGCAGGCCAGCACCACGCCCACGATGTTCTTGCCGATATCGTGCACATCGCCCTTGACCGTCGCCATGACGATTTTGCCCTGCGCCTTCACCGCCTGGCCGGCCGCTACCATCTCGGCCTTTTCTGCCTCCATAAACGGAGTCAGATACGCCACGGCCTTCTTCATCACCCGCGCCGACTTCACCACCTGCGGCAGAAACATCTTGCCCGCGCCGAAGAGATCGCCCACCACGCCCATACCGTCCATCAGCGGACCTTCAATCACCGCCAGCGGCCGGCCCAGCTTCGCGCGTGCTTCTTCCGTGTCCGCTTCAATGTACTCGTCGATTCCCTTCACTAGCGCATGGCTCAGCCGCTCTTCCACTGGCTCGTTACGCCACTCTTCCACCTTCTGCTCGCTGGCGCCTGCATCCGCGCCCGTGGCCTTCAGCTTCTCTCCATGCACAACCAGCCGCTCGGTCGCGTCGGGTCTGCGGTTCAGCAGCACATCTTCGACAAGTTCCTTCAGCTCCGGCTCAATCTCGTCGTACACCTCGAGCTGCCCGGCATTCACAATTCCCATGTCCATGCCGGCGGCAATTGCGTGATACAAAAACGCAGAGTGCATGGCCTCACGCACAACATTGTTGCCTCGAAAAGAGAACGAGATATTCGACACGCCGCCGCTCACTTTGGCGTGCGGTAAATTTTCCTTGATCCAACGCGTCGCCTGGATGAAATCCAGCGCGTAGTTGTTGTGCTCGTCCATGCCCGTGGCGACGGTAAGAATGTTGGGGTCGAAGATGATGTCCTCGGGCGGAAATCCATCCTCCGTCAGGATCCGGTACGCCCGTTCGCACACGCGAATCTTGTCGGTGAAATCCGCTGCCTGGCCTTTTTCATCGAATGCCATCACCACCACGGCGGCGCCGTATTTCTGCACTGACGCAGCGCGCTCGCGAAACTTCGCCTCGCCCTCCTTCATCGAGATCGAGTTCACGATGCCCTTGCCCTGCAGGCACTTCAGCCCAGCCTCGATCACCTCCCACTTCGAGGAGTCGACCATGAACGGGACCTTGGCAACTTCCGGTTCGCTTTCGAGCAGTTGCAGGTAGTGGGTCATCGCTGCCACGCCGTCGATCATGCCTTCGTCCATGCACACGTCCAGGACGTTGGCGCCGTTCTCTACCTGCTGGCGCGCCACGCTCACGGCTTCTTCAAATTTGCCTTCTTTGATCAGCCTGGCAAACTTCGGCGAACCGGCCACATTGGTCCGCTCGCCGATGACGATGAACACGCCCGGCTGCTGCACGAAAGGTTGCGATCCCGAAAGATGCAGCATTCGCGTCGCCACGCGCGTTTTCGCGGGGCCGGCTGGCGTCGCGCTCATGCCTGCTCCTCGCCCACCAGCGCCGGCTCTGCAGCAGGAATCATCCGCGGCGCCACGCCCTCCAGCGCCTTGGCGATCGCGGCAATGTGCTCCGGCGTGTTGCCGCAACATCCGCCCGCAATGTTAATCAGCCCCTCGCGCGCAAACATGCTCAGATGCCGCGCCATGTCGTTCGGCCCAAAATCGAACCCCGTCGGCGACAAGGGATTCGGCAACCCTGCATTGGGATAGCACGAGATCGCCACGTCGGCCTTGTCGGCCAGCTCCGTCAGAAACGGATACATCAAATCCGGCCCAAGCGAGCAGTTCAGCCCTACCGAAATCGGATGCACATGTTCCACCGCGGTCCAGAATGCAGCAATCGTCTGGCCCGAGATCATCGTCTCGCCGCCGCGCCCCACCGCCGCCGAGATCATCACAGGCAGACCGTGGCCCAACTCATGAAACACTTCGCGAATCGCCACCAGCGCCGCCTTGGCATTCAGCGAGTCGAAGATGGTCTCCACCAGCAGCAAATCGGCACCGCCCGCAATGAGGCCTCGCGCCTGCTCGGCATATGCCGTCTTTACCTGGTCGAACGTTACTGTGCGAAATCCCGGATCCTCGGCATCGGGGGACGTTGAGAGCGAGACCGTCAATGGCCCCATGGCGCCGGCCACAAACCTCGGCCGCCCAGTTTCTTCCGTCAGGCGGTCCGCCCACTCCTTCGCCAGCCGCGCCGATTTCTCGTTCAGCTCCCACGCCAACTGCTTCAGATATGGATCGTCGATCACCTTCTGATAGAACTCAGGATCCTTGCGTCTGCCATGCTCCCGCGGATCGTCGACGAAGAACTCGCTCTGCGCGATGCTGGTCGCGCCAAAGGTGTTGGTCTCGATGATGTCCGCACCCGCCTCGAGGAACCGCCGGTGAATATCGCCGATCATCTCGGGCTGCGTAAGGGTAAAGAGGTCGCCGTTATTGAGGAGACCCTTCCTTGCATCCTTGAAGCGATCTCCACGAATGTCAGCTTCGGTCTTGTTGTAGTCGCGGATGGTCGTGCCCATCGCTCCATCGATGATGGCGATGCGCCTGGCGAGAACTTCTGCCAGCGGATGGTGGTGGAGTTGGGTCATCGTTTCTCTGATTCCGTTCCTATGCTTGCCGATGCTGCTACGGGCGAAAATCCCCCAAAAGCCTTATTGTCCCGGTTGGCCGCCAGCGGGAAGGGGACGGGGAAGCGGCCTATTCTCAAGCATATCCGAGTCCGCGCCGATGCCTGACCGATTCGCGTCGAACGCGCTGCCATGCGCCTTGAAATGCAGCAACCATCGACTGAATGGCGCGGGGTGAAGTGCGCCGGGTGCTACTCCGCGTGCGGCGAATTCCGCCGTTCTACACTGGAAAGAGCGATGATTCAGACTCTTTTTGGCAGCCAGGAACCCGAAAAACCGACAGAAGAAGAGCCCCGAACAGGCATTTTTGGCCGGTTGCGCCAGGCCATCTCGCGCACCCGCGAGAGCTTCTCCACGAAAATCTCCGACCTTGCCGCGCTCACCCGCACCGTCGACGAATCCGCCCTTGAGGAACTCGAAGCCGCGCTGCTGACGAGCGACCTCGGCGTGCCGACAACTGCGGCGATCCTCGAGGCTCTCCGCGATCGCGCCCGCCACCAGGCCATCGAGGGCGGCGCCGAGCTCCGCGATCTGCTCAAGGCCCAGCTCCGCGCAATTCTCGAAGCGCCGCAGCAGCCCATCCCTTCTGCTGAGGCGCCGCCCAAGGTCACGTTTCTGGTCGGCGTCAACGGCACCGGCAAAACCACCTCGAGCGGCAAGCTCGCCGCCTGGTCGCGTGCGCAGGGGCATTCCGTGCTGCTGTGCGCGGCAGATACGTTTCGCGCGGCGGCCATCGAACAACTGGAAGTCTGGGCCGGCCGATCCGGCGTGGAGATGATCAAGACG
>Ga0187851_10001197_pt1 | contig 25225 bp, 30 predicted proteins | sample June2016WEW_6_10_FD_132997 | JGI IMG/M metagenome (GOLD analysis project Ga0187851, IMG submission 132997) | Peatland microbial communities from SPRUCE experiment site at the Marcell Experimental Forest, Minnesota, USA - June2016WEW_6_10 | ecosystem: Environmental > Terrestrial > Soil >...
CTGGATTTTGCGCTTCTGGGAGGATGGTCTGACGATAAATTCCAAGCGCGGCATCCAGACGGACGCGATTGCGGTCAGTTCGATCAATCGACTTCAGTTCCATTCGGATAATTCCCTGTTATCCAAACTACTTGAGCAAGGATACGCGAAGTCAACGCCGATGCAAAAGCAAATTCGCGGGCTATGAAATCGGGCCCAGGGGCTTCGGTTTTGGCAAGAGCTTTCTATTACCGCGAAGATCGAGAAACTGATCGGTAACGCCGCTTCAGCAGGTGCGGCCGCCACATCTACTGCCTAAATGGTCGGTTTTTCATGGAAAGAGCGGAGCCGAAAGTGTCTTTACTTCTAGGCCCTTGCGCTTCCTGCTCGCTTTTCGTACCGGGGGTCTGCGTTCCTGTCTGCTCTGAGTTACGGTCCTTTTCACTAGGTTCGATAGATCGCCAAGATCGTCGCAAGGGTAAGAACGACGGCTAGAAGTCTCATAACGGTGAATTTCTCCCTGAAATAGAACGTTCCTACTACGATGGCAATTGCCGTTGTTAACACTTCCCAAAGGAGATAAAAAATACCAAACTGGATGTATTTGAATGCGAAGACGGAAGGTATAGCGATTAACGCATAGAGCAAAACTCCGAGTTCGATCTTCCCATAATCTTTGCCCTTACTCTGCTTAAGGTACGTGTCGGCGATTACCGTCAGACCAGAACCGATGATCACCAAAATGATCGGAAGAAGCATGGGCTAGAAATAGCTGCATAAAATGGCGCCAATTGCGAAACATAGGGCAAGCAATCTTTGAACGGTGAAGGATTCGCCGAAATAGAGATTCGCTACGGCAAGTGCGAGTACCACACCGAATGCCTCCCATACGATAAATACAATCTCAAAATCGGCTTTTTTGAAGAGATAGATCACCGGGAACGCTGTTAGCGAGTAAAGAGTCATTCCCGCAAAAAATAGACCGATGTTTCCCGAGGAGCTTCTTTTTAACAGCGCATCTGCAAGGACTTCGGCTCCAATGGCCATTCCTAGAACGAGATAAAAGAATAGATGCCTTCTCACTTTGGCGCAGATCGTAAGTCGCATAGCGCAATCAATCAGCAAGCGTCAGAGTTCCGTTCATTCGCATAAGAACGAACGGAGCGTCCCCGGTTAGCACGTCGCCCTGCAAAATGTATATGTCGCCAATATATCCGGGGCTCCCGCTCGTGAATTTGAACTTCACTCCGTACACCATATCGGCAAATTGTTCCGGCGTTTCATTTTCAATGCCCCAGGACTCCCTGATTTCAGGCATTTGCATGATTTCCTTCCACTCAGCGAATGAAATCTTTAAGGGCTTGTTCATTTGAAAAATCGATCTTTTTGTTGGGTTCGTTACTAACTCTAGGACATCACACGTGCATGTCAAGGTCCCCCGCGTACCGCATTCGGGTCGAAATCTCTCTCAGATTTTTCGCATAAGGCATACGAAAAAGGCTGGGCCGCTCGTTGATGGGAGCGCGGATGGGAGATGGAACTGGAATGTACACAGCACCAACCAGCCGTGATTCGCTCTTTTCGTGCGGCTGGCACCCGCCGAGCGGCCCAGTTTCAGCTTAGGCAGTATCCCGCAATAAGCAAGGCGGCAATTCTCGCGCCTAGAGACCAACTGCTTGACTTCCTCGTCAAGTGATATATACTTGTAACTGTATGATTCCCAGCAACTTACAGTCGCTGTTCTGGGATACGAACCTTGACACCTTCACGCCCGAGGCATATCCCGATTACACGATCTTTCGGGTATTGGAATATGGTGATGAGAGTGCCGTGACGTGGCTCAGACAAACATTTGCTGAAGCCGAAATCCGTCGCGTGCTCAAGTCCGAGCACCGGCTCACTCCGAAGTCCGCCACGTTCTGGGCGCTGGTGTACGGAATTCCGTCCCGCGAGGTTGCGGCTCTGAGCCACAGCCGCTGACCGCCACATCTTCGACAAAAGGACATTGCCATGACCGATCATGAACAAAGGGCGTGGCACAGCAACGTGATCCCCGCCTCGACAGAAGCAACGCTGCGCGCCCTCAGGGACGCGCAACTTCCCGATCGCTTTTATCTTGCCGGCGGGACAGGGCTTGCCCTCCAATTCGGCCACCGGCTCTCACTGGATCTCGACTTTTTCTCGCCGGAACACTTCGACGAAGAAGCGCTCATCCAGCGGATGCAACCGCTTCGAGGATTTGCGGTCGCTCAAAAAGCTCCTTTCACGCTCCACGCAACGATTGAGCAAACGAAGGTCAGTTTTCTGGGCTATGCCTATCCGATGCTCTTCCCAACCAATTCCTACCTCGACGTTCCGGTCGCAGACCCGCGCGATATCGCTTGCATGAAAGTGAGCGCCATCGCGAGCCGGGGTACGAAGCGTGACTTTGTCGACCTATACATCCTCGCTCGACGGTTTGGTCTCAAGGAAATCATGCGGTTGTTCACAGAGAAATATACTGAGAGTCAGTTCAGCAGACTGCACGTCCTCAAATCGTTGACCTTTTTTGCTGACGCAGAAAAAGATCCGATGCCTCATATGCTCATGGCGCTTGAGTGGGACACGGTGAAGCAATTCTTCTCCCTCGAAGCACCTCGGCTCTTTTGACGCCTCCCTCCGCGGCGAAATGCTTGGATCAAGCGGCCTTCTCAACGACGGCCGCTTTTATTGTCGCCCAGCGCAACTTTGAACGCCTTTGCAGCTAGAAGAGGACGCGTAAGATGGCAAGACGGCCACGGCGCCGTACTGCAATGCCCAACAATGCTCGCGAACCAAAGCTGAAAGTTCGGTGGACGACCGTGGACGATCCGCGGGCTGACGAACTGCTAAGCCAGGCAATTCAGCTGATCCTGAACGATCCAGAAGATTCGCAGGTTCCGGACGAGATTGACAGTCATCCACACTTGGAGCTTAATGATAGGACTCCCGTCGAGAGCAACAATCAATCCAACCAAACTTAGACATGGACGACAAGTTGGAGCGGCTGAGGGTCGCTCTCTATGCCCGCGTTTCGAGCGAAGAACAGAAGCAGGGAAACACAATCGCGTCACAGATTGCTGAATTACGCCAATTCGCAACCCAACGGGGATGGACGGTTGTTGACGTGTATGTGGATGAAGCCTGGAGCGGTGCCGCGCTTGCGCGTCCGGCACTTGACCGGCTTCGTGATGATGCCCGCGCCAAACGGTTCGATGCCGTGCTCATAAACGATGTGGATCGGCTTGCACGGGACGTTACGCACCTCGGCATTATCAAACGCGACCTTGAGCGGTCAGGTGTTCGCGTTATCTTTCGCAAGATTCCTTCGGAGAACGGTCCGGCGCACAATCTGCTTGTCAATGTGCTTGGCAGCTTCGCGGAATTCGAGCGTGAAATGATCCTCGACCGCACGCGCCGTGGTAGGCGACATAAAGTCGAGACTCGACAGCAGTTCATCGGCGCGATTGCACCTTACGGTTATCGATACTTGCCGGCAACGCCAAGCAATGCCTCGGGAACACTGACGGTGAACACTGAAGAAGCCCTCGTCGTCCGCACTATCTTCAAATGGGTGGATGAGGAGGGATTGAGCGCCAGGGATGTTGGTGTTCGGCTAACGAAAGAGGGATTCAGGCCACGCAAAGGTGGACCTGATTGGCAGCGGTCAAGCGTTCTGCGCATTCTGCGCGGCACGATTTACATAGGCACCTGGTACTACAACAAGAATCAACTGAGCTATCGGCGCGCCGCGTTGCTTGGGAGTGAACCCCACGGAAAGAAAACGAGCCTCCGTCTGCGTCGTCGGGAGGAATGGATTCCTGTTGCACTGCCTGATGAGTTCAAAATCATTTCCCCTGGACAGTGGCATCGAGTGCAGGAGCAGCTCGATCGCAATCGATGCTTTTCACGGAGGAATGCCAAGCACGAATACCTGCTGTCTGGATTGGTTGAATGCGGCGCGTGTGAGAACTCCTTCTGTGGTAACCCCTCACATGGTCGTTTTTACTATCGCTGCCTGAAGCGATGTAAGCGCGTTCCGCAGATTACAGAAAACGTCCTGAATAATTCCGTGTGGAGCGCACTTCAAAAGGCATTGGACAACCCGAAGCTGCTAGTACAAGCCATTCAAGGCACTGAGAGGCGTACGAGTTCAACGATTGATACAGACAAATCGTTCGAAACGGCGCTCCAAGGAATCAAAGACGAAGAATTCCGCATCCTTGAAGCTTACCGACTCAGCATTATTACGCCGGAAATGCTCGCGCATGAGCTTGAGTCGCTCAAAAGCCGACGCCACGCTCTCGAAACACAACGAACCGATGCGGCACAAAGTAAGGAGCCGGGCCTTTCGATACGGCGATCTGTGGACGACTACTGCAATATCATTCACAGAAAGCTTGAGCATCTCACGTTTGAAACCAAGCGTAACGTACTCCGGCTGCTTGTGCGGCGGATCGTCTTCGACGGCAAGGAAGTAAGAATTCTTGGAGTGATTCCGCTGATGGATTCCGGCGGGATTGCGCCCACAGGGATAGACCCCTTGGAGCGCAATCCCGCCATGGTCGCCACTTTCAAGGTTTGCGGGCCAATTCTGAGGAATCTTGAAGCTGCGCGCGCTGCAAGTCGGGCCAATTTGGCCAGAGCGAACGATGCCCTTCGATTGCGTCGTGATCGTCAGCACGGGACACCGTAGGTCCCTGGAAAGCAATCCACGACGTCTTTTGCGGGCCTTCTGCAATCCAAGCGGCAGTTGGAAGTGGCCTTCAGTGGGTGCGAAGGGGGCCGCCAATTCAGAGGAAATCCACATCTCCGCTCTCTTGGACAATCGATATTCGGACATCTCGAGATGAGCTCTGTGGAGAACTGAGCGTTTGTTCTGAGTTCGCTGGCCTTCCATGCAACAGTTACCGCCTTGTTTGGAGATAATAGCTTGTTAAACTTAAGCCAAAGTCGATTAACACACATTCAAATAAAGAATGCCATCGAGTTCAGTAGGGACCTATCTCCGATTTCTCCGTAGGAAGAGCGGGCTGAGCCAGAAAGAATTAGCGCGAATCCTTGGCACCGTCACTGGGGGCCAGGTCTCGCGCCACGAGCGATCCGTCTCCCCTCCCACCCTGATTGCGGCGTTCGGTTATCAGGTTGTGTTCCGGCAACCCGCCTCAGAAATCTTTCCGGGCCTCTTTCACACCATCGAGGCCGGCGTCGTTGAGCGCATCGAAGCATACGAAACGGTTCTTGGCGAGAGCACAGCAAAAGGCCGTGCCGCAGCACCCGTCGCGCGACAATTGGAGTGGCTCAATGAGCGCAGAGACTCGGAATTGAGTTGATAATCTGCATGCATCTCCGCATTTACGATCCGCGCGTCTTGGCAATCGATCTTCGCAATAGACGGTCCGGTTTCGCGATTTTTGAAGGGCCGCGGAATTTACTGGATTTTGGGACGACAGTTCTACCGTCAGACCAGGCCGAGCCAGCCATGGCCAGGTTTGTGGACCTGCTCAGAATGTCGGTTCCGTCGATCATTGTCGTGAAAAAGGATAGGTGGGAGAACATGGCGTCTAGCTCTGGCGCTAGGCACTTCGTCGACATGTTGACGAATGAGTCTATTAAACGTGAAATACAGATTCGAGTGCTCGAACAGGACGCGATAACTGCGACATTTCTCAATCTCGATTGCTCGACGAAAGTCGAAATCTCGACCGCACTGGCGAGAGTCTTCCCCGAGCTTGTTTGGCAACTACCTCCGGAACGAAAGGCCTGGGAATCGGAGCACCCGCGCCAGACCGTATTCGACGCAATCGCACTGGGATTGGCCTATTGGCAGCACGAAACCAACAATGTTCTCGATTCCCAAGACAAGGCAGAAGATCGAGCAGAAAGTGTTTGAGCCCTTTCGCCGGCCTCTCGGGTGACGAATAGATGCAATGACTGCGTCCGTCATATTCCTTTGAGAGGCCGACGAAAAGGCTTAGGTATTAATCGACGAGGTTTCACTAATCGCAATTCAGGCTGAAACGGTGGCTTTGGCAGAACCCAGACCGAACCGAATTGAAGAATGCCAACCTGGTATCATCCGCTCAAACTTAACTTGGCCGGCCACAGAATTGGACCCGGGGGCCGGTCGGCGTCCATTTCGGGAAGGTGAGCTTGACCTTAAATGGGAAGAATCTTAGAGTATAAGTGCCTTTCCAAGAATGAGTTATGCCGGAAAAACGATGATGCAATGAATAAAGCGATTCCAACGTTCTCCAATTCGCGTATTCGACCCATCGAGCCGGGAGATTTCTCATTCATCCGGTCACTTGCAGCTGAGTTCCCGACATTCACGGTTCCCTCCGAATTTGTGTTGTGGTTCCTTGCTCGATTCCATCCAGACTACTGCCAAGTTCTCGAACATGAATCAGGCGGTTTGAAAGGGTATTTACTCGCAATGCCGACAAGCAATCCACGAAACGGCATCGCCATCTGGCAGGTCGCCTCTACCAAGCCTAGTCACGCATTCGCCCTGGAGTATTTTGCTGCTTACCTTCGTGATCTCGTTGAGCGCACAGGCGCTACCTCCATTTCGTTCACGACTCAACAAGAACCAACGGCGTCGATGCGGCTTATTCGAACACTGGCAAAACAATTCTTCGACTGTGATGCGATTCAATTGGATTCTGTACCCACCGGACAAGGAGAATGCGAGTTTCGCCTTTCGATTGGCACGGTTTTGTCGGGAAATGAGAGTGAGGAAAGGACCGACGGAACTGGATAGGGTTTACAATCCTTCCCATGGCTCACCTAATAGCGGAAAAGAAGTGATCACGCGGACCCGATTTGCAATTCCTTCCAGGGGTTATCGCGCCACGGAATCGGCTGATCGTACCAGCCAGAATCGGGCTCCCAAGTGCGCAAGAAAAGTGGGGTTTGCATTTCCGGGCAGTTGAGCCATGAATGAGTAATGGCACCGGTCTTCTCGAGCGATTGATGAACAAACTCATGGCTGCCGCTCGGAAAAACATATCGCGGTTCCAGGCTCTTCGAAAAATGGTACAAGAAGCTGCCGCCGTTCCCACCAGTTTCCACTTCAACAATAATGCCATCCGCGTGCTGGGTGATGCGCGTTGCGTGGCCGTACGGACTTTGTCGCGCCAAATTCAATTCCGTCCGTGGGAACAAGATGTACTTGCTCGGTGCTCCCGTTGGCGCGTTCGAAAAACGGTATACCAGCCGCTCTCCAAATGGCGAACCGGCGGGTGCATCGTCGGCGCCAAGAAGCGCAACGAAGGCTTGGTCGAAGTCGTTGTTCTCGCCGCACGCGATGATGAAATTGCCGTTTTGCAGGGTCACCGGGCACAGCCTTTCGACGTAGCCGGCGTTGGCAAATTGTACTGTCGCCCGTCCACGCGGATCGATGCGGAGGACGCAGCCTGCCCAGCCTGCGTGGTTGCCCAACGCTGCCCACACGGGACCGCCGCTCGTCGGCGTCACCGCAATATCCTTGAATGCCCATGCGCGGTCGAACGGTAGGCCATCACGGTTCCGCAGCAAAGGGTCGGCCTCAAGCCGCCAGTCAATCTTTCCGGACGAGGAGAAGTAGAATAAGGTGTTCGGATTCTGCTGCGTCGAAAAACGCGCTGCAAGAAGGACGCCGCGTTCGCCTTCGCCTTTGAGATCGACAATTCTGAGCCGCCATTCAAGCTCGTCTTGCCCGTAATTTCGGAGGGAATGTTGGAATTCATAGGACCATAGGATCCTACTTCGTCTGTCAAGCGCGATCAGCTTCGTATCCGTCAGAGCAACGTGTTCGACGCCGCCTTTCAGCCATGCATCGAGCGCGCGCTTGCTGGCGAGCACCGGCGCTTTGCTGCGGGTCACGGGACGCAAGATGGGGAGGTCATCCGAATCAGCCCAACGCTGCGCCGTTTTCGCGCTGCAATGAAGGAACTTCCCAATTTCCTTCCAGCCGTTCAGGATGTCGTCCTCGGTCCGGTCGCGGGTCGTTCTGGAAGGCCGAGGGTTCTTTGACGGATCGGAATCGCCTTTTCTCAATGTCCCTATTTGTCCCATCCACAAAGTTCAATTCGCATCCACAATAAATACAAACAATCCCCAGGTGGCGGTGGAACGCCACCTGGGGTACCGCGATGAACTGCGGTAGGTATTCACCTGTCGGGCAGGCGAACACCCAACGCGTTACCACTGCGCAAATGGCAGTGCTGGAAGCGGATTGCCTTTATTGTGCTCCGTCTACTGGCGCTGTCAAGAGCCCCGGTTCCTCCGGCGACTCAGCGTGTGGGGACGTCAACGGCCATTCCCTAACCGACCTACGGTGAAATCTACCTGGAGTCCGGAAGGATGGGTCGAATGGGCCGCATACTCTTGCTCGACGCCGACGGGCATCACGCCAAACAGGTTGAATGGGCGCTTAAAGACATCTCGTGCCAAACGACGACCTGCACCGATTTGCAGAGCGCGATCTACCTGATTCAGAAACAGCTATTCGATGCGGTTGTGGTCGTTAGCAAACCCGGTATGGACTGGGACATCCGTGTCGAGTTTATTCGCCATGCGGCGTTTCAGATGCCCGAGAGGCCCCATATCGTATGCCTATTGCGCGGCCCCTATAGCGGTCCCAACGAACGGGTCTATGCGGCCCGAAAAGGATTCAAGGTGATCTATGAGCAATAACAAACCATTTGCTGAGCTTGTACAGGAAGTAGATGTCGCATTGGCGGAGCGGCGGCATCTGCGTCAGAGAGGGGTCCATCTGATTGTTACCCATCTCGATCACGTCCCAGAAACCCTCTGCTCGGCCGGCGAGATGATCGGAGACATCGCTCTAGGCGGATACCCCGAGCTAGTTTCGCTCGGGCTCACTCACATGTCGCATCTCTTGGTGGATTGTTTCTGCCGATACCGGATGCCGCTCACGGCCATGCGAATCGAAGAGATTATGAACACCGACCCGTTTTACGTGAATTACGCCGCCAACCGGGTTGGGCGTAATCAAGTTATTGCCCGCCCTGACCGCGACACCACTCGCGTTTACGTATGGAGGATCCGAAAGCAACTGGAAAAAGTGTTCCGAAAACTTGCGCTGGGTCTCGATGCCCAACATGTCCTCGTTTCGGAAACGACGGAGACAAATCTCCTTGTTTATAGATTGAAGGCCACGGTGGAATTTCTGCATGTGAATGGGTCAGAGTGCAAAGGATAATTCCTAGTTATCTGTGCAGAAAAAGCCTACTTCCTGAGTGATGACGCTAATCTTCGAAGGCTTCCCAGTGGGACGTTTCGGCAAGAAGGAACAGGGTTCTGCTTTACCAGTGAGAAGAATGTGTAAATCATGCCTACCTCAGCCATTTTTCCTGTGAGGTTAATTCTGGGCTACTTTTGCACAATATCGAAATCAGGTTGTGTTGGCAGCCCCCGAAACGGCAAAACATATGGCTCAGAACGACAATATGCTATGCTATAAACGGTACATAATAAATAGGTTACGTTCGAATTGGCTCGTCCACTTGACGCTCTTGGGTCCTGCGGTAATTCCCTTGCCACCCCCCATAGATTGAGGGTGATAATGGTTATGTGCGGTATTTGTGGGATTGCAACCACAGCTATTTGCGATGACAATTCTGGTTTGGCGCGGCTCCCGCTCCACATCGATAACGGAGTTGGGAGTCGTCGTGTTATTGGACGGTCCGGCGCCAAAGCGGGGAAAGGATATGTGCAAAATGCAATCAACTTCTGGAGTTGATGAGTTTTCCTACACCAGAGAGGCGAGTGACCTCGACACGAAGCTTAGAGAGCTTCTTGCTCCGCTTTTGGGAATGAAGCCCGAAGAGATTACCCCTGCCGATGTCCAAAAGTTTCGAGCCGAACACATCTACCCGAACATGACGCTCGATAGTAGGAGTGAGCATGGAGGATTTCTTTGCAGCGAGTTGGAGTCGTGTTTGACAGACCGCGAAATTCGAGAATTGCGCGAAGAGACAGACAGATTCGTTGCAAGCATTGGGCACTGAAAGTGCTCTTCCGCAGCTCTTGAGAGAGCTGCGTTTTGTTTCTGCACCGGGTTTTGTTGCCATGCACATGGAAGAGACCGGCCCAGTTCAAAAACATGAAGGCGCTTCTGCCGCCCACCGTCCTACTTCGTATTTGAATGAGGAAGATCTTAACCATTTTCTCGTCCTGATCCGGGACAGCTATCAAAAGGCCGATATGGCCAATCTGTTTCTAGAGCAGAACTCTAAGTCGGTGAACGTTTCTGCTTTAGCAAACTTGCGAGACGTATTGAGTCATCTCGCAACCTTTCTTCGCATCGGCTTACCTCCTGAAAAGAGAAATGAACAGATCATCAATGCCACGGAGCATTTGCGACGAGCAATTCTTGAACCGTATGAGCTGACCTATCGTGACCACCTTCGCCATTTTGAGCCACTATTTCAAAAATACATCGAAGTGCTCCTACCAGCCAGAGAACAACATGCATTCTTAGCTTCTGCCCCGACGAGGCAAAACATAGAGTCAAGATTGGATGCTCTTCACAAACTCGCTGAACGAGGCAGATTAGCAAAGGGAAATAACGATTGGGTTCCCGAGTGGGAGGAAGGAATCGGTTGTTACATCGATGCTTTCCAGCGATTGAAGGCGCTCGTCGAAGAGATCGAGGGTTATTGGTTTAAGTTCCAACAAACTCTCAAAGAAAACGAGCTAGTAGAAGCATATAAAAAGATCGAGAGTGCTGGGCTTACATCTAAAGAAGAATTAAACAATGCACTCGCAAATCTGTCCAGAGGACACAGGCATAGTATCCGGCTGCACTATGTGGCAATAATAATTGCGCTCATTGTGTTTGTTCTCACAGACTATGAGTTTCACATTGTTTCCCGTTTTTTCGAGATGCTTGCTTCCTGTTGGCATTGGGTCCGGGCATTCCATCTTCAAATTCATTAGTTAAAGGTGCCGCAGAACTTGGTCTAGGGGTCCCTATAATCATAGCTCCGGACTGAGAGCCCAGCCAGAGTCTATTGAAAAGTGCAACGCGGATGGATGGTTGGGAAATAGGGGTTGAGTGAGCGCCGCATAGCAGGGCGACTCAAATTCATTCGGCGCCGAAGATTGCTCTGAGTTCGTTCTCGGTATAAGCATTTTTCTGGCCCGGAATCGGCTCATGCCAGGAGACGGGGAGATACCTTTAACTCTTACTTTGGAGTTCTCTGGCTTGGGACCACGGGCTTAGCAACACTTGTCTTGCAAAAGCAAGCCGAGAATCATAGGGCTCGCATTGGCAATCTGGTCCCAAAATAGGTCAAACGAATTACTGAAATCTATTGAAATTCTGGGCTTGTAAGTGTTTTGGAATGAATGTGTCCGGCAGCGCGTTCTGGTCCCGCTGATCGCGGTCTCCCGGCACGCGGTCGGCGATCTCCTCTAAATCCAAACGAATATCGGATTGCCTGTATTGGATCAGGATTTTCTTCTTCTTTGAACCCAATCGTCGTCTCGCTTAGATCCTTCAGTTGACCTTCTGCTCAATGGCTTTTCGGAGCCTTAACTCCGAGGCGCAAGAAGTCGCAGATAAGGGTGTTCATTTCTTGCTTGACATGCACGTCGCCTTAGAGATACTGTGTGTGTCTCTTTAGGGCGACACGCAAAAGGAGCTCTTATGCAGCCGGGACGATTGAAGGACAATGGAGAGGCAGCTGAGTACTTAAATGCGTGCCTCGAGCAGGAGGACGATTCCGGATTTCTGGCCGCTGTCCGTGATGTGATTGATGCCAAGGGCGGAATGGCGCAGTTGGCTCTTGACGCGAATATGAACCGCACCAGCCTTTACCGAGCGCTTTCGAATCGCGGGAACCCAGAATTTGCCACTATGCTGGGAGTCCTGCGGGCTCTTGGGCTTGGGGTGATGACCTCGGCATTGGACGAGGTGCGGATCGCCCGGCCGGGCGTGGCGGTGAACCGGGTTCTAAGTGTTGATGAACTGGACACCTGGAAGCGGAACACCTACCTTGAGCGGGAACTGTTCGGAGGTCTCGAAGAGGTCGACCCAAATTCCGGGCGGAGGTTGATGGAGGGAGCTCGCGCGAGCATCGACCCTCAGAATCTGGCTGTGGTTACGCTCAGTTGGGAGCACCGGCGGGTCCGAAGCGGCGGGGTGGCGACGGTAATTGAGCGGCTCGGCGAGGCGCTTCGGGATTCCAGAGCGGAAATGCAGTGGGAGCGACCTCCCAGAATTGTTCATGTGAGCCCCCTCCACCGGCGGCTTTTCCCGGCGAGGTTCGAGACGGAACTGCAGGAAGCTGCCACAACGAGCGTTTTGTATGACGGGCAGAACATCAATTTGCAGATCTTCAGACTGATTTCAGAAGACCCTCAGGCCGCAGAGTGGTATCTGATTGACAATCCTTCGAAGCAGTTCTTTCAGGCTGACGGGGGCAGGCCCTCCGGCGGACGGCCGGGAAGGGACCCGTACTTCTACTCGTGGGAGGAGGAAGCTCAGAGAAATGGAATCGAGTCGTGCCTGCTGCGCGACGTACTCTTTGCTGCACAGGCCGTCCCCGGCGTTCTGGCCGCACTGGGATTGACAAGGGACTTGGTGATTCATGCGCATGATTGGGAGTTTGCCCTCGCGGCATTGACGGTCAAGAAGGAGCTAGCCCGTCCTGGAGGGCTGCTGGATTCGGCGGTTACCGTACTGACCCTTCACAACCCCTTCGACCATTTGGTTAGAGAGAAGGGGGCAACAGGAGATCAGATCTTAATGCTGACGCCGGAAATCCCGGTCAGTCACTGGGTGTTCCCGTTCGAAGTACGCACGGCGCAAAAGAAGCTGGCGCCAGACACGGTTCTGGAATGCGCGTTGGGGCTGTTCGACGCGCCAATCGCGGTCGTGAGCCCAGGATTTGCGCACGAGCTATGTGGTACGCGCAGCAGCCCACGCGATCCCCTTCAGCGCTACCATTTTGCGCCGCACTTGGCTAGCCCACTGAGGTACCAGGGCGCAGTGGGCATCCAGAATGCGAATTTTTATCCGGAATCGAAATGGAGACTGTACTCTAGGGAAACCGCGGAGGCTGCGCTCAGCGGAGACTTTGAGGCGATCCTCGACGAAAAACGGCGGCGGCGCAAGGGCCTAGCCGATGCTTTTCCCAGTGCGCTGCAGTCCGACAGAGAGCAGTTCGGCCAAGTTGCCACTTACGGCTCGCTGGCCAATATGGGAGATGAGACTATAACGTTCCACATGTCTGGAAGGTTCGATCCGTGCCAGAAGGGATTCGACGTATTTGCACATGCCATCGCGAGGTACCTGCGCAGTCACCGAAATTCGGATGTTGCCTTTGTGCTTACGCCGAATGTGAATGGGCTGGAGCCACCACCGTTTTTCGAGCAGTTGAAGTCGCTGGCCTCTCAGTTTGTCGGGCGCGTCATCGTTATCGATGGGTTTTTGAAAACGCTCGCGCAGATTCAGGAGGCGGTTTGCTGGAGTGTGTGGCCGTCGTTTTACGAGCCCTGCGGCGGGGCAAGCGAGCCTCTGTCAATGGGGACTCCCGCGATTGCACGGAGAACCGGAGGGCTGCCGACGCAACTCATTTACTCGGAAACGGGCGAGACGGCTGGAATTCTTTACCGCGAACTGGCACCTTTGGACGTAAATGACCAGACGGCATGGCGCGAGATTGAAGAAGCGCCTACACCAGAAGCGCGCATGGACAGTAAGCTGTACGTTTCGATGGTAGACGCGCTGGTGCGGGCTATCGAGGAAGCCGTGGAAATTCGACAAAACCAGCCTGAGCGGTATTCGCGGATGCTGGCGCTTACGACTGAGCAAGTAAGCGCGCCGGTTTTTTCAGCAGAGCGCTTTGGGAGCAATTACTGGCGCCTTTACAAGCGAGCAATCAGCTAGGCGAGCGAGACAGAACGCGGATAGCATGCCGGTGAACCGCGGCTCAGATAGCTTAACCGCGACAATTCGCCCATTTCGGGATTGATCTGGATGAAAGAAGGGCAAGGCAGATAGGCAGTAACACCGTAGAGAAGCCCGCGCAAATGGATCGAAGAGGGAAAGATTCCTGTGCCTCCAGAAAGTCCGAATGGGATGATTTCCATACCTGGCTGTGGCGATCCAACTTTTGTTGGCGCTTCGTTCGACACATCGATGATCCCTTTGATGGCAGTGCGAACCGCAATTTCCATCCTATCCGAAGGCAGCGCAGGAGAATATCCTGGCTCTTCCTGGGACGTGGCAAACCTTACACTTCGAAATGAGGATGGAAGCGTGTGCCTGCCTCACTGGCAGGATTTCGAACTTCCGATTCACCCAGAATGTCCAAATCACAACCAGTAACAGCGTGGATTTCGGAAGCATGCCTTGCGAACATGGTGAAGGAAGCCAATCGTTGCGCTCCTGACGAAACAGGAGGAGCGTTGATGGGCTACTGGCCGGACTCGAGTACGGTTGTTATTACCGACGTAATCGGACCGGGACACAACGGCAGACACGGCCGAAATTCGTTCCACCCCGACGTTGAACATCATGACCGCGAAATCGAAATAGTCTATCAACGATCCGGGCGTCTTCACACTTACCTCGGAGACTGGCACACGCATCCTCGTGGTGCGGCCAGTACGAGTCACAAGGATCGGAAGACCCTACTTGCAATTGCATCCGACCCAATGGCCCGCACGCCTACACCCCTCATGGGGATTCTGGCAGGACAAAGTGTTTGGAAGCTTGCGATATGGTCGTGGCAGGGCAGGGACGTCTTCTGGAAGTCCAGAGTTGCCTTGGCGAGGATCAAGATCTTCGATGCCGATTGACGAAGTATCAACAATTTATGCTGATTACGCAGTCCGGACAGGGACAGTGACGAGTGACGATTGGCTTGAGTCAGAATGTGTCATAACCGGCGGCATAGGGAAATCTAAGAAATCTCGCTAGTCACTAGCCACTCGCTACTGTTCCTCCGCAGTATACTGAGTAAGAGAACGTGGGCTGAGTTCCCAACTGTTCCAAAATGGTGGTCTGTCGCGTGGCATCGACAAAGAAAAAAGTCGTCAGGGTTAGCTTCGGTTCGGGGTCCTCAAGGATATTGGGTGGGAAGTCGAGTCTTTCTTCGTCGAGCAGGACGAAAGCTCGAGGCCGAGTCGTCTTCGTGAAAGGCAACACCGATTCCCAAAAAGACGGGAAGTCGCTTCTCTTTGGAATCGTGAAGGCAACACGCAAGGCCGGAATCGACCGATCCGTGGTCTTTCGTTCGGGTTCACCCAAACGAGTCTATGCTTATGCGGCCCTTCCCTCCGATCCCTCCAAGATTGTGCGTGAGGGTGAGGATGGAACTCGAATTATTGGGCGCGTGCGCAATGGGCAGTTCCGTGCTCTCAGGACTCCAAAGACTTGATGGCTGGTCCTCCCGATGCGCCGGAGCTGTTGAACTCGATCTCCGGGGATAAACCGCTGGCTCTCATTCTTGCCGGCCACAATGGCTCCGGAAAATCGACTCTCTGGAAAGAGAGACTAGCGGAAGTTCTTAAGATCCCTCTGATCAATGCTGACCGGCTGACCCTCTCGATGCTTCCCGAGCCGGAAGGCGATCCTCCAGGGCTCGCTCCATGGGCCGCGGCTTTTCGAGACAACGATGAGCGCTGGCAACGACTTTCCCAGGCAGCCATTCAATGCCTGGTGGACAAAGTCGTCGGACTCGGGGTTCCTTTCGCGTACGAGACAGTCTTCTCTCATCTCAAGAGGCTTCCGGATGGCAAGTTCGAGTCGAAAGGAGAGCTCATTTTAGGGTTCCAACAAGCGGGATACTCAGTTGCCCTCCTCTTTGTCGGCCTCGCAAGCGCTGAGCTCTCGGTTCTTCGTGTCAAGACACGCCGGGCCTTGGGCGGCCATGCTGTTCCGGAGGCAAAACTGCATTCGCGGTTTCCGCGGACCCAGGAAGCCATTCGACTGGCTGCGCCCCTGGCCGATCTGACTCTCATGTTCGACAACAGTCGCGGTCTCAAGGAAGCTTTCACGCTCGTCAGAGCGCAGTCGAAGGCCGACGTGCGTTATGACTGCCGCCGAGATCCGAGTGCGAAAGAAGATTTGATTCAGATCGCGAGCAGCTGGCTCAAACGCGTGGCACCAGAGGCCTGACGTATAGACCAACCATCGCGTCCGTCACATTCCTTTGAAGCGCCGACGAAAGGACTTTTGATCTGATTGCGTGTCGAGACGACTTATGCAATGAGACAGGGTTGAAAACGATTGAGTATTAAAGTTTCCTTCGCTAGGAACGCGGAACACGCTCAGCGCCAATTCAATCGAGAAGAGGAGTAGCCCGGGATGCAAAACATATGCTCCACCTCCGGCAGCAGCATGCGCTTAAAGACATCCCGCGCGGCTTTCGTCTGGTGAATCTACAAAAAGTCGAATCTGGTGCATCCGTCAGGAAAGTTCTATACTCCCTGCATGAATTCAGTTGCCGAACTCAATAAACAATGAAGAAAAACGCCGGCAAAATAATCTACTCGCCGACCGATCTTGTCCGCTACGCTACGTCTCCATTCGCATCGTGGATGGATCGTTACTATCTAGAGAACCCTGACAAGGTGAGACCGGACGAAGAGACTGAGGATCAAAAGCTCATCGCCGAGACCGGAGACCAGCATGAACGAGCCATGCTTGGCGAGTTCAAGGAGTCCGTCAGCTGGGTGATAGAAATCTCAAGAGATGATGCCGAGGTTGCTCGCTCGTCAACCTTATCGGCGATCGGGGCGAAGGCCCCCATCATTTATCAAGCGGCCCTAGCAGATCAGCAGTTCGCGGGATTTGCTGACTTTCTGATACTCGATGGCGTTGGACGGTATCAAGTCTGGGACACGAAACTTGCTCGCTCCCCAAAGCCTCATTACGCCATTCAGCTTTGCTGTTATTCGGAAATGCTCGCCGCGATGACCGGCGAGGCGCTGCCGGAAAGATTCGGGATCGTCCTTGGGACGAGAAACCAAGTTGAGTTTCGCATAGAGGATTTCATTCACTACTACCGACGTGTGAAGGAAAACTTTCTGTCCATGCAATACAACTTTACCGGAGACTTGGCGGATCGCCCGGAACCGCTTCCAATGGCCGATCAGGGTCGCTGGACTTCATTCGCGGAAAAGGTCTTTGACGATTCGGATCACCTAGTGCGAGTTGCTGGAATCACCGTTGGCCAGATCAAGAAGCTTAAGGGTGCTGGGATCGCAACGATGGAAGCACTCAGCGCGGCATCAGGGAGAACGGTTCCAAAGCTTGCCGCGGACACATTAGAAAAGCTCGCCGCCCAGGCTCGCCTCCAATGTCAAACGCGGGCTGATCGGCTGAAGAAGCCGGATGCTCTCGCACGATATGAAATTCTTCCCCAGGTCGGTGCGAACGGCGAATCCATCGGACTCGCAGCGTTGCCTCCCGATGATCCCGCCGATGTGTTCTTTGATATCGAAGGATATCCCCTGTTGGCAGGTGGCCTCGAATACCTCTTCGGTGTCTGCTTCGTAAATGAACGCGCACGCACGCTCGAGTTCAATGACTGGTGGGCACATGACCGGAACGGGGAAAAGCTCGCCTTCGAGGGATTCATAGCCTGGGTATTCGAGCGTTGGAAATCAAACCCAGATATGCATATCTATCATTACGGTGCATACGAAGTCAGCGCGGTGCGGCGACTGAGCACGCGCCACGACACGCGCCAGGACGAAGTGGACACCCTTCTCAGAAATCATGTGTTCGTCGATCTTTATCAGACCGTCCGCCACGGGCTGCGCATCGGCGAGAAGAGTTATTCGATCAAATCGGTAGAGCATCTCTTTAGACCTGCGCGTTCTACCGAGGTCGCCTCGGCCGTTGATTCCATTGTCCAATATGCACACTGGATGGAAAGCGGACAGCCGCGCGATTGGTCGAACAGCACAATCCTGAAAGGCATCCGTGATTACAACGAAGATGATTGTAGGTCCACTGCCGAATTGCTGCAGTGGCTAAGAACGGCTGCCGATGAAAATGACATCAATGCCGCACGTACTTTCGCTCTCGCAGCTGCCGCCGCCACGCCCGTTACGACACTGCCGAAAGATCTTCCCCCGGAAGTTGTCGCGAGGCTGGACACAATTGAGAGCCTTCGCAAAAAGGGCGATGCGTTCTCCATCACTCTTGCCGACCTGCTCGACTTTCACCGCAGGGAGGAAAAGCCGATGTGGTGGAGAATGTTTGACCGCGCCATCGCAACGGCAGAAGAACTTCGTGACGATTCTGGCTGCATCGAAGGAATTCGAGCCGTAGGCATTCCCGCTACTGAAAAGCAATCTCACGTGCAAGCCTATCGCTTCGATCCATCACAGGAATGCAAACTCGCCGCCGACGGCAAAACCACGGTGATGTTCACTCATAACCTTGAAGGGAAGTTCACCCTCACCGCGCTTGATCTGTCCGGCGGCACGCTTCAGCTTAAAATTGGCAACAAGTCATTGAACGAGAAGTTCGGAGGTTCGTTTCCCCGACAGGGATCTATTGTTCCGTCCGAGTACGTGCCAGCGGCCTCGATTCAAGCGGCGCTGACTGCAGTGGGGCAGAAGCATCTCGCCGGTAATCTCCACGCGGCAGTCGTGGCTCTTTTTGATCGGACTGCGCCTGCAGATGCGTTGCAAACAACCGGCGAAGTCGCGACCGATGCGGCCATTCGCGTGGCACGTTCGATGGCTGGCGGATGTCTTGTAGTCCAGGGACCACCGGGTACCGGGAAGACATATACCGCTGCCTATGTCATCAATACGCTATTGGCTTCAGGGAAGAGAGTGGGTATCGCATCGAACAGCCACAAAGCCGTGGTGAATCTGCTTATTGAATGCGGCAAGGTTGCGAGAGACAATGGGAGGCCTCTCCAAGGAATCAAGGTTGGTGGCGAGCATGAGGGTCCGCTGTTCGCAGATAATCCTGCCCTCCGATACGTCGAGACGAACAAGGATGCACGAGCCTCTTATGCGAATGGGGTGATTGGCGGGACCGCATGGCTTTTTACACTGCCGGAGTGGGAAGGGTCGCTCGATTTCCTCTTTATTGATGAAGCTGGCCAAGTGTCCTTGGCGAACGCCGTTGCAATGGCTCGATGCGCAAAGAACCTCATTCTCCTCGGCGATCAGATGCAGCTCGAACAACCGATTCAAGGTACGCATCCTGGAGACGCAGGGCTCTCAGCCCTGCAATACGCGCTCAAAGACTTGCGCGCGAGCCAGCCGGATTTGCCAATCTTCCACGCGGTAGTACCCTCGGATTACGGCATCTTCCTCGGCGAGTCGCGCCGGATGCACCCCTCTGTGTGTCGCTTCATCTCGGAGAGCATCTACGAGGGTCGCCTTGGCTCACACCCGGATTGCGCAAATCAAAGAATAGCGCTTGCGCCCGATGCCCGCGGCATCGTCACGAAGGAGTACGGCATTCTCTTTATTGGCGTTGAGCACGATGGAAACATCCAGCAGAGCGATGAGGAAGTCGAACGTGTGAAGGCCGTCTACAACGAGTTGCTGGGGCGCCCTTATACCGGATCCGATGGCTCCACAAAGCCACTAGCATTGGAGGATTTTCTATTCATCGCTCCTTATAATGCCCAAGTCCGGGCGCTCCAAGCCGTACTTCCAAATGGCGCACGTGTAGGCAGCGTCGATAAATTCCAAGGACAGCAAGCCCCGGTCTGCATCCTTTCGCTCTGCTCTAGTTATGGCGAATATGGATCACGGGGGCTCGCATTCATCCTTGACCGTAATCGGATCAACGTGGCCCTATCTCGCGCGAAGTGTTTAGCGGTGATAGTGGCTGATCCGCGTATTGCTAGCGCTGCCGCTGGCTCTATCGACGAAATGATGCTTCTTAATTTGTTCTGTAAAATCTCCGATTCGTAAGTCATTCGGGAACCCTTTCAATCCCGATCTGTTGGGTTCCAAATACTCGATTTCAAATGACCAGGGATGCGTAACCAGACTCGAAAATCTTTTGATCATCTGTAACTGCGAGCCGGAGAAGACAATACAGTTCCCAATACAGCTTCCACGTTGCGTCACTTGGCGGGAGGTATTCGACATTCAAACCTATATCGCGCGCAACCTCCCAGCCGATCATCTGTCCGTGCGAAGGATACTTGTTGGTGTCCATCAACTCGGAAGCTATGAAGGAAAAGTTGGCTCCGCGCCTTTTCAGTTGGTTCTCGGCAAAGGTCCGGGCGCGATTGCGTACGTTTTCGAACTTGCGCAATACTGTTGGATCGAATTTTTCCATCATCATTCGAGAAACTGGGTCATCAGGATGGTCACGAAGTTGCCTTGCATGTTCATTGAATGCGTCAATGTAATTCAACACAGAATGGCAAATATCGTTCCCCGAACCGTCTTTCAGCCAAATCTGCGGGTCGATTGGTCCTAATTCTGAAGAATCGCTCATCACAATTGAGTTGGCACCCAATGTAATGAGCGTACCTGCACTCTTTGCAAAGTCGGGCACAACTACTCGTAGAGAGCCGACTTCGCCAACAGAAGCGCGAAGGAGCGTTATCAGTTTTTCCGCCGCATCTATGTCGCCACCCGGAGTGTGGAGAAGCAGATCAATCGGCTCTCCCTGGTTGACATTGAACAGCATATCAACGAAGCCAGCAATATCATCTCGGCCTACTTGAGCGGTTATTCCGCTCACGTAGGAAAGCAATTTCCGATTCGTCTTGACTTCCAGGTCGCGAATCAGCATTTGCCGGTGATAGCGCAAAGCGCGCATAGCCGTATACATTGGTGTCTTGCTTGGCGAGCGCTTAGGCGGTTCTGGTTTTGAAGCATCACCTTGATTCTCCGACTGTTTCGGGTCTTCTTGATCATCCGTCATCATCAATATCCTCCACCCAAAAAACTCTTCCTGAACGAACAAAGTAATGGCATCGTCGATCATGAAAATGGAAGTCCACGCTCGGCGAAATTGTTAGTTTAGATGAACGTGACACCTTGAACTTCCAGCAAGGTTTGCGATTCCGATCTATATTCAGCATGATGCGATGCCCAGTGCGACATGGACAATCGAATGCGATCCATTTTTGGAAGCCCTGCGAACTAACCAAGACAACTCCATTTCGCGGTATGCGGAGAGGGATTTCGGCGGCAGATTCCACGGTGCACACTATACGCCAGTCGCTCGAGGGAATCCAGTTCCACCATGTAATCCTATTTATGCCTCGGGCCATAATTGTTCCAGAAAGGGCGCACGGTCCCCCCAGCCTAATTTTCCGACGTCGGGATGACAGTAATGGCCACCCCGAGGAGTTGCTAGGTTTGTTGAGATTTCTCGTTCGTGCCAGCGGATTAAGACTTCGCTTGGTCGCGGAGTTGGTCCATAGCCAATCAGACGTTCGAGCAACTCGCTTACCGCCGCCGCAGCAACTGCCGTCGTAAATGCAACTACAGCGGGTTCGGCTCCTCGCAATGCTGGGGCGTAGCCCTCATCTTCTAATCGTCGCCTCTCTTCTGGCGTCATTAGTTCAGCTGCGGCGCGAGTGACATCAATTCGATCTCTGCACACTAAACAGGCATTACCTGGCGACAGCACAGTTACGCGGCCGTCAATTCCCGTCAGTCGACCGGTTCTATCGCTACTGAGCACAACTCCGACGTCAATCAATGGCACCATCAAATAAGTCGACAGTCTCGACAATACGAGGCGCCCTGCATTGTCATCGGTGCAACCGAAGACAAGGTCAGCCGCTGTCAGCTCGCGGGCATGCTTTTCGAAAGTGATCATTCCTTTGATCGCTTTGCACTTTAGGTCAGGAGCGATCTTAAGCAGGTGATCCCGGAGTACTTCAACCTTGGGTTGTCCAACGTTGTTAGGTGTTGATCCATATAAGCGAGTGACATTAGAAGCAGTCAGTTTGTCAGCGTCAATCAATGTGATGTTCCGGATACCCAGTCGGACCAACTGCTCAGCAGTTGACGACCCAGTACCTCCACAACCAACTACTGCCACTCGGAGGTCATTGAGGGTTCCCTGGATCGAAGATCCAAATGCCCGCACACTGCGATCAAAGATCGGCGAAATCTGCGGTGACGCAGAGTCGTATGCGCGGGATAGACGCCAATCGCCGCCAATCCTCCAAAGGCGCTCGATTGCATCTGTCTGGCCGCTGACGCGTTGCACTGTGCCCGTAAAAACGAAATTGTTGGCGCGAGGCGAGACAATCAACGTTCCGTAGTAATCGCTGCCAGTTCGAATTCGGAACAGTTCAGCGATTTCGCGATCCACATCGAGATCGTGATTGCTCGGGACCGGTTCACCATTCTGACCCGGGTGGGTATGGAGCCATATGGCTACTCCATGACGGCGCTCAGCTTCTGATAGGGCCTGAACGTACCCTTCAGAGGCGATGAGGAGCCCACTGCTCTCCTGTCGCAGGTAGGCATTGGCTTTTACCCACTCCATCTTGTTAGCGAGTAATCGCAGGTCGCCGTTTGGTGCCTTTACGGGAGTCGCAACAAGAACCCCGGCAAACTCAACGGGCTCATTTGCGGCGCGCGCAATTTCCTCCGCGATAGAGTCAGGTAGAACCAAAGTTACATTCATGCCGCTCTTCCTGGCGCAGCCGCTTGAAGCTCTTTTCTGACCAATGCTAGATAGCTTTCGAGGGAATCTATTCCGGAACGCCACTGACCAGGGCGGAAATGACGCGACCAACGTTGCCATTGCCGTCCCAGGTGCGACTCTACCGCTTGAGTTGCGGGGATGGGTGCGCCATCTCGACGGCTGACGGGCGGGCTAAACCACCACATATCGGGCGGTACATCGGGATATCCGGGCGAAAGCCGCAGAAGCAGATCGGAGACGCTTCGGCCGAAACCATCAGGAAGCTGGAAGTTGGGAATCATGACGCAGATCATCCCGCCCTCGTTCGAAATCACATGGCCCGGTGCGCGCGCTGAGAGATGTTCCAAATCGGTCTCGGGAAGCATGGTCGATCTCCTTTAGTTCCGGCCTGGATTTATCTGAGCCGGCGCTGTAAAGAACCGAAGTCCATCCCGCATTCTTACGATTTCGTTTTCCAGAATCTTACGATCTGAGCCGCCCGGTACTACTTCGAACAGATCGCGGTCTGGTCCAATGGGTGGCTTAGGCAGTTCTCTAAGTTCCTTACCTGTGAGTTCGCGCTGGTGAACTTTATACTCGGTCCGATCGATCTTGATTTCGAAGACCCTGTGTTCGCTTGCTTCGAATTCGGCGAGCTCTTCAGCCTCCTTGCGCTCAAATGATTCCAACTCTCGCAGCTCTCTTGTCTCGAAAGCTCGAAGCTCTTCAGCCTGCTTTCGTTTGAACTCTTCGAGACCATTGCTGTCGTTCGCTTCCACGCGATCATCTTCAAATTCAGCGGCCATAGCCACCTCCACTTATTGATACCACGGTATCACAGTGCATAGCATCTTGACAACTATCGCCGTTGGTGGCACGATCTTAATGTGAAACCTGCAAAAGCAATGACAATTCGCCTGTCCGCTGATCAGGCAGACGCTCTTCAGACCGTAGCAACAGTGGAGCAAAGAGCCGTCTCTGATGTTGTACGGGCCGCTATTTCAGAGCATATTGAGAATCGAAAGCGCGATCCTCGATTCCAAAAGGGACTCAAAGAGCGCATTCAACGAGCACAACGCTTTCTCGATCGCTAAGGCCCAAGAGCTTCACCTTCCGCTTTTGGCAAGTGATCTCCCCTTTGCGAGGGCGACACTAATGAAACAACCGGGGCTCGATGACCGTGAACGCGATGAGGATGGCCGCATCCGCCTTAAACGGGGAGATACCCTGAACGAGCATCTGACTCAACCGATTCCCGAGTTTCCCGATGATGCAACCCTTCAAGAAATGCGTGACGCGACGGGAGAGCTTGGCATAAACAAGATCCGGAAGGCTGCAAAGAAGCTCTCGTAGCAGCGAGTTCTTCAAGAGGAAGGTTCCAGTGGCGAAGTTCAAGTTTGTACTCGATAACGATGTCCGGCACCTTCGATCAGTCCTGCCCGCGCGACAGACTGTTCAACTGGAGGAAGTCGGCCTGAGCGGTCTATCGAGTGACGATGAGATCGTGGGAGTCGCTTCAGTGAAGAACCTGCTCATTGTCACGAACAACAGACGTGATTTCCAGCAGGAAGTGGTCGCGCGAATCGGTGAGAGCCGGAAGGGTGAGTACGACTGTACCCAGGTTCATGGGTTGGTGATCGTTGTGCCGTCGAGCGCGATCATTCAGGAAAGAGTCCTGGCTTCTGCGGCCAATAACCTCATTTTTGAGGGCAAGCGGATCGGATGGAAGAACGTTTTTGAACAGTGTCTCAAGGTAGTAATTGAAGCGTCTGGTCCTCCCAAGATTACCCGGCTGCCACGCTGCCAGTGGTGCAAGTTTGAATACGCCAAAGCGTCGTAAAGACGAAGGTAGTAAACAATGCGCCTTTATATCTCAAGAATCACAAACAGTCCAGGGTGTCCAACCTTAGACTTCAAGAAGCCAGTGGCAGCTGGGATGTTTTGGGAGACAAGAGAGTTGGTGTGCAGTGTTTGCGACTTGATTGCCTACCAAGGTATCAACATCAGACATCCGTATCGAGGCGGCCAATGGCCTTGCACTGACTTTCGAATTGAGCCGCACCCGGTGGGCGGGTTCGCCATATCCTGCGAGATGCCGGAATTCGTCTCCTAATTCACAGCGCTATCCAGCGCGGTAAGAACTGGGTTGAATGCGCTGCTTTGTTGCTCGTTGCTTCGATGCTGGATTTTCATCTCACGAATTGCGGTGGACGCGCCCGCGGAGCACCCGCTTATTGAATTTGGAGGCTTTCACAGCTACAAAATCGTCTACATTGGATATTTCAGTCGGGATTAAACGGCCATAAGTTATTGATTTTATTGGTCGGGGAGAGAGGATTCGAACCTCCGACCCCCTGGTCCCGAACCAGGTGCTCTACCAGGCTGAGCCACTCCCCGACGCTCTTCTATTTTATCGCATTTCGTTAGAGGATGTACCGGGACAGATCGTGATCCTTCACGATCGAAGCGACCATCTGCTTGACGTACGCGTCGTCGATGAGGAAAACCTTTTCGGGGCCGGAAGCGGTCATTCGCTCCTGATATGGCAATGGTGTAGCGGCTTCATTCCTGATCGTTGCGGAAAGCGCCGCCGCGGCATTTTCGTCTGGCGCGTGACGGGCC
>Ga0187851_10001199_pt1 | contig 25191 bp, 20 predicted proteins | sample June2016WEW_6_10_FD_132997 | JGI IMG/M metagenome (GOLD analysis project Ga0187851, IMG submission 132997) | Peatland microbial communities from SPRUCE experiment site at the Marcell Experimental Forest, Minnesota, USA - June2016WEW_6_10 | ecosystem: Environmental > Terrestrial > Soil >...
ATCGCGCAGTCGCTGCAAATCCTGCATGCCGGTAAACTGCCCTTTCTTCAGACCGCGCAAACGCTTCCGTGCCTCGCCCAACTCGCGCGTTACAAATTGCTGGCGGAAGCGGAGGCGCAACAACTCGACGCCGCCTACCGGTTTCTCCGCGATGTCGAGCATCGCCTGCAAATGGAGGAAAATCAGCAGACGCATACGATACCCGCCGACCGCCCGGCGCAACTGAGGCTGTCGCGGCTGATGGGTTTTGCGTCCTTGGCGGAATTTGAGGCGGCGCTGCAAATGCACACCGGTAATGTGCGGCGGGTTTATGACAAAATCCTGAAATCGGACTCGCCAAAATCAACCCGGGCGGTCCTGCCGCCGGAATTCGATGGTGCGGAGGCGGAATGGAAAAACCTGCTCGCCGCGCATTCGTTCTGCGACCCGGCGACGGCGTTTCGCCTGCTCAAGGAATTCGCCGAAGGCCCGGGTTACATTCACGTTTCGCCGCGGACAACGGAACTGGCGCGGCAATTGATCCTGAAATTCCTGGCCCTTTGTCCTAAAGCAGAGTCCAAAATCCGGAGTCCAAAGTCCAAGGTCTTGCCACTATCGGCAACACTTTCCGATCCCGACCGCGTGGTGACGCGATTGGACAGCTACATAGAAGCTTACGGCACGCGCACGGCATTGTTTGAGATGTGGAACGGCAATCCGGCGGCGTTTGAGCTGATGCTGTTGTTGTTTGACCGCTCTGAATTTCTGGCCGAGGCCGCCATTCGCGATCCGGATTTGATTGACGATTTTGTCGCCGGCGGGCGCCTGCGCCAGCGCAAGCTGGCGCCGGAAATTTTGAAGGATTTGCGCCACGGACACGATGACGAAGACCAGTTTCTCTGGCTGCGCCGCTATCACGAGGCGGAATTGATGCGCCTCGGCCTGCGCGACATCCTGGGCCTCGCCGATTTCGAGCAAAATCTTGCCGAACTTTCCGCGCTCGCCGACGCCTGCCTGCAATACGCGCTGGAAGTGGTCATGCGCAAAAACAAAATCCGGACGCCGCCGTTCGTCGTCATCGGCCTCGGCAAACTGGGCGGATGCGAAATTGATTACGGTTCCGACCTCGACCTCCTGTTTGTCACCGACGCGAAGGCGAACGAGTTGCCGAGGCTGCAACGGCTGGCTGTGGAGGTGAAGGAATTGCTGTCGCGCCGGACGGAGCAGGGGATTGTGTTTCACACCGACGCGCGGCTGCGTCCCGACGGCGAAAAGGGTTTGCTGGTCAACACGCTGGCGGCCTGCGAGGCATATTACCGGCAGCGGGCGCAGCTTTGGGAAATCCAGGCGCTCACCCGCACGCGGCCCGTGGCCGGAAATATTGCGCTGGGCGAAAAATTTCAAAATCTGGCGGCGACATTGACGAATTTCTCCAAAGTAGCGCAGGCGTCCCGCCTGCCAAAAACAAAGTCAAGGCAGAGCAGACGGGACGTCTGCGCTACTTTGCCTGCCTGCTTCGCGCCGGACTGGAAAAGGCAAATCCACCAGATGCGGTTGCGCATCGAAAAAGAACGCACACCACGAGGTCAGGACGATCTGGCCATCAAGACCGGCAAGGGCGGTTTGATGGATGCGGAATTCATCGCGCAGGCTTTGTGCCTTGAAAACGGCTGGCAAGAGGCCAACACCTTGCGCGCGCTCGAACGCGCGCGCGACGCTGTTGGAGTTCAACCTTCAGATTGCGTTTCAGCCCGGAACACGCTGAAGCGTGAACTCCAACCGTTGACGCGTGGGGATTTTGAAAAGCTTTTGGAAAATTACCGGCACTTGCAGCGTGTCGAGGGAATTTTGCGCCGCTGGAGTTACGAGGGCGAAACGGTCTTGCCGGACGATCCGGAGCCATATTATCGCGTCGCGGTGCGGTGCGGTTTTTCGTCGTCGGAGGACTTCAAAAACGCGCTGGCGAAGTGGCGCAAGGCCATTCGCGGGGTTTACGGGAAAGTTTTTAACGCAAAGGTGTCAGGACGCTGAGAAGAAAACAGGATCTGGAAAAACTGCGGGCAGCACCCGCCTCCGGCGGGTTCAATTCGGCGTCCCGCCGAATTGCTTCGGTGCGCGTGCGATTGTCGGGATCGGATGAATAACAGCAATCTGCATCCGCAAACAGTTTCGGGCGGGACGCCCGAAACCACCCGCGGGACGCGGGTGCTACCGTATTATTCCCGCGTCGCATGCATCTGTGCTTCAAGCCTTTTTCCGCTGACGCGCAATCTCGTAAAGGAAAACCGCCGCCGCGGCGCCCACATTGAGCGAGTCCACCGTGGGCGGCATGGGAATGGCCACTGCCTCATCACAGGCTTCCAGCACCGGCGCGGAAATGCCGTCGCCCTCGCTGCCGAAGACAATGCAGCAATCGCCGGAAAAATCCGCCTGCGACAGAATTTTTTTGTCTGTGTGCGGATGCGCGGCGAGGCAGCGGATGCCGCGGGCGCGAAGATCTTTCAGGCATTCAACGAACGTTTGGGCCGTGGTGTGCGGTTTGGCGGTGAACTGATGCCGCTGGCCGAGCTTCGCCAGTTCGACGACCGGCAACTGCAAGATTGTGCCCATGGAATTGCGGACGGCCCGGCGCAGGAACGGACTGCTGGAGGTTTCGCCTACGATCAGCGCCTGGACGCCGAAGGCGGCGCAGTTGCGCACCAGCGCGCCGAGGTTTTCCGCGCTGGTCAGCGCGTCCACGGCAACCAGCAACAGCGGTTTTGGGTTTTTCGACAAAATGTCGTCGAGCGAAGCGGGCGGGGGAATTTTCCCGACGGCGAGTTGGCCTTGATACATGGAAAAGCCGATGAGGGATTCCAGCAGCTTTTTGTCCGCGAGATAGACGGTGAGGTTTTCCGGGCGCGCTTCAAGCAGCGGACGAAAACTTTCCAGATGTTTTTCGGGCAGCAGGACGGAGACGACTTCAAAGCGGCTTTCGAGCAGGCGGCGCACGACCTTTTCACCTTCGGCCACGAAGATGCCCTGTCGTTCGTGTTCCAGCGGCCGGCGCATCGTGCGATACGGCGCGAGTTCCGGCAGGTCGAGCGAGGAGATTTTTTGAATGCGGAACATTTCCGGGATATTGCCGGATACAAATAAATCACAAAATAAAAAATTAGCGCCGTAGGCGCGGCATATTTGTAGAACGGAGTTTCAAAATGAATCAAGCTCCGTAGGAGCGAAATAGTCTGCGGGATATGCCACTCCTGCCGGAGCTTTAATATTTTGTTGGGAATGGTAGCTACAAAGATGTCGCGCCTACGGCGCTTAAAGCTGACACGGACCAGGCAAATAACGGGCAGTTATAGGGCAAAAAAGCGAGTCAAGTGTTTGATGTTCAAGCAGTTCTTTAAGCTTCCAATTTGGAATCTTGAAGTCTCTGTCTCCTTCGCCGTGCTGAATTCTTGTTTGATTTTTCAGGCAAGTTTAAGCAGGCAGCGGTCCTTCAACGACTTTGACACCTTTGTCTCGGAGAATTTGTAAAACTGGTTCAATCATGTTTTCCGGGACGGCAACCCCTTTGACTGGGCGAGCAACCCAAGCGCTGAATGAGTCACCGGATTTCACAAGCGTAAAATTTAGAATATAAAATGTTTCGTTTTGGTTCTTTGTCGGAGTCACGTGACATTCTACTATATCTTTGTAAGCTGAAAAGGCGCTGTAACGTCCAGGGATAACAATTCCATTTTCTGCAAAAAATGTTACTGCTCTCACTTTTCCCAAAAGACTGAATAAATATGCCACGACAGAACCTGTAATCGCGGCAAAAAGGAGGTCCTTGAAGGACGGGGAGTATAAATTGCGATTGCCCATACAAAGGTAACCCACCGCGCCTACTAAACCTATTGTCAGGTAAAAGAAGATTCTGTCGCGCTGGCGAAAATAGCCTGCGGGTACAGGACATTTGAGAATTGATTTTCCAGCTATCGACAAGCCCATGACGGTTAATTTAATTCAACGGAATCGGTGTTCAACAAATTAAAGTTCCAACGTTTTGCACGGCACATCCTGCGCGGCGAGCGAGAGGTGGACGTGGGTGGCGCCGATCTGGTGGAGACGCTCGTTCATGACGTAATGCGCCAGTTCGGGCTTGTTGCATTCGCGGCTTAAGTGCGCGAGGTAGAGGTGACGCAGGTCGGCGGACATGATTTGCGCGGCGGCTTCGGCGGCGGCCTCGTTTGAAAGATGGCCGTGACGGCCAAGGATGCGCTGCTTGAGACTCCACGAGCGGCGCGGACAATTCTGCAGCATCTTCACGTCGTGATTGGATTCGAGGACGAGGACATTCGCCGGACGGATGCGTTCGAGCACCAGTTTCGTCATATGGCCGAGGTCGGTGACGAAAGCGATGTTGCCGGCTGGCGTGCGCAGCAAATAACCGACGGGGTCCTGGGCGTCGTGCGGAATGGTAAAAGTGTCCACCAGCAGGTCGCCGATTTCAAAGCTCGCGCCGGTCTCGAACAGGCGGCAGTTGAATTTTGTCTCCAGTTGAAATTCAAACGCTTCCTTTGTGGCCCGGTTGCAGTAAATCGGAATGTTCAGTTTGGCGGCGATTCCGATCAATCCCTGGACGTGGTCGGAGTGTTCGTGCGTGACGAGGATGCCGGTGAGATTTTCCGGCACGCGCCCGATGTCCTGAAGGCGCTTGCGGATCTGGCGCGGGCTGAACCCGGCGTCCACGAGGATGCGGACCTCGGCGGTTTCGAGGTAGGCGCAATTGCCGCCGGAACCGCTGCCGAGAATGGTGAATTTGACGGACACGCATGGACGTTAGTGGCGCGGAAGCAACGGGGCAAACATTTTCAACGACGGAGGCGTAGTGGCAGGCATCTTTGCCTGCCGTAGAGCCGTGCTTCCCAGCCGGCGGCAGGGATGCCGCCTACCACGTCAGGCAATGATGCCTGACACCACATTCTTCAAACCCTCAGCCGGAGGTTGATTTGACTTTTGCCGTGGTTTGCGCATAGGTTCCCCGGTGACCAACCCGGCATTGCTTGATTGTGGAATGAGATGTGCTTTTCTGCAACTTATGCGAAGTGAATATGCGCCATTTTGGCATTTTTTACGCTTCCAATGTTGTCTTAATCCTATCTTAATCCAAACAAGCTATCATTGCGCTGTATGTTGAATTCCCGGCGGTCATGGCTGATAATCGGACTTGGGGTGACGTTGCTTTTCGGACCAATCCGTTCAAGCCTCGCTGCCGGTCGGCAATTTCTGTACGGCCATGTTCCTCCGGTGGTGGCGCGGTTGCAACCGCTGGGCCAATTGCCGGGCACCAATGTGCTAAACCTAGCCATCGGCCTGCCGCTGCGGGATGGGGCGACATTGGAAGAACTGCTCCGGCAGCTCTACGATCCGGCCAGTACGAACTTCCACAAATTTCTCCTGCCGGTGGAATTCGCCGCGCGGTTTGGCCCGACGGAACAGGATTATCAGGCCGTGCAGGATTTCGCCCGCAGCAACGGGCTGACGGTGACCGGCACTTACACCAATTGCGTGGTGCTGGACATCCAGGGCTCCGTGACGGACGTGGAACGGGCGTTCCAAGTCACGTTGCGGACCTACCGGCATCCGACCGAGGCGCGTAATTTTTTTGCGCCGGACACCGAGCCGTCGTTGCCGGCCAATTTAAGGGTGACGGGCATCGAAGGCTTGAGCGATTACAGCCTGCCCCGGCGGGCGGATCGCCGGGTGTCGGCGGCGAAGGCCCGGCCGTTGAGTTTCAACGGGAGCGGGCCGCATCATGAATATGCGGGCAACGATTTTCGCAATGCCTATGTGCCCGGCGTCACCAATCTGGATGGCACCGGCCAGACGGTGGCGCTGCTGGAGTATTCGGATTACTACAAGGTGGATGTCACCAATTATGAAAACATAGTCGGGGCGCTCAATGGAACCACCAATTATGTTCCTTTGACGAATGTGGTGGTGGGCGGCTTCACTCCGGGCACCGGCAACAATGGCGAGGTGGCTTTGGACATTGAGATGGCAATCGCCATGGCGCCGAAGCTGTCGCGGGTGATTGTCTATGAAAAAAACTCCGTTTCTTCCACGTTGTTGAACCGGATTGCCACGGACAATCTGGCCAAACAGGTGAGCAGCTCCTGGATGGTGGGCAGTTGGAGCAGTTCACTCGCCGCCCAGTATGATACCATCCTCACGAACATGGCGGCGCAAGGCCAGTCCTTTTTTCAAGCCTCCGGCGACAGTGACGCCTACACCGGCTCCCAGCCTTTGGACAGTGGAACCACCGTGCCGGCAGACAGCCCTTACGCCACCATTGTGGGCGGAACATCCTTGACGATGAACGGTTATGGCGCGTCGTGGTCTTCAGAAACGGTCTGGAATTACAACAGCGTCAGCGGCTTTGCCAATTGGGGTTCGGGAGGCGGCATCAGTGCTTATTACCCCATCCCTTCGTGGCAGATCAACGTCAACATGGCGACCAACGGCGGTTCGTCCACCTACCGTAATATTCCCGACGTGGCGCTGACGGCGGACAACATTTTTGTGTCCTGCGACGACGGCGACGACACCGGCACGAATTATTTTATGGGCACCAGTTGCGCGGCGCCGTTGTGGGCGGGATTTTGCGCGCTCGTCAACCAGCAATCCACCGCCGCCAATCCCACCAACTACGTCGGATTTTTGAATCCGGCGCTTTACGCCATCGCCACCAATGCCAGTTATAACAGTTGTTTTCACGACATCACGATCAGCAACAACATCGGGACGAACACGGCCGGCTTTTTTTACGCGACCAACGGTTATGACCTATGCACCGGTTTGGGCACGCCGGCAGGGACCAACTTGATTAACGCCCTCGCGCCGACGCCGTATTTTCTGACTCAACCTTCCAGCCAGACCAACACCGCCGGTGGCAGCGCCGTGTTCAGCGTCACCGCCGGTGGCCTGCCGCCCTTTGGCTACCGCTGGCTGTTCAACGGGACGAACCTGCCCGCCGGCGCAAATGTTTCCGGAACCGCCGGCAACGTGCTGACGCTCACCAGCGTCACGGCGGCCAATGCCGGCAGCTACCGCGTGGTCGTGACCAACAACTTTGGCTCGATCACCAGCAGTGTGGCCACGCTGACGGTCAATTTATTGTCTCCCACCCTCACCTTGACCTCGCCAGCCAATCCCTCCGGCTACAACAACAGTTTGAATTTTACCGCCAGCCTCAACCCGGCCACCGCCACGGGCACCGTGCAGTTTTTGACCAACGGCTTTCTCTTCGACACAGAAACACCCGCTGCCGGCTCGGCTACCAGCGTGCCGCTCGCGACGCTGCCGCGCGGCACCAATTCCATTGCCGCACGATATTCCGGCGACGTCAATGACCTGCCCGCCACCAACACGCTTTCCCAGGTCGTTACCAACCATCCGCCGGTGGTAACGGCATTTTACACCAACCGGTACACCGGGTTGTCGTTGAAAATTCCCGTCTCCACCCTGGCGAACAACTGGTCTGATGCCGACGGCGACACGTTGTCGCTGGCCGGAATCAGCGTCAGCACCAATGGCGTGACCGTGACCAACAGCGCCGGCACGCTGGTTTATTATGACGGCAATAACGTCGCCGATCTGTTCACCTGCACCATCAGCGACGGCTGGGGCGGCACGAATTTTCAAAATGTTTACATCGCCATCATGTCCCTGCCCACCAACGCGGTTCCCGCCTTTACCAGCGTGTTCAACAGCAACGGCACGCTCCAGCTCAATCTCGCCGGCATGTCCGGCCTCACTTATGTTCTTCAGGCCACGACCAATCTGATTTCATCCGGCAGCTCGTGGCTGCCGCTCGCTACAAATGTTCCGGATACCAACGGCTTCTGGCAGTTCAGTGACACCATCACGAACAACCCGCGACGCTTCTACCGGCTCAAACTCGTGCCGTGATTTCGCCCGGGAATTTGACGCTTGGCATAAAGTCTGCCTTATTATGGGCACACATTTTGCCACCTATGCCGAAAATCCAACGATTTCCGCCCGTCTTGGGCGTCGGGCTGGCCTTGTTTTCTGCGCTCACGCTATTTGCCCAGACCGCACCCAGACAATATTTGCGCGGCCACGTGCCGGAAGCTGTGTCCCGGTTGCAACCGCTGGGCCGCTTCCCGGGCACGAATCGTCTGAGCCTGGCCATCGGCCTGCCGTTGCGCAACGAGGCGGCGCTGGATGATTTGCTCCGGCAAATCTACGACCCGGCCAGCCCGAATTTCCGCCACTACCTCACTCCGGAACAATTCACGGAGCAATTCGGATCGACGGAGCAGGATTACCAGGCGGTCATTGACTTCGCCAAGGCGAATGGCCTGCAGGTGACCGCGACGTATCCGAATCGCACTTTGCTGGATGTTAGCGGAAGCGTGGCGATGATAGAAAAAGTTTTTCACGTGACGTTGCACCGGTATCAGCATCCGACGGAGAACCGCACTTTTTTTGCGCCGGACAAAGAGCCTTCGGTTGATTTGAATGTCCCCCTTTCGCATATCAGCGGTTTGGATGATTTTACCATCCCGCGTCCGATGAGCTTAAGAAGGCATCTTCTGAACAGCGATGCGACCAGCACCCCGCCGGCTTCCGGTTCGGGTCCAACCAATTCGTACATGGGAAATGATTTTCGCGCGGCTTATGCGCCAGGGGTGACACTCAATGGCGCGGGACAATCCGTCGGCTTGCTGGAACTTGACGGTTATTACACGAACGATATTACCGCTTACGAAAAATCAAATGGACTTCCGAATGTCACGTTGACAAACATTTTGATCGACAGCTTCAGCGGTTCTCCGGGTGGCAACAACAGCGAAGTGGCGTTGGACATCGAGGTTGCTCTGGCCATGGCGCCGGGGCTTTCCAAAATCATCGTTTATGAAGGAACCGATTCCGGCAGCAGTCAGCCGGTCGTTGATATTTTGAATCGCATGGCATCGGACAATCTCGCCAAACAAATCAGTTCTTCATGGACCATCGGCGACAATTCCAGTTATGTCGCGGCTTACAAACAATTCGCCACTCAAGGGCAGTCGTTTTTTCAAGCCTCGGGTGACGACGGAGCGTTTTACTCGGGTATTCAGGAATCGGCGGACGACACGAATGTCACGCTCGTCGGTGGAACAACCTTGTACACAACCGGCCCGGGTGGAACTTATGTGTCCGAGACGGTTTGGAATTGGGATAGCATCGGAGAAGGCCCGGGTGGCAGCGGCGGCGGAATCAGTCTCAATAATCTGCCGATTCCCAGCTGGCAACAGGGCATCAACATGACGACCAACCAAGGTTCAACTGCCTATCGAAACGTTCCCGATGTAGCCATGACTGCCGATAACATTTTTATCGTGGCGGATAACGGGCGGTTGGAAATTCTCGGCGGCACAAGCGCGGCGGCGCCGTTGTGGGCGGGCTTCACTGCGCTCATCAATCAACAGGTTGCCGCCCTAGGTAAAACAAACACGGTCGGTTTCCTTAACCCGGCGATTTACACGATTGGCAATGGACCGAATTACACCGCTGACTTTCACGACATCATCGCCGGTAACAACACCAACACGGTTGTGGGCAAAAAATATTTCGCCGTTCCCGGTTACGATTTGTGCACCGGCTGGGGTACGCCAAACGGTATAAATCTGATCAACGACCTGGCCTCCCCCGATTTCTTTGGCGTCTATCCCGCTGGCTTAACGGCCTTGGGTCCGGTGGGAGGGCCGTTCAACGCCAGTTCCCAGACTTTTTCACTGACCAATGCGGGAGGAACAGCATTGAACTGGTCACTGATTGGCCTGCCTTCCTGGGCGACTGCTTCCTCCAGTGGCAGCCTGCTGGCGGCACAGGCCTATACGAATGTGACCATCAGTTTAAATTCCGCAGGTATCAACCTGCCGGCGGGGCTTTACGTGGCCAATCTTGTTTTCACCAATCTGACCAGTGGCGTGCCCCGCAGCCGCCCCATTGCCTTCCAGTCCGGATTATCGTTCATCCAGAACGGCGGCTTTGAGAACGGCGATTTTGGCGGTTGGACGTTCGCTGGAACCGGCCCGTACGACAATTTTGTGGACAATGGTTCAACCACCACCATCCAGCCCCATTCAGGCACCTATGTTGCCATTTTAGGCCAGCAATATGGGTTCGCCTATCTTTCCCAGACCTTGTCAACAGTTCCCGGGCAAACTTATCTGCTTTCACTCTGGCTGGACGCTCCCAGTACCGGATCGATCCAGCAATTTATGGTGAGTTGGAACACGAATGCCACGTCCTCCAATACGATATTCAACCAGACCTTTCCCAAGGGGACGGTTGCTTGGACCAACCTGCAGTTCATCGTCAACGCCACCGGACCCAGCACCGTTCTGCAAATTGCCGCGCGAAACGATCCGTATTACTTTGGTCTCGATGACGTCAATTGCTGGCCGATTCCCACGCCCTCGTTCCGCAACATCTCCAAAGTGACCGCCAACGCCGTTGCGTTGACCTGGAACTCCCTGACGAATATTGCTTATCGGGTGGAATATTCGACCAACCTGATCAATACCAATTGGACTCCCCTGGTCACCAATACCGCCGCCGGTTTCACCCTGACGATAACCAATTCCATCGGCACCAATTCGTCCCGGTTCTATCGCATCCGCCAGTTGCCGTAACACTTCGCCGTCCTTGCCCGCGAAGATGGATGCGGTAGGATAGACACGTGATCGGTTTGCTCCAGCGCGTTGAACAAAACATCCAAAACCGCCGGCTGCTCCAGCGCGGGCAGGCGGTTTTGGTGGCCGTCTCCGGCGGGTTGGATTCAATGGCCCTGCTGCATGCGCTCCATCAACTTTCATCGCGTTACCGTTGGCAGTTGACCGTCGCGCATTTCAATCACCAGCTCAGGGGACGCAGCAGCGACGCCGACGAAGAACTGGTCCGCCGGACTGCCGCCGCGCTGAGGCTGCCCTTCACCGCCGGACGGGCCAACGTGAGGGAATTTGCGCAAAAATCAAAATTGTCCGTCGAAATGGCCGCGCGAAAATTGCGGCATGATTTTTTTGCGCGCACGGCAAAAGAGCGTAAACTTCGCGTCATCGCGCTGGCGCATCATGCCGATGACCAGGTGGAACTGTTCTTTCTGCGCGTCCTGCGCGGGGCGGGCGGCGAAGGTCTGGCGGGGATGAAATGGCGGTCGCCATCGCCGGTGGATTCAAAAATCGTGCTCGTGCGGCCGTTGCTCGATGCGACCAAGGCCGAATTGCGCGGGTTCGCGCATGAAAATAAAATCCGCTTCCGGGAAGACGCCACCAACGCATCTCTCGATATGCCGCGCAACCGCGTTCGCCACGAATTGCTGCCGCTGCTGCAACGCAGCTATCAGCCGGCCCTGACCAGAACGGTTTTGCGGCTCATGGAAATCGTCGGCGCGGAGGCCGACATGGTGGGCAAAATCGCACGGCAATGGCTCCGTAGCAGTCCCGCACTGCGGGATGAGTCCGCTCAAACTAAAAGTCAGAGCCGACTCACGCCGGCTGCCACAATAGAAAAAGAAAAATTTGTCATCCTGCCCGTCGCAGTTCAACGCCGCATTCTGCAAATGCAATTGTCGGAGGCCGGCGTGCCGGCGGATTTTGAGCTGATCGAATCGCTCCGGCAGTCGGCCGATGTTCCGGTCAGCTTAAGCTCTGAACTCTCCGTTTTGCGCGATGTCGCCGGCACGGTCAGCTTGCGCCTGGTGCAGCGGTCCGATTTTAATGCCAGGGAGACGGTCGTCAGGCTGGCGGGCCGGGCAGGGGACGTGGGGTTTGATGGCAGGAAATTCATCTGGGCGTTGAAAGAATACAACGGCTCGCGAGGGCGCTCGCCCCACCAGACGGAGTTTTTTGACGCGGCCAAGGTGGGAGGCAAAATCACGTTGCGACATTGGCGCCCGGGCGACCGGTTTCAACCAATTGGTTTAAAGTCACCGGTGAAACTTCAGGATTTGTTTACGAACCGGAAAATTCCACGCGCCCGGCGGCGGGAATTGATGGTGGCGGCGGCGGAGAATGGTGAAATATTCTGGGTGGAAGGTCTGCGGATTTCGGAGAATTTCAAACTGACCCCGCAGACCAAACGGCGTCTGGTCTGGCGCTGGCGGCATTTGGCAGTTTCTTAATAACGGCACGAAAGCGCTGAATTCCATGAATTGTTGCACTCCGAAAGTGTCAGGGAAAGTGCTTTACACCCCGGCGGTGAATAACTATCATCCACCACTCTTATTGAATATGGAAGCGAAGACGAAGACGATCGACCAATTTAAGTTGCATGGCAAAGACACGGGTTCAGCGGATGTGCAGGTTGCGCTGCTGACCCAGCGGATTAACCATCTGACCGAACATCTGCAGACCTTCAAAAAAGATCACAGCTCGCGCCGCGGGCTGCTGATGATGGTCGGCCAGCGCCGGCGCCTGCTCGAATACCTGCAAAACACAGATTTGAACCGCTATCAGGCGGTCACGAAGAAATTGAAGCTGCGCCACTGAATTTGCGGAGGCGCGGCTCTTATTTTTTGACCAGCCGCCTTCCGCTCTCGAATTTGAGCCGGAAACGCGAACGGCTCGATTCCCAAACCGAAATCATCGCGAATAAAGAATCCGTTGCCCCTGGGAAATTTCAATCAGCTCCGAAAGTGTTCGGAGTTCACTGAAGTTCCTCCGGTGGCAATGGGCCAGTTCATATGCCAGAAAAAATCACCGCCCAGGTGGGCGACAAACAAATATTCATTGAAACCGGAAAACTCGCCAAACAGGCGGATGGCGCCGTAACCGTCCAGCTCGGCGAAACCATCGTCATCGTGGCGGCCGTCGCCGCCACCAAGGCCAAGGAAGGTCAGGACTTTTTCCCCCTGACCGTTGATTATCGCGAAAAAGCGGCGGCGGCGGGCAAGTTCCCCGGCGGTTACTTCAAGCGCGAAGGCCGTCCGACGGAAAAGGAAATTCTCACCTGCCGGCTCACCGACCGTCCGATTCGTCCGCTCTTTCCCAAGGGCTGGTACAATGAAGTGCAGGTGCAAACCGTCGTCCTCAGCGCCGACGGCCAGAACGACCCCGATATTCTCAGCATCATCGGCGCGTCCGCCGCGCTGATGGTCAGCGACATCCCCTGGGCCGGCCCGCTCGGCGCGGTTCGCGTCGGCCGCATCAAAGGCCAGTTCATCGCCAATCCGACTCACGCCGAACAGGCCGATAGCGATCTCGATCTCGTCTATGTCGGCAACACGAATGACATTGTGATGTATGAAGGTTCGGCTCGGGAAATCACCGAAGCCGATTTCAATGCCGCATTGAAGTACGCGCAGGAAGCCATCCAGCCGATGATCGCCGCGCAAAAGGAACTCGTCGCCAAGGTCGGCAAGAAGAAACGCGAAATCACGCTCAATATCGTCCCCGATGAAATTCTTCAGGAGGCAAAGAAGCTCGCCGGTGACCGTTTTGTGCCCGCACTGCTCACGCCCGGCAAACTCGCCCGCGAAACCGCCTGCAAGGCGATCCAGGACGAGGTTGGCGCCAAACTCCTCGAAAAATTCGGCGCGGAAAAAATCACTGACTTTGTCGTCAACGACGCATTTTACTACATCCAGAAGGAGGCGGTTCGCGGTTTGATTTTAGACCACGGCAAACGTCTCGACGGCCGCGCCTTTGACGTCGTGCGCCCGATTTCCAGCGAGGTCGGCATTTTGCCGCGCGCCCATGGTTCGGCGTTGTTCTGCCGTGGCGAAACCCAGGCGGTCACGCTGGCCACGCTGGGCACCGGTGACGACACGCAGGAATTTGATTCCTACACCGGCGGCGGCAGCGAGAAGAAATTCATCCTGCACTATAACTTCCCAAACTTCTCCGTCGGTGAAACCGGCCGCATCAGCGGTCCGGGCCGGCGCGAAATCGGCCACGGCGCGCTCGCCGAGCGCAGCATCGAGCCGATGATTCCGACGGAAAATTATCCTTACACCATCCGCGTCACCAGCGAGATCATGGAATCCAACGGCTCGACGTCCATGGCAAGCGTTTGCGGCGGCACGCTGGCGCTCATGGATGCGGGCATCCCGATGATCCGCCCCGTGGCGGGCATCAGCGTCGGCATCTGCACCGAACTCGACGCGAACAAGAAAATTTCCAAATACCAGCTCCTCACCGACATCATCGGCTGGGAGGATCATTACTGCGACATGGATTGCAAGATTGCCGGAACGGAAAAAGGCATCACCGGCTTCCAACTCGACCTGAAGTTGAAGGGATTGCCGCACGCCATCATGGCCGAGGCGATTGAAAAGACCCGTGTCGCGCGCATGCATATCCTGGCGGAAATGGCCAAAACCCTCGCCGCTCCGCGCAAGGAAATCAGCAAATACGCCCCGCGCATCGAAACGGTCAGGATCAACCCCGAAAAAATCGGCGCGCTCATCGGTCCCGGCGGCAAGAACATCAAGCGTCTCGTCGAGGAATCCGGCTGTGAAATTGACATTGAAGACGACGGCACGGTGAACATCTTCTCCGTTTCGCCGGAAGGCATGAAGATTGCGCTCGACGCCATCACCGGCATGACGGCGGAAGCCGAAATCGGGAAAATCTATCGCGGCAAGGTTGTCACCATCAAGGAATTCGGGTGCTTCGTGGAATTCCTGCCCGGCAAGGACGGTCTGGTGCATATCAGCGAACTGGCCAATTTCCGCGTCAAGAAAACCGAAGACATCGTCAAGGTCGGCGATGACATCACGGTCAAATGCCTCGGGGTGGACGAAAAGGGCAGGGTGCGGCTCTCGCGGAAGGCCGCGATGGAAGACCGCGACAAGGAAGCCGCGGCCGCGCCCGCGCCCGAAGCCAAATAGTCCTGGCAAAATCAATTCCAGCGCGAACGGGCAACCGTTCGCGCTTTTTGTTGACCTTTGTCCAAAGAGCGAAGATTGACGCTGATGAATCTTCAGCGCACACTGCCACCGGGTTCGTGAAGCTGCCATGAAAAATGGTGGGATTCATGCGAAGAATGCGAGTATTGGGAAAGATTCTTCCCATCCTTCCTATGACTCTCATCCTATCATCCCCCCGCGCGGCGATTACCAGACTCTCCACTCCTTCCAAAAAGCCGAGATCGTCTATGATATTACCTTTCGCTTTGCGCACAGGCATCTCGCCAAGGGTGACCGCACCGTGGACCAGATGATTCAGGCTGCCCGCTCGGGCAAAAAGAATCTCCTGGAAGGCAGCAAGGCCGCGCTCACCTCCAAGGAAACCGAGATCAAGCTCACCAACGTGGGCCGGGCCAGCCTGGAAGAGTTGCTGGATGACTACAAAGATTATCTCCGCGCCCGCGACCTGAAAATGTGGGACAAAGATTCCAAAGCAGCGCAATATGTCCGCGGACTCGGACGCAAGATGCCGCAGACCTACGAGCTATACCGCGAATTCATGGAAACCCGCCCGCCGGAAACCATCGCCAATATTGCCATCTGCCTGATTCATCAGGCCAATTACCTGATTGACCAGCAACTCCGCCGGCTGGAAAAGGATTTTCTCGAACAGGGCGGCTTGCGCAAACGCATGACCCGCGCCCGGCTCGCTTACCGGAGCCACTCGCTCCAGCAATGAATCTCACGGCGGTCCAGTTTTAGCCTTAAGCCTTAAGCCTTTAAAAAAATAAGCCCCGTCCGGTAAGGTTGATCCGCCGGTCGGGACTGGAAGTAGAAACTACAGGCAGGATTACTGGCAGGTTAACTGGAGATCATAATTTCCGGCGTGGTTGACGCCGCGTGTTCTTCGCCAAATGTTGCGAAGTAAATTCTGTGTGCGCTTAAATATTTATCCATGAAAGCAGCAGATGCAACTGATGTGCCACATGTGAATCCCCTCGAATTGCTGGCTTTTCAATCGCTGCACTTTTTGGGGGTGATGTTTTTTGCCCCCTGCGGCCAAAAGCATTCACCGGCCATCCCCATCTGCCAATCCGATCTCAACCACGGATGAATCCAGATTTGAGCGGCCAGGAATTTCTGACAGGATGAACAGGATTTTCAGGATGAACTTCCGCCTTCCTTGCCGCGCCGAAATCGGATGCAGGCAGGGGCCCTTGCTGGACCCAGCCGAGACGGATATTCGGTCGCTGAAGCGAGATCCTGAGGCGTTGCGTCGCCGGCTGAACGGTGTGCCGATGGACGAACCGATGGCCGTGCTCCTCTGAAAGGAACAGGCGGGGAAGAGCAGCCAATTATTGTATTGCGGAAATGCCCGGGCGGCAAGCAGCCGCGGTCATGCAGCCGGAGGGCTGGTTCAGTCCGGCTGTATTGTTTTTGCGCGGAACATAAGGGGTTTGACTCCGTGGCATGACAAACGTAAATTCCAATCGAATGCTGGTTGTTGAATCAAAGGTGGCGAGTGCGAATGCGGTTGACTCGCCGAATGCCAATCCGAATCGTTCCTGGAAACAAATTGTGGAACCGGTGGAGCCTTTTCTACAGGCGGTCACGCGGCAATTGATCAGGCAGGTCAACGATTTTGATCCGCAAATCATTCCCTATGCGCAATACGCCCTGAACGGCGGCGGGAAGCATTTGCGCCCCACGATTCTGGCGTTGTCCGCCGGCGCACTCGGCGAGGTGACCGAGGCGCACGTGTCGGCGGCGGTCATCATCGAAATGGTCCACCTGGCGACGTTGGTGCATGACGATGTGATGGACGAGGCGAAAATCCGCCGCGACCAGCTCACGCTCGCGGCCAACTGGGGCAACGAAATCGCCGTGCTCTTCGGTGATTGCCTGTTTGCCCAAGCGTTGAAACTGGCGGCCAGCTTTCCCACGCCGGAGGTCTGCCGCGCCGTCGCGATGTCAACCAACACGGTCTGTTCCGGGGAAATTTTGCAGACGCAGCATCGCCACAAGTTTCCCAGCTCGCGGCGCGAGTATTTCCGCGTCATCGGGATGAAAACCGCCGAATTGTTCACACTTTCATGCGATCTGGCGGCATTTTTGAGCGGGGCGACACCGAAACGGCGCGCCGCCCTGCGGCAATTCGGCGCGGCGTTCGGCACGGCGTATCAGGTTTATGACGATTGCGTGGATTTGTTCGGGACGGAAGCGTCGGCCGGCAAGTCGCTGGGGACGGATCTGGCGAAGGGCAAATTGACATGGCCGGTGCTGCTGGCGTGGGAGCGCGCGAACGCCGCCGACCGGGCGCATCTGGAGAATCTGGTCGAAAACTGGCAGCCGGAAAATCTGGCGGCCGTGAATGTATTGCTGGCCCGATACGAAACCTTCGAGCCGTCGCAGGAAGTCATCGCGCGCTATTTGGAGCAGGCGCGGCGGGCGTTGCGGGTATTGCCGGAATCCAGCGGGCGCGCGGGATTGTCCGGTCTGGCGGATTTTTTGGCGCAACAAACCGACGCCCTGGCGGTTTGTACTTGAGTAAACCATGATTATGTCCGCTCCGATCACATGCACGGATGATTCAGAGACGCCCGCGCCAGTCGATGAAGACTTGCTGGTGCGGCAGGCGCGGCGTGGTGATTTGCAGGCTTACGATGAATTGGTGCGGCGTCATCAGGAGCGTATCTACGCGACAATTTATCACATGACCGCCAATCATGAGGATGCCAATGACCTGGCGCAGGAATCGTTCATCAAGGCATATCAGGCGCTGAAATCGTTCAAAGGCGGCTCCAGTTTTTACACCTGGCTGTACCGGATAGCGGTCAACAAGACGATTAATTTCCTCAAACAGCGCAAAAACCGCATCCACATGAGCCTGAACGACTTGGACTTCAAAGCCGAACACGACCCGGATTTGATGGCCTTGATTTCAGATAAGACGCCGCGCCGCGAGGCCGGTTTGACGGAATTGCAGGAAAAATTGAACGACGCGTTGCTGAAGTTGTCTGAACCACATAGATTGGTTGTTGTTCTGCACGATGTGCAGGGGCAATCACACGAAGAGATTGCAAAAATCATGGATTGCAACATTGGTACTGTCCGGTCGCGGCTGTTTTATGCCCGACAGCAATTACAGGCGTTGTTATCCGATTACTTGAAGTAAAGATATGTACAAAAACGAAAACAACTTCGAGTCGTTGCGCCGTTTACTGGCTCTCAAACGGTACGAAACGCCGCCGCCGGGATATTACCACCACTTTTCAAGCCAGGTGCTGCAGCGAATCCGCGCCGGCGACACCGGAACATCAGCCGGCTGGGCGGAGGATTTGTTTGGCCAGGCGCCCTGGCTGGAAAAATTGTTGCATGCGTTTGATGTGAAACCGGTTTTTGCGAGCGCTTTTGCCGGGGCGCTTTGTTTGCTGCTGCTTCTCGGAATAATCTATGCGGAACGACCGGATTTCACACCGCAGCCGATCCTGCAAACCGCGGCTGCCAGCCCCACCGCCGTCTCCACCCCCACCACTTCGCTAGCCGCCGTGTCGCCGACCGTGCTGTCCGAGCCGGCGGATCAACAGCCAGGGATAGTCACCAGCACCAGTCCGGTGCTCAGTCTGCAGCCGGTTGCTCCACCTTTTGAACAGACCAGTTCACTTGCCCAGCCGGTCAGCTTTTCACCTTCCGGCAATTAATCCGGTCTGAATCGCGATGCGCACTTGAAACGGCGCCCCGCTTGTCATTAAATCGGGCGGGTGCCAACCAAAGTCATCGCGGTCGCCAACCAAAAAGGCGGCGTAGGCAAGACCACCACGGCCGTCAATGTGGCTGCCTGCCTCGCTGCACTGGGCCAGCGCGTGCTTCTTTTTGACCTCGACCCGCAGGCCAACGCCACCAGCGGCCTCGGCCTGGAAAAAATCGAGGGCGCCAGCGCGTACCGGGTTTTGCTGGGTGAAGGCAGCCTGCTCGACAAAATCAAGGATACTGCCTTCGAGCGGCTGGCCGTCGTGCCCAGCGAAATGGATTTGTGCGCCGCCGACCTCGAACTGGCGCGAATGGAGAATCATTTGCTCCGCCTGGCCGGCGTGTTGCAACCCGTGCTGGAATCGCAGCGGTTCGACTTGGTCCTGGTGGACTGTCCGCCGTCGCTGGGTATCCTCACCCTGAACGCCTTTGCGGCGAGCGACGGTCTGCTCGTGCCGCTGCAATGCGAGTATTATTCCCTCGAAGGCATTTCGATGATGAACCGTGTGCTCGGGCAGTTGCGCGACGCGGGCGTGAATCCGCGCCTGGACATCTTTGGCGTTGTGATGACGATGTTCGACGGCCGGACGAAGCTTTCCAACGAGGTTGTCAGCGAAGTGCGGAACCAGCTTGGAGCGCGCGTGTTTGAAACCGTGATTCCGCGCAGCACGCGCCTGGCCGAGGCGCCGAGTTTCGGCAAACCGATCATTCATTACGACAAATACAGCTCTGGCGCGGCGGCTTACGAGCTGCTGGCGCAGGAAGTCTTGAAACGGCTGGGACCTTGATATGCTGAAACGCACGCCACTTTTTACCGCGCACCAGAAACTCGGCGGCAAGCTCGTCGAATTCGGCGGCTGGGAAATGCCGGTGCAATACACCAGCATCACCGACGAACATCTTGCCGTCCGCAATGCCGCCGGCATCTTCGACATCTCGCACATGGGCGAGGTCACCGCCAGTGGTTCCGGCGCGGCGGCTTTCCTGAATTCGGTGCTCACCAATGACGTCCGCAAGCTCGCGTCCGGCGAAGGCCAATACACCCTGATGTGCAACCAAGATGGCGGCGTCATTGACGATTTGTACGCCTACCGGTTGTCCGATGAGGTTTTTTTTCTGGTCATCAATGCCTCGCGCATCGAGCCGGATGTCGCCTGGTTGCAGGCGCAGGCGGCAAAATATTCCGGTGAACTCAAGCTGACCGACGCCTCGCACAATTACGCCGCCGTGGCCGTGCAAGGGCCGCGCGTGAAGGAATTTATTGACGCGTGCATTCCCGGCGCCTCGGTTTCGGGCATGCGAGTGAACGGGGTGACCGGTTTGAAGAAAAACCAGATCGCCGGCTTTCGCTTTGAACAAGGCGGGGTGCTCGTCTCGCGCACCGGCTATACCGGCGAAGACGGATTTGAAATCGTCGGTTCGGATGAAGCCATCCGGCATATTTGGGACGCTTTGCTCAGCGCCGGGCAGCCGTTTGGCATCAAGCCGTGCGGGCTCGGCGCGCGCGACACGTTGCGCACCGAGGTTTGCTATCCGCTTTACGGCCATGAGCTGGACGAGCAAACCACGCCCATCGAAGCCGGACTCGGATATTTCGTCGCGCTTGACAAGGGCGAATTCAACGGGCGCTCCGTTCTCGCGGAACAGAAGGCGAAGGGTGTGAAGAAAAAACTCATTGCATTCAAAATGATCGGCAAATCCGCGCCGCCGCGGCCGCATTATCCCATCCGGGTGAACGATGCCAACGACGGCATCGTCACCAGCGGCACCCAAAGCCCGTCGCTCGGCATCGGCATCGGCATGGGCTACGTGCCGGCGGAATGCGCGAAGCCCGACACAAAGATCGAAATTGAAATCCGCGGTAAATATTTTCCCGCTGTCGTTGTGTCCAAGCCGATTTACCGGAAAAGTTAGATGTTGTCGCAAAAAGTGGCGGTCGGTTTGGTGAAAGATAGCGGGCCGCCGGAGGCATAAATTCCAGGCAAAACCCAAATCCCAAACCATAATGACCAAAGAATGATCCAATAACCAAAGGACAAACCAGGCTCTTCGCACGCATTCGAGCTTCGGACTTTGGGTTTCTTTCGTCATTATGGTTTAGGAATCAGTCATTTCGCCGGGCGGCGTCTCATGAAACTGCACCGTTTTTCTGCGGGGAAGCTTGTCGCACCGGTTCAAAAATTCACCATCCCTTGCCCGCTCGCGCTTGACTTTCTAATCGGTCATATTAGCATTTCCCAATGGCGGACCGTGCGGCGGACGTATCGGTAAAATCGTTTTATGGCGATTTTTGCGGGCAGGATGCGTTGCCGGTGCTTCCCCAAACAGATGAACGCGTGATGGAAACAGCTCAAAATCCTTACTTGGTTCTGGTTTTGCTGATGGCGGTGGCCGTGGCGTTTGCCCTCGGGCCGCTGGCGGCGGCGTGGGCCTGGGCCAGGTTTTATTCGCCCAAAAAACCCGGCCGCGACAAGAACGCCATTTATGAATGCGGCCTGGAGTCCAAAGGCGACGCCTGGATTTCCTTCCGGTCGGAGTATTATTTGTACGCCATCATCTTTCTGGTATTCGACGTGGAGACGATATTTCTGCTGCCGTTTGCCGTTTCCTTTGGCGGACTTTCCGTGGGGGCGTTTCTGGCCATGGTAATTTTTCTCCTGCTGCTGGTGGAGGGATTGGTCTGGGCGTGGCGGAAGGGAGTATTAACGTGGAAATGAAAACAGGGACAGCGCAAGAGAGCGATTCAACAATGACGAACGCTTCAACACTCCATTCCGGCGTGGACGAAGGCTTAAGAAGCGAGCTGCAGAAACAGGGAATTTACACCACGAGTTTGCAGGAATTGTATAACTGGGGCCGGGCCAATTCCGTGTGGCCGCTGACGTTCGGGCTGGCCTGCTGCGCCATTGAAATGATTGCGGCGTCCATGTCGCGGTTTGACCTGGCCCGGTTTGGCGCGGAAGTGTTCCGGCCGTCGCCCCGGCAGGCCGACCTGATGATTGTGGCCGGGACGGTCACCAAAAAAATGGCGCCCCTGGTGGTGCGGCTCTACAACCAGATGCCGGAACCCAAATACGTCATCGCCATGGGCGCGTGCGCGATTTCCGGCGGGCCGTTCAAGCAGGGGTACAATGTCCTCAAGGGCATTGACCGGTATATTCCGGTGGATGTGTCCATTCCCGGCTGTCCGCCGCGGCCGGAGGCGTTGATTCACGCCATCATGACCTTGCAGGAAAAAATCCTGAACCAAAAGCTCACCGGGCCGGACCGGCCGCGGCATCTCGTCGCCGATGCGCCCAGCGAATTTCCGGTGCCGGCCTACGGGGAACACGACCTCGAACCGCCCAGCAATCCACAGGTCTGGCAGGCGCCCCCCATCAAACGTTGAACCGTGGAAAATCCCGAACAAATCAAGTCGCGCCTCGAAGCGGCGGTGCCGGGCGCAAAAATTGAGATTCTGCCGAACGATTGTCCGGCGGGCGAACGGCCGCTGCGGGTGGACACGGCCCACATCCTGGCGGTGGCGAAGTTTCTCCGCGACGACCCGCAACTGCGTCTCGATTTCTGTTCCAACGTGACCGGTGTGGACTGGCCGGAGACGGAACTCACCGAAAAAATCAAGGTCAAGCGCGTCGTGGACGGCGTGGAAAAAGAAATTGAGGAAGTGAAGAAGACCGTCCGCCCCGGTTTTCTCGAAGTGGTTTATCACCTGTATTCGATGGAGCTGAAGCACGGACCGGTGGTCTTGCGCCAGCGCACGGCCAATCGCGACGCCGAAACGCCCGCGGTTTCCCTGACGCCGGTCTGGCGCGGCTGCGAGTTTCAGGAGCGCGAAGTGTTTGATTTGTTCGGCATCCGGCTGGAAGGCCATCCGGATTTGCGGCGCATATTGATGTGGGACGGGTTCAAGGGTTTCCCGATGCGCAAGGATTACGTGGCGCCGGATGATTTTGAATATGAGCCGACGCCGCACGACGAGGTGTTGGAGCAGGCCAAAAAGCATTATCCGCCGGAGGTGACGGCGTGAATGCGGTTGGCGAAAGACCGTCGCAGAATTATGAAATTCTGCCGAAACCAAGCGAGACCGGCGAACCCCTCGGCGAACTCCTCGAAGTTTCGATGGGACCGCAGCATCCGTCCACGCACGGCGTGTTCCGCATGGATGTGGTGCTGGACGGCGAAAAGGTGATGAAGCTCAAGCCGGTGTTCGGCTATCTGCACCGGAACCACGAGAAAATCGCCGAGAACATTTCCTACTTGGGCTCCATGCCTTACACGGACCGGCTGGATTATTTTTGTTCGATGACCAACAACTGGGCCTACGCGCTCAGCGTCGAGAAACTCGCGGGCCTGGCGGTCCCGGAGCGCGCCGAATACATCCGGGTGATCATGGCGGAGCTGACGCGCTTGCAAAACCACACCTGCCTCGTCGGATTTTTTGCCCAGGACATGGGGGCGCTGGGCACACCGCTGATGTACGCCTTCCGCGAGCGCGAAAAAATCCTCGACCTCTTCGAATCGGTGAGCGGTGCGCGCATGATGTGCAATTACCTGCGCTTCGGCGGCGTGCGTTGTGACGTAACGCCCGAATGGCTCGCGCAGGCGGGCCAGCTCGTGGACGGCTATGGCAGGTTCCTCGATGAATTTGAAACCTTGCTCAGCGAAAACGAGATTCTGCTCGCGCGCAGCCAGGGCGTCGGTGTGCTGCCCCGCGAACTGGCCGTCAACGCTTCCATCACCGGCCCGATGCTGCGCGCCGCGGGAGTGAACTACGACGTCCGGAAGGTGGACCGGTATGGCATCTACAGCCGGTTTGATTTCAAGGTGCCGCTGGGCGAACACGGCGACGTTTACGACCGTTATATGATCCGCGTCCTGGAGATGCGCGAGAGCGTGAAAATTTTGAAACAGGCGCTGCGCGACATTCCGTCCGGACCGGTCATGGACCCGAAGGCGAAGCTGCGCGGGTTCCGTCCGAAGTCGGGCGAAGCCTACGGCCGGATCGAGGCGCCGAAGGGCGAACTCGGCTTTTATCTCATCAGCGACGGCACGGCCAATCCGTATCGTTATCGCGTGCGGCCGCCGAGTTTCATCAACCTGACCATCCTCGAGGACATGTGCCTGGGACACCGGATTGCGGACACCGTGGTCATCCTCGGCAGCGTGGACATTGTGCTGGGGGAGGTGGACCGGTGAAAAATACCGATTCGATGTTGAGCGTTGAATGTTGGATGTTGAATGTTTTCAATTTCCAGAACATCGAACATTCAACATCCAACATTCAACACCCAATGGATTAAACATGTTGGGCGAACAAATCATCAAAGGCATGGCGGTGACCGCCCGGAACTTTTTCGGGAGTTACGTCTCGAAGGACCGGCTCACCACCGTGCAATATCCCGAGGAACGTCTGACGCCCAAGGAAAACACCCGGCAGTTCACGTTCCTGGTTTATGATGGTGACGACTGGCAAAAAGGGCTGCGCTGCGTGGCGTGCCAGATTTGCGAGAAGGAATGCCCACCCCAGTGCATTTACATCGTCAAAAGCAAGGACAAGAAGCCGGATTACAAGGGCCAGCTCCAGCTTTATCCCGCCACGTTTGACATCGATATTTCAGTGTGCATGAGCTGCCAGATTTGTGTCGAAGTCTGCCCGTTCGACTCCATCAAGATGGACACCGAGTTCGAATTGAGCACCGACGACCGCTTCGGCGGCTTGTTGTTGACGAAGGACAAGCTGGCCCGGTCAAATGAACATTACCGCCGGATCCATCCGTCGGAAGCGGCGGCGGTGGACGCGCATCTGGCCGAGGAAAAGGCCAAAGCGGAGGTCAAAGCCAGGGCCGCCGCCGAAGCCAGGGCCAAAGCCGCCCCGTCGGGTAAGCCCGTCTGATGATTTGTTTTGTTAAAAATGTTGTCTAATCAATCCCATCATCTGTTCTTGATTTGTGAAGAAAAATTGATGATGCTTGGGTTCAATTTCGCATCCCGGTGGTTGTATCATGTTTGAAGCGCTGGATCAGATTTTTGTCACGTTGAAGCACCAGGCGGTGGGATTTTTTCCCGTCGCCGGGCGCCCGTTTGTGTCCGCCCTGATTTCAATCTCGTTCATCCCGCTGGTGTTCGCCACGCTGTTCGCCTTCATAACAGTTTTTGAGCGCAAGGGCATCGGCCGCATCCAGAACCGCTACGGCCCCAATCGCGTCGGCATTCCGTTGACGAAGATCCGCCTGTGCGGCTTTGGCCAGTTCATACCGGATGGGATCAAATCGCTCACGAAGGAGGACGTGGTGCCGCGCGCGGCGGACAAGGTGGTGCATTTTCTCGCGCCGGTCGTCCTGCTCATCCCGGTGTTGCTGGCTTACGCGGTGCTGCCCATCGGTCGCAACATGACCGCCGTGGATTTTGACGCAGGGATGCTGTTTTTCTTTGCCGTGGGCGGGGCGGTGGAATTGTCCGTGTTCATGGCCGGCTGGTCGAGCCACAACAAATACTCGCTGCTGGGCGCAATGCGCGCGATTGCGCAGATGATCAGCTACGAAATCCCGCTCATCCTTTCCGCCGTCACCGTC
>Ga0187851_10001200_pt1 | contig 25167 bp, 23 predicted proteins | sample June2016WEW_6_10_FD_132997 | JGI IMG/M metagenome (GOLD analysis project Ga0187851, IMG submission 132997) | Peatland microbial communities from SPRUCE experiment site at the Marcell Experimental Forest, Minnesota, USA - June2016WEW_6_10 | ecosystem: Environmental > Terrestrial > Soil >...
GCATAGGAGGGTGGAAGTCCCTCTGTGGCGGTGCTTCCCGCCACGAGTTGAAAGTAACTGCGTCCTGGCGACAGGGCGTGGAGAGCAACTGGAAACGAAAGGACAGTCCGTAGAACGGACGGGCCAAGACGGCCCGCGACACAAACTCGATACGGCCTTATGCGACTGACGAGACTGCGAGCAACGTGCGAAGTCCGAAGAACCGCCGATAGCCTCCAAGGCGAATCGGAGGCCAAGCCCACCCGGAGCCAGGAGCATTGCCGGGAGACGGGGGCGCATGGGGTGGTTGGAGACGGAATGTCTGGAAATGCACACTCGATAACCAAGGAGACCTGCCCAGTGCTGGAAACAGCCGGGCAGGAGTCAGAGTCCCCGTAGTAGCTGCGAAGCGGGTAATGACCGTGGAGCCAAGGGGGACAGGAAGGTGGACGGATGAACGACAGAATGCCGGACGACAAACCAACGCGAGTGCCCGCAAGGGCTAGCCAGTGGTGGAACTCACCGAGCGCAATTGACTTGGCGAGTACCGAAGGTCTGACGGCCATCCGTGGGGACCGTGCGAAGAGCGCGCTCTCCTTGCAAGAGAACCCACTGACCGGAAAGCCGGATGCGGGAAATCCGCCCGTCCGGTTTGGAGGGAGGGGGAGCGGACACCCGCTCTCCCTACCCCTATCCCTGTTCAGGAGTGAATTCTGCCGCAAACCCATTTGAGTTGGGTGTGGCAACTGGACCTGCGTTCTGGCGACACCGGCCAACCCGAGCGGTTCGAGCAGGCAGGATTTTTGCTTGGCCTCCTGCCCCTCCTTCTGGCAACTTGGGCCAGTTATGGAACCGACCAGCGACAACCGCTTCGATCCCAATTTCGTCGCCCAAATACTGCTGGAGATTGCGCACGAGCAGTCGTTGGAAATGGTCGTGCAGAAACTTGCCGAGCGCGTGATGGAAAGGCCCCATATCGCATGTGCCCAGGTCTGGTTGATTGAAAAGGGTGACCTGTGCGCCACCTGCCCGCGTCGCCCCGTATGTCCCGACCAGTCCCGTTGTCTGCACCTGGCTGCGGCGAAAGCGAAATCCATTGTTGGGCCCGGAAAAGGATTTGGGCGGATTGACCCTGAGACCGCCCGCGAGCCGCTGGGAGTGCCGCCGATTGGAAGTGTGGTCGTCAGCGGGGAGAACCGAGCCGTTCCGGATTTGAACCAACAGCCTGTATCTCCGCTCGATCCGGACTGGATGCGCGAGGAGGGCATCCGTGGTTATGCTATCAATCCGATCAGCTACAAGGAGGAGACATTGGGCGCAATAGTATCAGCCACACGCGAGTCGTTTCGGGATGATCTCCGGCCATGGGGCCATGTTATCGCTAACCACATAGGAGCGGCCATCGCCAACGCGCGCGCCTTCGAGGAAATCCGCGTGGCAGCCAAACGCCTCGAGCAAGCCAACCACACGCTTGAGGAGGAACTGGCTCAACGCAAAGAAACGGAGGAGAAACTCAGGGACAGCGAACAGCGGTATCGCCGGCTCGTGGATACGGCGTCCGAGGGCATTTGGGAACTCGATGAGCAATACGTAACCACGCTGGTGAACCGGCGCATGGCGGAAATGCTCGGGTACGAACCAAAGGAGATGGTGGGCAGGAAGCTCCAGGAGTTTCTGTTCGAGGGCGACCAAGCCGGGATGTCAGCGAGAATAGCAGCCCGTCGCCAGGGGTTAACCGAGCGCTATGAGCAGAGATACCGCCGCAAGGATGGCAGCACCGTATGGATGCATGTTTCGGCCACGTCGGTCCGGGATGCCGAGCATGGTTTCATGGGCTCCTTCGCCATGCTGATGGACATCACCGAGCGCAAGCGGGCGGAGGAGGCCTTGCGTCGTTTGAATCGCGAACTGCGGGCCGTCAGCAACTGCAACCAGGTCCTCCTGCGCGCCACCGACGAGCAGAGTTTGCTCCAGGAAATCTGCCGGATCGTCTGCGAAGATGCCGGCTACGGCATGGCATGGGTGGGCTATGCCGAACACGACGAGGCCAAGAGCGTGCGGCCTGTCGCGCGGACTGGGGGCAAGGAGGGGTCTCTCGCCAACCTCGGCATTACTTGGGCCGACACCGAGGGAGGGTGCGGCCCTGGCGGAACAGCCATCCGGACCGGAAAAACTTCCTGCATTGAGGATTATGCGACCGATCCTCGCATCGCGCCCTGGCGGGAGAGCGCTTTGCAGCATGGGTTTCGTTCCGCCATCGGGCTGCCGCTCAAGGACGAACATGCCAACGCTTTCGGCAGCCTCATCATTTATTCCGCACAGCCCGGCGCTTTCACGCCGGAAGAGATTCGGCTGCTGGAGGAACTGGCGGGCGACCTGGCGTTCGGCATCGTCGCCCTGCGTTCCAAGACCGCGCGCCAGCGGGCTGAAGAAGCGTTGCGCGAGAGCGAGACGCGCTTCCGCACATTTGTGGATCACGCGGCGGACGCCCTCTTTGTTTACGACTTCGACCAAGGGACGATTGTTGACGTGAACCGGCAGGCCTGCGAGAGCCTTGGCTATACGCGGCAAGAACTGATTGGGGCGACAGCGGCTGCCTTCCACCTTGATTCGGAGCAAGCACACATGGAATCAGTCGCGCTGCGGGCCGCGGCGGGTGAATCCGTGTTCGACACGCACTGGCATCGGCGAAAGGATGGGACCCTGTTCCCTGTCGAAGCACACACCAGCCAGTATTGGTACGGAGGTCGTCGCTTCCTGCTAAAGGTAGCCCGCGACATTACAGACCGCAAGCAGGCGGAAGCAGCCCTGCGGGCGCAAGCAAATCTTCTCAATCTCACGCACGACGCCATTTTTGTGGCGGATATGGAGGGGGTGATCCAGTACTGGAATCGTGGCGCGGAGGAGCGGTACGGCTGGACCGCCGACCAAACGCCAGGCAGAGTGGTTCACGACTTGCTGAAAACAGTGTTCCCAAAGCCGCGCTTGGAGATCATGGCGGAGGTAACCCGTACGGGCCGCTGGGAAGGCGAGCTTGTTCATACAAAAAAGGACGGAACCCGAGCCGTGGTGGCAAGCCGTTGGTCTTTGCAGCGAGACGAGCAAAATGCGCCGGTTGCAATCCTGGAGACCAACAACGACATCACCGAGCGCAAGCGGGCGGAGGAAGAGGCGCGCAATACCGCCGCACAGTGGCAGGCTACCTTTGACGCGGTGCGGGATTTGGTCTTGCTGCTCGACAAGGATTTCCGTATCTTGCGAGCGAACCATGCAGCGGCGGAGTTCCTGGGGCTGCCGTTTGACAAAATCGTCGGGGGACACTGCTTTGGTCTGATCCACGGGACGTCCGCGCCCCCTGCGGGATGCCCTCTCGCCAAAGTGTGCCAATCCCGGAAGCATGAAGAGGTGGAGGTCCTGGCTAGAAAGGGAGGTCCGTGGTTGTCGGTTTCCGTTGACCCCATATTTGACACGAGCGGTGGACTTACACAGGTCATCCATGTGGCGCGCGACATCACCGAACGCAAGCGCGCTGAGGAGGCACTGCGGAAAAGTGAGGCTTATCTGGCGGAAGGGCAGCGGCTGACCCACACGGGGGGCTGGGTTTGGAGCCCTGGCACGGCTGAACGGAACTACTGGTCTGAGGAAATGTACCGGATTTTTGGATTCGAGCCCAAGGAGGCCCCGCCTGCTCTGGAAAGATTCCAGCAACGAATCCATCCCGATGATTTCGACCGGGCCACCAAGGACTGGGAGAAATCACTCCGCGAGAAGGCTGAGCTTATGGCGGATTACAGGACCGTGCTGCCGGACGGAACGGTAAGAGACATCCATATTTTAGGCCATCCAGTTCTCGACGACACCGGGGAACTCGTTGAATACGTCGGCACGGTAATGGATGTGACCGAACGCAAACAGGCCGAGAACGAGTTGCGCCGGCTGAACCAGTCGCTTCGCGAAAGCGAGCGGAAGTACCGCGAACTGGTGGAGAACGCCAACAGCATCATCCTGCATTGGGGGCGCGACGGGCGGGTCATTTTCCTGAATGAGTTCGGCCAGCGCTTCTTCGGCTACACGGAAGCCGAGATACGCGGCCGGCATGTGGTCGGCACGATCGTCCCGGAAACCGAGAGCGACGGCCGGGGCCTGCAACAGTTAATTGACGAGATCTGCGCCAACCCGGTGGCGTTCGAGCAAAACATCAATGAGAACGTGCGCCGCAACGGCGAGCGCGTCTGGATCGCCTGGACCAACAAGAAGGTGCTCGACGCGGAGGGCCAGGTGGCCGAAATCCTGAGCATCGGCTCGGACATCACGGCGCGCAAGCGGGCCGAGGAGGAGTTGCGCAGGCATCAGGAGCACCTTGAGGACCTGGTGAAGCAGCGGACCGAACAATTAGCCGAAGCCAAGGATCGGGCTGAAACCGCCAACCGCGCGAAGGGCACGTTCCTGGCCAACATGAGCCATGAGTTGCGCACACCGCTGAACGCCGTGCTCGGTTTTTCCCGGCTGCTCAAGAACGATCCGGACGTGACGCCGAAACAACAGGAGGCGCTGGATATTATTGTCCGCAGCGGCGAGCACCTGCTGAACTTGATCAACAATGTCCTCGACATGGCCAAGATCGAGTCCGGTCGGGTGGCATTGAAGGAGTCCGAAGTTGACTTGAAGCAGCTACTGCACGAAATGCAGTCTCTCATGGGAGTCGGGGCCGTGGAAAAGGGACTCCGTTTCGCCTTGGAGCGCGACCCGGATTTACCCCGGTTTATTGCTGTGGACGCAGGAAAACTGCGCCAAGTCTTGCTGAACCTGCTTGGCAACGCGATCAAGCACACGGATTCAGGCGGGGTGAAGCTCCGCGCCAGACTCGCCAGCATCCACGGGTCCGAAAAAGCCAAAGTGCGATTTGAGGTTGAGGACTCCGGGCCCGGCATAAGCCAGGAGGATTGCCGGCGAATCTTCTTTCCCTTCGTGCAATTGGGCGACAAAGCGCCCGCGCAAGCCGGGACGGGATTGGGGTTGGCCATCTGCAAGCAATACGTTGAGCTCATGGGAGGCCGGATTGGCGTGACCAGCAAGCCAGGCAAGGGATCGGTGTTTTATTTCGAGATTCCAGTGCGCGTCCTTCCGTCGGTGGCCGAGCGCGATGAACTGAAGAACCCGCGCATTTTGGGATTGGCCGAGGGGCAGCCGCGTTACCGGCTCCTGATTGTCGAAGACCAGCCGGAGAACCGTCTCCTGCTGCGAAGGCTGTTGGAGCCGCTTGGTTTTGAGTTGCGCGAGGCCGCCAACGGACAGGAGGCAGTGGCATTGTTCGAGCAATGGCATCCCGACCTGATTTGGATGGATATCCGCATGCCGGTAATGGACGGGCTGGAAGCCGCCCGGCGGATTCGGGCGACCCAGGCCGGCGCCGACACCAAAATCATCGCCCTCACGGCTCACGCCTTGGAGGAAGAGCGAGAACCCATTATGGCAGCCGGTTGCGACGACCTCGTGCGCAAACCGATTCGGGAACAGGAACTCTTCGGAGCCTTGGCCCGGCACCTGCGCCTGAAGTTTATCTATGAAAAGGCACCACCTCAGGAGAGTACGCCCGAGGTGCAGGGACTTACCCTGCGTCCGGAGCAGTTGAACGCGCTGCCTGCTCAACTGCTGCAGGATTTGCGTCAAGCCGTCATCGAACTGGACACGGCGCGCACGCGTGCCCTCATCGAGCAGGTTGCCGAGCGAGATGCTTCGCTGGGTCTGGCATTGAACACGCTAGTCACGCAGCTTGACTACCGAAGGCTTTTGAAATTGCTGAAAGAGGTGCATTCTCAAGGCGGACAGACGTTATGACTGAAGACAAGAAACCGAGTTTAGCGCTGGAAGAAATTCTGGTGGTGGATGATACCCCCGCCAGCCTGCGTCTGTTGACCGAACTGCTGACTGGCCACGGCTATCGCATCCGACCGGCACAGGACGGCGCCATGGCGCTGGAATCCGTTGGTGCCAAGAGTCCGGACTTGATCCTGCTCGACGTAAGTATGCCTGGCATGGATGGCTATGAGGTGTGCCGTCGGTTGAAGGCAGACGAAAAGAGCAGCCGCATCCCAGTTATTTTTATTAGCGCCTTTGGCGATACGCGCCAGAAAGTTACAGGGTTTGAGGCCGGCGGCCTTGATTTTATCACCAAGCCCTTTGAGGCCGAGGAAGTGCTGGCGCGGGTCAGAACGCATTTGCGGCTGCGTCAGGCGGAAGAAGCTCTGCGCAACGCGCACACCACGTTGGAACTCCGAGTGCGGGAACGCACCGCTGAACTCCAGGAGAGCGAAGAAAAGGCCCGCCGGGCATTCGAGGAAATCAAGGTGCTCAAGTCTCAACTCGAATTGCACAACACCTACCTACAGGAAGAAGTAGTGGAAGCTAAGGCATTCGGCGATTTGGTCGGCCAGAGTTCTGGTCTGCGACACTTGATCAGCCAAATTGACATGGTGGCCCCCACCGAAGCTTCGGTGCTTATTCTCGGCGAGACCGGAACGGGCAAAGAACTGGTAGCCCATGAAATTCACCGCCGCAGCGCTCGCAAAGACGGCCCCTTGGTTCGAGTTAATTGCGCCTCCATTCCCCGGGAGTTGTTCGAAAGCGAGTTTTTTGGCCATGTGCGAGGCTCTTTTACGGGAGCCGTGAAGGACCGGGCTGGACGCTTTGAAACCGCCGAGGGTGGCACCATCTTCCTGGATGAGGTGGGGGAAATTCCGTTGGATATTCAAAACAAGCTGCTGCGCGTTCTCCAGGAGAAGCGGTATGAACGGGTCGGCGACGACCGGACACGCCGCGCCAATGTGCGCATTCTGGCCGCGACTAACCGCGATTTGAAGAAAGCCGCCGCCGCCGGCCGATTCCGGGAAGATCTCTACTACCGGCTGAACGTGTTTCCGATTCAAGTTCCGCCGCTCCGGGAGCGGACGGATGACATTCCATTGTTGGCGAAGCATTTTGTCGAGATCTCCGCCAAGGAATTGAAGTGCGCCAAACCCCGGCTGACGAGGGCTGCAGTCACGCAGCTCCAGAATTACGACTGGCCGGGCAATGTGCGCGAATTGCGCAACGTAGTTGAGCGCGCAGTGATTCTGGCCCGTGGCGACGCTTTGGATTTTGACCTGCCCATCACCGGCCAAGCGGCGCCACCGGCTCGACCGAGTCCCCGCGCCGATTCGTCAGCGGCCAGCGTTGCTCAACCCAAGTTTCTCACAGAAGTCGAGCTTGAACGCTTCGAACGTGACAACCTCGTGCTGGCGTTGGAAGCGGCCAACTGGAAGATCAGCGGACCCGAGAGCGCGTCGGAACTTCTGGGCGTCAAGCCTACTACTTTGCTTTCAAGGATGACAAAGTGGGGCTTGAAGAGGCCCGAAAGCGCACCATCCTGACGGTGCGATTTTTTGAACACACGAAAACTCGCGTGAGTTCTGTGGGACATTCCGAAGGAGGGAAACTGCATAACTGGCCCAACTGCAAGGGAAACGGCGAATACTCCAAACCTGGCACGGAAGATGCGTGGGCATCCAATGACGACCTGCGCTGGTCGAAAGAACGAGGCTTCCGAAGATCACGCAGGGGACCGTCTCAACATGAATCAGCCCAGTTCAAAAGAAACCTCCATGAGCGAGAATGGAGGGTGGCCCCGCACTCGCATTCGGGCGATTGCGCTGGCACTGCTGGCGGCGGTTGGCATCTGCTTATGCTACCGCCTGGCCCAGCCTTGCATTCCATCCCTGGTCTGGGCTGGTGCGCTGGCGTCGGTCTTCAGTCCGTTGCATCGTTGGATTGAGGCAAGGGTGAGGCGGCCGAACCTGGCGGCGGCGTTTTCTATGGTCATCATTGGATTGCTCGTCGTGGCTCCTGCGACGTGGTTTGCCCAAATACTCGCGGAACAAGCCACCTCGGTCCCGGAATACATCCAGAAACAAATCGCAACCGGCAAGTGGCGCATGCCGGACGACCAACATCCGCGGTTGGCTCACTTTCTAGCCTTGGTTGAACGGCAGGTCAGTTCGCCGGAGAACGCCTCAATGGCCTCGACCTGGTTGAAGACCACCCTCTCCAGGTTGGCGGAGGAAACTGCCATCGCGGCCGTTCAGGTTAGCCTGACGTTGTATTTCTTGTTCTTTTTTCTTCGCGACCGATTTCGCGTGCTCAAGACCATCCGTTCGTTCCTGCCCTTGGGCGAAAGCGAGACCAACACTCTCTTTGGCCGGGTCAATGACACGATTCATGCGACCCTTTACGGCATCATCGCGCTCTCCGCGCTCCAAGGTGTGCTTGGTGGGCTGATGTTTTGGTGGCTGGGGGTTCCTTCGCCCTGGTTCTGGGCCTTGGTAGCGGCGGTATTCGCATTCGTGCCGGTGTTGGACACCTTTGTCCTTTGGCTACCGGCAGCGGTGTATCTCGGACTGGAGGGCAGGTGGGGGGAAGCTCTCGGCATAGCCGCCTTGGGCAGTCTGCTGGTCCGCGCGATCGAGAATTTCCTCTATCCGGTCATGGTGAAAGACCGGCTGAAGGTCCCCCCGGTTAGTATCTTCGTCGCCCTCGTGGGCGGCCTCCTCCTCTTTGGCTGGAGTGGACTCGTCCTTGGGCCGGTGATCCTTACAGTGACGAGCGCTCTCCTCGAAATCTGTGTAAAGCGATTCGGTGAACCACAGGTTGGAATTCGGAGCACGGATCGCCCAAGGGCTGAGTCCCTTGAGTGCAAGATTTAGAGTCATCAAACCGCCCACAAACGCCACACGATTTTTCGGGTCCTTCAATTTTCTGACCCAGGCGGAAACTGGCCAGTCTGTGTGCAAGACCTTGTAGCTGAATGTGTTACGATTTTGCCCCAACCGTGGCACGGCTTGTGCGTAAAGCTTGGTGATGTTCAAAACACCCGAAAACATGAACACGCAAAACGGAGCACTGCTCACAATCTCGGCCGAAGATTTCAAGGCGGAAGTCCTGGAATCGAACCTGCCGGTCCTTGTCGAGTTCTGGGCGCCCTGGAGCCGGCCATGCCAGATATTGGATTCCGTGCTTCGAGAACTGGCCGGCGCCTGCGCGGAAAAGTTCAAAGTGGTCAAGGTCAATGCGGATGACAGTCTCGACCTTAGTCTTTGGTATGAGATTCAGTCGGTTCCAACCCTGCTCTACTTTCTCCGAGGCAATCCTGGTTTGCGCATCGTTGGCACCGCGACCAAGGAGGCCATTCTGGCCAAACTCCAACCTTTTTCCCAGTAAGCCCTATCCACCAGAAGTTCCCATGACGCTCGCAACACAAAACGAACTGGAAACCGACGCGGAAGTGAGGCCCGACGGTCGGGCGCGCGTGGTTCTTCGTGGCCGTTTGAATGAGCAGACAGTCGTGGGTTGCTGGAGCCGTCTGGAGAAGGAATTGAAGGAGAAAAAAGTTGAGACTCTCCAAGTGGATGTCAGCGGCCTCGGCTTCTGCGACGCCGCGGGTCTGACTTTGCTCCTCTACCTCAACATGGGAAGAATGACGCCGCAGGCGACCGTCTCGGTTTTTGGATTGAAAGCTGAATTGGAGAGAATACTCCGCGAACTCACTTTAGAGGAACACGAAGCGTTCCAACCACAATCGGCGACTAAGAGCGACACTTACGTGGGAAGAACTGGCTGGAAGATCGGGCAAATGAGCAGGGATTTCCAGGAGGAGATGGTCTTTTTGGGCGCTGTCGTTGCCAGCCTGCCAATGAGCATTTTCCACCCAAAACGAAGCCGGTGGGCGGAGACGCGCCGAGTCGTTGAGTTGGCCGGCGCCAACGCCGTGCCGATCGTTTCGCTGATGAGCTTGCTCCTGGGGTTCATTATCGCCTTTGAGTCGGCGCGGCGCCTGGCCGAATTTGGCGCGCAACTCTACGTCGCCAACACCATCATGGTGGTGATGGTTCGGGACATGGGGCCGCTCATGACGGCCATTCTGCTGGCGGGCCGCTCAGGTTCCTCATTCGCTGCGGAGATCGGCACCATGAAAGTCAATGAGGAACTCAATGCGTTGAAGACTTTCGGACTGGATCCCATCCCTTTTTTGGTGGTTCCGCGAATCCTGGCGGGTGTTTTCGTGACACCGCTGCTCACCTTTTACTCCATCCTCATGGGAGTGATCGGCGGTGTGATCGTCATGCTGGGACTGGGTTTTACGCTTCCGCTTATATTACACCAATTGGCATCCAGCGTTCACTTGAACGATGTTGGAATTGGGATCGCCAAAAGCGCCGTCTTTGGCGTCATTGTGTCGGCCGTGGGTTGCTGGCACGGTCTGCGCACTCAGCAGGGACCCAGTGCCGTCGGCCTTTCGACCACGCGGGCCGTCGTCACCAGCCTGCTGCTTATCATCGTGGCGGATGCCTTCTTTTCCGCAATTTCTTTCCTTCTCAAATGATGAATGCGCCTAATGACATCGCGATTTCCGTCAAAGACTTGACCGTCGGTTATGGAGACACTGTCATTCTTCAGAACGTAAACTTTCAAGTCAAGCGCGGCGAAGTATTCATGATCCTGGGCGCATCGGGTTCAGGCAAAAGCACGCTATTGAAAGCAATGATCGGACTTTATCCACCCCTCTCCGGCGAAGTGTGGATCGAAGGAGGCAACCTGGTGGCTGCACAGGGAAAAGAGAGGCTGGCGCTGTTGCGCAAATTTGGCGTGACGTATCAGAGTGGCGCGCTGTTCGGCTCCATAACGGTCCTCGAGAACGTCCGGCTGCCGCTGGACGAGTTCACCGAACTGCCGGATCCGCTGAAGGAAGTGGCTGCGTTAGCCAGGTTGAATCTGGTGGGACTGGGCGCCGCCGCGGACAAAATGCCTTCCGAATTGAGTGGCGGCATGCAGAAACGGGCGGCCATCGCCCGCGCCATGGTGCTGGATCCAAAAATACTGTTCCTGGACGAACCGTCCGCCGGACTGGACCCCATTACCTCTGCCGGGATCGATTTTTTGATTACAAGCCTGCACCACTTCGGCTTTACCTTCGTGATTGTGAGCCACGAGTTGCCCAGCATTTACTCCATCGCCGACCGTGTCGTGATGCTTGGCTCCGGCGCCAAGGGGATCATCGCCGAAGGAAAGCCGGAAGAACTCAGAGATAGGGCTACAGATCCGTGGGTTCGCCGTTTCTTCAACCGTCAACCTGATCCTGGCTACTCCGTGGAGCCATCTGGAAACCTATGAGCGCGAAAATAAACAACTTCAAAATCGGCCTTTTTACCTTCATTGGCGTGGGCCTTGTCGTGACCGGCCTGCTGGTTTTCGGCGTGTGGAGCAACCTGAAAAAGTCGAGCTTGTTTGAAACCTATGTCACCACCGATGTGAGCGGCCTTTCCGTCGGTTCGGCTGTTGAACTTCGGGGCGTGCGCGTCGGCAAAGTCACCCGCATTGGTTTTTCCTGGAACGACTATCAGGATGCCTCGCCGGGTTACGTCGTGGTCGTCTTCGAGATGAACGATGATGTTTCCATCCTGCCGCCAGGCACGGAGCGCAACGAGCGGCTCCAGACGGCCATTGACCACGGTTTGCGCGCTTGTCCCAAGGCGCTCGGCGTCACCGGCACCTGCATCATGTCCCTCGAATATCTGAACCCGGCTGAGAACCCGCCGCTGAAAGTTCCCTGGACGCCCCGGCACACCTATATTCCCTCGGCGCCGGGTTTGATAGGGGACTTGCTCGTTTCCATGCGCGAAGGGCTGCACAAGCTCGATGGGGTTGATGTGGCCGCCTTGGATCATTTGACTGAAGACGATCTCAAGTCGGTTGGCCGCTTCCTGGGCCGCGTCGAGCGGATAGACTTGGAGGGCCTCGGCACCAATGCCAACGCACTGCTCACGGAATTGCGGGGCAGCAACGCAAAACTTCAATCTTTCCTCGATCACACCGACGACACCATCGCCAAAATGAAACTCGAGAAATTGGCCCGCGATGCGGACGGACTGGTTGGACAGCTTCAGAACACGGTTGGGAGTCTCCAACCCGGCTTGGCGAACCTTGATTTCAATGCATTCAATCAAACAATGGACAAGGTTTCGCGCACCTTGCGTGAGGCGGACGATGTTCTATTCGAGCTGAAACAGTACCCCTCCGGCTTCATTCTCGGCCAACCCCCTCTCCCGGTAAAAAACGTTCAACAACCGGCAAAACAATGAACTCCCGCCACGGCGTCAACACTATGAAGACTTCACCTGCCTATCCTCGTTGGATCCTGAGGATTTTGGCCATTCTCGCCGCCGTCATGGCGTTGTGTGGCTGCCTCTCCAAACCTCCTCTGCACAAACAAACGTTCGCTTTTGGCGCGCCGCCAACCGCCGCCGGCGCTGCCGCCCCCGGCGACCATGTGTTGGGCATTAGATCCCTGCGCATCGCCCCGCCATTCGATGGGCGGTCCCTGGTCTATCGCACGGGCGAGTTCTCCTACGTGCGGGATCCGTATGCGGAATTCCTGGACCCGCCGGAGGAAGAGATGATGGCGCCAGTCCGCGGATGGTTGAGTGGAGGCGGCGGATTTAGCGATGTCGTGGAGGCTGGCGGGACCCTCAAGCCAAATATCGTCGTTGAAATCAGCGTGACCGGGCTTTATGGCGACTTTCGACGCTCAGAGCACCCGTGCGCCGTCGTGACCATGCGCCTGGTGTTCTTTGAAGCCCGCAACGGCGTGCCGACAAGGTCAATCCTTCAACAGGAGTATTCGCGCAGCATACCGGTGACCGCGCCCAGCGCCGCCGCGCTGATGGAGGGGTGGAACCAGGCGTTTGGCGGGATTTTCGCCGAGGCCGCCTCGGATCTTCGTCGTTCACCTTGGAGCAAATCCGCCAACACGCCCACGGCGGGCAACTAATTGATCGCAGCCCATGAGCGTCTCGCTCGCCATTACAATAGTGTTGACGGTCCTGTTCACGCTTGCCTGGCACGATCAGCCCGCCAGAAATCCGGACCAAAGGCCGCCAACAGACCCCAAGGCGCCGACGAAGCGGAGTGTGCCGGATCCGCAAACTCAAAACCAATCGTAGCAGAAATCAAGAGAAAGGCCCTCATTATGACATGTCTCGTAAACCCAGAAATCAACAACAGCCGCAACGGGAGCAAAGCCGTGATACGTGAAGGAGCCCAGCAACGCCTGGCCCTGGCCCTGGCGGCAGCGAACGATCCCGCAACAGTGTTTTGCGTCCAGCCGTTCACATCCGTTGAATGTGATGGCGGTAAGAATCTGGGACGGTTGTTAACCCGCGTGATGCGCGATCCGGACCATGCCCTGGTCATTGCGACAGGCACGGCGTTTGTCTTCGCCTTCGTCAATCAGCTTGCGCGGGGCGAGAACCGCGGAGGATTTCCAGTTGACCCGCCTGAAACCCATATCCGGTCATAAGCGCGACGAATTTTCAATCATTGATAACACGGAAATTCGGGAATTCAAAATCTCGTTCGCGCCCAAGCACCCAGACAAAAAGTATCATCTTATTGCAAATCAGCGTGTTACGTCGAATCCAACATCTTGGCACGAATCCTGATTAGACAGTGATGAAATCGGAAAAAACACGAGAAGAAAACAAAGGACGGGAACAATATGACAGCATACAAAGTAAATCAAGAACCAGCCAGTGGCCTCAACCTGGTTCTGCGCGACGCCGAAGAGCTGCTCAAGGTCACCGCCGGCGCAGGCAGAGAAAACGTGAAAGAAGTGCGTTGCCGGCTGGCGCTGGCCGTGGCGTCCGCCCGGGCCGCTTACGACCGGTTGAAAGAGATGACCGTGAAATCGCTCAGAGCCACGGACCACGTCATCGGTGAGATCCATACCAGTCCATTCCGGTCGCCGGAGGCCGTTAAACTCGTTCGGCGGATCGTCATTAGTTGGCTGGACGGCCCGCCCTTCGAACCAAAACTTCACAGCGCCCTTCCCATCTATCCGCGCGTCCCGGCTTCAGGCATTAGACGCCAAATGATCAGACGGAAAAGCATTCATTCACCAGAGTTATGTCCCATCAACAATATTCAGTAATTCCTGCGGAGGATCAGTCACGAACATTGGGTTTGCGTGTCGAAACGCCCGTCCCGGAAGCTCGCCTAGCCCAATCTCGCCATCGGCGTTTTCCTGAAATGCGGAATCCTGTCATAAGCATTGTTGCCGTATACGAGCACGATCTCAACCTGAATCGAGCGCAACTTATGCAGGAGGAACTCACGCGGCGACTGGGTCATTCCTTCAATTTTTCAGTCTCCTGGTGGAAACTTAAATCCCTTTGGCATCCCAAAATGCTCCGGGTGGCTGCGGATGCCATCGCCCAGGCGGACATCATTCTCTTCGCGCTCTTGTCTGGAGGAGAACTGCCCCAGACGCTGACAAAATGGCTTGAAGAAACATTGCAGCACGGCGCGCCCCATCGGGTTCCCTTACTGGCCTTGCTGGAGACGGGTGGAATGATTGTGCCCCGGTTGTCTTCCGCGGAAATCTACTTAAGCCGCCTCGCTCGACAGGCTGGATTGGACTGCTTGTGCTATTCGGACAGCGTACCGCTCGCCAGAGTCAATTGGCGGCACAGGGCCCGGCTCTCCGTTGCCGAAGCGCTCCATCGCTTATTATGACCGCCACCACTCCACAAGCTAGCGCCCGGCCAGGCGCGGATGCCGCGCAGCACAAATGCGCTGTCTGTGATAAAGAAATCATTGACGGAATTTGGTTCTGCAAGATTTCTCGGGAAAAGACGCCCACCGTGGTGTTGTGCAGCCCCCGGTGCGCGCTTTCTTATTTCGATACCCTGCATCCGACGACGAATGGCGAAGGGCTTGACCGTGCTGGCTACGAGCGGAGCCTGCATTTCTTGATGGACGGAGAAAAGCCATGACGATGATATCCACAATTCTGATTTTGGTTGTTGCTCTCGTCCCCAGCGGTTCTGCGCACTATCCGATCAAAGCACCCTTCGCGATGTTCCTGTTAATCGTTATTACTCTAGGCCTTGGTTTCGACTGGCACGACCAAACCGCCGAGGAAATCCGCCACTATAACAACGCAAGAGGATACAAAGACAATGAAGACCATCTTGCCCGATGAGTTATTGATTCAACAAGACAACTCATGTTCCGCAGCAAACCCATGCGATCCCCACGTCGCGTTCAGCTCTCAGGGCCGGTCTGCCCTCGGACAACGAATGAGCGCAGCCATCGTGCCTATGCTGGTCGTTATCGGGAGCGCGTTTGGCGCGTCAGCAGCCAGTTCAGGGAATGAACTGACATTGGCACCGTCCGACCAAACATGCGGACAGCTCGAATCGCCTGCCCCCCAGACGACACGCATCCTACAGAAGTGCGACTTGTGGTTTGTGGCCCCCGATGACGAGGACCCGTTCGGGTCCCAGCCAGCAGGGATCTGGCGGGGGGCAGTTGGCGACGGTTTTCGGCCGTCGGTGCAGACCTTCAGCCTTGAGCCGGGGGTGGCTCTGGGTGTGCAGGCCTTCGGCGGCCAGCAAGTTCACGATCTGGCTTTGCTCAGCCTCTCCTACGGGCACATGTTGGGCAAGGTGGTGAATGAGGACCATTGGTATCGCGGCAATTGGGAAGGCCGCTTGGAACTTTTCGCCGGCGGGCAGTTCTCTCCACAGAGCGATCCATTCGTCGGACTAGCGCCCCATTTGCGCTATAACTTCGCCACTGGCATACGCTGGGTTCCCTTCGCCGATCTGGGCGCCGGGGTCACGGCCTCCGGGGTCGGGCCGCCGGACCAGAGCGGCACTTTCGAGTTTAATCTTCAGGCGAATGTTGGCACCCACTGGTTCGTGCGGGACAACGTGGCTCTTACTTTCGAGGCTGGCTTCCTGCACATGTCGTGCGCCGGCCTTCACGATCCCAACCTGGGCGTCAACACAGTTAAAGGAATGATCGGCATCACCTGGTTCTTTTGAGGCCCAGCCATTTTTTTCGCCAGAATACGCGTGATGACCAACCAACCCTGACTCAAAAGAAACTATGTCAAAATATATCTCATTCCGCTTTCAAACTCTGGTGTTGGCGTTGTGCGTCACGCTCCATGGCCCCAGCCTCCTGGCTCAGGCAACCACGACCAACGGCCCGGCGCAAGAACTGCAAGCCGGGCAGATGCCCTATTTCGACCTAGTGCCTGATCCCATCGAAGAAGTCAATCGCAGCACATGGGCGGTCAATGACTGGCTGTTTCGCGGGATCATTTATCCCCTGAGTGTTGGGTATAGTACGGTGACGCCAAAGCCGGTTCGCTCCGGGATCAGCAAGGCTGGCCATAACCTGACTTTTCCGGTCAGGTTCTTCAACAGTTGCTTCCAAGGCAAATGGAGCGGCGCCTGGGAGGAAACCAAGCGTTTCGGCGTCAACTCCACCGTCGGGCTGGGAGGCCTATTCGATCCGGCCACCCATTGGAAGATCGGTCGCTCGGACGAGGATTTTGGGAAAACTCTGGGCCACTATGGTTCCGGGCCGGGGTTCTATCTGGTGCTGCCGGTCGCCGGCCCAAGCAACGGACGGGATGCGTTGGGCAAAATTGTTGATCTGCCGATGGATGTCTTTTTCTGGCTGGGCTTCGCTTATTCGCATGAATACTGGCCGGATCTGCCCGATCCCGCCGTCGGATTCAACAATAACAGCGGCGATGCGCGGGACTACAAACGCCAGCTTGATTCATTGGTGGATCCCTACCAGACCTTCCGCATGCTCTATTCGTTGAACCGGCAGCGGCTGGTCCTGGACTACCTCCCAAGTGGCGACGGCGAGAATAATCCCAACCCCACGATTCGCGCAGTGCTTTTCAAGCCCGTCATCACGAACTTTGCAGACAGGGCTGTCACGCGCAAAGTATTGGTGCCGGCTACCGGGAAAAAACTGGCCTACTCCTGCTGGATGCAGAAACAGCCGGCTCCTTTGGTCTGTTATATTCCCGGGCTGGGATCGTACCGGTTGGACCGCTCCACCGTGGCTTATGCGGACATGATGTACCGGCACGGCTACTCCGTGGTGGCTTTCTCCAATCCGTTCCAGAAGGAGTTCATGGAATCCGCTTCCACTGTGGCGCTTCCGGGCTACGGACCGGCGGACTGCGATGATGTGGTGAGCGCCCTCAAGTTAATCTCGGCGGACATGAAGAAATGGAAGGGCGACAAAATTACGGGCACCTCTCTGACGGGCGTTTCACACGGCGGCTATTTCACGCTGATGATTGCCGCCCGCGAAGCGGCCGGCCAGCTCGGGGGCCTGACTTTCGACCGTTATGTCGCCGTCAATCCACCCGTGCAGCTGGCTCAGGCGCAAAAGCGTCTGGACGAGATGTTCGATGCGCCCCTGGCCTGGCCGGCCGCGGAACGGCGCCAGCGGATGGAAGAGGCGGTTTACAAGGCCCTTTACTTTGCCGACAACAGCCTGGATGTCTCAGGCAACATTCCCCTGACGCGCACTGAGTCCGACTTCCTGATCGGCCTGGTTTTTCGCTACACGCTCATGAGCGTCATTGTGGACAGCCAGCAGCGGCATAACCTGGGGGTGCTGAAAGTCAACCCCGACAAATTTGTCCACCAGGATTCCTATCGCGAGATTCGGACGATCAATTACGAAGCATACACGGACCGCTTCGTCCTTCCGTACCTGATAAAGACCGGCCGCGCAACCAATCGCGAACAACTCTCTGCCGGCACCGATTTGGAACAAAGCACGGAGTTCCTCCACAATAATCCCAAAATCCGCGTCCAGATATCCGAGGATGATTTTCTGCTCACTACGACCGACATTTCCTGGTTTCGCTCCACATTCGGCACGAATCTGACGATTTATCCTGACGGCGGACACCTCGGAAACCTACATATTCCAGACGTTCAGAAAGCCCTGGTGCGATTGTTTTCGGACAAAGGTGGAAAGTGACGGAATGAAAAACTAAATGAAGTTACCGATGACTTCGAGGATATGAAAGGCTGATCTATGTATGCCATGTCTGATCTACTCCAGTTGGTGGTCTCCGAGGGATCGTCCGATTTGCACGTTCGCGCCGGTTTCCCGCCGGTGATCCGGACCCACGGTATTCTCCAACGCGTCGAGGGGCCGCCCTTGCGCCCGGAAGACTGCGATGAACTCATGCGCAGCATTACCTCCGAAGAAAACATTCAACACGTCCGTCAGGAAGGCGGGGCGGACTTCGGTTTTGCTTTCGGCGACGCCGCCCGGTTCCGGGTCAGCGCCTTTAAGGAGAAGGGCAACTTCGGCCTGGTCCTGCGGCAGATCCCCACCAAGCTGCTGACCTTGGATGAAATCGGCTTGCCCCAGCACACCATCAACACTCTGTTGCACAAGCCGCGCGGCTTGATGCTGGTCACAGGCCCTACGGGTTCGGGCAAAACCACCACCCTGGCCTCCATGATTAACATCATCAACGAGGAACGGGACGACGTCCATATCATTACCATCGAGGACCCGATCGAATACTATCACAAGCCGAAGAGAGCCGTGATGACGCAGCGCGAAGTCCACATTGACGTGCCCAGTTTTGCCGAGGCGTTACGCCGGGCGCTGCGGCAGGACCCGGACGTGATCCTGGTGGGGGAATTGCGGGACTTGGAAACGATGGAGGCGGCCATCACGGCGGCGGAAACGGGCCATCTGGTCTTTGGCACCCTGCACACCACCGGGGCGGCCAAGACCATTGATCGTCTGGTCAACGCCTTCCCTATCAACCAGCAGGAAACCATCCGCATCCAGCTTTCCACCGTGTTGCAGGCGGTCATCTCGCAGTTGCTCATCCCGCGCATTGACCAGGCGGGACGCGTTGCCGTCTATGAAATCATGATCAACACCCCCTCGGTGGCCGCGCTCATCCGCGACAACAAGACTTTCCGCATCCAATCGGACATTCAAACCGGCGCCAAGTACGGGATGGTCACACTGGACGGCAATCTGATGGAGAAATTCCAGGCCGGCATGATCTCGCGAGAGGAAGTCATCAACAAGTCCCAGGATCCCAGCACCGTGATGCAAAAGCTGGCGGAATGGGACGCGGCCCAAGCCGAATTGGCCGAGGCGCAACTGGAAAAGGCGGCCGCCTGAGGCTCCAGAATCAAACTCAAAGAGAAAGCGCACCAGAACGATTATGGACACCACTGATCCTCCAACCCGCAACGACCGTTCCCCGCGCGGAATCATCAGTCAACCCGGACTGTCACGCGAAAGAACCGACGCCCGCCTGCGGCGCACCCTTGTTTCGGCTCTAGCCAAATCGATCCGCAGCTTCCGCAAGCGCCCGCGCTTCTCTTCTGCCTGGCAACAGGCTTTGCGGAATCTGCAACAGCACGACCCCAAGGAATACCGGAATGGGTTGGATTTCACTGAGCAACTCTTGAGGGAACTCCCCAATGCTCTGCGCCGGGCGGCGAAGGACCCTGCCGAACTTGACCGCCTCTTCTCGCAGGCAGTTCGGCAAGGTCCTTCTATCAACATCCTCGAAGAGGAGCTTCATCGCCTTGCCTGTTGCTCCGGGCGGACAACCGATGGGGTCGATCCCGCGTGGGATGCCGTTTATAACACAATTCTGCTGGGTCCGTTGGAGGCAGGTCGGCCGCAACCGATTACACGCAGCTTTAATGACCTGCTTCAAGTTCGCGGGCTTAATCTCCGCCCTGAAATCACGGTCTTCCTCCAACGCGAATTTCCAGCCCAGTTCGCCAAGGTCGCCAGAGGTGAGAAAACCGCCTGGCCAGTCTGGCGGATGCCAGCGGCAGACCCGCTCAACGCGGGCCCAAGCGGGCGCGCGCCGCAGACTGTTGCCCAGGTGCCAGTGCATGTGCATACAAAGCCAAACAGCGCAGCGTAGAAGAAGCGATTGAAGGCCTCATGAGGTTGGGGAACGGGGTTCAGACGACGAGGTTTCAACCGTTTCGCCACCAACGACCACATCGCCAACGGTGTGGGCGAGCAGCCGCACATTTTCCGACAGCTTTTCTTCCCTGGGGAGATTCCGGTGATCGTCCGAAATCTCCGACCCAAGGTCGCAGACAGTTCCGCGCACGGCGCCCGCCTGTGGATGGGGCATCTCTGGGGAAAAAGGGAGAGCATCAGGACTACGAGTTGCCCGATCCTGTGGCACCCTTGGGTGACTTGGCCGCAACTGTCAGCTTGGCGACATTGCGCATGATTTCACAAAACTTCTCTCCAGCCGGCGTGATGTCTCCGTTTCTTGCACGAGCGATGCCAACCGAGAGAACTTCGTTTGTGCCAGTCAACGGCCGATAGACGAGCCGTTTTCCAGTCGCCTGTTTGAAAACCGAGGTCGAAAGCGCGATGCCGCGTCCGGATTCAATGGCCGTGATAAGCGAACTAAAGGTGTCGCACTCCGCCACGATGCGCGGTTTGACGCCGAGCGGGCCGAACAGTCCGTCCAGCACATGATGATAATTAGGGTTGTCCTTGCGCCGAAGCGCGACAAGCGGTTCGGCGGCGACCTTCGCCAGAGGGACGGATTTGAGCCGAGCCAGGCGATGCGTGGCCGGCAGCGCCACGCAAAACGGGTAGGTCCGCAACACTTCAAATTCGATGCCCTCGGGCTGCGAACCCGCTGCCCTGGGGGTCACCGCGAGTTGCAGCGTCCCGCTCAGGAGTCCCTCGATGACTTCACGCCGTGACAGGTCGTGCAACACCACGCTGACGCGCGGAAACGCCTTTTGAAACGCGGCCAGTGCCGGCGGCAACAGTTCCACCGTTGGCGCGGGGGAGTAAGCGACGTGGAGTTCGCCATATTGTCCGCGCGTCAGCGCGCGGACTTTTTCAACGGATTCGTCGGTGTGCTTCAATATGTCGCGAACTTCTTCCAGAAAAAGTCTTCCCTCCGCCGTGAGCGTCACGCCGCGCGAACTGCGTTTGAGCAAGTCCACGCCAATTTCATCTTCCAAGTCCTGGACTTGCCGGCTCAACGCCGGTTGCGCGACGCGCAGTTGCGACGCGGCCTTGGTGAAGCTCAACGCTTCACCCACGGCCAGGAAATATCGGAGGTGCCGCAGTTCCATTGCTGCCCCAATTATACCAAAAAAGCATGGCTACGCAAGGAACACGGTATTGGGCGGACGGCAGAATCGGAAGGATGATGCATGCGTGATGAGAAAACAAAACGCTGATCAAAGGAACACAACAATGAAAAACATTCTGTTGATCGAAAGTAGTCCGCGAGGGGCGCAAGCCTTCTCGCATCAAGCCGCCCGGTTGGTTGTGAACGAGCTTCGGGCGCGGCATCCCCGGGTGAACATGGTGGTTCGCGACCTTGCCGAGAGTTCCCCGCCCCATGTCGGGCGGGCGTTTGTCAGCGCGCTTCAGGCGCAACCGGAAGAACTTACGCCCGCGCAGGTGGAGGCGCTGGCCTACTCCGATCTGCTGATCAATGAAGTCGTGGAGGCCGATGTGATCGTGCTCGCCGTACCTGTCCACAACTTCAGCATCCCGTCCACGCTCAAGGCGTGGATTGACCACATCGTCCGCGCCGGACGCACCTTTTCCTACACGTCCAACGGACCGAAGGGACTCGTTGCCGGCAAGCGCGCGATTGTCGTGCTGGCCAGCGGCGGAGTTTTCTCCCATGGCCCGGCCAAGCCGCTCGATTTTCACGAGCCGTATCTCCGCGCGGTCCTTGGGTTCATCGGCATCACCAACGTGGATGTCGTGCGGGTCGAAGGCCTGGCGAACCGCGCCATTGGGCCGGAAAAGGCGCTCGCTTCGGCAACTGCGCAATCGAAACAACTCCTGGCGCAAGTTGCCTGATACATAAACAAACAAAACAACAAATGAAAACAAGCGAAAGCATTCCAGTGTCTGGCGGTTCCGGTCGGCTCAACCCGGAATTGCAGATTAGCATCCACGGAGCTGACGGCTCCCTCAGCACTTTCACTCAGGACGAACCCGCGTTGGTGCAACACATCATCAAAGAATCTCAGCGCCCTGAGTTTTTTGCTCAGGGAAGAATCATCCTGGCCGGTCCATCTTCGCTGACGACGTTCGTTGTCTCCAACATCGCGCGAATTGACCTGACGGGCGAAGGGATTTCGGCATGGAAGCCAAAACCGTCGTCAGAAGCGCCCGACCTCGTTGAGATCTCCCAACAGGAGTTTCTCGGTGAGGCGGAGGATCGCGAATTGCAGCATGTTGAGCGGCCAAAACGGCAACACGCGCCCGGACAACAGTTCGTGGGCTACCTCGACATCCAAATGGTCAACGGCCGGCATGTCTATCTGAAGTTCCACGGCGTGGCCGCGCTTCCAGCCGAGCGGTTGCAACGGGTTCACTCTTTCCTGACGTTGCCGAGTCTGTCTTTCCGAATGCCCGGCGGCGGTCGCGGCATTCTCAATCTCAGCAAGGCGGCGAAATTCACCGCCTGCCCCGGCCCGGCTGAAGTCCCGGCCGGCGCGTGGGTCGCAAAGGAAAAACAAACCCGCCAAGAATGAAAATGAGAGGATGGCCATCATGAACTTTATTGCGCTCAAAATGTTAATTGGCGACCGCGCCAAGTATCTCGGCATCGTCATGGGGCTCACATTCGCATCGCTGCTCATGACGCAGCAGGCGGCGATTTTCGTCGGGCTGATGAGCCGCACCTTCGGGTTTCTTACCGACACCTCGCTTCCTGATATCTGGGTCATGGACGAAAAAGTCCAATTCGTGGATGACGTAAAGCCGCTTCAGGATACTCAACTGTTCCGTGTGCGAGGCGTCGAAGGCGTCGAATGGGCCGTGCCGCTCTACAAAGGATTGCTCCAGGCGCGGCTCGACAACGGTAGTTTTCAATCGTGCAACGTCATCGGCCTGGACGACGCGACGCTCATCGGCGGCCCGCCCATCATGGTAAAAGGCGCGCTGGCCGATTTGCGTCGCAGCGACGGCGTGATCGTGGATGAAGTGAACGCAAACGACAAATTGGCCAAGGTGTTGCCGGATGGCCGCCGCGTGCCGCTTCAAATCGGCGACGCGCTGGAATTGAACGATCATCGCGCCGTCGTCGTGGGCATTTGCCGGGTGACGCGGAGCTTTCAATCGCAGCCGAGTGTTTACACCACCTATTCGCGGGCCACGATTTTTGCGCCGCGCGAACGCAAGCTGCTCTCGTTCATCCTGGTCAAGGCCAAGCCGGGGGAAAGCCTGGCAGCCCTTTGCGGCCGGATTCGAAAGGCGACCGGGCTGACCGCATACACCCGTGAGCAGTTCGTGCAGCTCACGCTGGATTATTTCATGAAGCGCACCGGAATTCCCATCAACATCGCCACGTCGGTCTTGCTCGGTTTCGTCATTGGCACGGCGATTGCGGGCCAGACCTTCTACAACTTCACGCTCGATAACCTGCGCTATTTCGGAACGCTCAAGGCCATGGGAGCGGCCAATTCCAGGCTGCTTCTCATGATTGTTCTCCAGGCGCTCGTGGTCGGAGCCATTGGCTACGGACTCGGCGTCGGCGCGGCCTCGCTTTTTGGCGCGGTGACGCAAAATAGCGAGGTGGCATTCCGTCTTCCGTGGCAGATCCTGGCGCTCACGGCGGGCGCGGTGTTGCTGATCTGTGCCGGCTCGGCGCTGGCCAGCATTTGGAAGGTCATCCGGCTTGAGCCGGCCATTGTCTTCAGAAGTTAAACCAGAACTGTTTTCACAATTTGAACGAGCTGAATATGAACAAATCAATCCAAAACGGGATGGCCGTCAAATGCACCGGCCTTCGGAAAACGTTCGGCGAAGGCGCGGCTGCGGTCCAGGCGTTGCGTGGCATTGACCTGGAAGTCCGCCCGGGCGAATTGATGATGCTCGTCGGCCCATCCGGTTGCGGCAAAACGACGCTCATCTCGCTCATCGCCGGCATTTTGGATCAGACCGAGGGCGAGTGCGTCGTTTTCGGCCACGATTATCGCCAGATGAGTCAGAGCGATAAAACCCGCTACCGGGGCGAGAACATCGGTTTCGTTTTCCAGGCCTATAATCTCATTCCGACATTGACCGCAGCCGAGAACGCGTCCGTGCCCTTGCTCGTTCGCGGCGAGAACCGCCGCAAGGCAAATGACCGTGCGCGCGAAGTGCTTCAGCAGGTCGGCTTCAACGAACGCATGATGCGCTCTGTGCCCACGGAGCTTTCCGGCGGGCAGCAGCAGCGCGTCGCCATCGCCCGCGCGCTGGTGCATAACCCCAGATTGATCGTCTGCGATGAACCGACCGCCGCACTCGATCACGAGACCGGCCACACCATCATGGCATTGCTGCGCAGCGTGGCGTTGCACGATGGCCGCGCGCTCGTCGTCGTCACGCACGACGCGCGCATCTTTGAATTCGCCGACCGCATTGCCAAAATGGACGACGGTCACGTCGAGCGGGTCGTCCACTCGGCAGCGGAACTCAATGGACATCAAAAATAACAACCCAAGAGATTCAAATGTTACGCAAATATCTAATCCCAATACTCGCCGCCGCCGGCATCGGCTTCGGCATCGCAACTGTCATCAAGGGCAACAAAGCCGATCCCCCGGCGCTGCCGGTGGCCGACCCTCCCAAAGCGCCTTACCAGGCTTTCGTCGCCGGCTCGGGCATCGTCGAGGCGGGCACCGAGAACATCGCCATCGGCACGGAGGTCGCCGGGCTGGTCTCCAAGATCTTTGTCCAAATCGGCAGCCATGTGAAAGCCGGCGACCCGCTCTTCACGATTGACGACCGTGCCACGCGGGCGCAACTCGCGCAGCAACAGGCCGCTGTCCAGGTCGCCGAGGCGACCGTCAACCAAGTTACCAACCAGCTTGCGCTCGCAGAGGCCCTGACTGACCTCCGCGCTTTGAGTCACCAGGAACTCCTCAACCGTCGTGACGCGGTGGCGGTGGCGGCAGCCAAGCTCGCGCAGTCACGCGCCGACCTTCAAGCGGTGCAAACCGACTTGGAGCGCCTGACGGTGCGCGCCCCAGTGGACGGACAGGTTCTGCAACTCAAAGTGCATCTTGGGGAATTTGCCCAGACCGGAGTTTTGGCGCAGGCGATGATTTTGTTAGGCTGCATCGATCCATTGTGCGTGCGCGTGGACGTGGATGAAAACGACGCCTGGCGGGTCAAGGCCGGCGCGTCTGCCATGGCATTCTTGCGTGGGAACCGGGACATCAAAGCGCCGCTGAAATTTGTGCGGTTTGAGCCGTTCGTCATTCCCAAAACGTCGCTCACGGGCGACAC
>Ga0187851_10001202_pt1 | contig 25149 bp, 16 predicted proteins | sample June2016WEW_6_10_FD_132997 | JGI IMG/M metagenome (GOLD analysis project Ga0187851, IMG submission 132997) | Peatland microbial communities from SPRUCE experiment site at the Marcell Experimental Forest, Minnesota, USA - June2016WEW_6_10 | ecosystem: Environmental > Terrestrial > Soil >...
CACCGCGTTGTGGCCGTACCACCATTGCACCAACGCGTCCTGTACGCCCGCATAAATCGAGTACCCTTTCCACATCGTCACCGGGACTTCCAGGCCGTTGACGATATGCAGAATCGCCACCGTCAGGGCCGTGGCTATGTAGAACCAGATCGCCACATAAATGTGCTTCTCACGCCGCTTAACGATGGTCCCCAGCAAGTTGATGGTAAAAGCCACCCAGATCACCGCGATGGCGATTTTAATCGGCCATTCCAGTTCCGCGTACTCCTTGCTGGTGGTGAAACCCAGCGGCAGCGTGATTGCGGCGGAGACAATAATCGCGTTCCAACCCCAGAAGTGCAGCCAGCTTAACTTGTCGCTGAACAAGCGGGCTTTGCACAGCCGCTGCAGCGAGTAATAAATGCCCATGAACATGCCGTTGCCCACAAAGGCAAAGATCACGGCGTTGGTGTGGACGGGCCGCAGACGGCCAAAGGTGACGAATTGCAAGTCCAGGTTCGCGCCCGGGAAAAAGAGTTGCACCGCGCACATCAATCCAGCCGTCATGCCGACGATGCCCCAGATGACCGTGGCGATGGCGAAGGCGCGGACAATCCGGTTGTCGTACTTGAATGTCTCCACGGCGTTCGCGCGACCTTGTTGCAGCCGTTGTTCCGGTTTTGGCATTTCTGCGCTTATCATTTATTTTCTTTCTCGTTGTTCAATTTGTCGTCCATGAGCGGGCGCAACGAAGGTGTGCTGGTGTCTTCGTACTGTCCCGACCGCACGGCCCACATGAATCCCACCAGAAAAATCGCGGCGATCACGATGCTTAATGGAATTAAAAGGAAAAGGACGATCATGGCCCGGCTCCCCCTTCCGGCACTGGTGCGCGGTGAATGCGGCTTCCGAGCCGCGTTGTCAGGCCGCAGGCAAAAACGACGACGGTCACCGAACTGAGCGGCATGAGGATGGCGCAAATGATCGGGGACATCAGCCCACGCGCCGCGATGCTGATGCCGATAAGATTGTAGATGGCGGAAATCACAAAGCTCAGTTGAACCACCCGCACGGAGGCCTTGGCGAATCGCAACACCTCATGCAGTTGCGGCACCATGTCGGCCGACATGATGACATCGCTGGCCGGTGAAAAGGCGCCAATGCTCTCGACGACAGCCACTCCCACGTCGCTTTGTTTAAGAGCGCCGGCATCATTAAGCCCGTCGCCGGCCATCAGGACCGTTCTGCCGGGAGCCTGCAAATGCCGGATGAAGTTCAGCTTGTTCATCGGGCTTTGGTTGAAATGCAAAAGCCCGAAATTCCCAAAAAATTCGCGAATTCGCCCGCGCTCCTTCTCGTTGTCGCCGCTGAGCAAAGCCAGTTCGTAATCGGCCGAGAGCTTGCGGATGGCTTCGTCCGCCCCGGGCCGCAACGCGCTCGCCAGGCTGTAACAACCCCGATAACTCCCGTTGATGGCGATGTGAACCATGCTTCCGGTCGCCGTCGCCGGGGATTGAACCGCCACATTTCGCGTCCCCAGCCAGGCGGCCGAACCAATGCAAACTTCGTGGCCGGCGACAGTGCCTTCGATGCCGCACCCGGCGGTTTCGGAGAACGACTGCACCGGCTGGGCGGCATGTCTTCTCTCGATGGATTTGGCGACGCGCACCGCATGGGGGTGGGTCGAATGTTGCGCCAGGGAGAAAATACAACCCTCCTCCTCTTCTCCAAGCGGCTTGCCCCAAAATACTATCGACCCCCCGCCGGAAGCCGTCAGTGTGCCGGTCTTGTCGAAGACCACCGTGTCTGCCCGGGCCAGCGCCTCAATCACGGAAGCGTTCTTCAGAAAAACATTGCGTCGCGCCAGGATGCGTTGCGCCGTGCCGAGGGTGAACGGCGCCGCCAGGGCCAGCGCGCATGGACAGGCCACGATCAAAACGGAGACGAACGAAGGAAGAGCGCGGCTTGGATCGCGCAAGGACCAGAAAAGAGCCGCGCCCGCCGCCACGGCCAGAACAATGATTGTGAAGCGCCGGCTGTAGCGATTGGTCAGCGTCTCCAGGGAAAGCTTCATGTCCTTGCTTAAGAGGTCCTGGTTCCAAAGCGAGGTGAGATAGCTTTGGGACACTTCCTTCACCGTCTCGACCTCGATGGCGCCGCCGATCTGCCTGCCGCCGGCATAGAGATGGTCACCCGCGATTTTTTCCACAGGCTCTGATTCGCCCGTGACAAAGCTGTAATCCATCATCGCCGGCCCCGAGATCAAACGCGCGTCTGAAGGGATCAATTCCCCGTTGCGAATCACGAGGCGGTCTCCGGCGCGCAATTGCGAAAGCGGGATGCGCTCCTCCCGCCCCTCGTTGCGGCGCAGGATTGATAAGGGGAAAAAGGACTTGTAGTCGCGATCGAACGCCAGCCGGTCGAAGGTCTTTTGTTGAAAGAGCTTTCCGCAAAGCAGGAAAAACAGCAGGCCGGCCAGCGAATCAAAGTAGCCCGGACCTCTGCCGGTCAGAACTTCCCCAACGCTCCAGGCCGCCAGCGCGGCAATTCCCACCGCAATCGGCACATCGATGGTGATGATCCGTTTGCGCAGGGCAAGCCAGGCCGCCTGCCAGTAGCCTGAGGCGCTATAGGCCACAGCCGGCAGCGCCAGCGCCAGACTGATCCAGCCGAACAGCTTCCTCAACCCGGGGCCGCTGAACGCATCCAATCCGAGATAGGAGGAGATGCTCAGCAGCATGATGTTGCCAAAAGCGAACCCGGCCACGCCAAGTTGCAGCCAAAGCCGCCGCGAGGCCGGTGTTCGCCGCCGGCCTTCTGAGTCCGAAAAGTCAAATTGAGGCGCGTATCCGAGCGAGGTCAGCAACGCCACGACTTCACTGAGCTTGGTCTTGCGGGTCTCAAACGTGATGGAAACTTCCTTGCGCGGAAAATTCACCCGGCAATAACCGATGCCTGGATTGAGCCGGAACAAATTCTCCAACAGCCAGACGCAGGCAATGCAATGCATCGAAGGCACGCGAAAGGTGGCGCGCGTCGTCCGCCCGTCCGCAAAATCCACCAGCCGCTCCCGCAGCGCCGGTTCATCCAGGTAACCGAACTCCTCCACTTTCGGCGCGGAACTGGTCCGCACGCCCGCAGCGTTGCCAAACCGGTAAAAATCGCCCAGCCCATTTTCCGTAATGAGTTCAAATACGGCCTGGCAGCCTCCACAACAAAAGGATTTATCCCCGCTCGTGAAGCCCGCCCCGCGCAAAGGCGTGCCGCAGTGGAAACACCCAATTTCGGGGGTATCCGCTTCAAGACCTTGGAGCGTGGCATCAAGCCCGGTGTCAGCGTAATCGGCGGTGTTCGTTATCAAGTCTGGCATTGAAATTGGCCTTCTAACACTCCGCCGGGCCTTTGCCAGAATCCATCTGAAAACGTAACCCGGTTTTGGCATAAACAAGCCATTTTTTGTCCGTGGGCCAATCACAGAGTGTGGGGCGGTTGCAGGAGGGTTCCTGGCCGTTAGAGCGTGTTTTGAATATCTCATTCGAAACAGCTTGAATCGGCGCACAGATGAGCTACGTTTGAGCACATGACAGTTCTATTTCGTTGCCGGGTTGAAAAACCCTTGCTGAAAAAAGTGAATTCTGTGACGCAGCGGCTGGGCACGGATACAGGGGAAGTATTCAGGATGTTTCTGGCCGAGATTGCCCGCACCGGCCGGGTTCCAGTTCGTCTGGCATTGGAGCCGGATGAAACCGCCGTCTCACCGTGGGAACAACGGGCCGGGGCCTTGGAAAGCTTCTACGATGAATCCAAGACCTGGTGAGGTATATTGGGTGGATTTGGGAATCAAAGGAAAGGTCCGTCCGCTGATGGTTGTGTCGCGGCAGGATGATGCCGCGGTGCGCGCGCTTTCCGTATGTGTGCCGCTGACCACGGAAATAAAGGGCGGGACATACGAAGTGCCTTTGCCCAGGGTAAAGTTTCTGCCGGGAAATGATCGCGGCGTGGCCAACGTTCAGGGAGTTGCGGCTGTGGAACATTTCCGGCTTGGAAAACGAGCTGGCGAGTTCTATCCCGAGGTGCTGGCACAAGTCAGGGACGCGCTCGCCTACCTGCTCGAATTGAAAGTCTGAGAAATCACACCGCGGAACGAATTTTCGAATTCTTGTCCAGGAATCAACTTTGTCAGCGCCGTGGGGCGACGCGTCCGAACGATTGCCCCTATCTTCCTTCGCTACACCGCACATCAATCATACTGTATCATTTTTCCAGGACCTCTCTTTGTTGGAGAAATGAGGACTCGGATAAAGCCGCCAGAATTCATCTGTGCCACCGCTGGGGATGGTCACGGCTCTTGAAGAATGTCGTTGAGGGGGCGCGTTTCACCGGCGGCGTGGGCGGAATCGGCCTGGCGGTTGCCCCCTGCCGCGGAGCAAGTGCATCGCGAATACACACGAATACAGAAAAATAGACAAAGCTCTGGTGCGACCCCTTTGACCCCTTTGACTCCACCTTCATTCCGCCGAGTTTCCTTGCGATAGCCACAAAATCCTTCAAATTACCAGAGCGTAATCGCGCCCGTGCGCGGCGAAAAAATAATTCAAAGGATTTCGCGGTTATAAGCATCGTATTAGCTAGACGAGGCATGAAAAAAACAATCCCTGCCATACGGTTCATTTGTTTCACGATACTGATATCGGCGTTTTCTCTTCGCACCGGAGCGAAGGAGCTCACAAATCTTATCTGCCCACCTTACTACATGGTTCACTATAAAGGTTCAACCAATGAGGGTGAACTGAAACTCCCGGTGACTTTTACACTGTGGTTGCCTCCTGGCGTGAAGACCTTGCGCGGGGTCATCGTGCATCAACATGGTTGTGGCGTCGCCCCCATCGGGGACGGCGCGGCTGTAGCGTGTGACTTGCACTGGCAGGCGCTGGCACGCAAGCACGACTGTGCTTTGCTCGGACCGGAATATCAGCAGTTCGACAAGACCGATTGCCTGTGGTGGTGCAATCCGCTGAACGGCTCGGGAACAAAATTCCTGCAAGCACTTTCGGATCTGGCGGAGCTGTCCCATCATCCTGAATTAAAAACGGTGCCCTGGGCGTTGTGGGGACATTCCGGCGGGGCGCTGTGGGTGGGAACCATGTTCTTCCTTTACCCCGATCGCACTACCGCCGTTTGGTTGCGTTCACAGGTGCCGCCGCAACCGATTGGAACATGGTCAACGACAGCCTTCACTGTGCCGGTGATGTGTAACCTTGGCACCCAAGAGGGCGTCACCGTCAAAACCAACGCATCGGATTCGTCAGATTTTGGACGCAGGGTGTTGGGAATGTGGGACAGGGTGAAGCCCTTTTTCAACGAGTTCCGCGCCCGAGGCGGCCTGATCGGTGTGTCGGTGGATCCTAACAGCGGTCATGATTGTGGCAACTCGCGCTACCTGGCCATCCCCTGGTTTGATGCCTGTCTTGCTGCGCGGCTGCCGGACAAAGCCGGTGACGCCAAGTTAAAGCCAATGCGTGCCGACGCCGCGTGGCTCGCGCCGTTGCTGGGCCGGAGAGCGCAACCCGCTGCAAAATTCACCGGAGATGTAAAGACGGCAGTATGGCTGCCGAATGAGCACGTAGCGAAAGCGTGGGGCGAGTATGAGAAAGACGGTAACGTCAAAGATACGACTCCGCCACCAGCGCCAACTAATGTGCGTGTCACCTCGACCGGCGAATTGAGTTGGGAGGCGGAAGCCGATTTGGAAAGCGGTGTTGCCGCCTTTCTCATTGAACGCGATGGGAGAAAACTGGCTCGCATCCCGAAAACGTATTCAGGTTACTTCGAGGGCCGCCCAGTATTCCAACAAACCGGGTACGGTGACGCGCCGACACCGCCCCTCCCGGAAATGCACTACCAGATCGAGACGACAGGGAAAGGCAAGAAGCACATTTACACGGTGCGTACGATAAACAGTGTTGGTCTCGAATCCAGGCCGGCAGTGGCGATAAACGGGTCAGAGGACCACCGTGGCAAGCCGAATCCTAATGAGATACTCATGCGATGGCTGGAAGTCCCTCAACCGATCCCAATCAAACCACATGTAGTCGTCAAACTGAATCCAAAACTTCTCGATGCCTGTATCGGCAACTACGATTTTGCGCCGTACCCCGGCAAAGCAGCCATCCAGCGAAAAGAAGATCACCTGCAAATCCAGATGGCAATTAGCCCCAACACGGCGCTCAATATGTACCCCATGTCGGAAACAAATTTCTTTCTCAAGGTCGATGATTCGCTGATGACTTTCATCAAGAATGACAAAGGAGAAGTCACGGGTGCCATCCACCATTCCGACCGGGGAGGAGGCTGGGCGCCGCCTGCCGTTGCTAAGAAGCTGAAGACGAAATGATCGCACGTTTGGCCATTGATTCGTCAGCCATTCGGGTCCCTGCCATGCTCATACCGCGCAATTAGCAGGCAGGGAGTCTCAGTCTTGAAAAATTACGATCTGGCGGACGTGCTTTGTCAGCCGGATACATTTCAATGCAGTTCCACCAAACCCGTTTCGCAGCATGTCTCAAGCCTGGGTAAAACGCACTTTCAACCCCAGGGAACACAAAACGGCGTTGAGGCTCGAAAGACGCGGATTTCCACGACGCGATAGCAGACGATAAAGGCTTTCCCGGTTCAGGTTGCTGGATTTCGCGGCCCGGCCAATTCCACCTTGAGCTTCAACCACGTCGCGCAGGCCCAACAGAAAAACATCAGGACCTTCTTCAAAACAAGCGGTCAGATATTTCGCGGCTTGTTCCGAGTCCTGAAGACGCGGCTTGAGGATTTCTTCAAATTTCACGGCGTTTTTCACACCGGGCTAATGTAGTGTAAAAGCTACAGTGGGTCAATTGTTTATTTCAATGCAGCAGTTCCACCAGACCCGTTTCATCCCCAAAACTTTTTGCCAGCGGTTGATCGAGCGTTGCCAGACTGCATCCACGTTGCCGGGCCAGCGCGACGAGATGGTGGTCGGCGATCACTGTCATCCGGTCACGGCGTCCGGCTTTCAATCTCGTGAACGAGCTGCGAAGTCATGGTTCCGCCATTGGCGCGGATCACGGGCAGGCCGCTCTGTTGCTTTTCATATTGCCAGCTAAAGCGTTGACTATCACGACTTGTTGCCGTGTTGCCGATTTTCCGGACCTGTCACCCATATCTTGCCGGTCCCCATCAGATGGCTAATTTTATACAGCTTCTCACGAGGCCGAAAGCCGATAAGCCGCTACATGTAGCAACCCTGTAGCATTTGGTGTAGCGGGTTAAGTCGTTGACTATCAACCGTGTAGCAGGTGTAGCGCGTTTTCCAGACCAATCTATCAATCAGGCAGTTCTTTGTGCTCTGTGGTTCGATGCGTGTGACGGCTCCAGACCCTGGACGCCTCGGCCCCGCAGCAGCGCCGCCCTGCCAGGACCGCCAGCGCCTCAGATATTTCTCGGATTTATCGAGAAACTCTCGGCCGGGTATATACCGGGGGTACCCATCGCCGGAAGTTCATCATTCCGGTTAATTGGGGGTAATTCGTGCTAAAAAACAAAATCATCTATCTTGGTTGCACGCAAGTTGTCTTGAGTAAATTGGAGCATTACAATTGCCAGGCTTCTGGTTGTGAAGGCGGCAATTAAACTTTTGTGATCTTTGCGATCTCGGTGGTCAAATTGCTTCTGCTGGAATTGGCAACCTGGAAGGATTCTTTCTCCTTTCCGGCCGTGAATTCGCGAACCAAATTATCGAGGAAATCCAACCACAGCGGATGCTCGTTCAAGCAGGGAACCAGGTGGAATTCCTTGCCGCCGGCGTCCAGGAAGGTTTGTCGTCCGCGAATTCCCATTTCTTCCAGGGTCTCCAGGCAGTCCGAGACGAAGGACGGGCAGATGACCAGCAGCTTCTTTGTGCCGGCCCTGGCCAGGCCTTCAATGACCTGGTCTGAATAGGGCTTGAGCCACGGTTCGCGTCCCAACCGGGACTGGAAGGCGACCGAATACTTGGATTCGTGAATCGAGGCGGTCCGCACAAAGGCATCCACCGTCTTGAAACATTGCGCGCGGTAGCAGGTCTGCAGGGCGGGGCTGCCGCCTTCGCAGCAATCCCGCGACCTCAGACAATGGCAGCCGGTCGGATCAGCCTTGCGCAGATGTCTTTCAGGTATGCCGTGGAAACTGAACAGCAAATGGTCGTAGCCGCGGTTGAGTTCATCGGAGGCTGTGGCAGCCATGGCCCGGATGTAATCCGGATGATCGTAATAGGGCGGCACAATCGTGAGCGACATGTGCGGCGCAATGGCAGCCATGACCTCCGCCACCCGCTCCACCGCCGTTTCATAACTGGACATCGCATAATGTGGAAAAAGCGGAATGACCAGCACCTCGCGAATGCCTTCGTCGCGCAATTTGGCTATCGCCTCGGGGATGGACGGCTTGCGATAACGCATCGCCAATTCCACCCTCACGCCGGAACGGTCTTGCAAGGCCTCCCGCACCTTCCGGCTCGTTGCCACCAGGGGCGAGCCTTCGGGCGTCCAAATCTTCTCGTAAGCTTCGGCCGATTGCGCCGGGCGCGTGGGCAATATGGCAAGATGAACGATGCACCAGCGCACGGGATAAGGCGCGTCCAGCACGCGTCCGTCCATGAGGAATTCGCCGAGATAGGCCCGCACGTCCTTGACGGACGCCGAATCAGGCGACCCTAGATTCACCAAAAGTACGGCTTTGGCGCTCATGCGGAAACAGGGTTGGTCAGGGCTTCGTGACTACCCTGGCGCGAACTCAAAAATGTTTCGATCCTTCCCGCCACCTTGTGGGCGGAGATGATGGAATCGCCCAGGGAAACGCCGTCGCGGGCGTGTCCGGCCACGAACAGGCCTGGCGCATTCGCTTCCATCCGGTCCATGACCGCGCGGTATTTGCCGTAGCCCAGATTATATTGCGGAATCGCCTGGCGATAGACGGCGACGTGCTGAAACGTCGGCCGGCCCCGCACACCCAATATGGTTTCCAGGTCCCGCACCGCGAGTTCTGTCAAAACATCGGGAGCGCCAAGGGGCAGGAGCGGCTGGCGCGCCCCGCCAATGTAACAAGTGATGGTCACCTCGCCCTGCGGGGCGCGATGGGGAAAGAGCGAAGAGGAGAACAGCGCGCCCAGAATGTTAAAACCTTCCTTCTCCGGAATGAGCATGCCAAATCCATCCAGAGGATGCGCCACGTCGGCGCGGTTAAAGCCCAGGACCACCGACGCCACGGGCGGATAATACACTTCGCCCAGGGACGAGACATCGATCTCCGGCTCGGTGACAATCCCCAGGCTTGCAATTCTGTGGCTGGGCAGCGCCAGGAGAACCGCGCCGCACTCCACCGGGCTGCCGGTTTCCAAATCGACCCGCCAACCTTCCTCGCCGCGACGCAAAGAGCCGACGGGCGCGCCGGTCTGAACGTCTCCCTCCAGGCGGATCTGCAGCTCGTCAATCAGCACCTGCAAGCCGTCATCGAACGAAAGTTTCTTCGCGTCCTGTTTGGAAACCTCCCCGCTTCGTTTGCGGGCGCGCGCCCCAAGAAACTGCCCCAGAAAAAGCGAACGGTAGCGTTGCTCCAGCGCGTAGAGCTTCGGAAAAGCCTGCGTCACGGAAAGCAATTGCGGCCTGCCGGCGTAAATCCCCGCCACCAGCGGATCGATGGCGTAATCCAGAAATTCCTGGCCCAGGCGCCGCTGCACAAATTGCGCGATCGACTCTTCCAAACCCGCCGGCGCGCGAGAGATGAACGGCTCGGCCAAAACGCGCAGCTTGGCGGGAAACGAAAACAGGGGCGTGGTCAGAAAGCCGGCGGCGGAAGTGGGAATCTCCACCGGTTTTTTGTCCCGCACCACAAAGCGCTTTTCGGCGTAGGGGTCGGAATAAACCCGGCGCGATTCCAGGCCCAAATCGCGCACCAGGTCGGATATGACCGGGCTGGTCTCCAGGATGCTATTGGGACCGAACTCAGCCAGATATCCGTCCTGGCGCACAGATTGGATCACGCCGCCCACGCGGTCGGCGGCTTCAAACAGGCGCACGGGAATGCCGCGCCGCCTGAGGCGAAACGCCGCAGTCAGCCCGGTAATGCCGCCTCCGATGATGACAACGGGTTTCATATCGTTTTGGAAAATCGGCGCTCCTTGGCGGCTGGAAGGTAGCGGTCAAAGCGCATGGCGATGTTGCGTATGAAGAGCCGTCCCACCTCACTGACCACCAGCTCGCCCGCCTCGCGCCGCAGCAGTCCGTCCTTCTCAAGGTCTGTCATGGACTCCAGTTCGGCCTTAAAATAGTTGGTAAAATCAATCCCCAAGTCCTTGGAAAGCGCGGCGTAGTTCAGACACATGTCGCACATCAGGCGCATGATGGTGCGGCGGCGAATCTTGTCGTCGTCGCTCAAAATGTAGCCTTTGGCAAACGGCTCCCAGCCGGTGTCCAGGGCGCCGTAGTACCCGGCCAAATCCTTGATGTTCTGCCAATAAACCCCGTCGGCCTGCGAAATGGCCGACATGCCGAAGGCATAAATGTCCGCGCCGCCTTTGGTGCTGTATCCCTGGAAATTCCGCTGCAACGTCTTTTCGCGCTGCGCCACCGCCAGTTCGTCGTTGGGCCGCGCGAAATGGTCCATGCCGATATAAGTGTAGCGGTCGTCCTGCGTCAGCCTCTCGATGACGAGTTTCAAAATGCCCATCTTGGTCTCGGCCCCGGGCAGGGCCTGCTCCAGGATTTTTTGCGCCGGCTTCATCCACGGCACATGCGCGTAACTGAAAACCGCCAGCCGGTCCGGACCCAGTTTGATGATTTGGTCGAGCGTTTCCTCGAAGGACTGCACCGTCTGGTAAGGCAAACCGTAAATCAAATCCACGTTGATGGATTGAAAACCCGCCGCCCGCGCCCACTCCATGGCCTGCTCCGTTTGCTCGCGCGGCTGAATCCGGTGCATGGCCGTTTGCACTTTCAAATTGAAATCCTGCACGCCGATCGAAGCCCGGTTGAATCCCACCTCTCGCAAAGCCTGAATGTGATCCCGTGTCAGCCGTCGCGGATCAATCTCCACGCCCGCTTCCATCTCCGAACCCAGGTTGAAATGTTTGCGGATGGACTTGCCGAGCGAGCGAATCTCATCGGGCGACAGAAATGTCGGCGTCCCGCCGCCCCAATGCAATTGCACCACCTGGCGCTGCCGGTTGATGCGGGCGCTCATCTTCTCCATTTCCTTGTCCAGGTACTGAAGGTAGATCGCGCCTTTCTCCCGTTGCGTCGTGATCATCGTGGTGCAGCCGCAATACCAGCAGAGCGATTCGCAAAACGGAATATGAAAATATAGCGAAATATCGCGAACGGCCGACTGCGCCTGGGCGATCTTCCCCGCCACCTCCGTCCACGTGACCCGGTCCGTAAACTGCGGGGCGGGCGGATAGGAGGTGTAACGCGGCCCCGGCACGTTGTACTTTTGAATCAGTTCGAAATCGACCTTGAATTTGCTCATACGAAGTTTTGCACCGTGCCGACCAGCGCTTCAAGGTTCTCCATTTTGGCATCGGCCGGCACACCGTGACCAAGGTTGAAAATGTATCCGTCGCGGCCCCTCATCAATTCGAGCAGACGGCTCGTTTCCGCCGCCAGCAATCGCGGGTCCGCGCCGGCCAGCAATTCGGGAGCCAGATTACCCTGCACCGCCACGCCAGCGGGCACTTTTTGCGCCGCTTCGCCCAAGTCAATCTCGTGATCAATTCCAATGGCTTGCGCCCCGGTCTGGACCAGCGACTTCCAATCGCGCGCGCCCTTGGAATAAACAATCACCGGAACTTTTCCCTCCAGGGCGGAGATAATTGTTCGCATCCATTGCCCCGAAGCCTCCTCGAAATCCTCCACCGGCAACAGGCCGCCCAAACTGTCAAATATTTGAATGGCATCCACGCCGGCGGCGATCTGCATTTGCAGAAATTCGATGATCGCCAGCGTCAATTCCTCCGCTAGCGAATCAAACAGCGCCCGGTCGCGCCGGAACAGTTGCAGGGCCTTGGTTTGGGCGCGCGCGCTGCCGCCTTCCAGCATGAAATTGGCCAGCGTCCAGGGCGAACCCGCGAAGCCCAACAAGGCCGTGCCGGTGTCCAGTTCCGCTTTGACGCCTTGGATGGCGGATGCCACGTATTGGAGACGGTCCGTAATTCCCTGAGTGTTGAGCCGCCGAACATCATTGCGGTCGCGCAGGACGTGATCCATTTCCACCCCGCCAGTGTCGCGGAAGCTGAACCCCTGGCCCAACGCCTCCGGCACCACCAGGATGTCGCTGAAGAGGATGGCGGCGTCGAATTTAAAACGGCGCACGGGTTGCAAAGTGACCTCAGCGGCCAGCTCGGGATTTCGGAGCAGCTGCTGGAAGGAATATTTCTCTTTGAGGGCGCGGTATTCCGGGAGGCAGCGCCCGGCCTGGCGCATCAACCAGACAGGCGGCCGGTCCACCGGCAAACAATGCAGGGCGCGCAACATGCGTTGCGTCGTCCCACACGCCTTCCGTTTTGTCTCATCCGCCAGTAAATCCTGCATGACAAGAAAGTAGAGTCTAACGACAAGATAGGCCTCACCACAATTGGCAAACTATGGACATTTTTTGTGCATCCGAATCGCCATTTATGGTTAGTCCAACCCGAAAGGGTCAGATGCGCGCCCTCCCCGTAATTTCGTCGACTCGTTCTTGCTCCCCATATAAGCTGAATGGCATGGCACGAAACGAATGTGGGCTTGGGAAAGCCGTAATTGCGGCCATCTTGATCGCGACGGCTTCCGCTCCGCCCCTCCAAGCCGGCGCGCCTTGCGCATTTTGGAGAAATGTCCAGATTGTGGGAGGGGGATTCATTACCGGCATTGTCTATAATCAGTCTCAGCCGGACGTGCTGTATGTCCGCTCCAATGTCGGCGGGCCATATCGCTGGAATCCGACCACTGGAGAGTGGATACCGCTGACGGATTTTCTCGGGTTGGATCAGTGGCAGCTTGTGGGAGTGGAAAGCCTGGCAACAGATCCTGTAAATACGGACCGCCTCTACAGCGCAGTTGGTTCATATGTTGCTTCGTGGGCTGGCAATGGCGCGATTCTGATTTCAACCAATCGGGGAACATCATGGACCCAGGTCAATCTGTCCGTGAAAATCGGCGGCAACGACGTTGAGCATTACACCGGCGAGCGACTGCAGGTGGATCCGAATCTGCCATCGACCTTGTTTTTGGGCACCACCATGAACGGCCTGTGGAAGAGCCTGGACTCCGGTGCCACTTGGAACCAAGTCACAAATCTGACATCCACCAATCTTACTTTTGTCTGCCTTGACCCGACCAGTTCGCAACCGGGCACGGCGACTCAGAGGATTTTTGTGGGGGCGATGGCCACGTCCAATCGAATCTACATGAGCGCGAATGGAGGCGGGACGTGGACCGCTCCCGCCGGACAGCCAACGGGACTGGATCCCATGCGATTTGCGCTATCCCCGGGCATGCTGTGCGTGACCTATGGCGATGCCAGCGGCCAGAACCCCGGCAGCCCCACCAGCGGCAGCGTCTATAAGTACAATATCGGCGCGGGCACCTGGCAAAATATATCGCCGCCGACCGGCGCATACGGTTTCGGCGGTGTTTGTGTGGACAAACAGAACCCGAATAATTTGTTGGTCGGCACGGTTGGCCGTTGGTATCCCAAGGACGAGATCTACCGCAGCACCAACGGCGGCGCTTCCTGGACGGGGATACTGGATAACGCCACGCTGAACTTCTCCCAAGCGCCCTATCATCAGCAGTTCAATCCGTGCTGGGTTTCAGATATCCAAATCAATCCCTTCAACTCCAACCAGGCAGTCTGTCTGGATGGATACGGCGTTCTCATCACAGACGACCTGACGGATGCTGACCGGGGAAAGCCCCTGACGTGGTCTTTTCAAGACTTGGGAATTGAAGAGACATGTGTTCAAGTCCACCAAAGGGCCCCTCACTGTTCAGCGCGATCCTGGATGAGAGCGGGTTTCGACACGACAACATCGAGGTTTCGCCCACCAACGGGACCTATCGACCGGGCCATGCCAGCAACTACAGCATCGATTTTGCGGAATTGGCGCCGAACGTTGTCGTGCGGTGCCACACTCTGGCTTATGGCGAAACCGGCTCCTATGCTTCCTATTCTCTTGATGGAGGCGTGACTTGGACCCAGTTCGCCGCCCAGCCCGCGGGCACAACGACTCCAGGCACGACAGCGGGCGGCACCATCGCCATCGCCGCCGATGGCAGCACAATCGTCTGGACTCCCCCCGGAGTCGGGACTTTCTTCTCCACCAATCGCGGCGCCTCGTGGACCGCCAGTTCCGGAATTGTCGCGGGATTGAAGGTGGTCGCCGACCGGGTGAATCCGGCCAAGTTTTACGCGTATAACGCCGCCAGCGGAACCTTTTATACCAGCGCCGACGGCGCAAAATCATTTGCCATTGCCGTGTCCGGTTTGGCAACGGTCCCCGCCGGGGCATTGTTTCCGGGAGCGGTCAAGGCTGTGTTCGGCAACGAGGGGCATCTCTGGCTGGCCGCCGGGAACGGCGGTCTGTTTCAATCCACCAACTCCGGCGCAACTTTTGTCAAGATCAATACTGTGGCGGCCGGCAATCTGGTGGCTTTTGGCAAAGCGGCCCCCTCCCAGAGTTATCCTGCGGTCTTTGTTGTTGGTACGATCGGCGGCATCTACGGTTTCTTCAGGTCCGACGATCAGGGCGCCACTTGGACGCAGATCAACGACAGCCAGCATCAATACGGATTGATTTGGAGCCTGACAGGCGATCCCAACGTTTATGGCCGCCTCTACATTGGCACTGCCGGCCGAGGCATCATTTGCGGCGACATTTCAGTTCCTTCACCGCTAATTCAGCCGGTCGCCGGGGGCATAACCAACCTCATACTGCAAATTCAATCCGAGTCCGGCATGGACTATGCCATCGAACAGGCGACGAATCTAGCCTTTCCGATTCCGTGGCTTGATCTCTCCACCAATGCCGGGACGGGCGGGATGTTGACCATCCCCGTGCCTTTCGGGCCTTCCTCACCTGACAGCTTTTATCGGCTGAAAGGACAGCCGCCACAATAGCGGAACGCTTTTGCCGCCGGACCCAAAAGGATAAGGCGGGAAAGCAAGAAGACAGGATTCTCCTAATCCTTGACTTTCAACAGGGGGGCAAGGACTTGGGAAAAAATCTCCGCCTGGCGCATGAAACCCAGGTCAGTCGCATGGGAGCCGTCCACGCTTCCCTCGCCGTCATCGCCGTAAAGGTGTTCGCCGGGAATGTAGTAGAGGTTGGTAACGCCCGCGGTTTCGAGACGGTCGAAGGCCGATTTCAGCGCCGCCCGATCCTTAAGATGATAGTATTCCATTCGGCCGGAGATGAGAAAGGAATCCTGCATCGTGCGATCTTCCACCAGGACGATGGGGGTGTCCGGGTGCGCGGCGCGCAGTTTTTGGACGCATGGCTCGACGCGCTCCGTAATTTCACCAGCGACCATGTTGGGCAGACAGTCCAGGACATAGACGGACGGATCCAACTCGGCGAGCAGGCTGGCCATTTCCGGTTCCATTTTTCCATTGCCGGAAAAGCCCAGGTTGATGGTCGGCCAGTTAAACCGCCGGCCCAAAATGGCGCTATGAACCATGCCGGGGCGCGACGCGGAAAGTCCCTGCAAAATGGAGGTTCCATAGAACGCAATCGGCTTGCGTTCGCCCGGCCCCCAAGGACCCGCTTTCTCCAGGACCGTTCCCGGCGGCAGGCCCAGTTCGACAAATTTCGTGCCGTTATACAGCGGCAGATAGAGCAGGTATTCGCGTTTGCCCCGCAGCAAGTCCTTCACCAGCACAACATTGTTGGTTTGATTTTCCGGCATCCCAACGGCCAGCCAATGCCAGCCGTTCTTCATCCTCACGTACAGATCCAGCCCACTCTTGGCGATGGCCGTCGCGTTGGGCAGATACAGCCAGGATTCCGTCAACGCCCAGCGCGCGCGGAAGGTCGTCGCGTCCGTGACGAACCGGGCGCACATGCCGGCGGAATTGCGGCTTAAATCCCAGACGGGTTTGCGCACCACCCTCTCGGCCCTGGCCGGCAAACGATCATAGAAATCCTTGGTGTCGTTCCAGCCGCGGCCTTCCACGTTCAGTTGCCGGAGATCGAACCATTGATTGCTTCCCTCCATGCGGATGGGAGTCAGTTGGAGATTGGTGGTCTGGGCCATGGCGAACACGGCGGACAGAAAGAAAGACAGTCCATAAACCAATGATTGACAATGCAAAGCGCTGAAGTGTTTAAGCAGGAGCATAATCCAGTCGGCCGGAAGCTTTTTTATCTTGTGCCGGCAGTTTTCCCTTGCAAGCGCGAGGCCAGCGCGTCCTTGGTCCGCTGGAAAATCTCGGCCGGTGTACCCTCGGCGGATATGGTCAGCAGCAGGCCGCGCTGACGGTAGAACTCCGTCAGCGGCGAGGTGCTGCGATGATAGGCTTCCATCCGAACCCGCACGGCCTCGGGCCGATCATCCTCGCGCTGGATAAGCTTGCCGCCGCAGTGAGGGCAAACTTCCGGCGCTGCCGATTTGCCGCTGACATGAGTGATGCCCTTGCAACTGGAGCAAACGCGCCGTCCCGCCAGCCGTTCGACAATCTGATCAACGGGCAGGTCGTAATCGAGGACCGCGGTCAGGGGCAAATTCTCCTTTTTCAGCAACGTTTCCAAGGCATCCGCCTGTGCCACGGTGCGCGGGAAGCCGTCGAGCAAATAGCCGCCGCCGCAGCGCAGGCAACGGACCCGTTCGGTCACGATCGCCAGGACCGTCTGGTCCGGCACCAATTCGCCGCGTTTCATAAAACCTATCGCGTTCTGCATGGCCGGGGTCACTTCCGCCGGCGGCAAGCTTTTGGCGGCGCGGAAAATGTCGCCAGTGGAAAGATGGCAGGCGCCGGACCATTGGTGGAGCAGGTCGGCCTGGGTGCCCTTGCCGACGCCGGGGGCGCCGAGCAGGACCAGGCGGCAGAGGTGCTGTGGCGTGGCGGGCACGGCGTCGCATATAGCGTTGCCGCCGATCAGCCAGGCGGCGCGGTTGCCGGGTTTGAATGAGGTTAGAGGGACGGTGGTTGCGCTTGAGTTGTCGTTTTGTCTTTTCATAGAAATCGAATTCATGTGTTTGGATTGAGCCGGTGATCCGTTGCCAGGCCGCCTGTCCAGCGCATGTTCCTCCGCGTACCATTCAGCAGGAACCCTGCCATCCACACAGGCGCGATTCAACGGATAGACTTCCGGATCAAAAATGACGTGATAGAAATGCCAGACCAATATGGCCAGGCAAGCCAGAATGGCTTCGTAATAATGGATGGTGGTGGCGACATCGATGGACCAGCGTGGCAGCCAGTGGGTGGTGCCGAGCTTGAACCAGATCATCAATCCCGTCGCGCCCATGATGACCGTTCCCCATGCCACCGCCCAGTACTCCATCTTCTCCGCATAGCCGAAACGTCCGAACTTTGGCCGTGTCCCGGCCAATCCGGTGAGATAGCGGGCATTGGCCGCCACGTCTCGTGCGTCTTTTGCGTTGGGCATCATGTCTTTTATCAAGCTCCTGCCTTGTCGTGTGGTGAGAACATAACCGATATGATACACTCCTGTCACCAGCAAAACGACGCCGGCGATGCGATGGCCCCAACGGCGGATGCCTTCGTTGGATCCCAAAAGGACCGCGATCCATGAATCGGGAAATTTCAATGCGAACCCGGTCAATGCCAGGATGATGAAGCTGAACGCCAAAACGAAATGTTGCGAGCGCTGGGAAAAGTCCATGCGCAACACGGTGGGGCCTCCGCGCCGCGCCCGCGCCGCGGCTTTGCGCAAAAAGATCCCCGCATTATGCGCCGCCATCAGGCCGATCACGGTGACAATCATGCCCAGGTACAGTTTGCGCACCCACCAATTGATGCGCTCCCCCAGGTTGCCACCGGCGGTGGCGGCCTCGACATCGATGTGGATTTTACCTTGCGCAAAATTGGCGCTGGCGCCGGGATGGCATTTGCCGCAGGTCGCGCTCAGGTTGGTGACGAAAATGCTTGAGCGCGGATCGGTGGAGGGAAAAATTCGATGTGCACCGTGGCAACTGCCGCAGTTGGCCGCCCGCGTCGAACCATATTGCGCCGCCAGCCCGTGGTAGCTGGCGAAGAACGTCTTCACGCGATCGGGCGGCAGATTATATTTGGTATTGAGGCGCTCCGAAGCATGGCACTTGCCGCAGGTACCCTGTGAAATCGCCAGCGATGAGGCGTTTTTGAGGGCCTTGATGTTGTGTTCGGAATGGCAATCGCTGCACGTGGGCGCGTCCCGACGACCGGCAGCCAGGGCCTTGCCGTGAACGCTTTCCAAGACATCGCGGGATTCCTGCTCGTGGCATTGCCCGCAGGTTTTGGCCAGGTTGGAGCGATGGAGCGGCGACGCGGGCAGTTCCGCGGCCAGGATGCCGTGGGTGCCGTGGCAGTCCATGCACTGCGGAGCGGCGTGTGCGCCGTTACGAACGTGGTCAACGCGCGCCACACCATGGACGCTCGTTCCGTACGAAAGCGATTCTTTTTCGTGGCAGTGCGAACAGTTCACCGGCAGCGCCGCGACGTTATCGTCGGGATGTTTGGAAGTCAGGTCGGCGTGGCAACTGGCGCAGGTGGTCTTGGCGTGCGCCGAACCGGCAAGGATCGCCGCATCCGCGAACATCGAGCGGACCACTCCGGCGGCGTTGGTGGAGGTCAGGGTCTTATCGCTGTGACAATCCAGACAGTCGCTGTTTTTGATTTCAGCAGCAGTCAAGGCCGCCGCTCCCAAAAAGCCGGCGGCCAGAGTCAACATCAAGCGAACTCCCATCCTCTAAACGTGCCTCTGAACGTGCTAATCGGCTGGCCTTCGATTGGCCATTCCTTTGCATATCTTGCGCAATCCGTCGCATAAACGTCATTGGCATCGGCGAAATTCCCTGGGACCTGCTCTCCTCTGGCAAACAACTCGGGGGCGCGCCCGCCAACTTCGCGTACCACGCGCGCGCTTTGGGGGCGCGCAGCAGCGTCATCTCGCGCGTCGGTCAGGATGCGCTGGGCCGCGAAATCCTGCAACGTCTGCAATCGCTTGGTCTTCCCACGGCGGACATTCAAGTGGATCCGTCGGCCCCGACCGGCACCGTCAGCGTAGCTCTATCGGCGGATGGCCAACCTCGCTTCACGATTCACGAGGACGTGGCTTGGGACCGGCTGGCCCTGGATAATTCCGCCCTCGCCGCCGCCGCCGAAGCGGACGCGGTGTTCATTCCTGGTTTTCCTCCGCTCAAATCCCGCATTTAAAGATGATCAAACCGCCCTTCACCACCCTTCCGCCTTGCCAGCGCCGCCGGGCGGATGGATTGGCCAAAAACCGGGACATGAAAGTTTTTGCAGAAAGGTGTTGGCAATTAGACCGACTCATGGCATTAGTCGCACCCTAAAAGGATGTTTATGCTAAATATAAAAACATGGCCCCGGTTCGCAGCTTTGGCCTCTGCACTCGTTCTAGCCCCCAGCGCGTTCGCGGGGGAGGCGGATATTCACATTCCCGACTTGAGCGGGGTCAAATTCAACGGCTTGGGCGGCGTCAGCGGCGCCACCCTGATGTTTGTCGGCATCGCCATTTGCTTCCTCGGCGCCATTTTTGGCCTGGTGCAATACTTCCAGACCCGGGCCTTGCCGGTCCATAAGTGCATGTCCGAGGTTTCCGAATCGATCTGGGAAACCTGCAAGACCTACCTCTTCACCCAGGGCAAATTCCTCGCCATCCTATGGGTGCTCATCGCCGTATGCATGGGCTACTACTTCCTGGGGCTGCAACACGAGGCGGTCGGCAATGTTGTGCTGATATTGCTCTGCTCGATTCTGGGCATCCTCGGCTCCTACGGGGTCGCTTGGTTCGGCATCCGCATCAACACCGTCTCCAATTCCCGCACCGCCTTTTCCGCCCTCAAGGGCAGTCCATTTGCCACGCTGGGCATCCCACTGCGTTCCGGCATGAGCGTCGGGTTGCTCCTCGTCTCCGTTGAGCTGTTCTTCATGATTTGCATCCTGATGTTCATGAAAGACCTGGCCGGCCCCTGCTTCATCGGCTTCGCCATCGGCGAATCCCTCGGCGCTTCGGTGCTCCGCATTTGCGGCGGCATCTTCACCAAGATTGCCGACATCGGCTCCGATCTCATGAAGATCGTCTTCAAGCTCCCCGAAGATGATCCCAAGAACCCCGGCGTCATCGCGGACTGCACCGGCGACAACGCCGGCGACAGCGTCGGCCCGACGGCGGACGGTTTTGAAACTTACGGCGTCACCGGCGTCGCTTTGATCGCCTTCATGGCCCTCGCCCTGGCCGCCAACCCGAGCGTTTGCGCCACCCTGATTATCTGGCTCTTCGTCATGCGCTCGCTCATGATCGTCACCTCGCTGTTCTCCTACTTCGCCAACAACTTTGTCAGCGGGGCCCTGTACGCCGGCAAGAAGGATTTCGATTTTGAAGCGCCGTTGACCCACTTGGTCTGGATCACTTCATTGGTGTCCATTGGCGTCACCTTCGGGGCCAGTTATTTTCTGCTGGGAGATTTCAAGGACGGCTCCGGCGCTGCTCAACCGGATTTATGGTGGGTGTTATCCATCATCATCAGTTGCGGCACGGTGGCCGGTGCGCTAATCCCGGAGTTCACCAAGGTGTTTGTCAGCACCAACTCCCGGCACGTCAAGGAAGTGACCAATTGTTCGAAACATGGCGGCGCGTCGCTTAATATCTTGTCGGGTTTCGTGGCCGGCAATTTCTCCGCTTTCTGGATGGGGCTTTGCATCATGGTTCTGATGGCCGCTTCCTATTACTTCTCCCAAAAACCGGCCTTGCTCGCTCTCCTGCCGTCGCAGTTTGTTTTTGCCGCCCCCATTTTTGCCTTCGGCCTCGTCGCCTTCGGCTTTCTTGGCATGGGTCCCGTGACCATCGCTGTGGACAGCTACGGCCCGGTCACGGACAACGCCCAGTCCGTCTATGAATTGAGCCAGATCGAAGCGCGCAAGGACATTAAGGCGGAAATCAAGAGCCAGTTCGGTTTCGACGCGGATTTCGAAAACGCCAAGTATCAACTCGAAAAAGGCGACGGCGCGGGCAATACATTCAAGGCCACGGCTAAACCCGTGCTGATCGGCACAGCGGTCGTCGGCGCGACCACCATGGTGTTCGGCATCATCATGCTTCTGGAAAACATCTTCGGCGGCGCTGTCACCAAGTTGAGCATTGTGCAGCCGGAAGTCATTCTGGGCCTGATCATGGGCGGCTCGGTCATCTACTGGTTCACGGGCGCTTCTTGCCAGGCCGTCGTTACCGGCGCTTACAGCGCTGTCGTTTACATCAAGGACCACATCAAACTCGACGCCACCACCGCCTCGATCAAGGACAGCAAGGAAGTCGTCCGCATCTGCACTGTTTATGCCCAGAAAGGCATGTGGAACATCTTCATCGTCGTGTTCTGCTTCGCTCTCGCCCTGCCTTTCTTCAATCCTTACTTCTTCATCGGCTACCTCATCGGCATCGCCTTCTTCGGCCTGTTTCAAGCCATCTTCATGGCCAACGCCGGCGGCGCTTGGGATAACGCCAAGAAAATCGTCGAAGTTGACCTCCGCCAGAAGGGCACCGAACTCCATGCCGCCACCGTTGTTGGCGACACCGTGGGCGATCCCTTCAAGGACACCTCATCCGTGGCGATGAACCCGGTCATCAAATTTACCACGCTCTTCGGCCTCCTCGCCACGGAGATCGCCGTGACCATGAGAGTGCAAAACAAAAATACAACCGCCATTGGCGTGGTTTTCTTCCTCATCGCCTTGATCTTCGTTTACCGCTCGTTTTACTGCATGAGAATTCCCGAAGAAAAAGGGGCCCGATAACAGTCACCTCCACCCCAGCACAGCCACCCGCGCTCCTGCGGGCCAGGTTGTGCCGGGTGGCGTGTCCACCAGCCCGTTGGCCCGTGCCATCGAGCTTAAAATATGGGAAGCTTGGCTGCCGGCGGACCTGACCTGGCCGTCGGCATCGAGCACAACCCGCGCAAAATGCCGCCGTTGCCCGCAGTTACCCAGCGGTTCGGCCAGCACGCCCCGGGACACAGGCGGCCGGACCTCGTGCGCCCCTTGCAACCGCAGCAGCGCCGGTCTGGCCAGAAGAAAAAAAGTTACAAAGGCCGAAACCGGATTGCCGGGCAGGCCAAACAGGATTTTTTTCTCGTGCCGGCCAAACGCAAACGGCTTTCCCGGCCGCATGGCCACCGTCCAGAAATCCAGTTGCCCGCCAATATCGGCGAAAGCTTGTCTGACGAAGTCCATTTCCCCCACCGAAACGCCGCCGATGGTCGCGACCACATCGCATTCCTCTAACGCCGCCCGCAACGCCCGTTTTGTCAATTCCAAATCGTCCTGGACCAGCGGATATGATTTGGGGATGGCGCCGGCTTGGCGGGCCAGGGCCGACAGCCCGGCACGAGCGCTCTCATAAATCGCACCCGGCGGCAAGGCGCAACCCGCCTCGCGCAACTCGTCGCCCGTCGCCAGCAGTCCGACCCCGGGGCGCCGGCCGACCGTCGCCGCGGCAAGGCCCGCCCCTGTCAACAGGCTGAGGAGCGAGGCCCTCACTTCGTCGCCCGCCCCGGCCAGGAGCGCATTCTCCCGGATGTCTTCGCCGCGCAAACGCACATTTTCCAACGGCTTGACCGCCTCCGAAAACATGACCTTCGCGGTTTGGTCCTCCGCCTGTTTCACATCCTCCTGCATGACGACGGCATCCGCGCCGCGCGGCAGCACTGCTCCAGTAAATATCCGCACGCACGCGCCCGCCTCGACGTCGCCGGCAAACGTCTTGCCCGCCGAAGTCTGTCCGCTGAGACGCAGGGCAACGGGGGTCTCCCCGGTCGCCGAAGCGAGGTCCGCAGCCCGGACCGCGTAGCCATCCACGGCCGAATTATCCGCCGGAGGCAAATCAACGAGAGAGTGGACGGGCGCGGCCAAAAAACGGCCCAAAGCGTCCTGGACCTGGATCTCTTCCCCCGGCAACGGCTCAACGGCCGCGAGAATCCGTTCCTGCGCTTCCTCCAGGGAGATCACGATTCTCCTGATGTGAGCAGGAGAGTTTGTTCCAGGGTCGAAAGCCCCTCACCCACTTTTTCCAGGGCGACGCGGCGGAGGGTCTTCATCCCCTGCTCGATGGCCAGTTTGCCGATCTCCTGGGCACCGACACGTTTGATGATCAATTTGCGGATTTCATCGGTCATGGTCATCGCCTCGATGATGGCCAGGCGTCCCGAATAGCCGGCATTCTTGCAGCGTTCGCAACCGCGACCGCGGAACAACGTCTTGCCTTCGAACATGCTGGCCTCGATGCCCAGGTCCTTGAACATCTTCTCCGGATAATCCACCGGCTCCTTGCAACTCGGGCAAACCTTGCGCATCAGGCGCTGGGCGCAGGCCAGTATGACGGAGGAGGAAATCAGGAACGGCGCAATCTCCATGTCGTCGAGGCGCGCGATCGCCCCCGGCGCGTCGTTGCAGTGCATGGTGCTCAGAACCTGGTGGCCGGTCAGGGCGGACTCGACCGCGATTTCCGCCGTTTCCGTGTCGCGGATTTCCCCGATCATGATGATGTCCGGGTCCTGGCGCAAAATGGAGCGCAGGGCGTTGGCGAATGTCAATCCTATTTCCTTCTTGACCGGCACCTGGTTGACCCCCGGAAGCTGGAATTCCACCGGGTCTTCCACGGTTACGATGTTGTATTGCGGCCCGTTCAGCTCGTTCAGCGCCGAATAGAGCGTGGTGGTTTTGCCCGAGCCCGTCGGCCCGGTCACCAGGATCAGCCCGTGCGGCGCATCCACCGCGGCTTTGAAGCGGACATACGTCTCGGTGTCGATCCCCAGTTTGTCCATGCTGGCGGACAGGTTGGATTTGTCCAGCACGCGCAGCACGCACTTTTCACCGTGGACGGTGGGCAGGAAGGAAACGCGCAAATCGATGTCCCGCCCGCCGGCTTTGACGCGCATACGTCCGTCCTGCGGCAAACGGCGCTCGGCGATGTCCAGGCTGCTCATGACTTTGATGCGGGAGGCCAGGGCCACCTGCATGGCTTTGGGTGGCGGCGGCATATCCATCAAAGTGCCATCGATGCGGTAGCGCAGGCGCACCATGTTCTCGAAAGGCTCGATGTGGATATCGCTGGCCCGGTCCTTGATGGCCTGCACCAGGATGAGATTGGCCAGTTTGATGACCGGCGCCTCCTCGGTCGAGGCGGCCAATTCGGCCACGTTGAGAACATCGACCGATTCCTGAGTGACCTCCAGGCTTTCCGCCTCGGCCTCGGCCTCGGCCTTTTTGGCCGCATCCTGGATGATGTCCTCCATCGTGCCCGTGCGGGAAGTGTCCAGATTGGCCAACCGGTCCAGGATGGCCTTTTCCGACGCGATCATGGGCGAGACCTCCAGCTTGGTCATGCGCTTGACATCATCAACGGCCAGAACGTTGAGCGGATCGGCCATGGCGAGGAACAATCTGTTGCCCAATCGCGCCACGGGCAGGACTTTGTAGTTGTTGGCTATGTCGCGGGGAACCAGATCCGCCAGATCGGGCGGGACCATCAGGCGGTTTACGTTGACGGGAGGTGTGTTTAAAACGCGCCCCATGGCCACAACCAAGTCGTTCTCGGTCACGTAGGCCTTTTCCACCACCAGCTTGATGAATCGTGTGCCTTCCTTCTTTTGCTTCTCCAGCAATTCCTCCACCTGCGCGCTGGTGAGCAACCCGTCCTCAATCAGGGCGTCGGCGATGCGTTCTCCAAGTGACTTGACGGGTGGCATAATAATCAACGGAAGGCTTTGCCCAGAACGCGGATCAAATCGGCCGGCGTGGCCAGATACCAGAGAAGCCGGCTTTGCAGGACGTCGCCCAGGTCGGCGGCGGCTTGCTTGTTGAAAGGATTGGCGGTCGCGATCAGCATCGTTCTGCTCATCCTGTCAAAGGGCGCCACGCACCAGCGCTGGCAGACTTCGCGCGTCGCTG
>Ga0187851_10001203_pt1 | contig 25146 bp, 22 predicted proteins | sample June2016WEW_6_10_FD_132997 | JGI IMG/M metagenome (GOLD analysis project Ga0187851, IMG submission 132997) | Peatland microbial communities from SPRUCE experiment site at the Marcell Experimental Forest, Minnesota, USA - June2016WEW_6_10 | ecosystem: Environmental > Terrestrial > Soil >...
AGGATCGGCCCGTGCACCGTCACCCACGATTCGACGCCCTGTACCGGGCCGCCGCGCACCGCAATGTATTCCGTTTCCTTGACCGCCTGCAGCTCCTGGCCGCGGAACAGAAAGTGCCCGCTCCGCAAGTCGATCTTCTCGAAATACAAATCCTGCGTGTCGAATTCGAGCGCCGTGATGCCCCACGCAATCCGCTCGTTGTGGCCGATCAGAACGCCCGGCACGCCCGGCAGCGTCACTCCCGCCACGTTCAATCCCGGCGCTTGCAACTGCACCGCGTACCACGTCGCGGGCATCGTGAATTCCAGATGCGGATCGCTCGCCAGCATCGCCTTGCCGCTTTTCGTCCGTTTGCCGCTCACTGCCCAGGCGTTCGAACCGGGCGTAATCTCGCCTCCGCTGCGGATGGGAAACAGCCGCTCGACGCGCTCCGGATAACCTTGCTGCTCCATCCGCCATTTCTCGAGATCCTGCTCCCACGACTCGCTCAGCGTCCGGTTCATCGACAACATAATCACCAGCGAGTCGGCCACGCTCCACGGCCGCGGCTGATAGTTCATCAGGTGGAATTCGAGCGGCAGCGCGCCGGCGTGCGTTTCCAGGTAGTAGTTGACGCCGCGCGCGTAGGCTGCAATCTGCGCCCGCTCTTCGTCGCTGATTTCGCGCGCCTGGGCCTCGGCGATCCGGCGCATCCGCATGCGCCGCGCGCGCGTATCCAGCGCCACCGTCGCCGCGCCGGCCACCTCGCTCAGTTCGCCCGACCCCAGCCGCCGCGACATGTCCATCTGCCACATGCGGTCCTGCGCCGTGGCGAAGCCTTGCGCAAACAGGGCGTCCAGTTCGTTCTCGGCTACGATGTGCGGCCTGCCCCGCTCATCGCGCGCGATGGAAACCGCGCGCCCCACCGGCGCCGTCAGCCGGCCCGTGGTCTCGGGCAGCGGACGCCACGCGTACCAGTAGCCGGCCCCCACTGCCGCCAGGACAATGGCCGCCACGAGGATGTTCAGCGTGCGTAGAACTCTGTGAAGCGTCACCATACAATTCTAGGAAGGTTGGAGCGCCTTTACTGCCATGGATACCGTCTTGGTCTATCGAATTTTCCTGATTTTCGCGATTATCGGCGTAAACGCCTTCTTCGCCGGGGCTGAAATCGCGCTGGTCAGCGTGCGCTCCTCGCGCCTGCGCCAGCTCGCCGGCGAGGGTGCGGTCGGCGCGCAGGCGGCCTTGAATTTGCTCGCCAAGCCCGAACGCCTGCTCTCCGTCGGACAGGTGGCACTCACCGCCTGCAGCCTGGTGCTGGGTTGGTTCGGCGAGGAGACGCTCTACAACCTCTTCCTCTCCTTTCTCACACCCGCGGTTGCCCCGGCCACGGCCGTGCTGCTCCACGGCGCTTCGCTCGTGCTGGCCTTTACTCTCCTGACCTTCCTGCACGTAGTGCTGGGCGAAGTGGTTCCCAAGAACCTCGCCATGGCGCGCGCCGACCGGATGGCCCTGCTCGTGGCCCCGATTCTGCTGGTCTTCTACCGCCTGGTCAGCCCCTTCGTCTGGACCATCGAGCGCGCCTCCGCCGCTCTCTCGCGCCTGGTGGGCCTGCGGCGCACCAGCCACGGCGCTTCCCATTCGCCCGAGGAGATCAAGTTCATCCTCGGCGCATCCCAGGCCGCGGACCTGCTCAGCCTCTTCGAGCGCACTTCGGTCGAGAACCTGCTCGACCTGCGCACCCTGGCCGTGCGCGAGGTGATGGTGCCTCGCGACGCCCTGATCATGGTCAGCGTCGACGCGCCTTACGAAGTCGTCCTGCAGACCTTCACCGAAAGCCGCCACTCGCGCCTGCCCGTCTTTGAAGGCGCTCGCGACCACATCCTCGGCATCGTCCACGTCAAGGACATCCTGGCCTACGCCCGCACCCGCACCACCGCCGCCGCGCGCCTGCACCTGCTCCCGCCCTTCGAGCTTCGCCGCCTCGTCCGCCAGATGCCCTTCGTGCCCGAGACCAAGCCCCTCGACCAGCACCTCGACGAAATGCGCGAGCGCCACGCCATCGTCAGTTTCGTCGTCGATGAATACGGCACCATCGCCGGCATGATCTCCGCCGACGACGTGCTCGAGCAGGTCTTCGGCCGCATTCGCGACGAGTTCGATCCGCGCGCCGTGCGCATCGAGATCAGCGGTCCGTTCGAGGTCCAGGGCACCATTCCTATCCGCGACCTGGAAACCGAATACGGCATCGAGCTGCCCGTCGAGGCGGAGTACGAAACCCTGGCCGGATTCCTGCTCTACCGCCTGCGCCGCATTCCCCGCGTGGGCGATTCGGTGGACTTCGGCGGGCGTCGCTTCGAGGTCACGCGCATGCAGGATAACCGCATCGACGAAGTGCTCATCGCACCCCTGAGCAAGACCTCGACAGCTTAGCATTTCACCGCGCGGCGGCCGCGATTGCACCGCGAAGACACCGCAAGCACACCGCACTTTCATGGTGCGGACGCGGTAAGACACGGTGTTTACCCCGCTCGCGCACGGTGGATTCATGGTGAAATCGCGCTCGGCGCGCGACGCCGCAGAGCTCACTTCTCCGCGCGGGACCTTGGATGTTTAACTGGGGCAGGGGCGGTTGTTCTGACTGACCCTGCCGAATTCAGAGCAACTCGACGATGGATTCGATGCTGCTGGATTGCGAGCGCGCTACTTCGGACAGGATTGCGTGCAGCGTTCCAGTCTTCAGAGCCGGATGCATTGGGACCGTGATGACGTGAACCGGAGGTCCTTCGTTCCGCATCCGGGCGTGACTGCCCTTCTGGCGTACCACCGAGTAACCCAAGCGCTCCAGCACACGGATCAGGCGATCTCCGGAGACGCCGCGCGGCAGTTTCATGCGGCTTCGAGCGGAATCAACTCGTCTTTGACATAGTGCAGTTGCACGCTCGAGGGCTTCGCCGCGCTGTCCTCGAAGTGCAACGACACAGCCTCTATGATGCTGCTGCGGAGTTCTTCCCAGGTGTCCGCTTCGGTGAAAATGGCGTGGCCTAGCGCGTGCGCGCAATATCCGCCCTCTTCAGCGTCACGGATCTCGAAGATGAGCTCCATGACAATAGAATAGCCGACCCGTCCAGAATCCAGTAAGGCGAAATCAGCCGGGAACGGGCGCGCGAATGCACGCGAGGCGGCGCCGCTGGGCGCCGGGAGCACCGGGAATGGTTGCACCGCACCCCGCCACCCCCTCAGAACGGCAGAATCTCCTCCCGCACCGGGTCGAAATCGATGCGCCGCTTCTGCACGTAGCTCAGGTTGCCGAGGTGCGACGCCTGCGCCGAACGCGCTCCCGCCAGCACGTCGCAATTGGGCAGCTTGCGCGTCTGGCAACACTCCAGGAAGTTCTTCACGTGGTCCAGCGTGAAATCGTAGCTCGGCCCGGCTACCGTCACCGGCTGGGCGTTTTTTTCGATACCCGTGTAGACGTATCGCCCGCGGTCGATGTACAGCTTGCCCTGGGTGCCGCAGAACTCGACGCCCGCGCCGCGGATGCCCGGCGCGAGGGTCGCCTCAAAAGTCACCGTGTAGTTGCCGCCGTATTCCAGCAGCACGTTGATCGTATCCGGCGCCGTGCGGCCGTCTTTGTAATAGTAAATGCCGCCCGCGGCGACGCCGGAAGTGGGAATATCCTGGCCCAGGAACATGTGCGCCACGTCCACCCAGTGGGTGAACAGGTCGGTGACCTGCCCGCCTCCGAAGTCTAAGTAAGCGCGCCAGTTCCAGTACTGTTGCGGATCCCACTCGCGCCATTTCACCGGGCTCAGGTAGCGCGCCCAGTCGAGGTCGGCGGGCTTGGTGCGCAGCTCCTCCGGGGCGCGCCGCAGATGATAACTGTTGCCGTGCCACCACGTTCGGACCAGCGTGATTTTGCCTAGCGCGCCGCTGTCGATGTACTTGCTTTTGGCCTCGATGTAGTGCGCGCCGGAGCGCTGCTGCAGGCCCACCTGGCAGATGCGGTTGTTGATCCGCGCCGCGCGCACAATCGGCGGGCCCTCCTCCAGGCGCCGCGTCAGCGGCTTCTCCACGTACACGTCCTTGCCGGCGTTCAGCGCATCGATCGCCACGGCGGCATGCCAGTGGTCCGGCACGGCAATTTGAACGACGTCCAGATCTTTCATTTCCAGCAGCTTGCGGTGGTCGCCGAAGCTCACCGCTTGGGGCGCTTGACCCTTCGCCAGGTCGATCATCCGGGGGTAGATATCGCACACCGCGGCGACTTCCACCTGGCCCGTTTCGATGAAATTCGCCAGGACGCCGCGCCCGCGTTCGCCGGCGCCAATCAACCCCAGGCGGACGCGCTCGTTGGCGCCCAGCACACGCATGTAGGACGAAGCCGTGAGCGCCGCCGCGCCGCGCGCGATTCCGGCCAGAAAATCGCGGCGGCGGTGAAGAGTGGTTGGCATGCAGGCATTATATCCGGCCCGGACCAGCAGCCTGGCGCCGTCGCTGCGAGCCGTCGCCGCGAACTGTTGTTACGAGCCGTGACCAAAGGGAGCGGTCTTGCTTCGGTCCAGTAATCCCTGGGGCTACAAATTGGGGCGTTAGGGCGGCTCCGGCGACGACCTGCGGGCTTCGGAGTGCCGCCGCCGCGAGCGCGGCAGAAGCCGGCCTGCTCCCCTGGGACCGCAGGTCAAACGGCTATTAGTAGCGGCCATGTAATTTTAAGTAATTGATTCTTAAGATGTTATAAGCATGGGCCGCTACACTGTAGCGGCCTGCCCGTTTGGAGGCCTCTCCCGCGTGGCGTTTCCGGGGCTCTCCAGCGCCCTCCGCGGCGCCTCTCGCGGCCGGTGAACAGCGCCTCTTCGGCGGGCCGGATGGCCGCCGCTATCCGGGCCGCCCGACGCCCGGCCCCGGTTGCGGCCGCGAGCCCGAATCTGCGCCCGCGCGGCATAAAGATCTCTTGGCTGCTTCGGGTTCTGGCCCACCCGGTGTAGACTGTGGGCGTGAATGTGAATGACCCCTTCTCCGAGACCGGTCCGGCGGCCGAACCCACCATCTGGCTGTCGGGAGAGATCGTGACCCTGCTCAACAAAGTGGTCTTTCCGCCGCTCTGGATTGGCGCTCTGATCGGGCTGCTAGGGTGGGTGTTTCTCACCACCGGGCGCATTTCTATCGCCGGCGGTTTCCGCCTCCTGGCGGCCTTCGTCGTGGCGGCGACGGTATTCCTGCTATGGTTCACCGCGCGCCTGCAACGGGTCGGCTACTCCGGCCGGGAACTTGTCGTCGCCAACTACTGGCGCGAGGCGCGCATCCCGTTCGAACAGGTGGAGTCCGTCGAGCCCGTATGGTGGTACCGGCGCCGCCTGGTGCGCATCCAGTTCGGCGCCCGCACTCCATTCGGCCAGGTGGTCTACTATCTGCCGAAATGGGGACCGCTGCGGCTGCTGTTGACCCCGCCCGACGAGGAGCTGCGCAGTATTCTCTCCTGACGCCCCTCGATCGCGCTCCGAAGTGCATGGTAACATTCAATTTGAGCCACATGAAACCGCTAATCCTATTCACGATTTTTGCCTTTTCCGCGCTGGCCCAGGCACCCGCCAATCCGCCGGCCGCTCCGCCCGCTAATCCGCCTGTTGCTGCACCGGCTAACCCGCAGGGGACCACACCGGCCAATCCCCCTGCACCACCCGCTGCCGCACCCAAGCCGGCAGTGGCCATCCCCCCCGATACAGTGGTCGCGACGATTGAGGGGAAGGCCTGGACGAAGGCCGAATTCGACGCGATGGTCCGCAATCTGCCGCCCGATCCGCAAAGGAACTTCAAGGCCAACAAGGAAGGCTGGCTGCAACAATTCGCGCTGATGAGCCGGCTGGCCATGCTGGCCAAGGAAACCGGCCTCGACCAGCGGGAGCCCTACAAGCAGCGGCTGGAATACAGCATTCTGCAATTCCTGGCGCAGTCCTACGTCGATGCCCGCGCTGCGACGCCAACGCTCGACGATGAGGCGACCGGCAAGTGGTTCGAAGCCCACAAGAATGAGTACAAGCGCGCGCGTGTGCTGGGGATCCAGGTGAACTGGGGAGGCATTCCGAAGCCCGGCGAAATCGCGCGAACAGACAAAGAGGCGCAGGCGATCGTCGACGACGTCCAGAAGCGCTATAAAGCGGGCGAAGCCTTTGACGAGCTGGCGAAGAAGTACTCCGACGACCCCAATACGAAGGAGAAAGGCGGCCAGTTTCCGTTGCTCCGTCCGGAGGACAAGACGCTGAACAAGGAGATCAAGGCGGCTATCTTCTCGACCAAGCCCGGGCAGTTGGCGCGCGTCGTCCGTATGGCAGGCAGATTCTACATTTTCAAGCTGGTGGAGTTTGTGGATCCGACGAAGCAGGAACTGCGGTCGGAGATCGAGGATCAGATCGGACAGGAACAGTTGAGGCTGTGGCTGGACAAGACACGCATCGAAGTGAAAGCCGAGATCAACTCCCCGGCCTACTTCGGCTTGCCGGAAACGAAGTAGCGGGGCGGCTGGCGACTCTGCCGCCGCTCTGCGGCAGGGACCTGAAGGTGGATTGGCGGCCCGGGCTGCGCGCCTGGCGCGGCGGGTTGCTCACCGGCGCGGCGGGCGCCGTGCGGGCGTCGGGCGAGGCTGTCCACGCGGCCAGCAGCATCCGCCATCGGCAAATGATCTTCGACCAGGAACTGCGCCGGAACCCCGCCGAACTGAGCCGCATCCTGGTACACGAACTGTTCCATTTTGCCTGGGTACGGCTGTCGAACGACACCCGGCGCTCATGGGGGGCGCTGCTAGTGCTCGAAATGGCCCGGCGGGCGCGCGGAGAGCTGGGCTGGTCGGCGGAGTGGAGGAAGCGACTACTCGTTGCAACGAGTGGTTCCGCTCGCGGCCGGCGGTGGAGCGAGTACGCGTGCGAGAGCTTCTGCGACACCGCCGCTTGGTTATACGCGGGCGCGGGCGAACACGCCGAGTTCACGCTGGCGGCGCGCTGGAGCGAGGCGCGGCGCGCGTGGTTCGCGGCGCTGGAGGCGCGGCACCCGGCGGGCCTGCGCATCTGAGCAGAGAGGCCGGAGTGGGCAGGCTGGTACAATTCGGGTTTGGAGTTCAAGCGCCGCATGCAATTCCGTGTCATGGGCAGTCTGGCTGCCACAGTGCTGATGTTGGGTCTGACGATGGGCCTGGCCGGCTGCTCGCCGCGTGGCTCGCGCGCGGAGGGCGCGAGTTCGGCGCGACCGGCCGAAAAGCGCAAGCCGGCGCCGGATTTCCAGCTCAAGGACGCCAATGGCCAGATGTTCCACCTGGCGGACTACAAAGGCAAAGTGGTGCTGCTGAATTTCTGGGCGACGTGGTGCGGGCCGTGCAAGATCGAGATTCCGTGGTTCTCGGAATTCGAACGCGAATACAAAGATCGCGGTTTCGCGGTGATCGGCATCGCGATGGATGACGAGGGCTGGCCGGTGGTGAAGCCGTACGTCGACCGGCGGCAGATGAACTACCGCGTGGCAGTGGGATCGCCGGAGATCGAGCAGTTGTACGGCGGAGGCGAGGGGATCGAGTCGCTGCCCACCACGTTCGTCATCGACCGGCAGGGCAAGGTGGCCGATGTGCACATCGGCTTGGTCGGCAAGAGCGATTACAAGGATGAAATTGAAGAACTTCTGCGTTAGCGGCGGACTGATTGCGATGGCCTGCGCATTGGTCTGGGCGCAAGCGCCGGGCGTGCTCACTGTGTCCGATCCGGTCAAGCTGAGGGTGCCACGGACGGGCAGCGTGGAGCAGAGCCTCAAACTGCGACTGCAGCCGGGCTACCACGTGAACAGCGACAAACCGAACGACGATTTCCTGATCCCGCTGCGGCTGAGCTGGGAGAAGGGCGCGGTGGAGACGGTCGCGGTGGAGTTCCCGAAACCGGTGATCGAGAAGTCCGAAATCAGCGAGAAGCCGCTGTCCCTGTTCACCGGGAACTTCGAGATTGTGACGAAGTTCAAGCGCGCGACCGGCGCAGTGCCGGGACCGGGGCTGCTCACGGGGAAGCTGCGCTACCAGGCGTGCAACGACAAGATGTGCCTGCCTCCGAAAAACATCGAATTGAAAGTGCCGCTGCTGGTGGAGTAAGACTGGCAGGGGCGGGAGCCGGGGGAAAGATGCGGCGGCTGGTGATCCGCCCGGGAGCGATCGGCGACACGATTGTCAGCCTGCCGGCGCTGGAGTACCTGTGCCGGGGCCACAGCGGCGTGGCAGCCGAGATCTGGGCACCTGCCCGCAACCTGCCGCTGCTCAAGCACATCGCGCCGGTGCGCGCCTTCACTGAAGTTCAACTGGACCTGCTGGAGATCGATCCGCCAGCCGCGTTGATCGAGCGGCTGAAGTCGTTTGACGAGGTGGTGTCGTGGTACGGCGCGGCGCGGGAGGAGTTTCGCGCGGCACTCGCGGCGACGGGGGTGCACGTGCGGCTGCTCACGGCGATACCGCCGCAAGGCGCCGGCTGCCACGCCGTGGAGTTCTATTTACAACAGGTTGGAGCCGAGACGGAGTGGCAGGCGGAGAGCGTCCCGCGAATCCCGAGCCGGCATGGCGGCGGGGCAAGGGCGGAATATATCGCCATTCACCCGTTCAGCGGCAGTGTGCGCAAGAACTGGCCGCTGGAGTTGTTCCAGCGGGTCGCGGAACAGCTCCGGGTCAAGACGGGACTGGGCGTGGAGTGGTGCGCCGGGGACGAGGAGGAACTCCACGCGGCGCGCCGTTTCGAGACGCTGGAGCAGGTCGCGGAATGGTTGAGCGGGGCTGCATTGTACTTAGGAAATGACAGTGGAATCAGCCACTTGGCGGCGGCCTGCGGCGCGCGCACCGTGGCGATTTTCCGAGCCAGCGATCCGCGCGTGTGGGCGCCGCGCGGGAACGGCGTGAGGGTGCTCGTCCGGCCGGAAGCCACGGACGTGGTGGAGGCGTGCCTGAGGCTACTCGGCGCGCCGGGGCCGGAGCCGGATTGACTCCCACGGCAGGCAAAGAATCTTTACATTTGCGGCGCAGATTCCCCTAACTAACAGCCGCGCGAAATCGTCATTGCAGACAGAGGGCATGCAATGGATAGCCGAAAAAATGTTGTCGGGCGACTACTGAGATCAGTCACGTTCCGGTTGATCCTGTTTACGCTGGCCAGCGGGCTGGGCCTATGGCTGGGCGCGGGATCGCGTTCCACGGGCGCTGGGAGAGCCACGGTGCGGAGTGAGAATCCCGGGAAGTGGTTGATTGCCGACGCATTCCGCTTCGACATCCTGCTGGCCCGGGCGGAGCCGGCAGCGCCGCCGGCGGTCCTGGCCGCGAGCCAGACGCTGCCGGCCGCGGTGGTTGTGGCGCAGAGCGAGCCGGTGGCGACCGTGGAAGCGCCAATGAAGGCGACGCTTTGCCTCCTCCAGGGGCCAGCGCCACGGATCCACCCGCGAGGGCGGCCGGCAGGGCCGTGGCAGGCGCGGATTGTGGGGCAGGTGGCTCAGCTCAGGCAGGCGAACATTCACCTCCAGGAGGTGCTGAAAGGGCTGCCGGGCCTGATGCCGGTCGATCGACAAAGACTCCAGGTGAATCTTCAGTGCGAGCTGCAGCGCGCCTCGGAGGCACTGGAAACGTTGACGCTGGAGCAACCGACGGGCGGCCCGGAGAGGCCTGCCATGCCCGTGGTCCCCGTTGTGAGCCCGCTGGAAACCGTGGCGCCGGGTTGCACTTATTGAGGGCAGGCCGAGGGCCTGCGGCAGGATGCGGCGGGGCGCCGGCGGAAGAGCGGCGGTTGTGGAACAACGCGAGGAACCGCTCCTTGACAGTCGCGGCTCCGTAACACACGCGGCTCGGTAACGCTGCTCAGCGGCGGGCGGCCAGTGTAGTGTCTCAGTCAAGGATTGACAACGCCGGCCGAGCGTCGACACGAGTGCCTGCCGCCACGGCGAATGGCCGGCGACTGTCAAAGAATCTGCGAGACATGACGCTAGGCGGGCTTCCAGCGCACCACCGGCTTGCGCGCGGCGGCGACCTCATCGACGCGCGAGGTGCGCGTCAGGTGGGGCGCATGCAGCACCACTTGGGGATCGGTTTCGATCTCATGGGCAATCGAAATCAGGGCGTCGCAGAAGAGGTCGAGCTCCTGCTTGGGCTCGGTCTCGGTGGGCTCGATCATCATGGCCCCGTGGACGATCAGCGGGAAGCTGACGGTGTAGGGATGGAAGCCGTAGTCGATGAGGCGTTTGGCGATGTCGCCGGTCCTGACGCCGCGGGCGGCCTGGCGGGCGTCGCTGAAGACGCACTCGTGCATGGACGGGGCGGGGTAGGCGATCTGGTAGTGCGGCTCGAGCAGTTTGCGGATGTAGTTGGCGTTGAGCAGGGCGTCGAGCGTGGCGTTGCGCAGGCCGGCCGAGCCGTGGGCCAGGATATAGGCCAGCGCACGCACGATCACGCCGAAGTTGCCATAGAACGCCTTGACGCGGCCGATGGAGCGCGGGCGGTCGTAATCCCAGGTCCAGGCGCCTTGCGGGTCCTTGCGAACACGCGGATGGGGCAGGAAAGGCTCGAGGTGCGAGCGCACGCCGACCGCGCCCGCGCCGGGACCGCCGCCGCCGTGGGGCGTGGAGAAGGTCTTGTGCAGGTTGGAGTGCAGCACGTCGATGCCGAAGTCGCCGGGGCGCGAGAGGCCTACCAGGGCGTTCATGTTGGCGCCGTCCATGTAAACCTGGGCGCCCTTGGAGTGCATCAGGGCGCAGACTTTGGCGATGTTTTCGTCGAAGACGCCGAGGGTGTTGGGATTGGTCACCATGAGCGCGGCGACGGTGTCGTCCAGGGAACTCTCCAGCGCCGTTAAGTCCACCATGCCCTGTTCGTTGGAGCGAATGTTGCGAACTTCGTAGCCCGCGATCACGGCGGTGGCCGGATTGGTGCCGTGGGCGGAGTCCGGCACGAGCACGACCTGGCGCGGGTCACCTTGCGCCGCGAGCCAGGCGCGGATGAGCATGATGCCGGTGTACTCACCGTGCGCGCCGGCGGCGGGCTGCAGAGTGACCGCGTCCATGCCGAAGATCTCGCAGAGCGAACACTCCAGAGCGGCGAAGATCTCCATTGCGCCCTGCGAGAGCGACTCGGGCTGGTAGGGATGGGCCCAGGCCAGATCGTCGATCCGCGCGACGACCTCGTTGATGCGCGGGTTGTACTTCATGGTGCACGAGCCGAGCGGGAACAGGCCCAGGTCGATGCCGTAATTCCAGGTGGAGAGGCGCGAGAAATGGCGCAGGGTTTCGACTTCACTGACCTCGGGGAAGCCTTCGATGCCGGCGCGGACGTTGTCCGCGCCGAGGGTGGCGGCGGGGTCGACCGCGGGCACGTCGAGAGCGGGCAACTGGTAGCCCAGCTTGCCGGGACTGGAGAGCTCGAACAGCAGCGACTCGTTCTGCGTGATATGGGAACGCGATTTGCGGATCATGCCTGGAGCGCCTCCCTGACCAGATCCATGTCGGCGCGTTTGGACATTTCCGTCGCGCACAGCAGCAGGCAATTGGCGAGTTCGGGATAGAAGCGGCCCAGCGGCAGGCCGCCGATGATCTTCTTTTCGAGCAGCACCGCGTTGACGGCCTCGGGCGAGCGGCCGCGGCATGGAACGACGAATTCGTTGAAGAAGGGAGCGTCGAAGCGGCGCTCGACGCCGCCGGCGAGGTAGTGCGCCTTGGCCAGGTTTTGCTCGGCCAATTCACGCAGACCGGCTTTGCCATAAACCGACATGAAGACCGTGGCCATGAGGGCGATCAGAGCCTGGTTCGTGCAGATGTTGGAGGTGGCCTTCTCGCGGCGGATGTGCTGCTCGCGCGTGGAGAGAGTGAGGCAGAAGGCGCGATTGCCGGCGGCATCCTTGGTCAGGCCGACGAGGCGACCGGGGATCTGGCGGATGTATTTCTCTCGAGTCGCGATGATGCCCGCGAAAGGACCGCCGTAACTGGGCGTGATGGCGAAGGATTGCAATTCACCGGCGACGATGTCGGCCTCGCGCGGAGGTTCGAGCAGGCCCAGCGAGACGGCCTCGGTGAAGACCATGACCAACAGCGCGCCGACTTGGTGGGCCAGCGCCGCGGCGTCCTTGAGCTGTTCGACCACTCCGAAGAAGTTGGGGGACTGCACGATGACGCAGGCCGTTTCCCGATTGAGCTTGGATTCTAGGTCGGCCATGTTGAGACGGCCGCTGGCCGCGTCGTAGCCAAAAGTCGCGACCTCCCAGCGGCCATTGCGGGCGCTGGTGGCGAGCACTTCGCGGTATTCGGGATGGACCGAGCGCGCGACCAGGACGCGTTCGCGGCCGGTGATGCGCATGGCCATCAAGGCCGCCTCGGGCACGGCGGTCGAGCCGTCGTACATCGAGGCGTTGGCCACCTCCATGCCGGTCAACTGGCAGACCATGGTCTGGAACTCGAAGATGGTGGTGAGGGTGCCCTGCGCAATCTCGGCCTGATAGGGCGTGTAGGAGGTCAGAAATTCACCGCGGCTGGCGACGACGTCGCACAGCACGGGGCGGTAATGGGCATACACGCCCGCACCGAGGAAAGAGGCGTAGCCAGCGGCGTTTTCGGCGGCACGGGCCTTGAAGTAGTCGAGAATCTCGTATTCGGACTTGCCGGGCGGCAGCGCGAGAGGCCGGTCGAGCTTAGTTTCCGCGGGCAGATGGGCGTAGAGATCCTCGAGCGAGCCGAGTCCGCAGACCGCGAGCATCTCACGCCGTTCGGCGTCAGACTTCGGTAAGTAGCGCAAGGTTGGTTACCTGCTCCGGGTGGAATGAGTTCTGGCAGGAGTGCCGCAACCCACATTGTAACGCGGAGCAGGGAACGGCCCGTGCGTCAGGAGCCCACGTAAGCCAGGTATTCGGCGGCGCCCATCAGGTCTTCGAGATCGCCTGAGCCGGCGAGGCGGATCCGGACCAGCCAGGCCTCGCCGTGGGGGTCGGCGTTGAGCTTTTCGGGCGCGTCTTTCAGAATCTCATTGACCTCGACGACCTCACCTGACACGGGCGAGTAGATGTCGCTGACCGCTTTAACCGACTCGACGCTGCCCAACGTTTCGCCGGCCTTGACGGCAGTTCCCGGGGCGGGCATGTCGACGTAGACGATGTCGCCCAGTTCGCTCTGGGCGTGGAAAGTGAGGCCCACCGTGCCCACATCTCCTTCCACGCAAACCCATTCATGTTCTTTGGTGTAGCGGTAATTCTCGGGGTAGTTCATGTGGCTCTCTTGTAGAAAGGCGTTGGCACCGTCACCGCTTCGACAGGCTGGTTCCGGATGAGGATGGTGATCGGGACGCCGGGATGGGCGTGGGCGATCGGGAGATAACACAGGCCGATGTTCAGGTTGAGGGTGGGAGCGGGTCCGCCGGAGGTAACCCACCCCGCCGGCACGCCATCCAACCGCACCTCATAGCCGTCGCGGGCAATCCCGCGCCCGCGCATTTCGAACCCGACCAGCTTGCGCTTCAGACCCTCCGACTGCTGTTTCTCCAATGCCGCCTTGCCCGTGAAATCGCCCTTATCGAACTTGACGATCCAGGCCAGGTCGGCCTCCAACGGCGTGATCGAGGCGTCGATCTCGTGGCCGTAGAGGGCCATTTTGGCTTCGAGACGAAGCGTGTTGCGAGCGCCCAGGCCGATGGGCTGGATGCCGAACTCGCGGCCGGCCTCGAGAATTTCCCGCCAGCGCGCCACGGCCCGATCCGGCGTGACGTAGATTTCGAAGCCGTCCTCACCGGTATAGCCGGTGCGCGCGATGCGCGCCGGTTCGGAGGAGACCTCGGCGTCGGTGAACCAGTAGTAGCGGATCGAGGCGAGATCGGTGCGGGTCAACTTCTGCAGAGTCTCCAGGGCGCGTGGGCCCTGAATGGCGAGCTGGGCGTAGCGCGGGCCGGCGTTTTCCACGCTGCAGTTCCAGCGGTTCTGGGCCGCGATGTGCTCGAAGTCCTTGTCCTGGTTGGAGGCGTTCACGCAGATGAAGAAACAGTCGTCGGCGACCTTGTGGACCAGAATGTCGTCCACAAACCCGCCATGCGCATAGAGCAGAGCCGAATACTGCGCCTGGCCGGATTGGAGCCGGGCCGCGTTGTTGGTGGTGACACTCTGGACGAGGGTCAAGGCCTCGGGGCCGCGGATCTCGATTTCTCCCATATGGGAGACGTCGAACAAGCCCACGGCCGTCCGCACGGTGCGGTGTTCGTCCAGGATGCCCGAGTACTGCACGGGCATGTCCCACCCGCCGAAGTCGACCATCTTCGCGCCCGAAGCGCGGTGGACTTCATTGAGCGGCGTCTTGCGCAACTCCGCACTTTCGCTCATGCCACCGCTCAATCTAACACAGCGCCGGGCGCATCACGCGGCGGCCGGGTATTCAGCGCAGTCCTATTCGGCAGCGCCAGCGAGTTGCGGCTCCGGGCGCGTGGTTTGCGGCTGCCATTCGCGCGCTAGACGCAGGCAGAAAAGCGGCTCGACGCGGCGTCGCGGCAGGTTGAGCAAGGCCGGTCAGATGAGCGGGTGCTCGATGCTTTCGGTGGAGAGGAGCGACTCGCCGCGCGGCCGCAGATTGTGGCCGGGCCACTCCAGCCGTATGTCGCGGCAGATTTCGTCCAGCATGGTCAGGCTCGCTTCGCGCTGCTCGACGGCGAACGCGGTCAGCAGGAGGTTATCGCAAAGCGTATTGATCAGGCGCGGGATGCCCTGGCTGCGGACGTGGATCTCGCGGATCAGTTCGTCGGAGAAGACGGTCTGATCTGCCATTCCCGCTTTTTCCATTCGGGAGTTGATGTATTCGGTGGTTTCCTGAACCCGGAACGGCCGCAGGCTGCACCGCAGCACGATGCGTTGCTTCAATTGGCGCAGGTTCGGCTGATCCAGCTTGCGATCCAATTCGGGCTGGCCGGCGAGGATGATCTGCAGGAGCTTGCCCAGACGCGGATTTTCCAGGTTGCCGAGCAGGCGGATCTCCTCCAGAACGTCCCAGTCGAGATTGTGCGCCTCGTCGACGATCAGAACGGTCGTGCGCCCTTCCTGGGCCTGTTGAACGAGCAACTGATTCAGAGCGAAAAGCACTTCGGTCTTGGACTTAGCCGAGCAGCGAAGGTCCAGATCGTAGGCGATCATTTCGAAGAACTGTTCGACGTTGATGCGGGAATTGAAAAGGAAGGCGAATTCCACGTATTGGGAATCGAGATAGTCCCGCAGGCACTCGAGCATGGTGGTCTTGCCCGTCCCAACCTCGCCGGTCAGAACGACAAACCCTTTCCGGCTGTGGACCCCGTAAATCAGATTCGCCAGCGCCTCTTCGTGCTGCGGGCTGCGATAGAGGAAAGCCGGGTCGGGGCTCAGGTTGAAAGGGTTAACCCGAAATCCAAAAAACGCGTTATACATCGCAACTGGGCCACGCTCCGCCGCGCGGCCGGAGCAGCCTCCACCTGCACATGAATTCTAACATGCCGCTGGAACTGGCCGAGCGGCTCGTAGTCCTATGAGTATTAGTACTTGCCGTGGTCGGAACACTATCCGCAAGAAGTTATAGCAATTCGAGTTCCACCCAGCCGGGCATGGAAACCGGACGGTTGTTGCGAATGATCAGGCGGCGCGTCTTGGGGAACGGAAGGCCAGTGCGCAGGGCCTGTTCATAACCCGGGAAATGCCCGAGGCCCTCCCGCATGTTCTGCTCTGGAGCCGCGGTCCAGATGGACTTAGCCAGCAATCCCGTGCCCCAGCCGATGCAGGTGAGGAAGCGGCCCGCGGCCTGCGCCTCGTCGACCCGCTTCAGCAGTGCGTCGCACAAAGCGATGATTTGCGCGAGGCCCGCAGTCTCGGCGAATTTTCGGTGGGCGTTCAACACGAGCGTGGCGGCGTGGTTGGCGGCGTGTACCAGATCGGAACTGGAAATGGGATTCTTCCATCGAAGCGCCTGGCTGGCCTGCGGAAGCCGGAACAGCAGCGGGAGGCGGTAATCGCCTTCGAACACTGTGCCAGGAACCGCCATTTCGGCGAAAAACGGGGCGGCATCCGTCACCCGGCTGAAAGCCACCGAACCGCGCGCCGCCTTCCAGCCGGCTTCAAGTTTGGCGCCACGCTCGATCAAGGTCGCGGTCCGAAGCAGATAGACCTTTGTGGCTGAATTGGAGATGGCGCGCGAGTCGGAGAGCCGCACGGCCCGCGTCCGGCTGGCGCCCGCCGCGCCGAGCACGGCGACTTCGAGGTTGCCGGCGGCACGCCGCGGCATATCGGAATTGAGACTCTCCACGGCCGACCTGATCTGGCTTTCCGAGACCCGGTCCACGAGCAGGGCGAGCCGGATGACGCCCTTGAGAACGCTGGCCGGGAGGTAGATTCCATCGAGATTCGAAGCGAAGGTCGGTATGGAACAGAGCTCGGCCGGGGCACGGTCGTAGACTTCGGCGCTGGCCGGGTCGTCGAACGCGATGCGCCGCAGGGCGTAGTTCTGCGCGTAGCCGCCCCAGGAGGCGAAATCGAGCTTTTCCGACTTGCGCAACTGGCCGAGGTAGCTTTCGATGCGCGGACCGCGCGCCAGCAGGCGGAAAATGCGCCGCTGATTGAGCACATTGACCTGGTCCTTCCAGACCATGTAGTCGATGGGCGAGAGCTTCTGGCCGTCGCCGGCCAGAGTGGGTGTCAGGACCGTCAGGCGATAGCGGGTGGGCGGCGGAAGCGGGCTGGCCTCGACCGGCGGTTGCACTTCCTGCAAGAGATCTTCCGTCATGCGACGCTCCCTCCAGGCAGTTCGAGGGCTACGGCAAAGCCGGCACGCCAGAAGGGGTGCGGCGCGCCTGCGGGCGCCACGTCGCGGATAGAACCGGTGAGCGCGCCGCGGGCGACCAGACGCGAGCCTTCCGCGACCAGGCGGGTGGTCTTCTTCACTTGCCCGGCCAGCGCGCGCGACGCGCTGCGTCCGCTGCGCTCGATCAACGAATAGCTGCCGCTGCCCCATTCCACTTCGTCGCCCGGGCCCGGCGAAAACAGCGAGAGCATCCACCAGGAGCGGTTTGCCGAGGCCGGACCGGCAGGCGCGGGTTGAATGTCGGGCAGCAGGAGTTCCTGCAGCGCGCCGGCCTGAACGTCGGGCGTGCGGAAACGTCCGAAGCCGCGGCTGCGCAGGCCGCCCAACCCCGAATCGGCCAGGAGCCTGAACGCGGATTCGAGTTTGGGAGCCCAGATGGCATAGGCCGTGGCAGTGGCGAACTCGGCCGCGCACCATAGCCCGGAGCCGGGCGCGAATTGCAGACAGGCGGCGGTCCAGGGCTGAACCGCGCCTTGGGTGACGCGGTCGACGGCCGCCGCGGAACGGCGCATGCGGCGGAACGGCCCGGTTGGAAAACGGCCGGCGGCCGGGAGCAGGCAGCCGCTGTGGGCGTCCACGCTCCAGTCTTTCTCATCCAGAGTCTCGCCGCGGAGCAGCGATGCCACGACGGTGACGGGCACCAGATGGGCGCCCTTCCAGCGCAGCTTGGCCGGCGTGCCGACCGTCTCCGGCGGGGGCCACAGCCCTTGCGGTGGAGGAGCGAAAAGCACGCCGCGTTGCCACGGGAAACAGGAACTGAACCGGACTGCCGGCGCGGCATACGGATGGGCCGTCGCATTCAGCCATTCCTCCAGCCAGCCGAGCTGTTCGAAAGCCAGGCACACGGCCGAATACAGCGCGTCGCTGTGCAGGATGGCGGCGGTTTGTTCCATCGCTCCGTGGTCCGGCCCGATGCGCCAGGGCGTGATGGGCCGAAGGCGGATGAGCAGAGCGGGATTCATGCGTCTCCGTTCAGAGCTAACTCAGCTTCTGGGCGAAATCCGCCGCCACGATGCCGGACTGCAGCGCGGCCGTTCCGGCCGCCTCCAGAACGGTGGTCTCCGGCGCGCCCGCCGCATAGTAGGCGCGGGAGCGCCAGGCGGCTCTCCACCCCGCGAACTTGACCCGGCCGGAGCCGCGTGAGCCGCCTCCGCCAAGAGCGTCGTCCTCGAGCAACCGCAAGCCCTCGGCGAGCTTGGCGACGAGTTCCCGATCTTCGGGACAAAGAATGTCGAGCACCAGGCGGACGCGGAATTTTGCGCCGGCCGGCACGCGCTCGAGCGTGCGGGCGCTGGACTGGCAGGTGAGGCGGTCGATGGCGTTCTCGCTCTTCACCTCGGTCAGTTCGTCGTCCAGATTCTCGCGCATCGATTCGGTGATGCTGTCGATTTCCAGCAGCGCGTCGTAGACCGTGAGACGCGCCGGCGTGGCGGTGGTAGTATCGACGGCCTCTCCAGTGACACGTTCGACGCGGCCGGGATTGCGGCCGAACAGCAGGCCGATTTCGTCGCCCGGTTCGTCACTCTGGTGAATGCGGACTTCCTGCCCGCGGCGGCGCGACAGATAGATGAGATCGGAAGCGGCGACCAGGCCCGCGCTCTGTTCGAGCAGCGAGCGCAGCTTGCCGCGCAGCGACGAGCCGGGCACGTAAGGACGTCCGAAGGCATCCTTGACGACCGGATTGTCGGCGCCGCCCAGGTCCAGCGAACCTTTCCCGGCGCCGATGTGAAGGCCGGTCTCGCAAATCATCTCGCCTTCCAGCAGAAGTTTGCCGATCAGACCGAGGCGCGTTTCGGCGGTATGCGAACTCATGCGATTCTCTCCTGGCGAACTTACTAATCCGTTGACGCCGTCTACTCGTTGTAGGCGACGATCGCTTCAAACAGGTCGCGGAAGCGCTCGTAGCAGCGCGCGTCGTTACGCCGCGTGACCTGGAGCAGAAGCTTTTCGAGCACATCGAGACTGCGCAACTGGTGTCGCGCAATGGTGTAGGCCAGCCGGGCGCGCAGCATGACGAAGTGGTGCTGGCGCTCAACCTCGGGCGCGCGGCAGCCGCGCCGGATGGCGCTGTAGAGACGGCGCAACTGGCTGCGTGTGCCCGAATCCATGTCGCGCATCCGGGCCACGACGGCATGCGCCTGGTTGTCCAGGTACAGGCTGTCGCCGATCAGTTTATCGATGTCGATTTCGGCGGCGAAGTCGGGGCGCGGACCACCGCGATCGGGGCGTGGGCCGCGATCGGGACCGCGATCCGGACCGCGGTCGGGACCCCTGTCGGGGCCGCGATGCTCCCGGGGTTGCCCTTCGCGCGGCGCGCCTTCGCGAGGTCCACCCTCACGGGCGCCGCCACGCGGTGGAGGACCGAAGCGGCGTTCCGGGCGCGGCGGCCGGGCTTCGCGGTTTTCCGGGGGCCGGCTCTCGGGCTTGCCCTCAGCACGCGGTTTGGCTTCGGCCGCAGGCTTCGCTTCGGCCGGAGGCTTTACTTCGGTCGCAGGCTTGGCTTCAGCCTCAGGCTTGGCTTCCGCAGGAGGCTTCGCTTCCGGCGGAGGTGCGGCTGGGGGTGCGGCTTCGGCCGAAGGTGCTACTTCCGGTGGAGCTGCAGCTTCCGGCGGAGGCGCAGCTTCAACCTGGGGTTGAAGCTCGATCGGGGCCTGCTGGTTGTCTTGTTCTTCCATCTCGCTCATCGTGATTCGCCCTCTTGTGCCAGGCGGGCCCAGTCCAGCGCGACGCGCCCGGAGGGCTTCAGCTTGACGGAGGCCTGGCGGCGGTTGAGAAATTCTTCGAGAAGGCTCTTGCGGGCCTTTTGAAAATCGCGGCTGCGGGCCGGCACGTCGAGCACGCGGCCCAGGCGGCGATAGAAGCGCCACGGACGGTCCTGTGTTTCCACGGCCCGGCGGCCGCCGGCACGGGCCGGGAGGACCCGGTCGGTTTCGCGGTAAAAAGCCGCCAGATCGCCGAGCAACTGCGGCGGGCAGCCAAAGTCGTCGATCAGCCGGACCAGCGTCCGTTGCAGATCGGCGGCCGCGGTGAACTGTTTCCAATCGAGTGTGCGGCCAAACAGACAGATCGAGTCGCGGCCCTCGCTCTTGGTCATCTCGAGCAGCCGCCCGGCCTCGGCGTAAACATCCGCCAGCGACGAATCCAGCGCCGGTGCCAGCGCCAGGGCCGTGGACAGCGTCTTACCTTCCGGTCCGGGAAACTCCTTCAGGATCTCTTCCACGCCGACGCTGAAAATGCGGTGCATTCCGCTGGCGAAGGCGATCAGCGCGTCCCAGCAGCCGAAGACGGCGAAGTCGTCGCCGCCGGTATAGAGAATGGTGATCTTGCGCCAGAACTCGGGCTGCGCGGCCAGGGCCTGCGCTTCACCCGCGAAAAGCTGCTTCAACAGAACGGAAACCTGGATGTGCTCTTCGACCGAGGCGGCCTTTTTCAGACGATCCGCCAGCCCATCGACGTCCCCGCGCAGAACGCCCCAGGCGTGGGCGCCGGAGGTCCGCGCGGCCAGTTCCGCCGGCAGGGCGGGCGCATGGTCGGTGTCGTTGGGAGCAGTGTGCGTGGCCACCGGGAGGGGCAGGTCGGCGGGGGCCAGCAGGCCTTCCGCGGAGGGGTCCCACTGCACGGCCGCCGAGTCCGGGAGACGACGCCACAGCGCGGCGTAGAACTCGCCGGTATCCGCCGCCGGCGGAACGAACGGCTCAAAAATTCCGGTCTGCTCGAACGCCGCGGTCCCGCGCCAGTGGGCCACGGTTTCGTCCAACCGCTTGCGCACGTCGCTCCACGCGCCGAGGTTCTCGGTAACCGCCCAGGCCAGCCGCAGGCGTCCGCCGGTGAAGGCTGCCAGCCGCTGCGTCACATCGATCAGGAACTCATGGGCCGCGGGCCGGTGTTCCGCGGCCAGGACCGCCAGAAACTGTCCACCGCCGCTGGTGCCGAGCAGTTCGGGGGAAAGGCCCAGGCGCGCCAGCAGCGCGCGCGGCACGGCCTCCGCCAGCAGCGAAGCGTAGAGACAGCGCCCCGCGAAAACCGCTGGGCGCGGCCCCGAGTCATCGAGAAAGGCTTCAATGCCTAAAAGTTTGCCCTGAAGGAAGATCTGCACCAGAACCCGCCTCAAGCGAGAGCCAATTCACCAATCTACACCAGTTCCGGGCCGAAGTCTCAACTGGTGGGGGTTCCGCTCGCCGGACCGCGCGTCGCATGGGGGGCCGACGAACGCGGGTCGACGGCGTCGATCGCCGGTTGCACGCGATCGCGACTAACCCGCATTTCTCACACTCCACCAGCCGGCGTGGCGCAGACACTCGTGTCTGCCGTGTCGAGACTCGTCTCGACACCTGTTGGCGACCACGATACAGTGTCGAAGGCAAAGCGCCGGCAAGAGTGCCGGCGCGGCAGGCATGAGTGCCTGCGCCACGTCGAGGTGCCCGAACACTTGTGAGGAATGCAGGCTAACCGGAAGTGAGGACTGCCACGCGGCCGGAAAGCCGGAGGCGGCGTGGCAGCGCCACCCGCTCCCTGACGGTCGCGGCTCAGAATCGCCGAGGCACCCGCGACCGTTGTTACTGAGCCGCGACCGTTAGGGAGCGGTCGCCTGCGTGATCATACACGCCGTAATTTCGGACGCGCTACGCTATGCGCCAGCCCGCGGGCGGTAGCCCGGCCGCGCGCTGACGCGGTACTTCTTGCCCACGTCGGAGATGATCTCGACGTTGATCTTGCGGAAGCCTTCGTTGGGATTTGCCTGTGGATAATAGGTCACGGTGTAGCTGTTGCCGAGGTCCTCGCGAATGGCTTCGAAGGCTTCCACCTGTTTCTGCCAGGTCCGGGCGAAGAAGCTCTTCCCACCCGTGCGTCCGGCCAGGCGGCGGAAGACGCCGCTGGAGATCGGGTCCTTGTTCACATCGCTGGTGGAAATCACGTAGATCGGAATGCCTTCGTCCTCGGCCACGGCGCGCACATCGTCGGGGGCCACCATGCTGGCGTTGTCCGGCCCATTGGAAAAGACGATCACGACTTTCCGGCCGGGCACTTTGGCCGCATCGCGCAGTGTCAGCAGCAGCGCATTGTACAAGGCCGCGTCGTCGCCGGCGACGGCGTTGCGCAGGCCTTCCAGAACGGCAGTGCGCTCCCGGTTCAGCGACGCCAGCCGGGAAAGGTTGCGGGAGAACGTGTAGATCGCCACCGAGTCGGCGCGATCCAGCCCGCGGACGAAGTCGGCGATCGCGTCGGAGGCGTAGACGTAGCCGCGGTACATGTAATTGCTCGTGTCGAAGAGTACGAACACGTTGGTTCCGGTAAAGGCGTCGGTCGGAATCCCACCTTTAGAAGCGTCCGCCTCCGCGCTGCCGAGCGGCCGCGTGGCGCCACCTTCCAACAGTTGGACGGGCGGCTTGCTACCCTCCGCGAAGGTGGCGACCTTTTGTTGAATGCCGTCCTCGAGAATCCTGAACTCGGCGGGCTTCAGGCCGTTCACGTAGCGCCCCTTGGAGTCGGTCACGGTGAAACTGAGCACGACCATGTCGACCTTGACACGGAAGGTGGGGCGGGGCTCCTGCGCCCGCAGCACCGCGCGGGTCAGACCGAGCGCCGCGCCCGTGCCGAGCAGGGCCCGGCGCGTGAGTAACGAATCTCGAACGCTCACTGCGGTCGATCCTCCGTTCCGCGGCGGCTCTCCGCCGCCATCAGTTTGCGGTTCTGCGCCCGGGCCTGGTCGGCTGTAAACCGCATAGCGCGCAGGAGGGCCGGCCAATCCTCGAGATGCGTCGCAAAGATCTGTTCCACCGAACGCCTGGTCCAATCGGGGATGACCACATTCAACTGCGCCGCGGGCATCATCAACTCGTCGGCCAGAGCCGCGAAGAAGAGGTTGGTCGATTCCCAGCTTTCGGCCAGAATGCGGCTCGAATAGCCCATCAGAGTGGGGAATGTTCTCAGGTTCAGGAGCTGCGGAGCCTGCGAATGCGCCAGCGTCGGCTTCGGCGTCCCAAAGGCCGCGGCAATCGCGGACTCATTGCAATGCACCGGATCCGCGGCCGTCAGACCGCGGATTTCGCCGTCGAGGAAGCCGGTCGGGTCCACGCGCCGGGCCGCGGCCTGCAAGCCGGAAAGGTACAGTTCGGACGGGGTGATCTGTTCCAGCGCGCCAGCGACGTCACCGCCCGCCAGGGCCGCCTCGATGCGCCGGGCGCGGGCCGGCGGCGCATGTTGCTCGAGGAATTCGAGCACCTGGGTACGCAGCGCGGGATCGAGAGCGGCTTCCGCCACCAGCGCGTCGCCCAACCGCATGTGCAGGGCCACCCAGCGCATCTGGGATGAAGTGACGGTCCAGAACCGCCCGGCCTTCGCGCCCACGAGCAACTGGGGCACCAGGTCGCCCCAGATCAACGCTTGTTCGCGCGTTGGGATGAGGAAATTCTGTTCGGCGTCGGCCAGCGCATAGGGCAGGCCGGCCAGTGAGCCGACCAGTCGCCCGCCAGCGTTCGAAGGCCAGCCCGAACCGACTACTTCGGTTTGTTTCCAGGTCTGGCTCACGGATTGGATCCCGTTGAAATCGTGGCTGCGGACGAACAACGGGTTGGTGTAAAGGATCTGCGCGCCGGGCGGGGCGTAATAGGCGTAGAGCAGCCCACTAAGCGTATCGCGCAGCAGCGGAGTCAGCAGGCCGCGCAGGTCGCGCAGCTTATCGCTCTGGCCCTGCGTCTTGTCGAGCTGGGCCCTTAGATTCAGCTTTCGTTCCACGTCCAGATGGCGGTCCACCCAGTAGCCAAAAGCGTAGCTCACGCGTTCCGACGAAGGCAGACTGGCCTTAGGCAGATTGAGGTCGGAGACGCGGACCGCGAGCCGGTTCAACAACGCTGGGTCCTGTTTCTCGCCCCGGGCCTGGCTTTCGAGCTGATCGACGAAATCGAATAGCGTCTTCAGGCTGACCAGTTTCTGGGCCTCGAGGACCCGGTTCAGTTCCGCGACCAGCAGGGCGTGCGTGTCGGGATCGGACGGCGCGAGCGAGCCGGCCAGCAGGTCCAGAGTCTTGTCCTGCGGATTCGCTTTCGGATCGACTCCGCACGCGGCGAGCAGGCCCGTCAGGCCGGTGCGTCCGGCGTCGAAGATCTCGCGGCTGTTCTCCTTGGGCTTCTGGAACGGCCCGGTGACCGCTTGCAACGCGATCTCGGCCTTGTCCGAGGGGACTTCGTGGTTGCGGTACAAGATCTGCCACAGACCGGCCAGCGCCTGGAAGATGCCCGCGGCGTCCGCGTGCAGCGTGTTGTCCTTAATCGAGTCAATCGCGCGGGCCGCGTCGAGGTAGTTCAGGATGGCGGAGTCGGAGAGCTCCGGCGCTTCGTTGAGCAGAGTCAGTTGGGCGCCGAAGGTCTTGTAGTCGTGCATCAACCGCTCGACCGTGGCCGGCTCCAGCGGTTTCGGGCGGCGGCGGTCAAAATCGCTGAGCGCGAGGAAGATTTTCAGCGGCTCGTTGTCTACGGCTTTGCGGGTGAGTCCGAACAGGGCCTCGATGACGTCGTCGGGGGCGCTCCAACCGGGCGCCGCCCTGGCCAGCCGGGGGTCGATCTTGCCGCTCGGATGCTGGGAGAAGAATGTCTTCCAGATGGCGGTGTCGCCCGGGATGCGCACCTGGCCGTCCACTACATTCAGGCGCGTGGTCAGCAGCATCATCTCGGTGTTGGCGCGAAACACCGGCCGGGCCGGGCCGGGGCTGGTCACCTTGCCGCGAATCGCGGCATAGAACCGCTTCAGACGTGCCGGTTCAGTCAGGTAGTCGAGCGACGGCCCCGTAATCCGGCTCAGGGAATCGAAGTAGCTGGCCATCCAGCCGTCGTCGCGCGTGACGATCTTCTCGAGAAACGCCGCGCCCTTGTCGGGTGCAACGCCGGCCAGTTCGGCCCACGCGCCGGCCGAGCGGGCGCCGCCGGGCACGGTCGCGACGCCGTTGCGGATGCGGAACATGCCGCCGAAGAAATCGAAAACGTGGGCGAAGGCGCGGATGCGTTGCAGCGGCATTGCCTTGCGCACCTCTTCGGCCGTTTCGGGATCGAGTTTCGCCAGGCCCAGATACAGCCGGCACATCGAAGGGTCGTTGAGGAATGCATCGATGAACTCGCCGGCCTGCTTTTCCTTGACCGACAACCAGTATTCGGAGCCGAAGATGACCGGAATGCGGGTCGGCTTGAAATCGTGTTCAAAGGGCCGGTTCGTGCGCAAGGCCTGTTCGAGTTGCGCCAGCGGGAAGCCGGAGTCCATCGCCAGGAAGGCGCGTGAGGCGTTCACGGTCTCGAGCACGACGTCGCCGCCGCAGCCGCCGCGCATGCGGAAGCCCAGAAT
>Ga0187851_10001207_pt1 | contig 25106 bp, 19 predicted proteins | sample June2016WEW_6_10_FD_132997 | JGI IMG/M metagenome (GOLD analysis project Ga0187851, IMG submission 132997) | Peatland microbial communities from SPRUCE experiment site at the Marcell Experimental Forest, Minnesota, USA - June2016WEW_6_10 | ecosystem: Environmental > Terrestrial > Soil >...
AATTGCAAGCCAACGCGCACCTCACCGCACCCACTCCGCTTACCGGCGCTGAAATCATTTGGGCGACACTGGTCGGTGAAGGCGTCGACACAGTCTTCGGTTATCCCGGAGGGACGATTCTGCCGGCTTACGATGCGCTGCGCAAGTTTCCCATCCGGCACGTGCTGGTGCGCCACGAGCAGGGTGCGGCGCACATGGCCGACGGATACGCACGCGCCTCGGGCAAAGTCGGAGTGGCCATCGCTACCAGCGGCCCCGGCTCGACCAACCTGGTCACGGGAATCGCCACGGCGATGCTGGATTCCATTCCTATCGTGTGCATCACCGCCAACGTGTCTTCGAAGTTGCTGGGTACCGACGCGTTTCAAGAAGTGGACATCACCGGCATCACGCTGCCGGTGACCAAACACAATTTTCTGGTGAACAAGGTTGAAGACCTGGCTCAGGTGCTGCGACACGCGTTCCAGATCGCGCGGTCGGGGCGGCCCGGTCCTGTGCTTGTCGACATCACAAAAGACGCCGAGCAGACGTCCGCGATTTTCGACTTTGATGCAGCCAAGCCTAGGCCTTATCGTCCGCACCCCATGCTGCACGTTGGCGACGCGGAGCTGACCCAGGCTGCAGAGCTGATTCGCAATTCGAAGCGGCCGGTCATTCTGGCCGGCCACGGGGTGATCGAATCAGGTGCGATGGAACAGGTGCGCACGCTGGCTGAGCGGGCGCAAATTCCAGTAGGTCTCACGCTGCTGGGGCTGGGCGGTTTTCCGGCATCGCACCCTCTCAACCTGGGGATGATGGGCATGCACGGCGAGGCGTGGCTGAATCACGCCATTCAGGAGGCAGATCTGCTGATCGCATGCGGCATGCGCTTTGACGATCGCGTGACCGGAAAGCTCACCTCGTACGCGACCAAAGCCAGGAAGATTCACATTGAGGTCGACCCAGCCGAGGTGAACAAGAACGTCAAGGTCGATGTCGCGCTGGTGGGCGACCTATGCGAAGTGCTGGAGATGCTGCTGCCGCGCATTTCGGGGCGCGACGGTTCGGCGTGGTTGAAGACTATCGAGGCCAGCAAGGGCGCTGTCTCGGTGCGCGACATAAAGAACCTGCCTGATTCGGGGCACCTTTATGCGGCGCACGTGATGCACGATCTATGGCGCATGACCGGCGGTGACGCGATCGTCGTGACCGACGTGGGCCAGCACCAGATGTGGGAGGCGCAGTACTTCCACCACGAAAAGCCGCGCACGCTGATTACCAGTGGCGGACTCGGAACGATGGGCTACGCGCTGCCGGCGGCGATCGGCGCAAAGATTGCCTGCCCGCAAAAGGAAGTTTGGGTGGTGGCAGGCGACGGCGGATTCCAGATGACGGCCGCGGAGCTTGCGACCATCGTGCAGGAGAAGATCAAGATCAACATTGCCGTCATCAATAATGGCTACCTGGGCATGGTGCGGCAATGGCAGGAGTTTTTCTATGACGGCAACTACGAGGCTACGCCGCTAGTGAGCCCAGACTTCGTGAAGCTGGCCGATGCGCACGGCATTCCGGGGCGCACCGTGCGTGCACGCGCAGAGGTGGAGGACGCAGTCAAAACCGCGCGCTCGGCGGAGGGGGCGTATCTGCTCAACTTCCTGGTGGAAAAGGAAGATTCGGTATACCCGATGATTCCGGCCGGCAGTGCGTTGCATGAAATGATCCGCAGGCCGGATAGAGATCCGCTGGAAGAAAGTGCGGAGGACGAGTAAGGCAATGAAGAAGTGAAGGGAGTGAATAAGTGAACTGACGGTCGAGCTTTTCCTTCACTCATTTCACTTCTTCACTCGTTCACTCGCCAAGTGAGAGAGGCTCATCGTGCTTCATACATTCGTTGCATACGTTGAAGACTTGCCGGGCGTGCTGACGCGTGTGGCGTCGCCGTTCCGGCGTTTGAACATCAACATTCACTCGCTCACCGTTGGCCGCAGCGAGCGCCCGGCACTGTCGCGGCTCACGCTGGTGTGCGAGGCGTCAGCGGAGGCAGGGCACCGCATTCGCGCCAGCCTGTATAAACTGGAAAACGTCGTCGACGTGGACGACATTGCGCAGGCGCCGTCGGTTACTCGCGAACTGGCACTGATCAAAGTGGCTGCAACCCCGAGGAATCGCGCACAAATCTTCGACCTGGTTGAGGTTTTCCGTGCGCGGATTGTCGATCTCACGTCGGAATCGCTGATGATCGAGATGACCGGCGTGGAGAGCAAGATCGAAGGGCTGATTGAAGTGCTGCGCGAGGACGAGGGACGCATTCTGGAAATCTGCCGAAGTGGCAAGATGACCATGCGGCGTGGGCATCACTTGAGCAGCGTAGTCAAGGCCATGGGCGCTCAGCCTGACTCCGAGGCGACTGCGGCCACCTCGTCGCAGTGACTGAATACGACCAATAAGAAAAGGAACCCAAAAAGAATGGCAAAGACTTATTACGATCAAGATGCCGACCTCACGCTGATTCAGGCTAAGAAGGTGGCGATCATCGGCTACGGCTCACAGGGACATGCGCACGCGTTGAACCTGAAAGACTCGGGCGTGCAGGTGAAAGTGGGCCTGGCGGCCAACTCGAAATCGATTGCCAAGGCGCATAAGGCGGGGTTGGAGGTTGCAACGGTTCCGGAGGCCGTGAAGTGGGCCGATGTGGTGATGGTGCTGGTTCCCGACCAGACCGCAGCCAAACTCTACGCGGAAGAGATAGGCCCGAACATCAAGCCGGGCACGCTGCTCATGTTTGCGCACGGCTTCAACATTCACTTCAAGACCATCGTGCCGGCAGCAGGCATCGATGTGGGCATGGCCGCGCCCAAGGCGCCGGGCCATCGCGTGCGCGAAGTCTTTACCGAAGGCGGCGGCGTGCCGGGCCTGATCGCCGTCCATCAGGACGCTACCGGAAACGCGCATGCTCTCAGCCTCAGCTACCTCAAAGGCATTGGCTGCACTCGCGCCGGGGCATTGGAGACGACGTTCAAAGAGGAGACCGAGACCGATCTCTTCGGCGAGCAAGCTGTGCTGTGCGGCGGCGTCAGTGCCTTGATCAAGGCCGGCTACGAGACGCTGGTGGAGGCCGGCTACCAACCGGAGAGCGCCTACTTCGAGTGCCTGCACGAACTCAAGCTGATCGTCGACCTCATTTATCGTGGCGGCCTGGCCTATATGCGCTATTCGATCAGCGACACCGCCGAATATGGCGATTACGTCTCGGGTCCGCGCGTAATCGGCCCCGAGAGCCGCAAAGCGATGAAGCAGATTCTCGCCGAGATTCAGGACGGGACATTTGCGAAAAAGTTTCTGGCCGACCAGAACTCGGGCAAGAAAGAGTTTCTCGCCTTCCGCGAGGCTGAGGCCAAGCACCCCGTTGAGATCGTCGGCAAGGAACTGCGCGCACAGATGCCGTTCCTAGACCCGGTCACGGTAGAGGAAGTGGCGAAGACGCGGTGAGGCGACGGTCAGCCGTCAGTTCTCTGCCATGGTCGCGGCTAGATTGGCGGCAATCTCCTGGCTCAAAGTCTCCGAAACAAGCTGCGCGGTAAGGGGCAGATCTGAACCTCGAATCGCGGCAGGGCCATTTCGCTTGACGTGAATGGCAGAACCTGCGACAGGACCGCTGAAGAGTGCGTCGATCTTACCATGCAAAAGACCCGCAGGCGTGGCGGCAATGGCGGCACTGGAACGTTGCTTCGGGCATTGCCAGGGTGAAGCTCAAGGCCGGGCAGAATGTACTTACCGGGCACATTGTTGCCGAAGGGCAGATGAACCTGGCCTACTTCGATTTCAAGAAGGTCGGCTGATCGGCGCAGAAAGCCTGGACCCAGAGGCATTCTCAGCCTGTACTCGTTTTGGTCCCCCTCCACGTTTGCCAAGCCCCAACCCTGTAAAATCTAGCTGAATCCCGCCCCATCCCGGCAGTGGAGGCTTCTTGCTTTACTGGCTGCTCTACGAAAAGCTGTTTCCGTTTTTTCACCCGTTCCGGATCTTCCGCTATCTCACGTTTCGCACAGCGTTTGCCTCGCTGACGGCCCTGCTCATCGCACTGTTCATCGGTCCTTACGTAATCCAGAAGCTGCGCGAGTTCCAGATTGGCCAGTTTGTTCGCGATGACGGGCCGCAATCGCATCTGAAGAAGACGGGCACGCCGACGATGGGCGGAGTGCTGATTTGCATCGCGATTTTGCTGCCAACGATTCTTTGGTCCGACCCTGCCAACCCATTCGTTTGGGTGGTGGTGTTTTCCACGATTGCGTTCGGCGCCATAGGGTTCGCCGATGACTACATCAAAGTAGTCCAGCGGCGCAGCCTGGGATTGACGGCGAGAGCCAAGCTGCTGTGGCAGGCGTTGGCTGGGGTACTCGTCGCAGTGGCGCTTGTGGTCCTAGATCAGTTCCAGGTATTTTCCACGCGTCTGACCGTGCCATTCATCAAGTCATGGAGGCCCGACCTGCTCTGGCACCATTGGCCCGCCACGGTGCCGCATCTGGCTTTCCTTGCCTTTGTCCCGTTTGTGCTGTGGGTGGTGCTGTGGCTGGTCGGCACGTCGAACGCGGTGAACCTGACCGATGGGCTCGATGGATTGGCCATCGGCTGCACCATCATCGCTGCCGGGGCTCTGGCTGTGCTCACGTACGTCAGTGGGCACGTGGTCTTTGCGGATTACCTCGAGTTACAGCGCATGCCTCTCGTCGGCGAGCTGACGGTCTTTTGCGGGTCGATGGTGGGCGCGGCGATTGGTTTTCTCTGGTATAACGCGCACCCGGCCGAGATCTTCATGGGCGACGTCGGCTCGCTCGCATTGGGCGGGGCCATCGGAACCGTGGCCATCATCATCCGACAGGAGCTTTTGCTGCCGTTCATCGGCGGCATCTTCATCCTTGAAGCTCTTTCGGTGATGCTGCAGGTGGGCAGCTATAAGCTGCGCAAGAAGCGTATCTTCAAGATGGCGCCGCTGCATCACCACTTCGAGCAGCTTGGCTGGAGTGAGTCAAAGGTGATCGCGCGCTTTTGGATTGGCGCGCTGGTGTTTGCACTGTTTGCACTCACTACGTTGAAATTGCGCTAGGCGCGCGCGAGATGCACGGGAGCGGTGCAGAATAAGTAGAGCGTGCCGCGCTCCTCACAAGAATGTTTGCGGCAGCAGCCGTTAGAATCGGACCAAGGGATGGAACTCAAGGGCAAAAAAGTTCTGGTCGTGGGCCTGGGAAAGTCGGGGCTTGCGGCCGCGTTGTTCTTGCGCCACAAGGGCGCGCAGGTGACAGTCTCCGACGTGCGCTCGGCCGAATCTCTGGCCAAGGAGATCCCGGCACTTCTGGAAGAGGGAATCATGGTTGAGGCGGGCGGTCATGGCCTGCTTACCTTCCGCCGCCAGGACCTGATTGTAGTGAGCCCGGGGGTGCCGCTGGACACGCCGGAGCTGGCGCAGGCGAGAAAACTGGGGCTGCCGATCATCGGCGAGCTGGAACTGGCAGCGCGCTTTCTCAAAGGGAAGATTCTCGCGATCACCGGGAGCAACGGAAAGACCACGACGACGGTACTCACAGGCGAAATTCTCAAAGAGGCTGGATATCCCACTCTGGTCGCGGGAAACATCGGCGTAGCGGTCGTGGGCCTGGTGGACGAAAGCACTGACAACACTTGGTCGGTGCTCGAGGTATCTAGCTTTCAGCTCGAAAGCACCGTGGAATTTCACCCCGCCATCGCGGTTATTCTCAATATCACACCTGACCATCTTGACCGGCATGGCACATTCGAGAATTATGCGCAGGCGAAGGAGCGTATCTTTGCCGCGCAAGACGCGAGCGATCACGTCGTGCTGAATGCCGACAATTCGCGCACCGCGCAGGCTGCGGCGCATGCGTGTTCTCCTGTTTACTGGTTCTCGATCGAGCATCCGGTTTCCCCGGGAGCCTGGGTCGAGGATGGTTGGGTTGTCTACCGCGCGGTCGCCGGTGGCCCGGTTGAGCAAATCATGCCGCTGGGCAAGATCCCACTGAAGGGCGAGCACAATGTCGAAAATGTGCTAGCCGCGGTGTGCGCCGCAAGGCTTGCCGGCGCGCCGGCAGAAGTCATTGCCCGTGCCGTCGAGAAGTTTCAATCGGTCGAGCATCGGCTGGAATTTGTGGCCACCATCAACGGCGTGGAGTTCTACAACGACTCTAAAGCCACCAATGTCGACGCGACCGCCAAAGCCGTGGCTGCGTTTCCCGGGGGCATTCACCTGATTCTCGGCGGCAAAGACAAAGGATCGGACTATACGACACTGTCTCCGCTCCTGCGCGCTCGGGTGCGTGCCGTTTACACCATCGGCTCGGCGGCAGCCAAGATCGAATCGCAACTGGGTGGCGTGACTTCGATCCAGCCCTGCGGGACCCTGGCGAACGCGGTGGGTGCGGCGGCGTCGGCTGCTCGGCCCGGCGAGGTGGTGCTGCTGGCACCCGCATGCTCCAGCTTCGACCAGTTTGAAAACTACGAAGAGCGGGGCCGCGTCTTCAAGCAGCTTGTCGGTCAACGCCGGGATTGGAAGGTATGGCAAAGCGCGTAGGCGTCGACAAATGGCTCTTCTTTACCGCGCTGGTGCTGGTGGTGACCGGCCTGGCGATGGTGTTTTCCGCGTCGGCGGTTGTTGGAGAGGAGCGCTATCACTCCGCTTACACTTTTGTCGCCACCCAGGCCGTTTGGGCGCTGATGGGTGTTTTGGCGCTACTGGTCTTGATGCAGGTAGACGTCAGCCATTACAACTCGCCGCGATTCATCTATCCAGCGCTCTGCGTGACTGCGTTGCTCCTGGTACTGGTCTTTCTGATGCCAGGGTCGCATCATACCCATCGCTGGATTCGCTTTGGAAATTTCTTCACCTTTCAGCCGTCGGAGATTGCCAAGCCGATTCTGGTGGTTTTTTTAGCGTGGTTCCTGCATAACCGGCTTGACGCCATGCGCGACTGGCGCCACACGCTGCTGCCGGCCGCAGTGATTCCTTTGCTCTTCGTTCTGCTGGTGGTCATTGAGCCGGATTTGGGAACGGCACTGGTTCTCGCCGGAGTCACCGCCTTCGTGATGGTCCTGGCAGGGATGGAGTGGAAGGTGCTGCTGGCCGCATCCTGCGCTTGTCTTCCGGCGCTTGCCGCTCTGCTCATGGTTCCCTGGCGGTTCGCGCGACTGCTCGTCTTTCTTAACCCCGAATCCGATCGGCAAGGCGCGGGCTATCACATCTACCAATCGTTGATCGCCGTGGGAACCGGCGGGTTTACCGGGCGCGGGTATATGGAAGGAATGCAAAAGCTGTTTTTCCTTCCCGAGGCTTCTACCGACTTCATCTTTGCCAACATCGCTGAAGAGCTGGGATTCCTGGGCGCGATGTTCATCGTTCTGCTGTTCGCCTTCTTCGGCGTTCGCGGGTTGCGCGCGGCTTTCCGGGCCACCGACCCTTTTAGCCGGCTGCTTGCATTTGGGCTCACAACCAGCATTTTGCTGCAGGCATTCTTCAACATCAGCGTGGTGCTTTCGCTGGTTCCCAACAAAGGAATCCCGCTGCCGCTTATCTCGCACGGCGGCACCTCGCTTTTTTGCACGCTGGCGTCGATCGGGATTCTGCTGAATATTAGCCGGCAGGCGGATTGACGAAAGCAGGGGACGAGGGAGCGAGAATACCCCCTGCGCCGCGCGCCGATCACGGATCACTGAACCACTGGCCGCTACGAACTGTGAACTCTGAACTAAAGATTCTTATCGCCGGTGGCGGAACGGGCGGACACATCTTTCCCGCACTGGCGGTGGCACGCGAGCTCAACAAGCGTCATGGCGCCGAGGTTCTTTTTGTTGGCACGCCGCGTGGGATGGAGTCGCGCCTGGTGCCGGAAGCGGGATTCGAACTCAAGCTCATCGATGTCGGGCCGTTGAAGAGCGTGTCGCTGCTGACTCGCCTTCGGACCGTTGCCCGGCTGCCAGGAAGCATCGGCGATTGCAAGCAGTTGATGGGCGAGTTCCGGCCTGGTGCGGTTCTCGGGGTGGGCGGCTACGCGTCGGGCCCGGCGATGGCGGCGGCCTTATGGCTTGGGATTCCGGCGATGGCCTTCGAGCCGAACGCCATGCCGGGGCTCGCGAATCGGCTCGTGGGCAAGCGGGTTCAGGCTGCAGCCATCAGCTTTCCTTCGGCGGCGAAGTGGTTTCGCAACCCCGAAGTCACCGGCATTCCTGTGCGCCCGGAGTTTTTCTCGCTCGATCGGCCGGGCGGCCCGCCGCACCTACTGGTATTCGGCGGATCGCAGGGCGCGCGCATCCTGAATGAGAATATGCCGCGCGTGATCAAGCCGCTGCTCGATGCGGTTCCGGGGCTGACGGTGCTGCATCAGAGCGGCCCCCGCCATTTCGAGGCAACCGAAGCTGCGTACAAGGAGAGTGGAGCCGATCCGGCACGCTGGCAGGTGCGAGCGTTCCTGAACGACATGGCGGAGCACGTAGGGCGGGCCCACTTGGTTCTTTCGCGCAGCGGAGCCTCAACAGTGGCCGAGCTGGCCGCGGCCGGCAAGCCCGCTTTGCTGGTGCCTTTTGCCGCTGCGACCGATGAGCATCAGCGCCGCAATGCGGAAGCGATGCAGGCGGCCGGCGCAGCCGTCATGCTGCAGGAGACCGATCTGGCGGTTCCCGGAAAGCTGCTGGATACGTTGGTCGACCTGCTCAATCATTCTGGGCGGATTGCCGCGATGGCCGATGCCGCGCGGTCGCAGGCTCATCCCGGCGCGGCGGAGCGGATTGCCGACCGGCTCGCGGAATTGAGCGAGCAAGTCAGCAAGTCAGCGAGTTAGCAAGTCGGCGAGATCGCGAACCCGTGAGATTCGGGCTAATGCGAAGCAGCCTTTACCGCGCCGGACGCGGGAGTCACGGGAAGCACGCGGGCAAATTTGATCTTGTCGATTTTGGGAAAGTTCTTAGAGATGTACGAGTCGCCGTGTTCGACGATGCGATCCTGACGAGGCTGTTCGCCATAGCCGGCGTAAATTTCGTTCACGACATCCATGCCTTCAATTACTTCGCCGAAGGGCGCAAAGCCCATGCCATCAAGCCGGCTGTTGTCTCCAAAATTGATGAATAGCTGAGTAGTGCGGGTGTTGGGGCCTGCCGTGGCAAAGACAAGGGTACCGCGTTTGTTGCTCTGCTTGACCGGGTCGTCCTGGATGTCGGCGCGCTGCCAGACCCTGTTGATTGCCGGATCGGCGTTAAGGCCGAACTGCGCAACAAAGCCTGGAACGATGCGAAAGAAGCTCGCGTTGGTAAAGAAACCGCGGCGAACAAGGTTGTAAAAGCGGTCCGCACCCAAAGGCGCCCAGTCGCGATGCACGTCCACCACGAAGTCGCCGGCTGACGTGGTGAATCTGACCTTCAAGGTCGCCGGAGCCCTCGCGGTGAGCGACGCGGGATTGAGCAGTGACGGACCAGTTGCGGGCGTCGAATGCCTGGGGGTCGCTGTGCTGGGCCGAGGGCCGGGAGCCTGCGCAAATGACGAAGCAAGAGACAGTATCGCGGCACCGAGAGTTAATCCGGATAGAAGCGCTTTCATGCGAGCATTATACGAACACCAGATGTACTCTTGATTGACGCTGGCTGTAGCCGCAACCGCGCGACGGCGGGATGCTGGCTAAACGCCCTTAAACAAAAAGCCCGCCTGCCGAAGCAGGACGGGCCTCTGTTTGCAATAAGCCGGAATTACCGGTGTCCGCCGCCACCACCGTGGCCACCGCCGCCTCCACCATGGAAGCCGCCACCGCCCCCGCCGCCGCGTGCGGCACCGCCGCCGCTATATCCGCGCGCCGCGCCGCCACCGGCATAACCACGCGCTGCGCCGCCAGCGTAACCACGGCCAACTCCGCCACCGGCATATCCGCGTCCCGCATAACCGTAACCGCGGCCACCATAGCCATAGCCGCCTCGACCGTAGCCATATCCGCCGCGTCCGTAGCCACCGCGGCCCCAGCCACGACCCCAGCCCCAACCGTACCACGGACCGACGCCGATGAAGGCGCCGCCGTAAAACCAGCTCGGACCGTAATAACCGTATGGTGCGCAGGCATACGGGTAATAGGAGTAGTAGCCCCATTCGCAATCCGGGGGGCCGTAAGCGTATCCGGGATCAACCACTGCGGGGCCGACGCCAATTCCTACCCCGACCTGGGCATTTGCCGCCGATACGGCAGCAAATGGAAGAACAGCAAGCATTGCGATCAAAATCCAGCGGAAGTTCCGCATGACATCCTCCTCGTGCCGCCAAACTCGTTTCCAAGCCTGGAACCCGGATTCGCCTCCGTTTGCGACACTGGCCGACCGATTTTTCTTTCTCCAGGCCGGCCTTCAACTACTTAAACAGCATCTTCGCTCTTTTGTTGCGGTCCGCTAGAAGAATGAGCCCGTCGGCCGAAAAGAGCAACAGCCGTTCTAACCCCTTGTTCTGGACGCGGATGCAAATCGTTGCTTGGCCCCTGCACAAGAGACGCTTCAAACCATGAAACGGCGCACGAAAAAACGGCCTCTCCAGTTTGGAGAGGCCGCCGAGTGCAGGCAGCAGAAGGAGGAGCTACCTGCGGAAGCCATAGGGTCCGAAGTGACGGTAGTAGACCGGTCCGCGGCCAAACGCTACGCCGCCGCGCACAACCGGAACGCCGACATGGACGCCGATGTAGTTCCAATAGCCCGGCACCCAAACACCGTCGTTCCAATAGCCCGCTACCCATGCGTATCCCGGTCCAGGGCAAGGCGGAACGTAGGCTACCCGCCCGCCAACAAAGACTCCGACGCGGGCCGCCTGGGCGGGTGCTGCGCTCATTCCCAGGGTTCCGGCCACCATTGCTGCCCCCAATGCCAACTTCTTCAGGTTCGTCATGATCCCTCCAGTCCGGTCGGTCCTTTCTTGAAGACCGCTCCAGCTCGCCGCTTCCCGGAATCTTGCCTCTTTCCGGCTTCCTGGCTCGCCGGTTCTCAACTGGATAAACACCGGCAGCTCAGAAGGTTGTGGCTCCCAAGCGAAAATAAAAAATCGCAACTTTCCATTGCAACCGGGTTTATGCGGAGCCACTTTCCTCTGGCGAACGGACTTAGTTGCCGGTCGCCCGGTTATTCTGAAAACCGCTTGAATCAACACGCTGCAATCGTGTTGTTCGCCTGCATTAGCTGCGCCACGAGCCCGGCGCAGGAAAAGGAGATTGCCATGCATCATGCCCGCGGCACCTTCACCGTCGACGTTCATCCGCTCGCCCCTCCTCCGGCTGAAGGCCTAAGCCGCTACACCATCAACAAAACGATTCATGGCGATTTGGAGGCCACGACCAAGGGCGAGATGTTTGGCGCAGGGGATCCCAAGCAGGGAGCAGCGGGATACGTGGCCATCGAAATGGTCACCGGCACGGTGGAAGGTAAGCACGGCAGCTTCGCGCTCGAACACCTGGCGACAATGGACGCGAGCGGGCCGAAGATGCAAGTGATCGTAGTGCCGGGCTCGGGATCGGGAGGATTGAAGGGGATTTCGGGAACGTTCGAAATCCGGATTGAGGACGGACAGCATCTTTACGACTTCGACTACACGCTGCCGGAGTGAAGGGAACAGAGATTAGAGAACAGGGAACGGAAATTGTTGCGCAGGCGGCGGCCGTTGGATCTTATCGATGCGAGATGGACTCGATCCCTGATCTCTGTTCTCTGATCTCTGCCGGCTAGTCTCTGCTACCCTGATGCTTCAACTCCATGTTTGCCACTTCGCAGCACGTGCACTTCATTGGTATCGGCGGAATCGGCATGAGCGGCATCGCCGAGATTCTGCTGAACCTGGGGATGAAAGTCTCAGGATCCGATCTGAAGCGCAGCGCGGTGACGGATCGGCTTGCCGCGCTGGGCGCGATCGTCTACGAGGGCCACAACGCGGCGAATGTTGCCGGTGCGACGGTGGTGGTGACCAGCTCGGCGGTAAACGCGAAGAACCCCGAGGTCGTCGAGGCGCACGCGCACAAGATTCCCGTGATCCAGCGTGCGGAGATGCTGGCTGAGCTAATGCGGCTCAAATACGGGATTGCCATCGCAGGCATGCACGGCAAGACCACGACCACGTCAATGGTGGCGGCGGTGCTTTCGGCGGGCGGACTCGATCCGACGGTGGTTGTGGGCGGCCGAGTTGACGCTCTCGGATCCAACGCACGTCTGGGTACGACGCAGTATCTCGTAGCCGAAGCCGACGAAAGCGATCGCTCATTCCTGAAGCTGTCGCCGATTCTCGCTGTGGTGACAAATCTCGATCGCGAGCACATGGACTGCTATCACGACATGGCCGATGTGGAGCAGGCCTTTGTCGATTTTATCGATCGCCTCCCGTTTTATGGCGCCGCGACAGCCTGCATCGACGATCCGCTGCTCAGAGGCATCCTGCCCCGTGTACGCCGGCGAGTTCTTACCTACGGCATGGCTGAAGATGCCGACTTTCGAGTCGAGCTGCTTGCGGCGGAGCAGGGAAGTGGCTTTTCGCGCTTTCAGGTCTACACCGCGATGGGACCGCTCGGCCCGTTCGAGTTGCACGTGCCCGGCTGGCACAATGTCTTGAATGCCACAGCCGCGGTGGCGATTGCACGCCAGCTTGAGGTCCCACCGGCCAAGATCGCTGATGGCCTGAGCCGTTTTCGTGGCGTCGACCGCCGCTTCCAGCTGCGCGGCGAGGTGCGCGGAGTGAAAGTCGTCGACGATTACGGCCACCATCCCACAGAGATTCGCGCCACTCTGGCTGCGGCGCGCGCCTGCACGCAGGGAAAGATTCACGTGGTCTTCCAGCCGCACCGGTTTTCCCGAACTCTTGACCTTTTGGAGCAGTTCGGAGGTGCATTTGCAGACGCCGATACCGTGATTGTGTTGCCCATCTACGCCGCGAGCGAAGATCCGATTCCGGGCGTGACGGCTGAGCGGCTGGCGCAGAGCATTCGGGCCGAGAAACTCGAGCCGCAGGTCGAGTTCGTTGCCGATTTCACGGTCGCGGCGAATGCGGCCGCCTCTCGGGCACGCGAAGGCGACATGATTCTGACGTTGGGCGCAGGCAGCGTCAGCCAACTCGGACCGCAGATCGTAGAGGCGCTGGATGACCGCTAAGCAGGTCTTAGTCTCCTGCTTTCGGCCGCGATTTCGTCATCCCGATCAAGAAGCGAGGTGTTTCACCATGCGGATCGTGTTTTCGCTCCTGTTGATTCTTTCCGCACCTGCCCTGTCCGCTCAGGCCGGTCTATGGGCGCAGGTTGACCCCGATTACTCAGCGCCGCGGCTCGCTCCAGCAACACTTTCTGCGCTCCAAAGGAATTCGCTCTTCAAGCTCTTCAAGTCCAGCGGCCAGGTAAGTGTCTGGGAGTGTGCCGAGCAACGCAACGCCGACGAATTGTTCCAAGGGCTCACTTATGAGGTGATTCCGTTATCCGCACGACAAGACGTAATTCTCGTTGAAGCCGGCGCCGGGTGTGCACGCGGAGGTCAAGGTGCAAACGGCGCGATGTGGCTGGTTCGCTTTGATCGAAGCGGTCCCGTTTTTCTCGCCACCCCTAAGCAAAGGTTCAATGGATGGCTCTTTTCGATCCAACCTGAAGCCAGACACGGCTACCGGGACATTATCCTGGGTTGGCATATGAGCGCGTTCCAATCCAATCTCAGCTACTTCAGGTTCGATGGCACGCGTTACCGCTGCATTGGTACGGCTGCAGATTTCTTCGACGAAAATCGCGCGAGAATTGTTCCAGATCCGCGACGAGACCCTGAAGAGAATCCTTGACTGACTCGGCGGGCCAGAAAAATCTCCGTGCTCGTGGAACGATTTGCGCCTCTGATTTCGCCCCGCTTTTCCACACGGGTAACGCCTCTGATTCCCTCTGAATTACCGCTGAAATTCCACAACTTACCCCGGGCTATAGTGAAAACTACGGCAGTTCCAGAACCGATCTGCTCATGTCGGACGTGTCCGAATCCGCAAGACCTTGCACGAACTTGCGGTGTGGGCGATCGGAACTGAATTGCGATGGCGACTCTCACGACCCTGCTCCGGCGTGACCAACCATAGGGACAACACAAACCGGCCCCTCTTTTGGGAAGACGAAGTGCCCGCAGAAGCTCGCTTGCGGCGTATGCAACCGGTCGCGCCTCGCGCCGGGCGCACACTGCCGGGCATGCCGCCGGAGTTCGACGATCCAGAGGCCGATGGCGAGCCGCGCCTGGGACGGCGCCGTTTCGGGCAGGATCGCGGCGAGAAGCAGCGGGGGCGTTGGTGGCTCCCCACCAGCACCCCAGAACGGGCGTTTCTCGCAGCTGGCGTACTGCTGGTGCTCGGCGGATTCCTGACGGCGAGCCTCACGCTGAAGCGTTATTTGGAGCGCGACGCGCGTTTCCGCGTTGCCGGCTCGGAGAACATTCAGGCCAGCGGCCTTGGAGAAGTGACTCGCGCCCAGCTACTCCCGGTCTTCGGCGAGGACATTGGCCGGAATGTCTTTTTTGTTCCTTTGAACGAAAGGCGCAAGCAGCTCGAGCAGATTCCTTGGGTCGAGCGGGCTACGGTGATGCGCCTGCTGCCGGACCAGATTCGCGTCTCGGTTGTGGAGCGTAAGCCGGTTGCGTTTACCCGTCACGGCCAGCAGATCGGGCTGGTGGACGCGAATGGCGTTTTGCTGAAGATGGCGCCGGCCACGATGGCGGCGCGTCACTACTCCTTTCCTGTGGTCACCGGAATCGATCCGGGCGATCCGGCAGACGCGCGCAAGGAGCGGATGGCCATGTATCTGCGGATGATGTCGGAGCTCGATGCAGACGGCAAGCGCAACTCCGAGCAAATCTCGGAGATCGACCTGACTGATCCCGAAGATGCGCGGGTTCTGATGCCCGAGCAGGGCACGGATATTCTGGCTCACTTTGGTGAAGACCACTTTCTCGAACGCTACCAGCGTTTCCAGGAGCACATCGCGGAATGGCAGCAGCAATATCCGCACCTGGCCGCAGTTGACCTGCGCTACGACAACCAGGTGGTCCTAGACATGGCGTCGGGGAAAGAAACCGCAGAGACCGCGACGGGCAACGACGCGAAATCCGGCGTGATGGCTGGCGATTCGTCCGCGGCAGGCGACCGGACGAAGACCGCTGCGGGCGCTCCCGCGGCCAGGAAATCGAAACCTGCGCAGGCAAAGAAGCACGGTGCAGCCAGGCGCGCCGCACTGAACACGACGCGGTCGAATTCGACGAGATTCAACGCAAATGGGCAGAATCCGGCCGCAACAACTCGTCCGGTGTCCGTTCAAACGGCGACAGCCAACGAGCAGGGCGGGTAATCGGTATGGCTCAGCGGCCAGACAACACGATCGTAATTCTCGACATGGGCAGCGCGTGGACGCGGGTCCTGGCTGCCGACGTGAACGAGGGTGTGTTGCGTTATCGCGGGCATGGCGCTGTCGAGTCGGCGGGAATGCGCAAGGGCCTGATTGCTGAATTGGGCCCGGCAGCGAAGGCCGTGCGGACGGCAAGCGAACGCGTCGAAGCGTTGGCACGCATCAACATCGACGAGTGCGTGGTCGGTGTCGGGGGTCCCAACATTCGTGGGCTCAATGCCAACGGCGGAATCGAGCTGGCCAGGGGGATGCGCGAGATCACCCGCGAGGATGTGCGCGCGGCCATCGATCACGCGCGTGCTGTAGAGCGTCCGCCGGATCGTGAAGTCTTGCACCTGTTGCCGCGCCAGTTCATTCTCGACGAGCAGCCGGGCATCTTCGATCCAGTGGGAATGGTGGGTGCGCGGCTGGAAGTCGACTTGCACATCGCCACCTGTTCCGGAAGTGCGCTGCAGAGCGTAGTCACCTGCGCCAACCGGGCGGGGCTCGAGGTTTCCGAGGCCGTAATCGAGCCGCTGGCAGCCGCTGAGTGCACGCTCTCGGCCGACGAGCGCGAGTTGGGCGTCTGCCTGCTCGATATCGGCGCACACTCCAGCGACCTGGCGGTTTTCTTCGAAGGGGCGGTGGCGCACACGGCGTCGGTGCCCATCGGCGGAGCGCACTTTAGCAACGACCTGGCCATCGGCTTGCAGATGCCCGTGGCTCAGGCTGAGGAGATCAAGAAGCAGTACGGCAACGCAGTGGTCACAGCTGTACCGCAGTTGGCAGAGATTGAGATTTCCAATCCGCAGCCGCAGATGCTGCCGCTGCGCACGGTGGCGGAAATTTTGGAGCCGCGGGCGCGGGAGCTGATGCACTACGTGAAAGAAAGCCTCCGTCATGGTGGCGTGGCGGACGCGTTGGGTGCAGGCTGCGTCCTCACCGGGGGCGGAGCGATGTTGCCAGGCATGCTCGATGTGACTGAGAGCCAATTGCGGGTTCCGGCGCGGACCGGGTATCCCGTACGTCTGCCTCACATGCCGTCTGAGTTGAATCACCCAGCCTACGCAGTGGCCGTCGGCATGCTGCTTTACGCGCACCGCACGAGAACAACGCGCGCCCAGGAAGATAACAGTTTGCGCGCTCGGCTGCGCGCCATGTTTGCGACGAGTTTCTAAGGACAGGGAACTAGAGGGCAAGGGGACAAGGCAACGAGAAGACAGGAACAGAGGCCGAAAGCGCTGACGAAGGGCCCGAGAACTCGGGATCTTGCGATTAAGAGCGCGCAAAGTCAAGTTGGTTTGGAATCGTTAAACGAGGGAATTGCAGACGAGGGGAGCAGAGCCATGGAACAGCAGAATTCAGAAGCCGGTGAGATGCGCATTCAATATCACGATGAACCCGTACGCGGCGCTCATATCAAGGTGATTGGCGTGGGCGGCGGCGGCAGCAATGCCGTCAATCGCATGATTCAGGCCCATATGGAGGGCGTGGAGTTCATCGCCGCAAATACCGACGTTCAGGCGTTGAAGCTCTCTCAGGCTCCCGTGAAGCTGCAATTAGGTGTGCGCCTGACTTCGGGTCTAGGCGCTGGCGCCAATCCTGACGTGGGACGCCGCGCCGCTCTCGAAGACTCGGGGAAGATCATTGAAGCTCTCGAGGGGGCCGACATGGTGTTCGTGACGGCGGGTCTCGGCGGCGGTACGGGAACGGGCGCCGCGCCGGTGATCGCCTCACTGGCCAGCGAGATGGGGATACTCACGGTGGCAGTAGTCACACGCCCCTTCGCGTTTGAAGGCAAGCGCCGTCTGATGCAAGCGGAACGCGGCCTCAAAGAACTGATCGACAGCGTCGACACGATGATCGTCATCCCTAACGAAAAGCTGCTTGCGGTTGCCAAGGACGCGGGATTTTTCGAGAGCTTCCGCATCGCCGACGATGTGTTGCGGCAGGGCGTGCAGGGAATCAGCGACATTATCACGATCCCGGGCATCATCAATCGCGACTTCGCCGACGTGAAGACCACAATGGCGGGAATGGGCCAAGCGGTGATGGGAACAGCCGTGCGTTCGGGCGCAAATCGCGCGATGGAGGCAGCGCAGGCAGCCATGGCCTCGCCCTTGCTTGAGGAAGGCGCGATCGACGGCGCGCGCGGCATCCTTATCAATATCACTGGATCGAGCGCGCTCAAGCTCTCGGAGGTCAATGAGGCCTCGTCGCTGATTCAGATGGCGGCGCATGAAGACGCCAACATCATTTTCGGGGCCGTACTCGACGAGAAAATGGACGATGAAATCAAGATCACGGTGATTGCCACCGGTTTCCGCGACCAGATGCCGGAGCGGCGTGCCCGCATGCTGAACGTGGAAGAGACACCGGTGGTCTCGGTACCGGTCGTGGCGTCGGGCACCTGGTTGCGCGAACCGCAACCTGAGCCGGCCAGGGCGGCAGCACGCTTCATGAGCGAGGAAGATGAAATGGAGAGCGTCGAGGAGCCGATCCTCTTCGCGTCGGCCGCCGCACGCGTCGCCACCAAGGTGACGGTGGCTGCTCCGCAAGCCAAGGGCGGCACAGAGCACGCGCAGGCGGTTGGGCAACTCACGATTGGGGCCGCCGACGTGATGGAAGCAGGCCCACCCGACGCTGACGCCCATGCCAAGCCGGCGCCGAGAGACTTCGCATCGGAGTTTGTTGAAGCGCCGCGCGCGATGATCGGTGCGGCAGAGCCAGCAGCAGCGGCAGCTCCTTTGTCCATTTCGGAGATGAACGAAGGGCCCGATCGCGATCTGGATGTGCCAACGTTCCTGCGCCGTTTGCAATTTTGATTGCGCAAACCTCATTGCAGCCAAAGGCAGTTCCAAAACCGGGGAAAACCGGGTATATTTCAGAAAAGACCCCGAAAGTTGTACGAAGGGAAACCGAAGATCGGGAGTTCCTGTCGAAATCCGGGTTATTGTAAAAGCTGCTGGCGGTTGTCGATGGAGAAGGGTCTTCGATCGACAATCGGGACAGTGAAATGCCGGGCGGGGTTGGCGGCACATTAAGGCCCGAAACAAGAGGCCAAAATCTTTCGCAGCGCGAGAGAAACGAAATGGGTCGTTCCGTCAAGGTGGCGGAACGCGATCCAAATGTTGAGAGGATGTTGGCTGGATGAAGTTGTCTTGCGTTTGGGCTCTTGGCCTCCTTTGTTTAGTGAGCGGAAGCCGCTCTTTTTGTGCGGCGGCTCTCGACGCTCCACAGTCGACGCTGCATCACTCAAAAACGCAGCAGCACCCAACTACGTCACATCACACTGCGCCACCTCACACGGGCGCTCATTCGTCTGCAGCGGCTCACAGCGGAGCGACCAGGGCCTCAGGCCAGGCCACGCACGGGGCAGCGGCTCACCGGTCATCCTCGCACGCTGCTTCAGCAAATCGATCCACCTCACACGCGGGGGTGAAAGCAACATCGGGAACACGCCTGGCGGCATCCGCAGGTGCGCATGTAAGGCGCATTTCCATGCCTCGCCGCCATCACTACTATGAGCGCTTCACTGCCAGCTCTTTTGTTCACGGCGAAGTGGGCGAAGGCGACGCGATAGCGGGCGAGGACCCGGTGGTGCGCCAAGCCCTGGTTGACGCCCTCGGCGACATGAATGGCACAGCTCTGGCCATCGATCCCTCCAATGGCCGCATTCTGGCCATGGTTAACCAGAAACTTGCGCTTTCGCCGGGCGCTGAGCCCTGCTCGACGATCAAGCTCACGGTGGCTCTCGCAGCGCTTTCTGAAGGGATCGTGACCAGCGACACTCCGGTGCAGTTGGCCGGATTTCGCATGAACATGACCCAGGCCCTGGCGAAAAGCAACAACCTCTATTTTGAGGAGCTGGGCAGGGAATTAGGCTTTGAGCGGGTACGCCACTACGCGACGCAGTTCGGACTGGGTGAGCTTGCCGGCTACGACATTAAAGGCGAGCAGTTGGGTGTCTATCCCGATCAGCCGATTCCCGAATCGGAGGGCGGCGTGGGCCGTATGTGCAGCTTTGGCCAGGGAGTTTCGCTGACACCACTGCAACTAGGAGCGTTCGTCGCGGCCGTCGCCAATGGCGGGAGGCTCTATTATCTGCAGCACCCCACGACGCCGGACGAAGTTGCCGCCTTCCAGCCCAGGATCAAGCGCACTCTCGATATCGCAAAGTTCGTGCCCAGTCTTGAAGACGGGATGGCCGGGGCTGTGGAGTACGGAACCGCGCGCAGGTTGCGCGCCAACTTCAGCGAACTGCCGGTGTTTGGCAAAACAGGAACCTGCTCCGACAGCGGCACCCGGTTTGGTTGGTTTGCCTCTTATTCTGAGTCGTCACAGGGCGGCATCGTCACCGTGTTCTTCCTTGAGGGTGGACGGCCTACCTTCGGGCCCCGGGCGGCCGAGCTCACCGGCCAGTTCTATCGGAACCTGTGGGACCACGACTATTTCTCGGTAAAGAACCAGGATGCTGCCGCGACTCCCGGGTCGGCTCCTTCCTCTTCGGCCAGTGCAGCTCAGCCCGTGCAATAAACCGGGCGTGACTCGGTCGCCCGCGGAAACAACCTGCACCTAATTTCATTCCCGTATCATCGGATAGGTGGGCTTCGCATGTGAATGCGCTGGTCCGACAGTAGGTGTTCAGGGCTCTCCGATGGAACTGCCGACTCATGTGCTGCTGATGTATGGCTACCTGCTGCTCTTCGCGTGGGTTCTTGTCGAACAGCTTGGCATCCCTTTGCCGGCCACGCCGGTGGTGCTCGCAGCGGGCGCCCTTTCCGTCGACGGACCTATCCACTTTCAATATGCGTTCTTAACCGGCATTACTGCGACGCTGATCGCTGACAGTTTCTGGTTCCTCGTCGGGCGCAGACACGGCCACCATGTTTTGCGGATTCTGTGCAAGTTGTCGCTGGAACCGACGACCTGCGTGCGTCGCACGCAGGACTCGTTTGGCCGCCGCCGCGGCGTAATGCTCTCGTTTGCCAAATTCGTCCCCGGATTGGGGATGCTTGCGCCGCCGGTCGCAGGGCAGAACGGGATGGGCTACCTCAACTTCCTGCTCTTCGACGGCATCGGCGCCAGCTTGTGGATCGGCACGCTGCTGGCGATCGGCCGGTTGTTTGGCGACGCGCTCAAACGCGATCCCAGTTTGTTGAACTGGGCGGGCAGGTTCTCGGGCGCTTTGCTCATCCTGGGCATTATCGGGTTTTTCCTGAGCCGCGTGTACAGGCGCCGCGCTGTCCTGAAGAAACTGGCCGCATCACGTCTGGAACCTGAGGAGCTGAAAAGCCTGCTCGATTCCGGGGAGCCCGCCTGCATCATCGATCTGCGCCATCCTCTCGAGTTGTTGGCCGATCCGTTCGTTTTGCCCGGCGCAATGCACTTCTCTCCCGATGAGATTACGGCCCGTCACCACGAAATTCCCCGCGATCGTGACGTAGTGCTCTACTGCACCTGTCCCAGCGAGGCCACTGCGGCGAAAACGGCCATGGCACTGAATAAACTGGGCATCGAAAGGGTGCGCCCGTTGCGCGGCGGTTTTGACGAATGGAAGAAGCTTGGTTATCCGCTGGATGCAATCCCACCAGTGATGCCATTGGTTCCCGCGATCGAGTCAGCCAAGTAGTCGGTTAAACGGCGGGCCCAAAAAGCGCCGCGATGCTGTCTGCGATAGGCGAGCCTATCCCACTGCATGGATCGGGACCGACCGCCGCGCTGAAGAATCCGTTGCTGCCTACGGTGATATCGTGAAAAGCCTTCCGGTTCTTCCAGAGCGTGGGCGTCACAAAGCCCAGCTTGGTACCGAATGCCGCGAACAAGCCGGCATAGAGCGGAGCCACCGCGCTGGTGCCGCCAACCACGGTTGCCGATCCGTGCACGAAGATGTTGTAGCCGGTGTCGGGATCGGCATTCGCGCAAACATCGGGCACCATGCGCCCTGAGCCGTATTGGGTGTTGGCAGGCGCAGGCGGCGCACCGATCTGAAAGCTCTGCACCGGGAAAATCGTGGAGTAGCCGCCCCCCGTTCCTTCGCCGTCGGTCTTGCCGGGATTATCGTTCCACACTGTCTCGGTGGCCGCAGTTTTCCTAGTGCCACCACAGCCGACCACATGCGGACACGAGGCTGGACAATCGGCATTCGCGGGTGTTGGGCCGCCGTCGCTTGAATCGTTGTCGCCTGATGCCGCGAGCACAATCATTCCCCTGGTCGTTGCCGAAGCCGCCGTCGACTCCATCTGCTCCGCGGCTGTCGCACCCCAATTGGCTTCGTCGGAGCCCCACGAGATGCTGCAGACATCGCACCCGTCGGCCACGGCTTTGGAGACCGCGGTGCCGATGTCCTGCGACCAGTACATCCGGATCGTCGCGGTCTTTCCGGCTGCCAGATAATAGGCTGCGCCCGAGACCTGAATATCAAGGGCAACTTCGTAGTCGTCGTCGCCCGCCGAGCCGCTCTGATTGGGCGTGTTCTCGGTTCCGTCCACCGAGACGTCAGTTATGGATGGCGTGGGCTGGCCGATGGACCGGAAAAACGAATCCATATCGGACTGCACCCATCCGCCACCCAATTCCACGATGGCGATCACTCCGCCGCCGGGCATTTTGCTGGGCCAGTTGTACACGGCGCAAAGGTCGGGCAGGTTCCAGGAGTTGGCCGCCGCCGCTTTCGGGTCTTTTGGCAGTTTGAAGAAGGGTCGATAAAGAAGTCTGGTGAATTTCGACCTGCGGGTGCGCGCCTTGGGGGAGTGCGCCATGGAAACCTCCGATTCTCACGTGAGCATCGCATAACCGCCGTGGTCAACGCAAAGTCCGGTAGCCACCGTCTCAATCGGCGCCGCGCTGCCGTCTCTGATCTCTGTTCTCTGGCCTCTGTGCCCCGATCTCTGGCTTAGTATGGTTGTGGAACGGCCATCGCCGTTCGGAGCGCGACCTTGGCCTACGACGATCTACGGGAATGGATTTCAACTCTCGAAAAACACGGTGAACTCAAGCGGATCCAGGCGGAGGTTTCGCCGGAGCTCGAAATCACCGAGATCACCGATCGAGTAAGCAAGATGGGAAAAGCGGAGATCAGGACCCAGGGATCGGAGATCGGAGATCATCCAGGTGGGCCGGCGCTGCTGTTTGAAAACGTCAAAGGTTACCCAGACCACAAGATCCTCATGAACCAGTTCGGCAGCGAGCGGCGCATGGCGCTCGCCTTGGGTGTCGAGCGCCTGGACCAGATTGCCGAGCGCATTCAGGGGTTGATGAACCTGAAGCCGGCCGGAACCGGCTTTCTCGATAAGCTGAAGATGCTGCCGCAGCTCGGCGAACTGACCAGCGCGTTCCCCAAAACTGTGAATGCCAGAGATGCGCGGTCGAAAGAGATCGTTCGCCGCGAAAATTTTGACCTCAATTTCTTCCCGATTCTCAAGTGCTGGCCGCACGATGGAGGCCGCTTCATCACATTGCCCTGCGTCCTTACCCGCGATCCGCGCACCGGCAAGCGCAACATGGGCATGTATCGCATGCAGGTCTACGACGGGCGGACCACCGGCATGCACTGGCAGCGGCAAAAAGTCGCTGCTGAGCACTACCGCGAGGCGCTGCGTATGGCCGTCTCCGCCGACACCATCAACCAAAACCAATACGGCCCGAAAAGCGCAGGCGTGGCCATCATGGCCGATTCTGCCGGCGGCGCGGTCACGATTCCTGATGGTCCGCGAACCGGCCTTCCGCAAATTTCATTGGCCAAGCTAAAGGGCTCGCGTCTCGAAGTTGCAGTCGCCATCGGCACCGATCCTGCGACTACGTTTGCGGCGGTTGTCCCCGCGCCGCCGGAAATCGATGAATTCTTGATTGCTGGCTTTCTGCGCGGCAAGCCTGTCGAGATCGTAAAGTGCGAAACCGTCGATCTGGAGGTGCCCGCGCATGCCGAAATTGTTCTTGAGGGCTACGTCGAGCTTGGAGAATTGCGCCTGGAGGGCCCATTCGGCGATCACACTGGTTTCTACACGCCCCAAGATGAGTACCCGGTCTTTCACCTCACCTGCATTACGCATCGCAAAGATCCTATCTACGCTGCGACGATCGTGGGTAAGCCGCCCATGGAAGATGCATGGATGGGCAAGGCCGTGGAACGAATCTTTCTGCCCGCGATGAAGATGGCGATCCCCGAACTTGTCGACATTCATTTACCTGTCGAGGCCGTTTTTCACAACCTGATGATCGTATCGATCAAGAAAAGCTATCCTGGCCAGGCTCGCAAGGTAATGGATGCGATCTGGTCGCTCGGGCAGGCCATGTTTACCAAGTGCATTCTTGTCGTCGATGAAGATTGCGATGTGCAAGACATCGCCGAAGTCGTGTTGCGGGTTGCCAACAACATCGATCCCGAGCGCGATATTCAATTCACCCTCGGGCCTGTCGATTCGCTCGATCATGCCTCGCGCCTGCCCAACTACGGATCAAAAATGGGAGTGGATGCTACGCGCAAATGGAAGGCCGAGGGTTTTGAACGTCCGTGGCCGGCAATGATCGAGATGGACCGCGCAACCAAAGCCAAAGTGGATACACTGTGGGAAAAGCTGGGGCTGTGACCAGTTCGCGCTACGCCGGATTAGGAATTGGGACTGGGCAAATTGATGCCCTCAAGCGCCGCCTTCCTCAGCCGGGTCACCGCAGACAGGCCTTCGTCTGGGGGGTGGAAGGAAACGGCAGCTTACTTGATGATGAGTTCGATATCTAAATTCCGAATCGGGATTGAGTGTGATACGCTCCCGTTGTGTCTCGCGCCCAATCCTTCATTCGTTCGCCCGAATCGGTCCGGGAAGCTCGGAGGTGCGCCTTGTTCAGGTTAAGGTGGGCTCACAAGTCGATTGCTTCGACCGGATGTGTTTTGGCTTTGACGATTTCGCTTCCCGGATTTTGCTCGGCCGCGACAACACGGCAGGAGAATCCCGCTCAATCCAATCCGCCCGCTCAAGCCGGTCCATCGAGTCCGGCCAGCTCAGCGGTTCAGGCTGGCGCTGCCGATCAAGCCGGCGCCTCGGGCAGGAAGTTCATTCGCGATGAGACCGAATACAAAGCCTATGTTGCCGCGGCGAACACAGAGGACCCCAAGGAGCGCGCCGAGGCTTTGGAGTCGTTTGTGCAGCAGTACCCGAAGAGCGTCGTCGCCCCTGATGCCCTGGAACAAGCGCTGTCAGCATGGCAGGCTGCCGGCGACGCGGTGAAAGTGCTCGAAGTTGCCAAGGAACTGCTGCAGGCTGATTCGGGCAACGTGCGCGCCCTGGCGATCATTGTTGCGCTTGACCGGTTGAGTGCGGCCCAGGGGGACTCGGCAGCGCTCGACGAACTCTGTCTCTACTCGACCGCTGGAATGCGGGAGATTTCGATGTGGCAAAAGCCGTCGGGCATGGCCGACGCAGATTTTGCGGCGCTGAACAAGCACATGACCATCATCTTCAACAGCGCTGCCGGATACTGCGCGCTCCAGCAGCGCAACTTCTCGCAGGCCCGCGACTGGTATGGCCGGGCCATTGAAATCGATCACGCAGATTTGCAAAACATCTATCAGCTCGCCATCGCCGATCTTGAAATGACCCCGACCGATGTCAATGGTTTCTGGTATTGCGCGAGGGCGATTCAGCTGACGAAAAGCTCGTCTCATCCGCAGGCCGCCGCGGGAATGGAGGCCTACTGCAAGCCGAAATACGAGACGTATCACGGTAGCACCGCAGG
>Ga0187851_10001210_pt1 | contig 24985 bp, 17 predicted proteins | sample June2016WEW_6_10_FD_132997 | JGI IMG/M metagenome (GOLD analysis project Ga0187851, IMG submission 132997) | Peatland microbial communities from SPRUCE experiment site at the Marcell Experimental Forest, Minnesota, USA - June2016WEW_6_10 | ecosystem: Environmental > Terrestrial > Soil >...
ACGTAACTTATCACACGAGACTTCAACAGATACTCGCCTTGGTTATCGCGCACCGCTTCAAATGGAAGCAGGTTCAAGGCCCCGTCCGGCGCAATGATGAGTCTTGCTGCTGTCTTCGCTTCGGGGATCGGTTCCAGGAGTGTCCGGAAAAGACGTTTCGAGGTCTCTACCCCCGCACCCTTTGCGCGCACCTCATCGACAAATTGCTTCGCTAGTTTTTCGACTTCCTTGCGCCCAATCGGCAGCGCTTGAACGTGCGCGCCCCGGCGCGTCACCGAAATACAGAAGGAGATGGGATCATCCAGCACATACTCCAGTAGCACTTCATCTGGACGCAGGTCATTTTCCACATTCGTCAACGCGGCGGGCTGGACCGGAAGTCGGTTGGGAACGTCTTCTCTGGTCCACGCCAGACCTAGCCGTCGTTCGTATTCAACGAGGTTGTCCAGCAATTGTTCTCGTTCAGGTGCGCCGTTGGTCTGCATGAGTCGCGCCTGGAGACCTGCAACATCGCCTTCCAGAGCGGCTGTCTGATCTGATTCCGTTGCGGGCTGTGCCTTTCTATCTTTAAGAGCCCATGCGAGAGTTCGGCCTCGAACGCGTTCCAGAACTGCGAACGCTCCGGGCGCGTCGCCATTCTTGGTGACAAGTTCAAAGTGTCGAAGGTAGGTCTCGCTCATCGCTGCGGCAACGGAACTGTTCCAATATGGCTCATCGACGCTGATGAGCATTCCCTCTACCACGTCTTCCGCCTGTTCGTAGAGAGCATTTGCTTCGGCAAAGTTTCCACGACGCGCCTTCAAATCAGCGAGCATCGTCAGGTTGCGAGGCACATAATAACGATCACCAACGCGCTGGCTCGCGGCCAGACCCTGAGTCGCACGCGCATCCGCTGTGGCAAGATCTCCGGCATCACGATAAATTTGCGCCAGTTCGAACATGGCGTCGGCTTCCATCCGGTAGAACTGAGCTTGGGTCGCGAATTGGCCGGCGTCTTCCAAATACTTCACCGCCTGTTGTCGGTCACCTTTCTGTGCCGCTAGTTTTCCGAGAAGAATCAGCAATTGCGCCTCGTGGCCCCGCTTCTCTTGTGATCTCGCTTTGGCGAGTGCATTCTCAAGTACCACCTTTGCCTCGTCGGTTCTGCCGAGCGAGACCAGGGCTTGAGCTTTTCCTTCATAACCCATGTACGGAAGTCCACAGTCAGGATCAGCCTCCGCTAGTTTGATAGCTCTTTCGAAGAATTTCAGAGCTTCCGCGTGGCGATTGACTTCCTCGAAGCCTCTGCCGAGCAATTCTAGGAAGCGTACCTGGCCAGCGGTGTCACCGTTCGCCATGGTGGAAAGGAGTGCACCACCCAGAAGTCTGGCCGCCCGTCCGGGATTCCCTTCTAGGAAGCCAATTAGACCTAATTCGCCGGATGCCCTTGTTGCCCATTGATCCTCGCCCAAGCTCTTTGCGATGTCCTGCGCTTCTAGCCAGTCGCGCTTTGAAGCTCGGTAGTCAATCTCGATGTCCGTGTAGCCCTTCGCGATCAGGCACCAAAGTCGCAGTTTCTTGTCAGCCTGCACAATGGGATTCTGGAGTTGCTCGTTCAAGAAACGTGAAAGATCGACAAACGACATTGTCTCGGCTTCTGATCTAAGCTGGCCGATCTTGGCGTGAAGTTCATTCCGCGCATCGCCCCGCTCCGAGAACAGCTTCTCAGCTCTGGCATAGAGCGGGGCAGCCGCGGGTCCGTTGCTTAGAAAATAGAAACGATCCGCGGATTTGAGCAATACCTGAGGGTCCGCCGACAGTTGCGCATCAGCAGAGGTGAGTCGAGTCCTGGCCGCCTTTCGACCATATACGCTAACAACGTAGTACGAGGCGGTAGTCAGCACTACCAAGACCACGCTGGTAGCAAATGCCGCTCGGATTGAGACACGTCTGCTCATCCGGAAAGCACACAAATGCAGAATCTACGAACTGGTCGCGACGAGGTGCTGCAGACGATGGCGGTTGCGGACTAAAACCCGGAATCTTCCAACTAGTTTCTCAGATTACGAATAAAAGATATAGCGGCTGGACCCGAAAACACTTGCCTGTAGGGCGTTTTGACGGATTTGGGACCGATTAGCTGCCAGGAGGCCGCATTGTTCCCTCGCGGGTAGTGGGTCAGTTTGGAAAAGCCACCCTGAACTTATCAGCGAAGGCGGTGCACGAACGGTTTTCACGGTGGCCAGAATATCGGACAGGCGCATTATGGCTCTCTATACCGACGAAAACCTTGTAGAATGTGGAGGCAAGCTGAGGGGGTAGTAAGCCGCCCGTCGCAGCGCAGCGTAGCTCCGGGCGGCTTTTTGCGTTTAGAATCCGATGTGAGTGAAGTGCGGAGGTTGATCGGCTTTCGTGCTGCAAATGCCGCCGTCTCTTGCACGCAAAAATATGCGGGGCGCTTTCAACGCCCCGCGTGAACCTTACGTCACAGACTTGGGCTTTGGTTTTGTCTTCGCTTTTGGTGGTTTGCTGCGCTTCGCGGCGAACTCCGCCGCCACTGATTTCTCAACCTTCTCGACATCCACCCGAAACCGCTTGGCGGCATCCATGAGCAGGTCTTGCGATACATCCCCCCGCTGATAGGCCGAGTCGAGCAAGCTGATTTCGAGCAAAAGCCGCGAGAGTGTAGCTTCGTCGTAGGTGCTGATTTTCTTCATCAACACTTCCTGCGGCGGTTTGGTGGTTTTGGAAGTTTCGACCTTGTGCCGCTTCGCCAAGACCGGGACTTGGTTGTAGGACAGATGGCCGATGGTGTATTGCGCGATCGTGAGCAAGTCGGATTTTTTCAACGGCGCTGCCACGCGCTCTAGCACCTTGGCCAACACGCAATGTCGAATGGTAATGGCCTGTTTGCTTTTTTCGATCCGCTTGCGTTCCTCAGACCGTTCCTTGGCAACTTGCTCAGGTGAGGGTGTGTCGGGATGATGCACCCGGCACGAGAGATCGGCACAGACCTTAACCAGTTCTCCGCGCCGCCCGCCGTCCATTACCACGCCTTCGGTCATCTTCTGGCACGGTTTCTGGTAAGCAGCGACCTTGGAACCTGTACCGTTGGTTTTGGCCTTCTTGATGTCAAGCTCCACGTATCGGTTCTTTCCCAACGGAGCGCCTTCGCGAGTGCTCCAAGCGGAGGAAATCTGCACCAGTTGGGGTTTGGTTTCAAGCGTCTGCGAGACATGGGCGTCGATCTTGGTACGGAAACAGTGCGGATCGGTGCACGAGTCCTTGCGTAGATCGGCAAAGAGCAGCTTGTTGAATCCTGTTCTCTTGGGACAATTGCTGCACGAGCCTGCTGCGGGAACGAGGGATTCGTCCTGCTTATCGAACGGGGCAGACGCCAGTTGTAGCAGGATGTTGGACTCAATCCATGCCGCAAGTTCGCGGACGGGGATTAGCACTTGGCTGTTGCCATCGGTTGTCCACATGCCGCGAAAGGCCGCGTTGAAGGCTTCCTGCTGTTGAGAATCCGGCAGTTTGGCGATCAAGAGTGCATGGCCAATGCCAATTGTGTCTTTCAGGAACGCCTCAGCCACGGGCGGGATCAAATCCGCCAGCTTGATGCGGCCAAGCACATAAGCCTCGCTCTTGCCCGCTCGGGCTGCGATGCTGGCGATGGTGTAGGTGGGTTCTCCGAGCTGCAAGAGTGACTTGAAACCAAGAGATTCTTCAAGCGGGTGGATGTCCTCGCGTTGCAGGTTTTCGACTACCTGGGCCTCGATGGACTCCGCATCCGTCAGTTTGACCACGCGGACGGGAACGGTTTCCAGTTCCGCCAGCCTCGCCGCTCTTAGGCGACGTGCCCCAGCGACAACTTCATACTTGCTTTCCTCCAGTTCGCGCACAAGAAGAGGGGCGAGAATCCCTTGCGCTCTCATGCTGGCGGCCAGTTCTTCGAGGTTCTTTTCATCGAATCGCTTGCGGGGATTGGTAGCGGACTCCACCAGAATGCTGATTGGAATACTTCGATATTCGTTACTGACTGCATTGTTCTGCGCGTCTTGCATGACCATTCTCCTTTTCATTGTTTTTGCTCCTTTGGTTATGGTTGGAATGTGGCCGTCACACGTCGGGCATGACGACCTACACAGTTGCTCTTGAGTAAGGGTTTTGTGTTGGGTTAAGCCGCGACCGCCGCTGGCTCGGGGGCAATGCCCCTGAGAATCACAGCAGCGGTTTGCTGGACAGCTTCCAAGCTCTCGCGCAGAAGATCGGCGTCTCCATGCCAGAGCTGGATGTAATCAGCGGATGCGGTTCCGGTCTCAAGCCCGATTGCTTGACAGACCACGAAGGCCACGGCTTCGGCCTCGGTCTCGCGGACTTGCTTGGTAGTCAGAGTGCGACGGTCACCCCGGTGCAACATCTCGTGGGCGATCTCGTGCGTGAGCGTGGAAAATTCCTCGGCGGGTTGCATCCCTGAAAGCAGGGTTATCTTGCCGCCATACGAGAGACCCTTGGCGGGAGCAATTCTCTCGGAGAAACTAAGCTCGACGCTTTGCGCTTCTACGAACTTGAAAAGTCGTTCGCGGTATCCGCTCACGTCGCCGTTGACTTCGGTTAGCGTTGGAAGCTCTTTGCCTTCGGTCTGAGCAATGTCGAACACATACACGCCCCGAAAACCGTACAAAGTGCGCTGAGTCTCCTTGGCATCGGTATTCTGTTCCGCATTCTCTTCTTTATTGCGCTTGTTGCCGACCATTGGGGCGAGAATGAAAATGCCCTTTTCGCCACGCCGGACGAAGCGGCCAAGCGAGTTCCAAGTGCGAAGTCCTGCAACGTTTGTGGCATCGGGTTTCTGCCTCGCAATCAGCATGATGTTGCCGAAGGAGTAGTTGCGAAACTTGGCCATCGCTCCGAGATACTGCGTGAGCACTGCGCTCTGCCCAGCCTCCAACGATTGCACGAGGTAATTGACTGCCTCTTTGGTCTTGAGGTTGACTTCTTCTAATTTCATGTTTTTTCCCTTTCTGCCGGTATCGGCTTGTTTTTTTCTTCACTAGAGCGCAGCGGGAAAAAACAAGCCGATACTGGTGGAAGGGACAGAACGGAGGCCGAAGGAGGGTGGCAGGGCGTGAGTGAAAGCGCGGTGAGTGCCAAACGCGGTTGGGTTCAGTTTGGCGCGAAACCGGCGCAGTCCGAAACGCCCGTCCGAGCCGCGGCCAAGCGGCGTACAGCCGGAAGGGGACGAAGTGGAATCAAAGACGGCATAGCCTGCCCTCAAGAGCTACTGGGCCCAAAGGTTACGGTGTCTACTCGACGAGAACAATAGTGTGGTAGGAAGTCTTGTGGCTGCGAGATCCTGACCTCAAAGCAGATATTCCTTTAGTAACGTTCGTTGGGTGGGATTTTTCGGGCATGATGGATTGATGGAACCCTCGGAACGGCTTAATTGGACGAATGAAGTTCGTCGCATTGTTTGGCGAGGGCGTCAGGTGGAACTTGTCCCCGTGGAGTACTGCGCTAGCCGATTTAGTGTGGCCGTAGAGAACACAAACATCATAGCGGTCCTTGCACCGGATCTATATCAGAATGATGACCCGTGGGGTGATTCGCTGCTAAATTGTGAGCAACGAGAAGAAGTATCTCGCCTGGCGCTGGAAAGGTTTTCGCAGGCGGTTACTTTGAAGATTGGGTGCGGTCTGGGAGCGCTTCCGGATAAGAAAACGCTTCACTAAAAATCTGGAAGAGAGTTTAGATACTCCACAAGGTCTGCGCCCTCAATGAAAGTCGGTTGGTCTATCGAACGCTCTGAAGCGAGTCGTCCAAGCCCCCGGTGTGAATCCATTTCACGGCATCTTCAATGAGGGCTTTGGCGGGATGATGCCCACGCCCGCCGAGCGGCACTCCATACATCGTGCGGTAGATTCCGTTTTGCTGGAATCTTCGGCGCACAACAGGTTTGCCATCGGCGCCGAAGGTTTCGACGGTTAGCATAAACTTGCCGTACTCAAAGCTGTAGGGAACTGCCGTCGAAGTTGTGGTGGTTTGTGTGCCTTGGTAGGTAGCTGTATTTCCGTCCGTATCAGTAACTGTTCCTGATGTTGGGGTTGTGTCCGTATTCGTTACGACTCTCGTCCCATTGTATGTTGCAGGAGCCACGGTTATGACGAACACGGTCTTTACGGAGGGATCTGGAGCAGCATAGCAAACGTCAGGGTATTTCTTCTCCAGGTCTTTATCGGCCCACTTCAAGTCTTTTGACTTGGAAATCCCTTGCTGGACATTCCCGAGTGTGTCCTCTTGAATGACGGAATAGGTTGTTGCGCAAGGTGGACGCCCATTGTCCTTATTCTTGGCAGCCGCGCCCACGGGGATTGCGAGCAACATCAGAATTAGAAGCTTATTCCTTGGCATATTGTCTCCCGCTCAACATTGTGTATGCTTCTTGCCGATCCCGCTACATTACTTTCGTGACCGTAGGCGCATTGCATTTTCAGCTTTTCACGCTCGTGCGGTCTTCGACGGGGTGAACTGGGATGTCTTTATCGGGGTGCCGAGCAAAGAAAACGCGGGGATGGAAAATCCGGTTTCCTCGCGGCGCCTCAGACGCCCTTCGCCCGCTTGCTTTGCTTTTTAGCGAACACTGGTAGTGAAGTCTTCCCCTTTTTTCCAACCAATCCAATACACATCACCCGGGCGTCTCTTTAACCATCCTTTCCAGACTTGTCCACGACACACACTCACGTAATCCCAATCCGGAACATGAACGGTGGGGTCTACAACACATGTGCTGTCTGAAAAGAGGATCACATCATTCGGCAGTAGTCCGTCTACGCGGTCTTCAATGAAATATCTTCCTTCCCTCTTTATCATATACGCAGTTTTTGTCACCAGAGGTAATGTGTCTTCTTTGTCAGAATGAAGAGCCGCAACAATATCCCCGTCTGGTCTAGACGCTGCTGACAGTTGTGGCTTGGAAGAACTAGGAGTTTTCACAGCCTCTGCTTTTGCCTGCTCAGGTTGCTGTGGCTTCCAAGGCCGGTCAGAGCATTTCTTCATTGTTGCTCCGTCGTCTTCATCGAAATACACGTCAGAAGATAAGCATGCCTTGTCAGCTCTTTGCTTCCAGTCAGCTTTATCAGGATTATTCTTCAGGTAGTGCTCTCGATCTTCCACGTATTCAGATTGTGGTGCTCGGGCACCTCTCTGAACTTCAGACGAAGCCTTGAGGTCATCTGCGGCCACAGATGTAATGTTCCAATATGTCCACACCACTTTGCGCTCTGCACCCTTCGTCAGCAGTCGAAAGCCATGATGTTTACGTTCTATAGTTGCCCACGTGTAATCCTGTTGAGGTGGCAACCATTTGGCATCACAGCCAGTATCACAAACCGCGGAAAGGACAATGTGAAGATGTGGAAATGAGTTGCACATATTAAGGGCATAGCAGTCAGTAACAAGAGCGATTTGTGCATACCGACCGCTGACAGTTTGTTGAGCAACAAACCACTCGAAATAACGCCCGCGGGCACCAGCCAAGGCAATATTGAAGATGTTGGCTGTCTGTTCTAAAGACAACTGTCTAGCACTGTTTACAGCAGCCATGAGTTCGGGTGGGTCTGCTACCATTGTGTTTTGAGCGAGAGACCGATTGGAGAACAGGAGCCATCCTACTAACGTGATTACAAAAACTCGCTTCATAACACTTTCCCCCTGTGAATACCACCACGGAACATGACCCTTTTAACGAATACTGGTAGTGAAGTCTTCCCCTTTGTTCCAGCCAATCCAATACACATCACCCGGCCGGGCGTCTCGTTAACCATCCTTCCCAGACTTGTCCACGACATACACTAACGTAATCCCAACCCGGAGCATGAATGGTGGGGTCCGCCTAGCCAGTGTTGCTGTTTGCCGTGACGCGCTCCTCTTTGGGACCCTGGCCTCAGGGTCATTTCTGTGCTATCCACTTGTCCATGGTGACGATTGTGAACTCATGGACGGTTTCGATTCCATCCTTGTGATGATGGTGGACGATGAGGTTCTCCTCTTTTGAGAACTGCAACGTGTTGCCGTCACGACTTGCTTGAATGCTCCCAGTGTCGGTATTCCATACCTGTACCTCCCAGATACGGCTGTCATGCTTGACCTCGAAGCTGCCTTCATCGGTTACCCACAGCATCGTGACCTCTTCACGGCAGAGCATCAACGAGTGTTCGCAGCGTATCCGCGTGGTGACATCGAGCGGCTCCAATGACGTTTTTATCTTCGTTGCCATTCGACCAGCGATGCTCGCCTGCGACGGGCCGATGGTAACTTCCTGCGCCTGCACAATGCCTGCGACCAAGGCCAGCAACAGAACCACCACGGCGTTTTTCATTGTCCACCTCCAGTGCCCACGATACTTGTGGTCACTTTATCCAGCCATAGACTGCGCTTACGGGTCGGCTACTGACCTCACCGGTGCCAAACACTCGGATAGACAGGGGAGCGTCCGTGTAGCGAGACGTGTCGGAGTCATTTAGGAAGACGACATCGTAGACCTCACCCGCCGTCAACTGGTGACAGTCAGGGTACTTTTTGAGGCAGCTCGCTTTGGCGGTCTTCTCTGGCTTGCCCGGTGTGAAAAACACTATGAGGTATCTATCGCTCAGGTCATCAGACGAGGCCACGGCCATCTTGAAGGTCTGCCCGAGTTCGAGGCTGGAATCTTGCGGGTCGGGAGATCCGGGCGCAGGAGTAGGCGTAGCATTGCTCGGCTTTGGTTCATCGTTTCTAGCTTCTTCGGCCCTGTCTGAACGTGCAGCAGCCGATTCTTGGTTTATCACAAAGTAGACGGCGGACTGTTCAGAACCCGTGACTCTTACACTTCCCAGGTTGTAGTCGTCTTCCATGCTGGGATAGAGATCAGGATCATCCTTCAGCATCTTCTCAATCTGGAACTTCCCGCCTACAGCCAACTGTGTGCAATCAGCAAATTTCGCCAAACAGGCAATCTCAAAGCGGTAGATCGTGTGGTCACTTAGTGCCATGTGGACCTTGGCTTTGTAGCCTTTGGTGAAGGCGTAGATCTGGTCTACGACAATCACACCGGACCAAGCTGAGTAGAATTTCTCCAAAGAAGCGCCGGTCGCTTGGTCCGCCGCAACAGGTTCCGCTTCATCGGGAAGAGCGCGCGCTCTCGGAGATCTGGCCAATAACATCGGTTTCACATCGTTAATGGGAATGGCAAAATTGAGGTTTTCTCCGTTTTTGATATGAGAAGTCGTGATGCCAACCACTTTCCCCGACATATTGAACAACGGGCCTCCGCTGCTGCCGGGTGAAATCGGCACCGTGATCTGCAAGAAGTTGCTCCCTTCGTCTTCAACAGTCCGGATCGCGCTGACAATGCCGTTTGAAACCGTCGATTCGAGCGAAAGCGGGCTACCTATGGCGACAACTTCCTCTCCAACTTGGAGCAGATCGGAATTTCCGAGAGTTAACGCGCGAAAGTCGTTCCCATGCGCCTTGATGATAGCCACGTCGCGATCTTTGTCGGATGCAAGTACCCCATCGACAAGAAAGAAAGCACCGCCAGGGAATTTAATGACGGCAGAGCTGCCGTTCTTGATGACGTGGTAGTTGGTCACGACTTGGCCATCTTTGCTTATGAGAAAGCCGCTGCCTTGAGCGACAGGATGACCATTCTTATCCGATACGACTATTGAGACAACCGCCCCATGCGCTTCTCGGGATATGGCCGGGATATCTAAACGGGCTCCCTTGTTCGTACTCGGGGCGTTCTGTGCCGACATCGCGGCCACCAGCAACAGAACGACTGCCATGTACTTCATCGAGGTCCCTTCCCGCCGGTGCGCAGAGCTGCGTTCTCCCTCATTAAATTCCATCAGGGAATCGGGGACCGATCAACTTACGGAAGGCCTTGGCAAGCATGACTTTGGTTACCTGCAACCCATATCACTGAAGGAGGAGAATCGGGTGTGGGCGAAGATTTGCAGACTGAACAGGGAGAAAACTGAATGTTTTGCGGCCAATGTGGGAAAAATCTGCACGATGACGTGAGGTTCTGCCAGTCGTGCGGACGCCCCACTGCGCTGGCTTCTACTCCAGCTAGCTTTACGAGTGCAACTGCAGCAGCGGCGGCCCCAGCACTTTCATCGTCTCCAGCGCCAGGAACCGCGAGCCATCAGCAACTGATGAAACATTATGGCGAGATGTCCGATCAGGAACTCATGAACGCGGCAGGTGACGTTGCCTCACTTGAAGACGACGCGCGTATCGTCATTGCAGGTGAACTCAGCCGACGAAAACTTTCCGAGAGTGACATCATCCAGTACCGGCAGGATGTGGCGGCGTTAGCAGCGGCACCTCATGAGTGGGGCACCGTCCCCGCACCCACTAGCTCGCAGAAACCAAGCTACACGGGGGCCCTCGTCCTTGGCTGGGTCTATGTCGGCGCGGGTGTTGTCCTCGTACTGGCCGCTTTGGCGACGTTGACCACCTCCACCGATGTAACACCAGCTGCTACCGCCTCTTCGACCAAACCGATGGGACTTGCGGCCGCAGCATTCCAAGGCCTATTGTTTCTCGCGACGGGACTTGCAGTGCTGCGGCGCAAGAAGGTAGCGGTAAAGCTTGTTTGGACGGTCACTGTTCTGGGAGCAATCGGAGTTGTGCTTCGAGGGCTGATTCCACTGGACATTGCGTTGTGGGTGGTCAACCTCGGCATCGCAAGGTGGTTTGCTACCAAAGCTCCGCAGCTGAACTGAAATTGAGCGGACGTTGTCGCTGAAGAGACCGTACGTGTTTTGCATGTCGTAGGGCAACGCAATCACGTAGATTTCGTTACCGACGTACCGTCTCTTTTAAGCGGTAAGTCCTTGTGCCGTCAAGCGCGAAACTCAATTTGAGGAGGCTGCCCCAGCGGAGAGTGCCTTAACCTGCGAGAGCATATTTCTGGCTTCCCGAATTCCCGATTGGATGTCCAGCTCCAAATCTAGGTGCGGGACGGCGGATGTCTTCGCAGCCTCGTAGAATCTCAGTGCATCCACCGGGCGGTTCAATCGGTTGAGGTAGATTCGTGCAGCGCAAAGCTGCGCCAGCACAGATTGCCGCTCGGAAGGATAGGCTGCGGCGAGCTTGTCGTACTCGATGACGGCGCGTTCAAAGTCTTGCTGTTGCTCTGGCACGCGGCAAAGGTCCAACCAGACATCGGGAGGAATGCTTTCGCCCCCCGCGTTTAGGAAATCTTCATAGTCCTGCCAAGCTGTTTCGTATTCTCTGGACCGCACATGTAAATCGCAGAGCTTGCCCGTCGCCTCCCGATAAGCTGAAATATTACTTGCCCGCCAGTAGACCGCTCGCAACAGGTTCCAAGCCTCTACCGAGTCAGGTTTCGTTGTGAGGTAGTTGTTCAGAGTAGCGGCGGCCTCGTCAAACTTGTGAAGCTCCATGAGGTCGCCAGCCTGACTGATTTCTGGATCAGGCGTCCAGGCGACCTGTTCCTCGATTGCTTTGTTCATTTTGTGTTCCAACCCCGAGTAGCGGATGGCCACGGCCGCAATGCCGCCAAAGAGGAAACCACCGACGTGTGCCCAGTGTCCAACCCCGTCCCTTGGCCCCATTCCGTAGTTGATTTCCATCAGCAGCCAAATCGGCAATAGCCAATATGCTCGCATCCAGAAGCGAGAAAAGGGAAACAGGCCCAGATCAAAGAACCACATCATTCTGATCTTCATCTTTGGGAAGCGTACTAGGAAGGCTCCCATTAACCCTGCGACAGCTCCCGAAGCGCCGATTGACGGTACGATGGTTCCAGGATCTGCCCAAGCGTCAAATTGGCATGCCACTGCGCCCGCCGTTAGGTAGACAAGCAGGTAAAGCGGTCGGCCCCAAGCGTCCTCTAAGACAAATCCCGCCAGCCACAGGAACCACATGTTGCCTATCAAGTGCCACCAACCGCCGTGAAGGAAGGTCGAAGTGAGATACGTAATGGGTCCTGGGTGGGCTGCAACGAAGGCATAGCGTTGGTCGATCGATGAGGCCATCAATTGTGAATATTCGCTTGCGAGCGAATCCATTTCCCCTTGCAATTCCGCCGGATTGTCAAGTCGTCGCGTCCGAGCGTCCCAATCGTCGAGTACCTCGGAGTTCGGCTTCTGCATCTCTGTCCAATCGTCGGGGTCATGCTTTCTGAAGTCAGCGACCCACTCCTGAACCTCAGGCGTGAGGAGGAGCTGTGGATGCATGGCAGCCAGAACTAGAATGTGCTCTCGCACCTGCCACAGTTGTGAGCCCTGCTTCTCCATGACCCAATGAGTGTCCAGAAAAATAACGAAGTTGAGGAGGATCAGCCCAATTGTTATGACCGGCCAACGTCGGGCGGACATGTTCTCATGCTGGACTGGGATGAGCACGGTATCTCTAAGCCTAGGCAGAACTCGGATCAATGGCCAGATGCCCGGTGGTGATCGAACCTAAGTAACCGTATCGCCGAACGCCAGAGAAAAGCGTTGTACTGCGATGAACTGCAGTGGGTTACCTTTGGACTGTGGTTCCCCTATCGTCATGAGGGTACGATTCATAAGGGGATTCGAAAGAGATATTGAATTGAACCGAGGGGGACCTGCCCAGGGAAGACGATGCTTAACACCTTAAGATGTTTCGTTCTCGCGGCTCGTAACAGACTCCGTTTAGCGTTGCGCAGGTGTAACCGATGCGGTCGGCGGGGAGTGGAGAGCGTATCTCTGTTCTTTCCCGAAAAGCTTTGCAGGGTTTGCCACTTTGCGCTGGTGAGTGCGGGAATGGAAACCCAATGCCGGCCACGGGCGTGATTGTAGAGGCAATATAGAGCAAGCCGAGGGGAGCATCTCGGAGTGTAATGTCAGCCCACGCCTCTTGGATCGGCAAAAGGCCGTCGGTCATGGGTGCAGGAACAGCTTCGGACATTTGGGATTGAAGTGGGAGACGAATAATGAACCGAGGCGGATTCTCGTGGTGGCGACTCTTTGGTGTGTCGGCGCTCAAGTCTAGAGTCTCCCGCAAGATCGGCATTCCGCTGACTCGCACTGGGCGTCGGCAAAAGCTCGGGTCTTTGATCCTGCGACTGCTGGGCTTGAACAGATGGGTTTAGGGTGGCAACAAGATGAAATTGTCGATCTAAGTGCTTGTGCCTTTAGATCATTAGCGCTAACGTTTACTAAAAGGTGAAATCAAGGTGTAGGTTCAGAACTTGCCACTTCTGGATGAAGGCCAGGCGGTCCGAGACACGTATGAGGTCGAGCGGTTCCTTGGAGAAGGAGCGTTCGCAGAGGTGTATCGCGTTCGCCACCGCTATTTAGGCCGACAGGCTCTGAAGTTATTCAAAGTTGCGGGCCTCACTGCTCCGGAAGTCGAGGATATGCTCGGTGAGGCGGTCCTGCTGTCGGGGATCGATCACCCGAACATCGTCCGGGTATTCGATGCAAACACCGTCACATTAAACGGTCAAGTTTATGGCTACTTCACGATGGAGCACGTCGCGGGAGGCAGCTTAGATAGGTTTTGGCGGTCATACGGCGCTCAATTCATTCCTGTCGCTACCGTAGTAGACATCATCAAACAGGTCTGCAGAGGGTTGGATACCGCACATAGCCAGGATCCACCGATTATTCATCGCGACATCAAACCGCAGAACATCCTCGTCGGTTATCAATCGAACGGTCTGCGGGCCAAAGTCTCCGATTTCGGTTTGGCCAAGAAGGCGAACCCGCTGACGCTCTTGGCGAGTGCCCGCGGCACGCGAGCATTCAAACCGCCGGAAGCTTTCCAGGATTTCAACAGTGATTCGTGTTCAGGAGATGTCTGGGCGGTGGGAATGACACTCTACCTCTTGCTTACAGACAAATTCCCCTTCATAGTGCCCGACGACGCGCCCTCGGCTTCAGTGAATGTATTCCAAGCGCCTTTAGTTCCCCCAAGTCGCGTAAATCCTACTTGCGATTCAGTGCTCGATCAGATCTTGGCTCAGTGCCTCGCGACCGACCGAGCAAAGCGTTACAAGACGGCCGCGGAACTCCTCACCGAGTTGGAAGCCTGGGCTCCCAGACTACAAATGGAAGAGCAAGGCAGCCGCGAAAACGTATGGTCAACCTCCAAGGAGGTTTTGGGACGACCCTCGCCAGCATCACCGCAAGATGCTCGCCGGCTTGCCGCTCGCGCGATTGAACTGGCACAGAGCGCGGCAAATCTTAACGAGGCCGCAGACTTAATGGAGGAAGCCTTCAATAAACTCCCGCAACTTCGGGACGAATACCAGGGCCGGGTAAAACTGTGGCGGCGTGGAATCTCGATGTAGGTTGCCGATGGCTAAACACTCGATCTTAATTGTCGATCATCAGAACACCGTGCTAGGCCTGGCGAAGAAAGTGCTCGCTGATGACGGTTATGAGGTTCATGTGGCGGGATCATCGCGCGAGGCGATCGACCTGTCACGTGGCCTTGGGCCGGAACTTCTAGTCATCAATCCCGCAATGCCAACGCTTTCGGGGGTTGAGGCTGCGAGGCAGATTTCGCGAGATGCCAAGTGCAAAGTGTTGTTCCTCTCCGACTTGGCGAAGGATTCCGACTTCCGCGAGATGCTTCGTGGCCTGAGACAGCAGGGATGCGAGTGCTCGGCGATCGGTGTCCCGTTTGAAAGCAGCGAACTTCTGACTTATGTCAGACGGGAGATCGGGTCGGTCGTCGTTGCGACCCAGCATGGGGAACGCCCTTCGCCCATACCGCCGCCCGCTCGTGCGGCAGCGGCAGCAGCCCCGGCGAGAGCATCTCTTCCCGATTATCAGCCCCTTCTAGAAATGGTGGGACCCCAGCTATACGAACGCAATGCGTTCAGAGTAACTGCATTGGGAGTGGATGCTTCATTGCGCGACATCTCTCGACAAGCCGAGAAGTTGGAAATGATGGCCAAGTTGGGTGTTAGCGGAATTGCGAAGGAGCTATTTTCCACTGCGCCTGCTACTGCGGAGGAGATCAGAGCTGCGCTCCTCTGCTTAAAAACTCCCGACAAGCGGTTGCTTCATGAATTCTTCTGGTTCTGGCCAACAAACCGGCAAAGCGAAACTGATCCTGCTGTGGATGCGATAAAGGTGGGAGAGGTGCGGAAAGCAGAGGAAGTCTGGAACCTACTAGCCGTGAAACAGCAAGAAGTGACATCAGTGTCGGCGCAGCTTGACTCGTCAGGTTCGGATGTAGAGCCCAGACCCTTACTCCAGAAGAAACAAGATCTGGAACACGCGGCGGCAGTTTCCATTCACAACCTCGCTATCCTGTACCACATTCAAGCACTCACTCTCGAATCGAAAACTGGTTCACGCCTAGCTGCAGACGATGCAAACCGAATTGCTGCTTGGACAAAATCATTCAACTATTGGTCCAGGCTTCGAAACCAGCATGGATTTTGGGAAGTACTCGTCGATCGCATCCGTAGTCTCAATGATCCGCGCCTAGGCGTTGAAACAGCAGAGCTGATTTGGGCTTCTCTGCCTTTGGCTCTTCTTTCGCTAAACGCTCAGTTCGCAGGAACTGCGGCCGAGGCGCGAAACTTTGAAGAGGCAGGTCTGCAGCGGCGCTTGATGATCCTGTCGGGACTCGGCGACAGTTGTGTGAGAGATGCACTCTGTCGCGGTCTCAAGCCATTGCAACAGGAATTTACCCGCCTGTGTGAAACCGCAGAGAAGGACTCCCTACAGTTGCCCGACAAAGCCTTAGAGATTGTTCGCAAGCTCCTCGAAGACAAGAAAAAGTACTTGCAGACTTTCAATTACCTATTGGGGAATGGCGATCCCTTAAGAGACTCGCTCCACGATCTCCTGGCGCAATCTGCCCGTAGTAGCCTGGTCGCGTATGCAAATAAGACTGAGAACTGGGAACAGGTGCTACCGGTCTTCGAAGAGTGCCTGGCTCTTGCGGAGAGCAAGTCCCTTCGGTCACGTTTCGAAGATGATATTGACATGTTGACGGGCAACGCTGCGGCGCAAAGAGCAGCGCGTCGCACGCAAGCGACTGCTGCTCCTCCTCGACAGACGCCCCCACAACAGCACGGAGCGCGAAAAACATCGACAGCGTCGCCCCCTACGGGCGGAAGGTCGAAGCGACCTTGGCGCCTAATCATCGCAGCCGTGGTAATTACCGGCATTGGGATCATCATCGCCGAGAGCACAAACGACGAAACATCCACTCATGTTCCGAGTACTGGACAGTCTTCCGCCAGTTCTTCAACCTTTACCCCGAGTTCCGCAGCCACTCCGGGGGCCCCCTCGACTGCAGGGCCAACTGACACAGCAACAATTGAGAGCCTCAGACGCACGATTGACGGTAATAGCGTGACGTTGAAACAGATGAAAAGTGCTCTGTCGGACCTCGATACCCAGATGGCAACGCTCAACTCACAGATCGAGACCGACGAGGCTTCATTAAAGCAAATGACACGTGATCACGACCTGGGCTCCCAAGTCGATGTCAATCTGTACGAAGTGACACGACAGCGGCATAATTCTGCGGTGAAGGCGTATAACAGCCTCGTCAGTACACACAACTCATCACTTTTAGAGTACAAGTCGTTGCTTAGTGAAACGAATCGTGAAATTGACAGTTATAACGCCCTTGTGAGGTCACAATGAAAGACTTTGGCCGAATGTTCGGAGTCGATAAACCTGCAATTCCTGATGCCAGCGGGCAAAGCGGCAGTCAGGAGATTGAGGTAGCCGACCGACAAATCCTACTGCGACCACGTCTAACGATCTGGGCTGACATGGCGAACGCAATATGGGCACTTCAACAGAAGAGCTGCGATCCGACAACTGCCGAGAGGAGAGAAGAGTTCCGTCCCCTTGCGCGTTATATCGAGCGTTTATCGGAGTGCATGAGCGAAATCGGTCTGGAGGTTCAAAGCCACACGAACCAGGCGTTTGATTCTGGTCAGTCGCTTGAGGTCATAGCGTTTCAGCCAACGGCGGGAATCAGCCGAGAAATCGTGGTCGAGACGATAAGACCCACGGTGTATTTGAAGGGGCACCGGGTTCAGGTCGGGCAAGTGATTGTGGCGACACCGGAAAACGCATCGAGGGAGAAGAGTTAGAAATGTCCAGATTAACGATCGACTTTGGCATTGATCTCGGCACGACGAATAGCAGTATCGCAGTCCTGGAAAAGAACGGTCCCCGGATCATTCGAAACAATGACAACTGGCAGTTCACACCATCAACTGTGTGGGTGGACAAGAATGGCGCGGTGCGAGTCGGCATGTCGGCAAAAGAACGTGCTTTCAGTGATCCTGAAAATGGCGCTGCTGAGTTCAAGCTGATGATGGGGAAAGCCTATTCGAAGCCTATTGCACGGCTGAATCGGTCGCTAACAGCAGAGGAGCTTTCGGCGGAAGTGTTGAAGTCGCTAAAGGACGATGTAAGGCGGGAGTCTGGGGAGGATCTTGAAGCGGCTGTCATTACGGTCCCCGCGGCATTCGATCAACCCGAATCTGAGGCCACTCGCAGAGCAGCCCAGATCGCGGGCATCAAATTTAGCCCGCTGCTTCAAGAGCCTATTGCCGCCGCTCTGGCCTATGGGCTCCAGCATGAACACGACAATGTATTTTGGCTGGTCTATGACATTGGAGGAGGTACGTTCGATGCTGCCGTCATTCATGTTCGAGACGGTCTTATTCAGGTTGTAAGTCATGGCGGTGATAACGATCTGGGTGGAAAGTTGATCGATTGGGCCATCGTAGAACAGCTCTTCGTTCCAGCACTGCAATCGTCGTACAACCTTCCGGACTTTCGACGAGGTAACAAGAGATGGTTGAGTGCCCTTGCGAAACTCAAGCTGCAGGCCGAGAAGACTAAGATTTCATTGTCCAAAGATTTGTCGTGTGAGGTGAATGATGAGTTCATCTGCGTGGATGATTCAGGCGAACAGGTGCAACTTGACGTGTCGGTCACAAGGAATGAGCTTGAGCGTTTGATCGACCCACTCCTTATAAAGTCTCTGAATATCTGCAAGAGTGTGCTGAAGGAAGAGCGCTTGGGGCCTGGCGATATTTCGAAAATCATTCTGGTTGGTGGACCGACCGTAACACCATATCTCAGGCAGGTCCTTCCTGACACGAAGGATGGGTTGGGCATTCCCATCGATTTCTCTGTGGACCCGCTTACCGTTGTGGCGCAGGGTGCTGCGCTGTTTGCGGGCGGGCAAAAGGCTGCTGGATCCGTCGTTTCGCCGCGAGTGGGCGAGTTTGGCCTTCATCTTGAATACAAGCCAGTAGGCAATGACACAGAACCTCTAGTCGGAGGGCGGGTATCAGCACGTGCGTCGCATTCGTTCGCGGGTTTTGCAATCCGGTTCTTAAACCCAGACTCGCGCCCGCCGTGGGATAGCGGCAAGCTGCCGCTCAGCTCAGAAGGGACATTTATAGCGAACCTGTGGGCTGAAAGAGGAGCACAGAACACGTTTCGAGTAGAACTCTACGACTCATCCGGGACCAGGCTCCCGCTCAGTCCTGCTGAATTTCCATACACGGTCGGCCTGGTTATCACGGATCCGCCTCTTCCCCACGACATCGGCATTGCAATGGCTAATAACAAGGTGGACGTGCTGTTCAAGAAAGGTACACCACTGCCGGCGAAAATACGGACAGACCATCGAACAACAGTTCCACTGAAAAAAGGTGATCCCCATTCCGAGCTGAGTATTCCGTTCGTCGAGGGGAGCAATGCCGATCATGCTGACCTGAACCGAAAGATCGGCCATGTCACCATCGATGCCCGAAACGTCAGCCGCGACTTGCCCATCGGCAGCAACGTAGAGATTCGTCTGGAGATGGATAGCTCGCGGCTGCTGAAAGGCAGCATTTACATCGACGTTCTGGACCAAGAGTTCCCCATCCGGCTTGAAGGGATCATCAAGCCACAGCCATTGTTGCAAGAACTAAGTCAAGAGTTCGAGAAGCAGAAGCAGCGCCTGCAATCTGCAAAGGAAAACACCGGAGCTGCTACGGAGACCGTCATGCGAGACCTCGGCAAGATCGAACAAGAAGACATCTTGGGAGAAATATCGCGTGATCTTGCTGCAGGGGAAGATCCTGAGGCTTCTCACAAATGTGAACTTCGGATGCTAGAACTCAAAACGACTCTTCAGAGAATCGAGGACGCGATCGAAGCTCCTAGCCTGATCCTCGAAGCCAAGCAAGAGATCGAATGGACCGAGGAAGTCATGCAGGGCGCGACGGCTGAGGACAAGAAGGATTTCGCTCTACTTCGGCCCGAACTAGAAGCGGTCATCAATGGGGATATCGAGACCCTGCGTCGTAAGGTAGATGCGATGTTTCAACTGCGAGTACGTGTTGTTTCCCGAACGGCTGAATATTGGGTCGGGTACCGGGACTACCTGTTGAAACGTAAGGGCGAGATGCTCGACCAAGCGCAGGCGAAGCTGTGGTTTACTCATGCGGATCGTGCGATCAACAATAATGATATTGAGGCGCTTAGAACTGCTTGCACGCAGCTCTTGTCACTACTACCGAAACAGCAACAGAAACGCGGATACGGAGGCGGCACAGTCCGCTCAAGAGCATGAGCAATGAACTGGATCTCATAGCGCTGAAGATAGAGCAACTGGGAGTCACAGCCCGTTTATCTGACCTAGCCATGTATATGAAAGACGGAGAAGGAATAAGAGCACAGAAGATTCGAACAGTACTAGGCCACCTCGATCCAGGCGTTTATCTTATCGGTGGCGGTCCCTACACGCAGGGTGTGTATTCGCTTATGTGTGATGAAGTGGTGATTGGGCGCTTGGCAACTGTACTTGAGAAGACTCTCGACCGTCCGGTGGACGTGTTTGTGAACGATGCGGCCACGTTGACGCCACGGGAAGTGTCTCGGGTTCACTGTGCGATCTACCGCAAAGAAGGCGTTACAAAGCACGACTACTGGATTATCGACCGCGGCAGTACTTGTGGCACGTACGTGAATCAAGAACCACTTCAGGCACCCTCGGCTAAAGACTCTGACGACGTCCGTCTCGCCAGTCACGCGCTTGTGAACGGAGATGTGATTTCTCTTGGCCCGTCGCGCATCAACAGCTTTGTCTTCGTTGATCTTCGGAATTGAAATGCACTGCACGCATTGTGGAACAGAAAATCCGGATGCCTCAGCATATTGTTTCAATTGTGGCAGAAGTATGGTTGCCGCTCGCGGAAAACCCAAAACTCTGGCTGAAAAGTGGGCACAAACATTTCGAGCGGAGGGTGGGCATTGGCCAGAGGATGGGCATTGGCCCGAGCAATGGTATGCGATCGAGCGGGAGATGAATCGTTCGGGCGATGTTGCCAGTTCTGGCGGCGGAGGATACGAGAATGAGAAGAACGAGGGTGGCAATCTTGGGACACCCTACGTCTTCATTGATAATTCTGGATTCCTGTTGTCGGGTGGGGACGATAAAACATTTCCAGCGATTCGAGTGTTTTCAGAAGCAGAAATTGCCAAACTACAAGGGGTGTGGGATCGCGCCGCCGCCATCTTCAACTGTGCCGGTAGCATTGATGCCCCTCGCAAGGAAACAGCTGTCGCCGCGACCTCTGGCGCTGCTGGGGAAAGAGCCGCGATAGAGGCTAGTCATTTCGTTCTGCAGCTTACCCCATGGGCTGCTGAGTTTATAAAAGCTAAGTGTTCTGGGGCTTTCTCTGTGGGTGTGCTCTTGGGAACATTCGCAGACGATGGATGCGTAAGCATTACAAGAACCGTTCGTGTATGTGCCCATACGTGGATTAAGAAGGGTATCTGGCAGATAAGTCCAGTCGCCCTGGTCGGCGTTCAAAGGTGGGGCAGAGAGCAAGGCATGGATATCGTGGGATTCTTTAAATCACATCCAGAGAGCGATGGTCTTGAGCCCTTAGAGGCGGATATAGCCCGCGCAACTTGGTATGGGTGTTCTTATGTGATTTCTGATGGCAAACACATAGCTAGTCGCAGGCTCATGGGCGATGACGAAAGCAATAAACACCTGGTTAAAGAATCAATTGTTGTTTCAGGGGCAAGCCAATGAACGTCCGTTTCGGCGGTCGACCGTTTGTGAACGGAGATGTGATTTGTCGGCCCGTTGTAGATCAACAGCTTTGTGTTCTCTGATCCTTTCGGAATTGATATGTACTGCACGCGTTGTGGAACAAAGAACCCGGACGCTTCGGCGAACTGTTTCAATTGTGGCGATAGTATGGATGCCCCCTGCGGAGAAGCCGCTGTCGCTGCTTCCTCTGTCGCTGCGGCCCAAAGAGCAGCACGACGAATGCAGGCGACTGCTGCTCCACCACGACCGACTCCCAGAGAGCAGCAAGCACCACGAGATCCATCGGCAGTTTCTGCCTCCACCGGCGGACGGTGGAATCGGTGGCCGATAATCGCGGCTGTGGTAGTTATTGGCATATGGATCATGATCGCCGGTTTGAAGACGGCGATTCTGGCCAGCGCCGTGCTGCTGTGCGTGGTCGCTGGATGGATGGATTTCCGCAGTGGGCGCATCCCGAATTGGCTCACCGTGCCGGGGTTGGTGGCAGGAGTTGTATTGAACACTTTTGCTGGGGGATGGAGCGGATTGAAGTTTTCCCTGGTCGGAGCAGGTGTGGGCTTGCTGCTGTTGCTGCCTTTTGTGCTCCTACGAAGCCTCGGAGCTGGCGGCTGGAAATTGGCTGGAGGCCTCGGGGCGTTCGTGGGTCCCGGTGTGCTGGTCAAACTTCTGATCGCGTCGGTTTTTGTGATTGGCGTGATGACCCTTGTGCTTGTTATTCATGAGGGGCGGCTGCTGAAAGCGCTCCTTAACCTTGGGCGCCTGTTGGCGTCGCTAGTGCATTTTCGTAGGCCGGCACCGCGAGTCGCAGGCGAGAGTCCGCAGCCCCTGAAGGTATCTTATGGCGCAGCCTTGGCTTTCACCGTAATGCTCTACGGGATCGCGTGGAGTCTGGGCTGGACGGCATGAAAGCATGCGACCCCTCCGGCGTAAGACCGTGTGCACACACCCACTGGTAACGAGTTGAAGCACTATTCGCTAACGACACTGACGATGTTCGGCTCGGCAGTCGAGCGCCTGTGAATGGAGGCGTGATTGTTCTTGCCCATCGCTGATCAACAGCGTTGTGGTCATTGATTCGGAGTTGATATGTACTGCACGCGCTGTGGAACAAAGAATCCAGCCGCCTCCGCGAACTGTTTCAATTGTGGCGGTACTATGGATGCCCCTCGCGGCGAACCCGCTATCGCGGCTAACTCTGGCGCTGCTGCTCCGAGGGCACGTACACCCAATATCCTCGGGCGCATAGACGTGGCAGGTACTCCTCTGGTTATTACCGACTCGGAGATCTCGTTTGGCAACGAGCAGATGAAGTGTGACGACGTGGTCGGCATCCGCTACGGCGTCTACAAGCACTACATCAACGGTATTCGGACCTCGCAGTCCTATGCTGTTTGGTTAACAGACGGGCGTTCCACGATGTTCATTGAGTGCGCAAAGGGCTTCTTCGTCAGCTCTTCAACTATCGAAAGTCGCTACCAAGAGGCTCTGAAAACACTTTACACAGCAGTTATGATACCGCTCATTCAGAGCTTTTTAGCCAATCTAGACAAAGGGACTGGATTTCGAATTGGCGAGGTGACGTTTGACAAAAACGGCCTATATCGTTCGGATTCATTCGGGGCGATTCGCAAAGGACTTGTTAGCGCGTGGGTCTCATTAACAGGTGGGCGGTCGGTAGAAGAAAGAGAACAACAATACCAACATCTTGCTTGGTCCGAATTCGGTGGCCACTCGTTCAGAAAGGGCCAGATCCACCTATTCAAGCAAAAGAAGTCATGGGTGCAGTTTGCGCTTCGCGATACATGGAACGCTGTTTGCTTAGGGCCTCTCTTTGATTTTCTTAGCGAAGACGGGCGGTTGTGGGAGTTTGTTAGGCAAAAGCCCGAAACGTCACGGGCAGAGCGCATTCTTGTTGTGGATGATGAAGAAGCTGTTCGTGAAACTATCTGTGGCATGCTGATACCGGCGGGCTACCAATGCCGGGCGGTCGCTGGTGGTCAGGAGGCTCTCGCTCTGCTCGAATCCGGGGAGAAGTTTGAACTTCTCCTTAGCGATCTTCTAAATGCACCCCTGGATGGGTTCGCTCTGCTCGAACGCACGAAGGAGAAATTTCCAGACATACCCGTGATTATTGTGACGGCTATAAATGATGTTTCGGTCGCTGCCGCTTGCACCAGAAGCGGAGCCTACGAGTACCTACTACACCCCGTAAAACGGGAGCAGTTGCTGGTTGCCGTGCGTCGAGCATTGGAGCAGCGCCGCCAAAAGCTGCAGGACCGATGTGAGGGACGGTAAAGATGTAGAGGGCTCCCGATCTTCTGGCTGCCCGTCCAGGCCTTCTCACCAGCGAGCTCTTGGAACTTGCGTTGGGGTTCATCGATTTCGAGCGTCCGCTGGTGAATCCAGCCATCAGCCCGCAAGGACCTGTGCTACTGTCCGATGGGCGGGTTCGTGCCGGGGACTGTCCTAGTCCCTGGTGTTACGAAGGTACCTGCGAGCCTAGTCAGAGGACTGTGCGCAACCTTCCTCTTTACTGAATACTGATACTGCTGATGACGAAGGCCGCATCGCTGCTGTTCTTGATTCTCTGGAGCCTGCCCTTGATGCCGCAAGGGAGCAGCGTCATTCATACCGCCCGCCGCCGGTGCACATCTTGCTCGCGGGACGAGCACGGGCACATCATGCGTTCGAGGGCTGCAATCCGCCGGTTCAAGAGGCTGCATCCGTGCCCCGCCACGGGGGAGGTCGCAGGCCGATGTCCAGGGTACATCATCGACCACGTAAAGCCGCTGGAATGTGGTGGAATCGACGGTCCCAGCAACATGCAATGGCAGACATCGGCGGCGGCGAGAGCGAAAGACAGGACTGAGGCGCGGTGTCGATGAGCGAGTGTAATTCCTCAGAACCCATTGTAGAATCAGGTTTTCTTCCCCAGGTAGCAATCTGCTAGGTTTCGGACCAAATGAATAGAACTGCCTAGGGTAGCGATCCGGGTCTGAGTCCGCGCGGACCTGGCCGATATTTGTTCAGAATACAGGCAGGCGTGGTCCTAAATGAGTACTGAGACTCTGGTTCCAGAGATTGGCCAAATTGTCGCGGTTCGCCAGCGGCTGTATCTCGTTGATCACGTAATCCCCCCTCCGAATCCTTCAGACTCCTTCCTTCTCCGGCTCTCATGTGTGGACGATGACGCCCAGGGTCAGCCGCTGGATGTGCTGTGGGATCGCGAACTTGATACCCAAGTAGTCACTGGCGAAGCGTGGGACGCGATCGCGAAACGAGGGTTTGATCCTGCGGATCGCTTCGCAGCCTACCTGAATACGCTACGCTGGAATTGCGTCACATCAACCGATCCGAACCTGTTGCAGTCGCCATTTCGGGCGGGAATACGGTTGGATGCTTATCAGCTCGAACCGCTGCGAAAGGCTCTCAGGCTGCCGAGGGTTAATCTTTTTATCGCTGACGATGTCGGTCTCGGAAAGACAATCGAGGCCGGCCTCATTGCGCGCGAACTCCTCATGCGCAAGAAGGTGAGGGACATTGTCGTGTCCTGCCCTCCCTCTATGCTGCTTCAGTGGAAAGAAGAGTTGGACGCCCGCTTTGGCCTGCGTTTCGAGATTCTGGATAAGGATTACCTCCAGAAAGTTCGGCGTGAACGCGGATTTGGAGTGAATCCCTGGACGACCCACTCGCGGTTTCTAGTGTCACATCGTCTTCTCATTGATGAAACGTATGCGTCTCCGCTGCATGATTGGCTTGGAACGTTCCGCGCTGGCAGTCTTCTCATTCTGGATGAAGCCCATCACGCTGCCCCGTCGAGCGGTCAGCGTTACGCAATTGATTCACACATAACTCGTGCCGTGCGCGACTTGGCCCCTAAGTTTGAACATCGGCTCTTTTTGTCGGCCAC
>Ga0187851_10001219_pt1 | contig 24886 bp, 14 predicted proteins | sample June2016WEW_6_10_FD_132997 | JGI IMG/M metagenome (GOLD analysis project Ga0187851, IMG submission 132997) | Peatland microbial communities from SPRUCE experiment site at the Marcell Experimental Forest, Minnesota, USA - June2016WEW_6_10 | ecosystem: Environmental > Terrestrial > Soil >...
AAAACCATGCCCGGGCGAAGTATGTTGCCGCTGCCAACAGGGGCTGGATGTCAGTAAAAACCCTTCCCCCGGCGGATCAGGTGAAGTGTTTTTACTTGACATCCCCTTTTATAGAACCCGTCAATTATCCGCTCGCGCGTTAATAGGTTCTTTCTGGAGGCCCGTACGAGGATGCGCGGGTTGAGGCTCTTGGATTCCCACCCTTTCCGCGATAAGACTGCGGAAAGGATGGGGCATCCAGCTGCTGCGCCTCAATCGGTCACCGTTATGTGAATGGTGTTTGACCGGATTGCGATTCTCTGCGGTTGAGGGGAGGATCGGTCGAGACGCACTTCTTCCACGACATAGATTGTGTAAGTGCCAGGTTCGTTAAGATCGAAGAGACGCGTCAGAACGGCAAAATCATGAAAACTGTCACTAGGCGCTAGAACTACAGGCCTCCGACTGATCACAGCGTGAGGCATTCTCACTTGAGATCCATAACTGCGCTCGACCTGATACCCATCCATCCTCCGCAGAGCAACTCCAGCAGAGTTATCAACGTGGATTTCTGAATAGTCCCCCGCATGCCCACCGTCCGGTTTACCGGACGCTGTATGAATTTCCAGCGAAGCATCAGAAATATTCGTGAGAGTCATTTGCAAGTTAATTGGTGAACCTTTTGGCACTTGTTCCGACCCAACAGTGATCGAAAGTTGCGCTGGTAAGGGCTGCTGTGCCGATAGATCCAGACCGGCGAAGAAGCTGGACGTTAAGCACAAAACGAAAATAGCTTTCCTGTTCATGTGGTCCTCCTGCTATTGGCATGGCGTAGCTGGCAACTGCCAGGTTGGATAGGCCGAAGAAGTTGTGAAATTCCCGTTCGTTGTAGCATTGCTATCTGCTGTAACCTCAACCCATGCGCCTGTACCCGCGCTCCAGACTACGTCGCCGGCAATGTTCCAAGTCAGCGAGCCCAGAGGCACGGGTATTGATACGCTTGTTCCTGAGCCGATGCTTGGATTCCACATCAGATACATCTGATACTGTCCAGAAGCAGTCTGCTCGATCTCGTCGTTATTTGGAGGACTTTCCAAACCGATCAACGGGCCATCCTCGGCATACGCGCCAGTAGCGTAGGGATAGCTTGGCGGAGATCCCGCGTCGAACCCCGGCGTGTAGGTGCAAGTAGTTGGCTGGTCGCCATCGGAATAAATCCAGGTGTATTGGAATGATTGCACCAGCTGAATCCAAGTGAGTGTCCCTGTGTACCCACTGGGAGGCGTGGCGTTGGCATTGAATTGAATCCCCCAGTTCATTGCAGGCGGGTTGTCGCCGATGAAGAACTCTTGGCCCGAAGGCGTTACAGTCACGCTTGTCGGCCCGGCAACGTTAAAGGCCGCGTTTGCTGGAAGGCTGCATTGGCCGTCGGCATCTGCACCAGGGATGTCAACGCAATACTTGTAGGTTACTGGGATGTTGTCGTTTTCTCGATAGATCCAGTAAAAGGTTATATTCGCCTTCTTCAGGTCCGCGTCCGTCAATTCCTTAACTTTGGCTGAGGCGACGGTCGGCGCATAATCGGCGATTCTCGTCCCACCTACCGTCCATTTGTTCTTCGAAAAGGCGAGGCCGAGCGTGGTCAGCTTATCGGCAGTCGGCTTCGTTTTCAGTTTGATTTGCTGGCCCACAACAGCGTTTTGAGGGGTGGGGTCCGCATCGCCTGTTACGCTGATGCGCTTATCGTCCCATAGTATCTTTGGCGCGCCAAGGATCGCCACCGTTATCCCCTGATTGCCATCAGGATCAGTGCAAGGGCTGCCCGCTGTGCCGGCTGCTGGTGTGGCATTGGCGCTCTCAGCAGCCCGAACGACCAACGGGAAGAAGATGGCCGCCGTTACGCAGGCCGTCTCAGTGGGGTCACTGGGATCGGGAGTCGCGATTGCCATGATCTGCGTTGAGCTTTGGCTATTAACGCCAAGCGAAACGGATCCGGTATCCACGTTCACCCGGACAACGACAGGGCAATTTGCTCCCTCAAGGCCGACAGTGGAGTTCAAGTTGGTTCCCGTTATGGTGACCTTGTTATAGGTCTTCCCCGCAAACCACACGTCAGGAGTTATGGAGGTGATGGTTGGTGCGTGGCGGTCGGTGCAGGGGTCAAAAGCGTGGCAGAAAGTTGGAGAAATCAGCAACAAAAGCGTGACGGCGTGGAGGAGTGGCCCTGGAATTGCCCCCCCAATTTACCCAGGAACTTGCGCATGGGTGCGGTCCTTTCAGTGGGTTGGCTACGGGTTGAGCCCGATAATCCGCTCGGCGGCAATTGTAACCCAAGGCCGGTCAGTGCATCACGAATGAATTGATACTATTACGAATGAATTGATACTTTGGTAACGCAGTCTGCGATGGCGATGCGAGGAAGTGGCATTCGCGGCGTTTCGGGCTCCCTGACGGGATGAGCCGACTGTCATCTTCTGTCGTGCGACGAAGATTGTCGGCCTCAACCCATTGATAATGCACATTCGGCTTGGCTCGCAGCCATGCGAAGCGCGCTCTGCAAGCGCTTTCAGAAGATTTCCTTGCTAAAATCAAGAGGAGTTTGCCTCGAATAGGACCGGGTCGGATTGTCCATGCCCGACCGGGCGCGTAGGATTCTCTTTTGCCCGTGCGTCGCATTTCATGTTCAGAGCGCAGTGGAGACACGAAAACCTTGCAACCCGAATCACCTAAACCCTTCTGCTACGAATCCTTTCCTAGCTCCGGCCTGGTAGCGTACTTCTCGATGGAGATTGCGATTAACCCCGGCATGCCCACCTACTCCGGCGGCCTGGGCGTTCTTGCCGGAGACACGCTGCGCTCCGCTGCGGACCTCGGCGTTCCTCTTGTTGCCTTCACCCTGGTGCATCGCAAGGGTTATTTCCAGCAGCGCCTGGACGAAAAAGGCGTGCAAACCGAAGAGATTCAACCTTGGAATCCATCAGACTTCTGTACTGAAGAAAAAGCGCGGGTTACGGTTTCAGTGGAAGACCGTATTGTGACGGTACGCTGCTGGCGCTATGACATGGTGGGCCGCGCCGGGCACGTAGTGCCCATCTATCTGCTGGATACGGATCTGGAAGGGAACACGGGCTGGGATCGCGGCCTCACCGATCACCTGTACGGCGGCGACACCAACTACCGCCTGGAGCAGGAGATTGTTTTGGGCATGGGCGGCGCTCGCATGGCAAGCGCACTGGGTCACAAGGTAAACGTCCACCACATGAACGAGGGCCATGCGGCACTGCTGACACTGGCGCTGCTGGAAAGGCAATTGGGCGGCGGACCGTTGAACGGCGCTACAGAAATCGACATTGAACAGGTGCGAAATCAGTGTGTCTTCACGACCCATACCCCGGTTCCAGCCGGCCACGACCGGTTCTCTTCCGAGCAGGCCATTCGCATCCTGGGCGGCGACCGCACGGCGCGCCTGGAGACGCTTGACTGTTTTCGCGATGAGATGTTGAACATGACGCTGCTGGCGCTGCATTTCTCGCGCTATGCAAATGGCGTGGCCATGCAACACGCCAAAGTTTCCCGCGCAATGTTTCCGGAGTTTCAAATCAACTCGATCACCAATGGCGTTCACGCGCCTACATGGGTATCCACGCCGATCCAGCAGATGATGGATAAACACGAACCTTCATGGCGGCGCGACAATCTGTTTCTGCGCAGCGCCATCGACCTGCCGGAGCAGGAGATTCTCTCAGCTCACGCTGTGAACAAAGTAACGCTGCTGACCGAGGTAACCAAGCGCACGGGCCAGACATTTAATCCCAAGGTGCTCACGCTGGGCTTTGCCCGGCGCGCAGCAACTTACAAACGCGCCAATCTTTTATTCACCGATCCTAAACGGCTGATGGAGATTGCCACCGCGGCCGGCGGCTTGCAGATTATTTACGCCGGCAAGGCGCATCCCCAGGATGAGCCCGGCAAGGCGCTGATTCAGAAGGTGGTCGAGGATGCAGCCACCCTCTCCAATAATCTGTTGCACATCGTTTATCTGGAAAACTACGCGTGGGACCTGGGCGCATTGCTCACCGCGGGCGTGGATGTTTGGGTGAACACGCCGCGCAGGCCTTACGAGGCTTCGGGCACCAGCGGCATGAAGGCAGCGCTCAACGGTGTTCCCAGTCTGTCGATTCTGGATGGATGGTGGATTGAGGGCTGCATCGAAGGCTTCACCGGATGGGCCATTGAAGATGGCGCCGACGATGCCGCCGAGGCTGACTCGCTCTATAAGAAGCTAGAGAAAGCCGTTGTTCCGCTTTATCGCGATGCGCCGGAGCAATGGGCGCGCCTGATGCGCACCACGCTGGCCTTCAACGGTTCCTACTTCAACACCAACCGCATGGTGAGGCAATACATCCGTAATTCGTACTACCCGGTGAAGCTGATCGAGCGAGCGTAGGTGCGACTGCCACTGGCTTGTAGCTTCAAGCTACAACCCGGGGCGTGCTCAAGCTATCTGTTCCTGATCGTTGCATTCGGGTAAGAGAACACGCTCAACCCAGGGACCGCAGTTCCAGAAGATAAATGCGAAAAGCAACAAACCTGCAACCCGCGCGAACATGAATGCAATTCCAACCTGATCGTAGTTCCTGAAGTAAAAGTCCGACGGCAAAGCGGTGGATGCGCTTATTCGGCTCGTGTAGTGTTGGAGCGAAACGAGCCGGTCGGGTAATGTTGTGATCTCAAGGAATGCGGAAATCAGTTGAATAAACGCCAATGCGCGGCTTACAAGAAGCACGGCCTCTTTTCTTGACATGGGCTTACCTTTCTTCGCCTCATTGTACGACGCAATTTTCAATCGCAAATGAAGGACCTGGTAGCTGCCTTCAGTCTCCCGGCGCTTCTTCCATCTCGATGCCGATGCGGCGCAGCTTCATCACGCGCCATTGCAGGCGATCGAAGAAGAGGTAGACAACCGGAGTTGTGAAGAGCGTCAGCATCTGGGAGACGATGAGTCCGCCGACGATGGTGATGCCCAGAGGCTTGCGCAGCTCCGAGCCCACGCCCATGCCGATGGCCAGCGGCAACCCGCCGAATAGAGCCGCCATCGTCGTCATCATAATCGGCCGGAAGCGCAGCAAACAGGCCTGATAAATGGCCTCGACCGGAGGCAATCCCTGGTCGCGCTCTGCCTGCAGCGCAAAATCGATCATCATAATCGCGTTCTTCTTCACGATGCCGATCAGCAGAATGATGCCGATGAGCGCGATGATGGTCAGGCTGGTTCCGGTCAACATCAGGGCGAGAATGGCGCCCACGCCGGCTGGCGGAATTGTGGAAAGAATTGTCAGTGGGTGGATCAGGCTCTCGTAGAGAATGCCCAGAACGATGTAGACGGCTACCAATGCAGCAATAATCAGCCAGGGCATATTCTTCTTCATGGTCTGAAAGTCCTGCGTGGTTCCTTGGAAGGTGGCATGAATGGCGGGAGGCATTCCCATCTCGAGTTTGACTTTTTCAATCGCGTTGACGGCATCGCCCAGAGCCACGTTGGGCGCCAAGTTGAAGGTAAGCGTGACAGCCGGATACTGTCCCTGATGGTTCACCTGTAACGGCGTCCGCTGCTGTTCATAGTGCGCAATGGTGGAAAGCGGCACCATGGCGCCGCCCGTAGATGAAGCTGGAGCCGAGACGGCCGGAGTGGCGCTTGCGGCCGCTGCCGTTGGTGAGGTGACGGCGGAGACGATGGCGGTAGATGTGGGCGCGGATATGGTCGTTGGAACAGGCGTAGTACGGGGCGGAATGTTGGTGTTGGCCGCAGTGGGAAGTGTGACAGCGGTGAGCGTCATCGGTGTGGCAGAAGGCGCGGTTGTAACGGGCGCGGCGGTGGGGTTGGCAACCGCTGCCGTGGCAGTGACGGTGGCTGGCATGGCGGTAGTGGCGCCGACAACATTGTTGGCCTTGATGTAGATGCCGTTGAGCGCGTCGGGGCTGAGCTGATACTGTGGATCGACCTCCATCACCACGTAGTACTGGTTGAGCGCCGTATACATGGTGGAGACTTCGCGCTGGCCAAAGGCGTCGTAGAGCACGTTGTCGATGGCGCTGGCAGTGATGCCCAGCCGCGAAGCGGCGTCGCGATCGATGACCAGGTTGGCGGCCAGACCCCGGTCCTGCTGGTCGTTGGAAACATCGCGCAACTCAGGCATGGATCTGGCGCGAGCCAGTAACTTTGGCGCCCACGCGTTGAGTTCTTCGAGGTTTTCGTCCGAGAGCGTGTACTGGTACTGGGCCGCGCTTCCGCGCCCTCCGCTCTGGAACTCCTGCTGTGCCTGTAGATATAGAATGGCGCCGGGAACGCTGCTGAGCTTGCCGCGCAGCCGGTTGACCACTTGATCGGCACTGACGCGTCCTGGGCGCTGGTTGAGAGGCTTGAGGGCGATAAACATGAAGCCGGTGTTGTTGCTGCCCCGGCCGCCGCCGGCGAAGGCTGTCACCGAGCGCACCGCCGGGTCGTCAATCGTCATCTGCGCCAGTTGGCGTTGCTTATCGCGCATGGCAGGGAAGCTGATGTCCTGCGCGGCGACCGTTTGGCCTCCGAGCCTGCCCGTGTCCTGCTGCGGGAAAAAGTCGAAGTGCGCAATTGAGAATAGATAAACATTCAACAGCGCGGTTCCAACGGTCACGCCCAGAATCAGCCATTGATGGCGCAGAACCCAGCGCAGGCCGGTGGCATATTCGTTGTGCAGCCACTGGAACGCGCGTTCGCTCATCGCGTAGAAGCGGCCATGGTGGCTCTCGTCCCGCGACTTGAGAAAACGGGCGCAGAGCATGGGCGTGGTGGTCAGCGAGACAAGCAGTGAGACGGCAACTGCCACCGACAAAGTGACGGCGAATTCGCGGAAGAGCTTGCCCACAATGCCACCCATCAGCAGAATGGGAATGAAGACGGCAATCAAGGATGTGCTCATCGAAAGCACCGTGAAGCCGATCTCCCGAGATCCCTTCATGGCTGCGTCGAAAGGCTTCATGCCCATTTCGAGATAACGCGTGATGTTCTCGATCACCACGATGGCGTCGTCCACCACAAAGCCTGTCGCGATGGTGAGCGCCATCAGCGAGAGGTTGTCGATGGAGTAACCGAGCAGATACATCACGCCGAATGTGCCCACCAGCGAGAGCGGCACGGCGACGGAAGGGATGATGGTGGCCCACACCTCGCGCAGGAAGAGGAAGACGACCAGCACCACCAGCAAGACGCTGATAATCAGTGAAATCTCTACGTCGTGGACGCTGGAGCGGATGGTGGTGGTGCGGTCCACTACCACGTCGATCTTGATAGTGGGCGGGATCGCGGCCTGCAGGCGCGGCATCTCGGCCATCACATTGTCTACGGTGGAGATGACGTTGGCGCCGGGAATCTTGAAAATGATGACCAGAACCGCGCTCTTGAGCTGCGCTGGAGGCCCTTTGTCCGGGTTGAGGCCAGATACTCCGGCGGTATGAATGTCGGCGACGCTGTCGGTAATCGTGGCCAGGTCGGCGACGCGCACCGGCGCGCCGGTCTGCTTGTTATAGCCGGCGATGATGGGCGCGAAGTCGCTTGCCTTGAATATCTGGTCGTTGTCGCTGATCTGCCAGCGATGGTCCGAATCCTGAAAGGCGCCTTTGGGACGGTTGGCATTGGCGTTGGCCAGCGCGGTGCGCACTGCCTCCAGGCCTATGCCGTTGTTGCCCAATTGCATGGGATTCAACTCGACGCGCACGGCGGGGCTGGAACTGCCGCCGACAAAGACCTGACCGACACCCTGAATCTGAGAGATCTTTTGCGACAGGATGGAATCGGCCATGTCGTAGATCTGCGGTTTGGGCACGACATCAGAAGTCAGCGTCAGAATCAAAATCGGCGCTTCAGCCGGATTGACCTTGTTATAGCCGGGATTCTGCGGCAGATAAGACGGCAATTGACTGCGCGCCGCGTTGATTGCGGCCTGCACGTCGCGGGCGGCGGCATCGATGTTGCGATTGATGTCAAATTGAAGTGTGACGTTGGCCGAGCCCAGAGAACTTCTCGAGGTCATCTGATTGACGCCGGCGATTCGTCCAAACTGCCGCTCCAGCGGCGTTGCAACTGACGAGGCCATTGTCTCGGGACTGGCGCCGGGCAGCCCCGCCCCGACGCCGATGACCGGGTAGTCCACATTAGGCAGCGAGGCAACGGGTAAAACCGAATAAGCTATCGAACCGGCCAGCAGCATGGCCAGCGAGAGCAGCGAAGTGGCCACCGGGCGCTTGATAAATGGTGCGGAGAGATGCATCGCTCAGGTCTCCTAGTCCGCGCTTGCCGGCTGCTGCTCGCTGCTGATGTGAAGCTCGCGCGGCTTCATGCGCTGGGCCAGCTTGTCAAAGTAGAGATAAGTGACCGGAACGGTGTAGAGCGTGAGCAACTGAGACAGAATCAAGCCGCCTACGATGGTGACGCCCAGCGGCATGCGCAATTCTGCGCCTACGCCGCCGCCCAGAGCCAGCGGCAATCCTCCCAGCATGGCGGCCATGGTGGTCATGATGATGGGCCTGAACCGCAATTGGCAGGCCTGGAAGATGGCGGCTTCAGCGGTCTTGCCTTCGTTGCGTTCCGCCTGCAGCGCAAAGTCGATCATCATGATGGCGTTCTTCTGCACAATGCCAATGAGCAGGATGATGCCGATCAGCGCAATCACGCTGAACTCGGTGTGCGTAATGAGCAAGGCAAGAAGCGCGCCCACGCCGGCCGAAGGCAGCGAGGAGATGATGGTGATGGGGTGAATGTAGCTCTCGTAGAGCACGCCCAGCACGATGTAGACGGTGATCAGCGCGGCCAGAATCAGCAGCGGCTCATTGGAGAGCGAAGTCTGGAAGGCGGCGGCCGTGCCTTGAAAGCTGGCATTGATGGCAGACGGCATTTGGATGCGCTGTTCGATGCGGTTGACGGCGTTGACGGCATCGCCCAGCGCCTTGCCCGGCGCCAGGTTAAAGCTGATTACGGTAGACGGGAACTGTCCCTGGTGGCCAATCGACAGTTGCGCGCTCGATTGCTCCCAGTGAGCCAGCATGCTGAGCGGAACCTGCGTGCCGTTGCCTGATTTGACGTAAAGGTTGTTCAGCGTGGCGGGATCGGTCTGGAAACTCTGTCCCACTTCCATTACCACGTGGTACTGGTTGAGCTGGGTGAAGATGGTAGAAACCTGCCGCTGCCCGAAGGCGTCGTAGAGAGTGTTATCTACATCGGCCATGGCGATGCCGAGCCGGGCCGCCGTGTCGCGGTCGATTACCAACTGAGCGCCCAACCCTTGATCTTGCAGGTCGCTGGCCACATCGGTGACCACGGTCTCCTTGCCTAGTTCGCTGACCATCATCCGGGTGTATTTGGCCAGCTCCACAGGGTCGGGATCTTCCAGCGAGTACTGGAATTCCGTCCTGCTCACGCGGTCTTCCACCGTAAGGTCCTGTAGCGGCTGCAGGAACAACTGAATGCCTTCAACGCCTTCGAGCTTGGGCTGAAGACGCCGAATGACTGCCGTGGCAGATTCCTTGCGCACATCCAGCGGTTTCAGGTTGATCTGGATGCGGCCCGAATTCAGTGTGGTGTTTGTTCCGTCCACCCCGATAAACGAGGAGATGTTATCTACGGCCGGATCCTTGAGCAGAATGTCAACGAGTCTCTGCTGGCGTTCAGCCATCGAGGTAAAGCTGACCGTCTGAGGCGCTTCGCTGATGCCCAGAATCACGCCCGTATCCTGCACTGGAAAGAATCCTTTGGGAACCACAATGAAGAGCAAAACCGTGGCCACAAATGTGGAGATGGTGACCATCAACGTGGCGAAACGATGACGCAAAACCACCTGCAGCGTCCGCCCGTACGAGGCGATGATGGAGTTGAAGACTCTCTCCGACCAATAATAAAAGCGCGTCTGTTTGGCGACCGACTTGTCCTGCAAAATACGCGAGCACATCATGGGCGTCAGCGTCAGCGAGACCACTGCGGAGACCAGGATGGTGACCGCCAGGGTGATGGCAAACTCGCGGAAAAGCCGGCCCACCACATCGCTCATGAAGAGCAGCGGAATCAGCACCGCAATCAGTGAAACGGTCAGCGACATGATGGTGAAGCCGATCTGTTCGCTGCCCTTGAGCGCCGCCTTCATCGGACTCAGGCCTTCTTCAATGAAGCGCGAAATATTCTCGATCATGACAATGGCGTCGTCCACCACAAAGCCGGTCGAGATGGTGAGCGCCATCAATGTCAGATTGTTGAGCGAGTAGCCCAGCAGGTACATCACGCCGAAAGTGCCCACAATCGAGAGCGGCACCGCGACGGATGGGATGATGGTGGCCGCCAAGTTGCGCAGGAAGAGGAAGATGACCATGACGACCAGCGCAATGGTCAGCATCAGCTCATATTCCACGTCCCTGACTGAGGCGCGGATGGTAGTAGTACGGTCGGTGAGCACACGCACCTGCACAGAGGCCGGCAAACTGGTCTGCAACTGCGGCAGCAGCAGCTTGATGCGGTCCACCACGGCGATGATGTTGGCGCCCGGTTGGCGTTGAATGTTGACGATGACCGCGGGCTGGCGGTCCATCCATGCTGCCTGTTGGGAGTTCTCCGCCGCATCGACAATGGTGGCTACGTCCGACGCGCGCACAGCGGCCCCGTTGCGGTAGGCCACAATCACAGGCTTGTAATCGCTGCTGGCCAGCAACTGGTCGTTAGCGCCGATGGTGTAGGACTGCCGTGCGCCGTTCAGTGTGCCCTTGGCCTGATCCACGTTGGCCGCAGCCAATGCGGTGCGCAGGTCTTCGAGGCTCAGGTTATACGCGGCCAGTTGGGCCGGGTTGGCCTGAATGCGTACCGACGGCTTCTGGCCGCCCGCAATCGAAACCAATCCCACGCCGGTGACCTGGGAAATCTTCTGCGCCAGATTGGTGTCGGCCGCGTCTTCAATCTTGTCCAGCGGAAGCGAGTCGGAATAAAGCGCCAGCGTCATGATGGGCGCGTCGGCGGGGTTGACCTTGCTGTAAATAGGCGGGTTGGGCAGATCAGCGGGCAAGAAGCTGTTGGCCGCGTTGATGGCAGCCTGCACCTCCTGCTCGGCCACGTCGATGTTCTCGTCGAGGTTGAATTCGAGAGTAATTACCGATCCGCCGCCCGAACTGACCGAAGTCATCTGTTTCAGTCCCGGCATCTGGCCGAACTGCCGCTCCAGGGGCGCGGTGACTGACGAGGCCATCACCTCTGGCCCGCCGCCGGGGTAGAAGGTGATCACCTGGATTATCGGGTAATCCACTTCGGGCAGGGCGGAGACCGGCAACTGCTGGTAGCCCACAAAGCCCGCCAATAGAATGGCCGCCATCAGCAGCGAGGTCGCCACCGGGCGCAGAATGAATGGCCGGGAAGGGCTCACTGCTGATTCCCCTTGTTGTTGTTCTTGCCGTTGCCGCCAGCGTTTACGCTCGCCGCTCCTCGTCCAGCTTTGCCTTGGCCAGCCGCGCTGACAGTCACAATCTGCCCAGGACGCAACCGATCAGCGCCGTCCACCACCACGTTCTGGCCCGCTTGCAAGCCGCTATCCAGAATGGTCACCTGCCCCTCGGCCAGAGCGATCTTTACAGACTGAATTCTGGCTGTCGAAGCTTTCTTGGTGATGTCCGTATCCACCACCCACACAAAGGAGCCCTGGTTCCCGGACTGGATGGCCGCCGACGGCACCACCAGCGCATTCGGCCGGTTTTCCATCACCAGGTGAATGTTCACGAACTGATTGGGAAAGAGAGCCTGGTCGTGGTTGTCGAAGACGGCCTTCAGCTTGTCGGTTCCTGTAGTGGTGTCGATCTGGTTGTCGGCGGTGAGCAGATAGCCGCCGGCCAACTGATGCGTATCGCCCTGATCATAAGCGTCCACCGGCAGGCGCTTGTCCGCCGCCAGTTTGTGCAGAACCTGCGGAAGCTGGTCTTCGGGCAGAGTAAAGTACACGGCGATGGGCTGAAATTGATTAATGATGACGAGATTGGTGGTGTTGGCCGTGATGATGTTGCCGGGGTCCACGAGGCGCAGACCGATGCGGCCGTTGATGGGCGACTGGATGGTGCACCAGCTGAGTTGCAACTGGGCGGTCTCGATGGCCGCTTTGTCAGAGGCGATGGCGCCCTGATACTGGCCTTGGGTTGCCTCGTCGGCGTCCAGCGTCTCCTTTGAAACCACCCCCGCCGCGTACAGCGCCTGGTAGCGCTTGAACTCAGCCTGGGCGTCCTTGAGCAAGGCCTCATCGTGGGCCAGTGTGCCTTTGGCCTGGTCCAGAGCGGCCTGATAGGGTCGGGGATCGATCACCATGATCGTCTCGCCCTGCCTCACCTGTTGGCCCTCGGTGAACCGCACGGGCTCCAACTCGCCGCTGACGCGTGCCTTCACAGTAACGCTCATATAAGGAGTTACCGTGCCCAGCGCGGTCAGGAAGATCGGCATCGGCTTCTGTTCGGCGGCAGCCACCTGCACCGGAACCGGCCGACCCATCAGCGCCGCCGCTTGACTGGCGCTCGCCGCCGCTGCCTTCTGATGGTTCGAATAAATCAACCACGCGGCAAACCCAACAGCAGCCGCCAGAATCAGATAAACGAAAATGCGCACCCAGGAACCTTTGGGTGAAGAATGGAACTGCTCAAGGCCGCTTTCGGCCAGAGGGTTCTCCGGAGTGCCTTCAGTGGACATGGTATCGATTCCTGTCAAATTCTCTTGGGTAATTGCCTGCGTAATGAGTCATGCGCAGAGGCATTGTTGTTACCGTTCCGGGCAGCGGGCAAACCACACGCGTATGTTTCTAAGGACGCAAGAGTTTCCTGAAAGGTTTCGTTCGCCCGGGCAACATGCATCACGGAGCCTTTCTCTATAGAGAAGCGCGTCCCCGCCGTTGCAAGACGCAACTATTGTAAGCGAATCGGCCGGCCCGGGAACATTTGCGGCCCGTCTCTATCGGCTTCAGTTTGAAGGTATACTTGTCCCTGAGTTTACCCGCAACTGCGTTTTGCATTGAACAGTCGCCCAGCCGCGCCATTTCCGAATGAGTTGGTATTCCGCGGCCCGCCCCGGTAGTGTTACCACGGCCTGGCTGGCGCCATGAGGATTTATTGATTCGGAATTCCACACCTGCCGAGCAAGCCGATTCAGCGCAACCGCTGTGCGTCGATCTGGACGGCACGCTCATCAAATCCGATTCGCTTTTCGACGCGGTCTGCCAATTTCTGCGCCGCAATCCCCTCCGCTTCTGGCAACTGGGGCGGTGGCTGTCTACGGGACGCGCTCGCCTCAAGGCCGAAGTGGCAAGCCGTGCTCCGCTCGATCCGGCCCAACTGCCTTACAACGCCGAGTTGCTCCTGTACCTGCACGCCGAGAGGCGCCGAGGCCGGCAGATCTACCTGACGACTGGCGCGGATGGCCCGCTGGCGGAGCGGGTCGCGGCGCACCTGGGCATCTTTGACGGCGTTCTGGCCTCCGACGGCGTGACCAACCTCACCAGTGCGCTGAAACTGAAGTGCCTCAAGGACCGATTCGGCCAGTTCGATTACATTGGCAACTCCAGCGCTGACCTGCCTTTGCTGGTCAACGCGCGCCACGCCATGGTGGCCAACCCCACCGTCGGCCTGCGCCTCGATTTGCATCTGCGCCACATCCCGGTGGCCCGAGTGTTTCTCCATGAGCAACCACTGGCGCGCACGCTGCTGAAGGCGACTCGCGTTCATCAGTGGTCCAAAAATGTCCTTCTGTTCGTGCCGCTTCTGCTCTCGCACAAGTTGCACACTGAGGCCATCGGCGCAGTCATTGCCGCATTCTTTTGCTTTAGCTTCATGGCGTCAGCCAACTATCTTTTCAATGACTTGCTCGACATAGAGAGCGACCGCCGTCATCCGGCCAAGCGCTTCCGGCCCTTCGCCGCGGGAGATTTGCCGGTCGTGGGCGGCGCTGCCCTAGCGCTCGCGCTTATTGCGGCTTCATTCGCGCTCTTGCCCATTCTGCCCCATCAATTCATGCTGTGGCTGGCGGTCTATATCGTATCCACAACGGCTTACTCCTTTTATTTCAAGCAGGTGGCGCTGGTAGACGTGCTGATGCTCTCCGGGCTTTATACGTTGCGCCTGCTTGCCGGCGGCGCGGCCACCCGAACTGAAATCTCCCCTTGGCTGGCAGCCTTTTCCATTTTCCTGTTTCTCTCGCTGGCCATGGTCAAGCGCTTCAGCGAGCTCGAGAACCTGCATGAACGAGGCGCGACCGAAACCCATGGGCGCGGCTACCTGGCCGGCGATCTGGACCAGATTCGCAGCTTCGGCACGTCCAGCGCCACAGCCGCCGTGCTGGTGTTCATGATGTACATAGCGCGCCCCGATGTGACGGTTCTCTACAAGCATGCCGACCGGCTATGGCTCATCGTGCCGCTGATGCTCTTCTGGCTCTACCGCGTGTGGCTGCTGGGCTCGCGCGGCGAAATGGACGACGATCCGGTGATCTTCGCTCTTCGCGACCGAGTCAGTCTGGCGGTGGGAGCATGCGTGCTGGCCGTGGCGATTCTCGCAGTGTGAAAGCATCTTTTCAGTCGGCTGACGCGTCTCATTAATGTAAAGACAAATGCTTTGCCTGAGTGCGCGCCAAGGCGCGCTTCGTCGTCTAACATTGAAGTTTGAACAGGATATGGACCGGATCGAGCGGATGAGCACCGTCCGGTTCCGGAATCCGGCGCAGAGGTCATCACCAGACCAACGCGCTTGTCGAGCCGCTCAAGTGCGGTCTGGCGAACCAGCAACAAAGGCCGAGAGCTCGCGGCTCAGGAACGAGTACCTACCCTATGTGGATTGTCCGGCTTGCGCTGCGGCGGCCTTACACCTTTGTCGTCTTTGCGTTTTTGATTCTGATTTTTGGCGTCTTCAGCATCTTGACGATGCCCACGGACATCTTTCCTAACATCGATATACCGGTGGTGACGGTAGTGTGGAACTTCAACGGCCTCTCCGCGCCGGAGATGGCCAACCGCATAGTCACCAACAGCGAACGCGGCATGACCACCACGGTTAACGACATCGAGCACATCGAGTCGCAATCGCTTGACGGCCTCGCCATCATCAAGATTTTCTTCCATCCGCACGTCAATGTCGGCAACGCCGTAGCTCAGGTAACAGCCATCAGCCAGGTGCAGTTGCGCAGTTTGCCGCCCGGCTCCCTGCCGCCGTTCATCATCCAGTACAACGCCTCCAGCGTGCCCATTCTCATGCTGGGTCTTTCCGGCAAAGGCCTCAACGAGCAGCAGTTGAACGACCTGGGCCAGAACAATATCCGCACTCAACTGGCCACCATTGAAGGATCGCAGACACCCTTTCCCTACGGCGGAAAGCAGCGCCAGATTCAGGTGGATTTGGACCTGCATGCCCTTCAGGCCAAAGGACTGTCGCCCACCGATGTGGTCAACGCGATCTCCGTGCAGAACCTGATCGTTCCCTCCGGCACGATGAAGATTGACCGCTTCGAGTACGCCATCGAGACCAACTCCGCTCCGCAGTTGATCGACGACCTGAACAACCTGCCCATCAAAGCGGTGAACGGCGCTGTGGTCTACATCCGCGATGTGGCCCATGTCCGCGACGGTTATCCGCCGCAAACCAACATCGTGCGCGTTGACGGCAAGCGCGCCATCATGATGAGCATCATGAAAACCGGCACGGCTTCCACGCTGGACATCATCAAAGGGGTGCGTGACAAGCTGGAGAGTGTCGGCCTCAAAGGAACCTTGCCGCCGCAGTTGCAAATCAGCTTCCTTTCCGACCAGTCGATCTTCGTGCGCGGCGCCATCAACGGAGTAGTGCGCGAGGCCATTATTGCCGCCTGCCTCACCGCCATCATGATCCTGGTCTTCCTGGGCAGTTTCCGCTCCACGGTCATCATCGCGGTCTCCATTCCGCTCTCCATTCTTTGTTCGCTCAGTGTGCTCGCCATGCTGCACGAGACCATAAACATCATGACCCTTGGAGGCATGGCTCTGGCAGTCGGCATCCTGGTGGATGACGCTACAGTTGCCATTGAAAACATCAATCGCAATCTTGAGTCGGGCAAGGAACTGGAGCAATCCATCCTCGACGGCTCGGCGCAAATTGCAGTCCCCGCCTTGGTTTCCACCCTGGCCATTTGCATCGTCTTCGTGCCCATGTTCTTGCTGAGCGGAGTGGCGCGATTCCTCTTCGTTCCCATGGCCGAAGCCGTGGTTTTTGCCATGCTGGCCAGCTATCTGCTCTCGCGAACGCTGGTGCCCACCATGGCCAAGTATTTGCTCAAGGAGCACGACGACGCCGAGGCGGGCAGGAAACTCAACAGCCGCAATCCCTTTGTCCGGTTCCAAAGCAGTTTTGAATCCGGTTTCGACAGCTTCCGCAACGGTTATTTGCGCCTGCTCACCCTCTGCATGGACCACGCGGCGGTTTTCCTTATCCTGTTTCTGCTGTTTGCGATAGGTTCGGTCGTCGTGCTGGAGCCCTGGCTGGGTCAGGACTTTTTCCCCTCGGTCGATTCCGGCCAGTTCAAGATTCACGTGCGCGCCCACACCGGCACGCGCATCGAGGAAACGGCCGCGCTCTGCGATCAGATCGACTCCACCATCCGCCAGCAGATTCCTGCCAAAGAGCTGGTCACAATTCTCGATAACGTCGGCCTGCCCTACTCCGGCCTGAACCTTTCTTACTCAACCTCAGCGCCCATTGGCCCGGCGGACGCCGACATCCAGGTCCAGTTGACCAAGGACCATCACCCCACCGCAGCCTATGTCCAGCGGTTGCGCGGCGCGCTGGCCCGCCAGTATCCGGGCGTCACCTTCTATGTGCTGCCGGTGGACATCGTCACCCAGATTCTCAACTTCGGCCTTTCAGCTCCGATCGATATACAGGTCGTCGGTCCCGATATGTATGGAAATCACTCGCTCGCCGAACGCATGTTAGATGAAGTCCGCTATGTTCCCGGCGCAGCTGACGCGCGCATTCAGCAGCCCTTCAACTATCCCAATATGACGGTGAATGTTGACCGCACCCGCGCCCAGGAACTTGGCCTTACGCAGCAAAATGTGGCGCAAAGCATGCTGATAGCTCTCAGCGGCAGCTTCCAGACCGCACCCAGCTTCTATCTCGATCCGCGAAACGGCGTAAGTTACAGCGTCGCCGTCCAGGCTCCGCAGTACGGGATTGACTCGATGGCCGCGCTGGAAAGTTTGCCGATTACCGGTTCGACCATGGCAGAGAAGAACAGTGCCGGCGCGCCAGGAGCCGCCCCCGCCGCGGTGCCCGGCGCCGCTTCATCCGGCGCGCCCGGAGCTGCATCTCAAGTGCAGGTGCTCGGAAATCTCGCGACCATCGTCCCGGGCGCAGAGTTGGGCACAGTAAGCCACTACAATGTGCAGCCGGTCATCGACATCTACGCCAATGTGGATGGAACTGATCTGGGCACGGTGACAGGCAGGATAGAAAAAATCATCAACGAACATAAGGCCGAGTTGCCGCGCGGCTCTCAATTCATGCTGCGCGGCCAGAGCGAAACCATGAGAACCTCTTACATTGGCCTGCTCGGTGGTCTCGCGTTCTCCATTTTGCTGGTTTACCTGTTGATTGTGGTCAACTTCCAATCCTGGCTCGATCCGTTCCTGATCATCGCTGCGCTCCCTGCTGCGCTGGCCGGCATCGTCTGGTTCCTTTTCCTCACCAACACGCGGCTCAGCGTTCCGGCACTCACCGGAGCCATCATGTGCATGGGCGTGGCCACGGCCAACTCCATTCTGGTGGTCAGCTTTGCCCGTGAGCAATTGGAGATTCTGGTCGGCGACGCGCGCAGGGCTGCGCTCAACGCCGGCTTTGTCCGCTTGCGCCCGGTGTTGATGACTGCCCTCGCCATGATCATCGGCATGGTGCCCATGGCGCTTGGCCTGGGCGACGGCGGCGAGCAAAACGCTCCCCTGGGTCGCGCCGTCATCGGCGGCCTGCTGCTGGCCACCGTGGCCACACTCTTTTTTGTCCCCGCATTTTTCTATATCGTCCACGGCTGGCTCGAAGGCCGCCGCAGAACGGCTCACGGCCTGGCAACGGCCGGAATATTCGACGAGTTTGACAATATACCGGAGTAGTTTTTCATGACGAACGAATCCAATCCGAATCCCCAGCAGGCCAATCACCACGAGACCGCGCCGGAACAGAAGCCCATTTCGCCGCGCAAGGCCCTCGTAGGCGTGGCAATCGTGCTCATCGTGGCAGCCGTGCTGGCAGGCGTCGGCATGCTGCGCCGCCATCAGGCTGACAATGTTCTGGCCACGACCACCACCGAACTGGCCGCTCCCACAGTGATTGTCGCCGCGCCCAAAGCGGGCTCACCCGTTGACAGCTTCATACTCCCCGGCAATGTGACCTCTTACACCGATTTGCCCATCTACGCGCGCACTGCGGGCTACCTTACGCGCTGGTATTTCGACATCGGCGCACGCGTAAAGAAAGGCGCTCTGCTGGCCGTGATTGCCACGCCCGAGGTGGACCAGCAACTGGCCCAGGCGCAAGCCGACCTGAATACCGCACAGGCCAACGCCAATAACGCGCGCATCCAGGCCGATCGGTATTCCGGACTCGTTCAATCCAACGCCGTCTCCCGCCAGGATACTGACACGTTCGTAAACCAGGCGGCGGCCACGGCGGGCGCCGTCAAATCCGCGCAGGCTAACGTCGAGCGGCTGCGCCAACTGCAATCGTTTGAAAACGTCTATGCGCCCTTCGACGGCGTCATCACCGCGCGCAACATCGACACCGGCCAGCTTATCGATCCCGGCGCGGGCAAGGAACTCTTTCACCTTCAGGCCATTCAGACCCTGCGCGTCTACGCCAACCTGCCGCAGATCTACTCGTCGAACGTAAAGCCCGGAGCGAAGGTTGATCTCACCTTCACCGAGCACGGCGGAAAAATCTATCAGGGCACGCTGGTGCGCACCGCGGACTCTATTGATCCTGCCAGCCGCACGTTGCTCGTGGAGGTGGACGTGGATAACCGCGCCGGCGAACTGCTTCCCGGCTCGCTTGCACAGGTCCACTTCAAAACGCCGGCAGCCGGACCCGCCTTCATTGTGCCTGCCGCCGCGCTCATCTTCCGCAAAGAAGGCTTGCGTGTGGGCACTGTCGTCAACGGCGATGTGGCACACCTGATTCCGGTTGTCATCGGCGAAGACGACGGCGCAAACGTGCAGATCGTCACCGGCCTCAGCATCGCGGATCAGGTGATCCAGGATCCGCCCGACTCGCTCATCGATGGCGAAAAAGTGCAGATAGTGAACCCCGGCAGCCAGCCCAATGCGGGAGGCAAGTAGCGATGCGGGCGCTTCCGCTTCATATCGACCATCTGCTGGGTGCCCCATCCTTGCGACGTTCTTGTTTTTGTCGCAAGGGTGGGAAAGCGCGAATCTCAACCGGAATTTGCTCTCTGAGTGCTCTTCTCGCTCTCACCCTTCTCGCCGGTTGCAAACCTGTCGGTCCCAACTACAGCCGTCCCGGCTACGATGCTCCCGCAGCCTATAAGGAGACTGGCGCGACCGCGGTCGTCCCGCCGCCCGCACCCGCCGGAGGCAGTTGGCAGCCGGCATCGCCATCCGATGGAATGTTGCGCGGCAAATGGTGGGAGATCTACCAGGACCCGCAGCTCAACCAACTCGAAGACCGCATCGCCACGGAGAACCCCACCCTGCGCCAGGCGCTGGAAACTTACCTCGCCGCACATGACCAGGTCAGCGCCGCCAGAGCGGCTTTCTATCCCACGCTTTCAGCCGGAGCAGGTGCGCAGCGCGAGAAGATTTCGGCGAACGGTCCCTCCTACTCGCCGGGCAAACCCACCACCTATAGCGACTTTTCTCTCACCGGCCAGGCAAGTTGGGAGCCGGATTTCTGGGGACGCATCCGCCGCACCGTGGAGGCCGCCCGCTCCAACGCGCAGGCCAGCGCCGCAGACACGGCTGGCGTGGACCTGAGCCTTCATGCCGAAATGGCCGCCGACTACTTTCAGTTGCGCGGACTCGATGCCGAAATCGCGCTGCTCAACTCTACCGTCACCGATCTCGAAAACCAGCTCGACCTGACCCAGCGCCGCCTTACCGGCGGAATCGGCACCGAGGCCGACGTTGCACAGGCTCGCACTCAACTCGAAACCGTGCGCGCCCAGCGCGTCGATGTAGGAGTGGCTCGCGCTCAGTACGAGCACGCCATCGGTACCATCGCCAACCTCAAACTCTCTGACTTCAGCATTCCGTTTTCGCCGCTTGGCTCAGCTCTGAACACAGAGCTGCCCAAAGTTCCTGTCGGAGTGCCTTCGCAACTGCTCGAACGCCGCCCCGACATTGCAGCAGCCGAGCGCCGCGCCGCCGCCGCCAACGCGCAAATCGGCATCGCGGTCAGCGCCTACTATCCCAACATCAACCTGACTGGAACCGGCGGCTTTGAGAGCATGAACGTCGGTACCTTGATTGAAGGCCCCAGCGCTCTATGGAGCCTGGGAGCGCAAGCCACGCAGTTGCTCTTCGACGCCGGTCAGCGCCACGCGCTCACCAGCGCCGCTCGCCACACCTACGAAGCTCAGGCTGCCGCTTACCGCAGCACCGTTCTTAGCGCCTTCAACGACGTTGAAGATCAGCTCTCCGGCCTGCGAATTCTCGAGTCTGAATCCACTGTCGAGCAGAGGGCCGTCGATGCGGCTCAACATTCTTATGACATCTCAAACCAGCGATACAAGGGCGGCGTCACCAGCTACCTTGAAGTGCTGACGGCAAAGGCCACTCTGCTTCAGAATCAGCGCACCGCCATCGATCTCCAAACTCGGCAGTTTGTTTCGAGTGTCGGCCTCGTCCGCTCCCTCGGCGGCGGCTGGGATGCAAGCCGGTTGCCGAAGTAAGTATTCAGATGAACGGGCTCTTAGCGCACTTCGCTTTGCGGCAGCTCAGGCAGCTTCCATTGTCGTCTCAGCTTCTTGTATTCGGCGCGCGGCAACTGCACCAGCAGCGGACTTTTTGCGGGATCAAGCCACGCCAGTGCGCCTTCAAGATGCTCCTGCGTCATCGCCGTGCATCCCGTGGTTCCCTGTCCCGGCCCTGTCCAAATATGCAGGAAGATGCACGATCCAGTGCCGGGAGTCGTCGGGTCTGTGTTGTGATCGACGACCAGTCCCCATCGGTACAATTCATCGGGGCGCAACATATGTTCAGAGCTATTCCAGTCGGGCTCAACCGTCGCGCGGTCCAACACACGGTTATAAAATTTTGAGCTCGCGTCATCCACACATTCCACTGACGGCGTGAGGCTCACAAAAGGCATCTTCCATCCCGCCTGCTTTTCAGCTGCGTAGCCAAACGAAGTGCTCAGGCGAAAGACGCCCGCCGGCGACTTACCATCTCCTTCGTGCTTCACTGGATCGTTTGCCGTACGGGACTTCTCATCGCTGATCGACGCCAGCCCCACGCCCCAACCGAGCCCGTTCTTGCCCACCACCACGGCAATCGGCCCGCCAACCGCTTTCCATTTCTTATGCGCGCGCGGCCGCTCATACGCCTGCAAGACCCCGTCGACCGCATTCCAATCCTGAGTCGTAACTACCAGAATCTGAATGGATGAGTGCAATGCCGCCGGCTCTTCGCCGCGCACCGAACCAACCGAAACCAAACTCATCAAAACGGCACAACAGAAATACCAGCGAATCTTCATCGATTCCTAAGCCCCTGAAGACAACCCTACATCCACCACAGCCTATCAGCGACGACGAAGGCTGTCTTTTCTATTCCCTACTCCCTGTTCCCTGTTTCGCCGTTCCCTGCCTCACCACATCTTTTCTCGGATGGCTGTAAGCCGCCGGTGGCACGTCAGTCAACGGCAGCGCAGGGCCTTCCCACAACAATCTGGGCGCACCCTGGCTGGCCGAGTGCAAGCCTTCCAAATGAAATGTGTGCTCACCCGCGCGCAATCCAAGCGAGCCGCGATCATAGCGCATCGCGTTGCCCGGCGAGCCGCAGACCTCCGCAAACGCCGGGCCGGTCCTGGCAACTTCCACGCCGTCGATAACCAGTCGCGCGCCGTCGCGAGCCAGCAGATAGAACGTATAGCCGCCGTCCGCGGGGATATCGATCAGCCCGTCCCATGCCACGGCGTAACGCGTATAGCCCTGCGAATCCGCATGAATGTTGGGGCTCTCGCCAGAGAAGATCGCGCGTTCCGCGGCGAGGTTCGGTAGTTCAGTCCACGCTCCGGGGTAAAGTTGCCATGCGAGTCCTGGCAACATGGACCCCGCCGTGCTTGCGGCCTCATGCCAATGCGCCACTGTCACAACACCCTGCGCGGCCCAATCCTGATTGGTTGTATCGGGATTGCCTGTGGGCTCTGCCACATGCAGCAAAACCCTGAAGCGGCCGGCGCCCTTTTCAGCACCATCCAGCTCCGTCCCCTCCGCGTCAGCAAAACGATGACGCACGCGGCGGCCGCTTGCTTCGGTTCCGTCGCCAAAAAGCCACGTGTAGCTCGCACCGGGCGAAGATTGCGCGGTAAATGTGACCTTCTCTCCGGGTGCAAACACCGGCGGATCAACGGTAAATGCCGCCACGGGACCGTGCTGTGCGGGAAACTTCGCCTGCTGCGCGCCGTCTGCCGTCGAGAGCGCCAAATCCGCATTGCCGGCCGCGCGCTTCTGGCCGTACTTCACGTTGTCGAAGGTCACGCCCGCCACTTCGCCGACAATCGTGGAATCGGCCAGCGGCGGCTGATCCAGCGCCCAGATGTTATGAAAGGTAAACCCCAGCAGCCCCGGATACTTCTGATCCATTTGCTCCAGCGAGTACCAGTTATCCAAAAACAAATTTTCAAAAGTGTAGTTAACGTGGTTGCCTTTGGCTCCGTTCGCGCCCCAGAAGCCAAGCAGGCCGAAAGTTTGCCCGCACGCCCCTATGCCGCCGTGCAAAATGTCGGAATCGCGCAAGGTAAAGTTGCGCGAGTTATAGGTCTTCCGTGGCCATCCCGCGCGCACAATATTCGAGATGCTCGTAGATAGCACGCTGTGTTCAATGAGAATATTCTGCACATCATGGCCGGGACGCAACATCTCTTCGTCCGTGTAGCCGTCCCAGTTGCCCTGCATGGCAAACACATCATCCGACGAGCGAATAAATGCGTCGCGCACAGTGGAATCGCCGCCGCCCAGCCAATCCATACCGTCCTGGTTGGCGTTTCCGGGGTTGCCGCCAATCACGCGCAGATCGTCAAAAACAAATCCAGTCGAATCCTTCATCTGGATCGACCACGTCCTTGACCTCACAATGCAGGTCAGCCCGTCAATCTCCACGTTGTGAGCTTCCAGCGCGCCCACGCAGTGCCAGTCCGGCTTTTGCATCCAGCCTTCGTCGCTGCTGGGGTCCTGTGGACCCTCGTACACAATCGTTCCCTGGCCCAGAATCTTTACGTTTTTCACCTTCCACAAATTCAAACTGCCGAAAAAATACGAGCCCGCTGCAAGGTAATAAGTCTCGCCGCTTTTGGGATTGAGGCTCTCGTGATAAACCCCCGGCTTGTACGCGTGAATCTTCGCATCAAGCGGCATTGGCGGCTCCGGTGCGCCGGCAAACAGAAACAGCATTTTGGCGTAGTTTAGAAAGTCACCGGGCCGCGAGATTGATAGCTTGGCCGGGCCGTCGAGTTTGAAGCGAATCGTCTGAGACTTTTGTTGGCCTTCGGTTCGCGCCGCCCGCAATCCCAGCCGCCAGGGTTGAATGTCCACGCCTTCATCCCAGAAACCCGGCTCTGCCGCTGTAATCTCCACGTCAAACGGGCCGCGTCCGTAAAAGCTGACGTAATCGTACCTCGCCGCGGCGTGAGCCACATCCACCGTCTGCCCGTTCACGCGAACCTTGAATTCAGTAGCCCGCATCTCCGGCGGAACGGGAGTAGATTCAATGCGAGCAGCCGCATGAGCGGCTGTTGGAAGCGCGAGAAGAACCAAGAGCAGCGAACGAAAACCCGGCAAGAAGCGGACCCCGGCAATAAAGTGAGAACGAAACCACTGTAGCACCAGGGGCGAGGTGGACATCGTGCATGTTGCTATCTCGATGGGACCCACGAAAGCGTTTTTACCGCGGCTTGGCAAATCTCCGATTTCGAGGGTGGGAACGGGCGCTTATCGATCTCGCACGATGTCGGCCAGTGCGTTATTCACTTTCGCCCACAACGTTGTATCTGCGCGTTGTCCCGTCAGCAAACAGAAATTCATAAACTCGCGAATATTCGTGAGTGGTAGAGATCTTGTCCTTGGATATCCTCGCCTTGTAGTCGCCCGCGGGAAGCACTTGAGTTGCAGGCAAGACCTCCAATTCGTAATTCTTGCCGTCAATGACAACGTCGAGGTGCTGCGCTAGATTTCCCATCGTGTAGATCACGTGCGAAGACTGCACGTGAACGGTGACTGTGTAGTTAGCTGCGTCCGGCAGTGGCTTCTTTTCCGCACAGGCCAGCGCGGGAGCCATAAGCAAAATGGCAATAAGAGCTCTCTTCATCGTTTCCTCCGAGTTCCTTATGACTCACTTACGGCTGGTGGCATTAAGCCATCTCTGTCCAAAAATAGCGCGAAATGCCGTGCAATCAGCTATCTGTTACAACCCTTGTAATCAACAAAAGTTGCCCCACCAGTCCTGCAGTCTTACCGCTGGAAGGGTGGGAAGGAACGAGTCTGCTTCGCGGCAGGCCGTTGCCGAAAATTTCTCTCGCTCAGCGCACAATGGAAGCAGTAGGCAGAGCGGGGCTCTTCTGACCACTGCCCCCGGTTCAATATGTCGGATATCCGCCCGGGCCCTGCCCCCCCCTCCCCCCCCCC
>Ga0187851_10001221_pt1 | contig 24872 bp, 21 predicted proteins | sample June2016WEW_6_10_FD_132997 | JGI IMG/M metagenome (GOLD analysis project Ga0187851, IMG submission 132997) | Peatland microbial communities from SPRUCE experiment site at the Marcell Experimental Forest, Minnesota, USA - June2016WEW_6_10 | ecosystem: Environmental > Terrestrial > Soil >...
ACTTCTCCACCGTGGACTCGCTGGTGTTGAGGTAGCGGGCAAAGATGGGCTGGCTGACGCGCTGGCTCTCGCGAATCCGCTTGATCTGCTGCGGCCCGAAGCTCTGCGGGACGGCGAGGCAGGACGCGTCGAAGTGGCGCATCGTCGCCTTGTCGAGCGCGCCTACCTTGAGCATCGCCGAGGCCGAGGAGTGGATCGCCTCAAATGCGCCGCTCTTGAACTTACGCTTCGTCGTCATGGCATTCTCCCTGGATGCAAATCTCAAACCAATCCTTCTCCCGGAGCAGTCGATCAATCTGTTGGGCCGACAGCTGCGTGTAAACCTTCGCTAGCTGCCGGAAACCGTCCAGTTCGTCGTCCCGGATATTCGCCCGGTCTTTCTTGGCGAACAGGTATTCATAGACCCAAAACTGCCGACCCTTGGCAAGAACAATGGAGCGGTACAAGTTCTTGCCCAGGCGCTTCTTGTAGACCCCTCCGCCCAGATCGTCCGCCTGCCCCAACATCACCTGCCGAATGGCGGAATAAAGCTCGTCATCCGTGATGTGCGCCTTCCTCGCCGCCCTGGAGAACCAGGCTGTCTTGAAGACCCGGTCTGACGTTCCAGCTCGATCCGTCATATTCATACAGTATCACCCAGTGCTACCTTTAATGCCAGCCTTTTTTTGTGGGTCCCAGCCGAGGCTTACGATCCGGCGAGGTGGCCGATGCCGATGCCGATGATGTATGTGACCGCGCCTTCGAGGGCGCCGACGGCGGTCATCTCCAGGCCGCTGGACCACCAGGAGCGGATGGTGATGAGCGACTTGGACGCGCCAACTGCGAAGTGGGCGATGAGCGAGATGATGGCGGCGACGACGATGGCCGGAATCCCGGACATGAAGAAGAACGGGAGCACGGGGATGAACGCGCCGATGGCGGTGGAGAGCGCGCCGGAGGTGGCCGAGACCCAGGGCTTGCTGAGTCCCTCCTCGCTGATGTGCAGGCGCTCGCGGGCGAGCACTTCGACGAGCTGCTCCTTGTTTTCGGCGATGTGGCCGACGAAGTGGTCGGCGTCCTCGGCGGTGAGGCCGCGGACCTGGTAGGTGAGGGAGAGCAGCTCGCACGCCTCGCTCTCGTTGTACTCGACGGCCTCGCGCTCGCGCTCGTACTCGGCCTCGTAGATCTCGCGCTCGCTCTTGGCGGCCAGATACGCGCCGGAGCCCATGGAGAGCGCGGAGGCGATCATTCCGGCGAGTCCGGCGATGAGGACGTAGTGCGCACCGCTGGGGCTGGCTTCGGTGGCCCCGGCGACGCCGGAGACGATGCCGAAGATGGCCCCGAGGCCGTCGTTGACGCCGTAGATGGCGTCTCCGATCCAACTGGCGGAGCGGGCCTTTCCCTTGTCGCGGGCGGCCATCAGATCGTCCAGCGCGCGCTTGGCCTGCCCCGGCTCCATCTTGGTGGGCGGCAGGACGCGGCGGATGAGGTTGCCCAGGGTGGTGTAGTGCTCGCGCTCATCCTGCAGCACCTGATGCAGGATGGCGATGGTGGGTTCGTCGCCGAGCTCCTGGATCTGCTTGCCGTAGTGGGCGATGTCGCGACTCTCGTCCAGTTCCAGGCGGCGCAGGGCAAGGTCGAGGCCGCCGATGCGGTTGGAGAGCGAATCGGCCTCGCCGCCTTCGCTGCCGGTGTACTCGGGGACGGGCGCGCCGAGGGCGGTGAGCCGGCCAGCCCAGAGATCGGCGTGGTGCTGCTCGGCCAGGGCTAGATGGTGCAGCGAGCGGCTCTGCTGCGGGTCGGTGGCCTGCAGCGAGAGCGCGTTGTAGGTGTGATAGCCGCGCATCTCCGTCTGCCAGTTGCTGGTGAGCGCTTCGACGAGGTGTTCGGTGTCCCTGGTATCCATGCGTAACAGTGTGCCACGCAATGGGTGTTTGCGTCGCGTGAGATTTGTCTATCGCTGCAAAAACCAGAGGCTGAGGTTGAAGGTGATCCATGCCATGGAGTAGGCGACTGCGCTCATGTAGACGAGCTGGAAGAGGGGCCATCGCCAACTGTTTGTCTCGCGCTTGACGGTGGCCAGCGTGGAGGTGCACTGCATGGCCAGGGCAAAGAAGACAAGCAGCGAGAGCGCGCCGGCCAGACCGATGGAGCCGCGCAGCGCGAGGCCGACCTGGGGCGTGTGGTAGAGCGTGCCCAGCGTGCTGACGACGGTCTCTCTCGCGGCGAAGGCGGTGAGCAGGGCGACGCCGACGCTGCGGTCGAGGCCGAGGGGGCGGAGCGCGGGCTCCATGGCGTTGCCGATGGAGCCGAGGTAGCTCTGGTCGATGGGGCTGAGCTGGCCGTGATGCACGGGGAAGTTGGCCAGCATCCAGACCACAAGGCTGGTGACCAGGATGATGCCTCCAACACGCGAGACGAAGATTCGGGCGCGGTCGAGCAGGTTGATTGCCAGCGAATGCACGAGGGGAAGGCGAAACTCCGGCAGCTCGATGGCGAAGGCGGAGTCGTCCTTGCGCAGCAGCGAGAGATGCAACAACCACGAGGTGATAAGCGCGGCGACCATTCCGATGGCGTAGAGGCCCATCATGGCGCAGGCGCGCAGGCCGAGGAACTGTCCGACGACGGGGCGGTCTGGGATGAACGCGGCGATGACCATGGTATAGAGCGGCAGCCGAGCGGAGCAGGTCATGAAGGGGGCGACCAGGATGGTGGTGAGGCGGTCGCGGCGGCTGGCGATGGTGCGGGTGGCCATGATGGCGGGCACAGCACAGGCGTAGGCCGACAGCAGAGGCAGGAACGAGCGGCCGCTGAGACCAAAGCGCGACATGGTGCGGTCGGCGATGACGGCGGCGCGCGCCATGTAGCCGGAGTCCTCCAGCAACGCGATGACGAGGAAGAGAAGCAGGATCTGGGGCAGGAATGTGAGCACCGAGACGACGCCCGTCCAGAGACCGTCGATCACGAGCGAATGCATGACGCCTGGGGGAATGAATGCGCCAAACCAGACGCCGAGCGCGGTCAGGAATTTCTGGAAGAGATTGCTGGCCGGAGCGGCGACACGGAAGATGGTCTGGAAGACGGCCAGAGTAACAATGAAGAACAGAGCCGGGCCAAAGACGGGATGTAGGGCGACGCGGTCGATGCGGCGCGACCACTCGGAGGGCAGCGGACGGCGGTAGAGGCCCTGGTTCTCAATCTCGGACATGCTGCGCGGACAGCCCATCTGGCGCTGCTGGACGCGGGGCTGCATGACGGGCAGCAGCGGGGACTTGGCGGAGGCGGTCTTGACGCCGACAAAGCGGCGGATGGCATCCATGCCGCTCCCCGTGCCGGCGCTGACCATTGCGACCGGAGAGTTGAGGGTCTGGGCCAGCGAGAGGGGGTCGAGATAGCCCTCGCGGGCGGCCAGGACATCGGTCATGTTGACGACCACCAGAGTGGGCAGATGGTGCGCGATCACCTGGCGGGCCAGGGTCATCTGGCGGTGAAGCTGGGTGGCATCGAGGACCAGAAGGACAGCCTCGGGCTTCGGCTGGCCTTCAATTTCGCCACGCAGGGCGCGCACGGCGATGCACTGGTCCTCCGAGGTGAGGTCGGATTCGTCGCCTTCCAGACTCCAGACGCCGGGCAGGTCGAGGAGTTTGGTGCGGGTCCCCTTAATCTGGCCCTCGTGCTGCTCCACGGTGACACCGGAGTAGTTGCCGACCTTCTGGCGCAGGCCGGTGAGCCGGTTGAAGACGGTGGACTTGCCTACATTGGGAGGGCCAATAATCGCTACTGTACGGAATGCTGGCAATCAGCCTTCCATCCTGACGGAGATGAGGGCCGCCGTCGCCTGGCGCAGCGCGACATCCGCATCGTCGACGCGGTAGACCGAGAGCGCTCCGCCGGAGACACTCCGGATCAGCTCCACATGCGCTCCAGGGCAGAAGCCGATGCAGCGCAGATAACAGAGATGCGGATCGTCGCCCATCTTGGAGATGAGGGCGTGTGTGCCAACGGCGAGATCGGAGAGCGGAATCGTCTGCGGACTCATGGGTCTAGAACCTGTCGAGCACCTGTGAGGTGCTGGGCTACTAAGTGGATTATATATAGGACTAATCCAGTCGTCAATCCGGCGGAAGGTTCTGTGGGATGCGCGCGGAGAAAAAACATAAAGTCTTCAAAACAGGCCTGTTAAATCTGAACTTGCGTGGGAAACAATATACTTGCCGTACATGTCGGGGGTCTGAATGAGACTCCGTGACAGGGAAGCATTAACTAGGAGGAAGTGTGGGCCACTTGTACTTTGGATCGTAATGCTCGTCCCATTTTTCCATCATTGGGATGATGGCGTCGGGGTCGCACTTGTCCATTTGCATCTGGCCTGATGGCGTGGGTGTGGCTACTCCGGGAGTGGTGGAGACAACAGCCATCGAGCGCCAGCAGAATTTCACTACTTGGATAGGGGTGTTTGGGAAACCGTCATTATAGGAAAGTGTTCCGGCAGCAAAAATGAATTGAGTCCCATTATTTACACGGTTTACGTCGAGTGTCATAAGTGGAATAGTGAAGTTATCTTTGCCCGATCCGGGGGCAACAACCGTCTGAATTTCCCCCCACCCATTGCTCATGGTATTTCCACCATCGGTGGAAATACCAGTAAGTACAGCCCCTTGGGTAATTATTGTGACAGGCCCGGATGCGATGTGCCCGATGTTGTCTATCGGAATCTCCATGCGGGGAATCGTAGTATGGATCATTGGTATACCGAGTACGAGATAGGCTCTCTGGGAAACGTGCAGGGCCTCTTTAGCGGTTTCCGCAGCACTCTTGGCCGCATTGGCAGAGACCTTCGCTTGCTTGGCAATAATCTGAGTCTGGTCAGCTTGGTCTTTCATTCGGTCCGCAAGGTCTTTGGTGCGATCAGCCTGCCTTCCAGTAGCATCTATCTGCCCTTGCATCTTTATGAGGGTTTGCGACAAAGCATCCCCACTGCCTTTCAGGGCTTGCGCAGTCAACCGATTAGTCCAGCGTATTTGACTCCATTGGAGAGCCGTGAAGCCGGTATACACGAGCAGGAGAACTCCACCAATCACCTCAAGAACGAGTTTGGTCTTTTCGCGCCTTTCATGGGGTTCTTGATAGGCTGCGGAACCTCCGAATGGGGGTAGTGGAGGATCAGGCGGAATAATAGCTGGGGGCTGTTGTGGGCCGGGATCTCCGCTCTGATTAGCAGTTTCACTTTCGGCGTGATTGTCGGGTGCTTCATTATTCTCGTTGCTGTCCCCTGACATCGGTGTCACCTTTTTACAAATTGTAACCCCATAAGAACTTAAGAAGATTCGATTATTGAAGTTACCCAGATTGGATGCCGTCCACTCATCTCAAGCGCGTATCTAGCTGACTAACAGGCGTGGCTGGATTGGGGGATTTGCAGGGAAAATGGGGCGGTTTGCCGTGCTATGGTGAGGGTGCGGTGGCCAGTCTATACAGTGACGAGCAGGAGTTCCCGGAGCCGGAGAAGCGGGGGGGGTGGCGTCGGCATTTTAGGCGCTTCTCCGGTGGGAACGTGCTGCATGGGCCTGCGTACCGCTCGCGGCATATTGCGTCGCGGGCGACGTTCACGGTGCTGCTTGGGCTGTCTGCGGTCTTTGGCGTGATGTGCGGGCTGATGCTGGTGTACTCGATCGACCTGCCGCAGATGGACGATCTAGCGCGGTATCGACCGAGCACGACGACCGAACTGCTGGACATCCATGGGCGGGAGATTGGGTCGTTCGCGCTGGAGCGGCGGGTGGTGGTGCCTTATACGGCGTTCCCGCCGGTGCTTCGGGACGCTCTGCTGTCGATTGAAGACAAGACGTTCGAGCGGAACTGGGGAGTGAACCTGGTGCGGGCGGTGGGCGCGGCGTGGCGGGACCTGCACTCGCGGAGCCGGGCGCAGGGATCGTCCACGCTGACCATGCAACTGGCGCGGAATTTGTTTCTGTCCAACGAGAAGACGTACGGGCGCAAGCTGCAGGAGATATTGCTGTCGGTGCAGATTGAGCGGGTGTTCACCAAGGACCAGATCTTTGCAATGTATGCCAACCAGATCTATCTGGGGCATGGGACGTATGGGTTCGAGGCGGCGTCGGAGTACTACTTCAGCAAACATGTGGGTGAGCTGACGCTGCCGGAGGCGGCATTGCTGGCGGCGCTGCCCAAAGGCGCTGAGTACTACTCGCCGATCAATCATCCGGAGCGTGCGCTGAAGCGGCGCAACCTGGTGCTGAGCGAGATGCTGGCGGACAGAAAGATTACGCGCGAGCAGGAGGAGGCGGCCGAGGCGATGCCGCTGGGGCTGAAGATCGAGCCGCCGCCGAACTCGGTTGCACCGTACTTTGTGGAGGAGGTGCGGCAGCAGTTGGAGAAGGAGTATGGCACGGAAGAGGTGCAGGGCGCGGGGTTGAAGGTGTATACGACGCTGGATCTGGACCTGCAACTGGTGGCCAACAAGGCGGTGCTGGACGGGACGGCGGCATACGAGAGGCGGCATGGATGGAAGGGGAACCTACAGAATGTGGCGGCGGCGGGAAATGATTTAGAGACGTATAGACATTCGGACTGGGCGGGCGATATCGAGCGGGGGGGATACTATCACGCGCTGGTGACGGAGGCGGAGCCGGAGCGGGTGATGGTGAAGATCGGGTCGACGCGCGCGGTGATGACGCAGGCGGACTGGGCGTGGACGCAGAAGACGACCGGAGACAGCTTTCTGCGGGTTGGGGATGTGGTGTATGTGCGGCTGGGCGAGAGCTCGGCGGATGGGGTGCAGCACGCGCAACTGGAGCAGGACACGGGCGCGCAGGCGTCGCTGATGGCGGTGGATAACTCGAACGGCGAGGTGCTGGCGATGGTGGGCGGGCGGGACTTCGCGCTATCGCAGTTCAACCGGGCGACACAGTCGGAGCGGGAGGTGGGTTCGTCGTTCAAGCCGTATGTGTATACGACGGCGGTGGAGGCGGGGGCGAAGCCGGATGACTTGATTGTGGATGGGCCGGTGAGCTTTTCCACGCCCAACGGGCCGTACACGCCGCACAACTACGAGGGCGACTACAAGGGGACGATGACGCTGCTGAATGCGTTTGCCGAGTCGCGGAACATTCCGGCGCTGAAGCTGGCCGACAAGGTGGGGATACGGACGGTGATTGCGACGGCGCACCGGTTTGGAGTGACGAGCAATATTCCGGCGTTCCTGCCGGTGGCGATCGGGGCGGCGGACATCTCTCTGGCGGAGCAGGTGGGTGCGTACAGCGTCTTTCCCAACGACGGGATACGGATCGAGCCGCACACCATTCGCAAGGTGGTGCGGGCGGACGGGTTGCCGGTGGAGGAGCCTCCGCCGACGGTGACCGAGGTGATCTCGGTGGAGACGGCGCGGACGATGATGCAGTTCCTGCAGGCGGTGGTGCAGCATGGGACGGGCGCGGCGGCGGCGGCGCTGAAGCATCCGCTGGGCGGAAAGACAGGGACGACCAACGACTATACGGATGCATGGTTCATCGGGTTTTCGCCGTCGGTGACGTGCGGGACATGGATCGGGTTCGACGACCGGCAGACGCTGGGCGAGAAGGAGACGGGAGCCAAGGCGGCGCTGCCGATGTGGATGGATTTTATGAAAGCAGCGATTGCGGGCAAGCCGGATGAGGCATTCCCGGAGGGGAACGCTCCCAAGAAGGAGTTGGAAGTGCCGCTGACGCCGCCGGCGGGATCGCCCGTGGTGAAGGCGATTCCCAAGGCGCCGGTGGAGCAGGACCCGGACGCAATCGAGCCGGACGAGAATGCAGCTCCGAAGGGTGCGGCGGGTGATGGGACGACGGGACCAGCGAGTCAGTAGGACCAGGCAAACAAGTTGCAAAGGGCGAAGAAGCGGCGGGCGCGGGCTACGTCGCGGGCAATCTGTGCGCGCAGGGTTTCGATGTCCGCGAAGCGCTGCTCGGGGCGGAGGCGGAGGAGGAAGGTGAGGCGCAGGGGGGTCTGCCGGTTGAGCGGGATGGGGTGGAAGTCCAGCAGGTGGGACTCGACGGCGAAGGATGCTGCGCCGAAGGTGGGGCGGATGCCGACGTTGGTGACGGCGTGGAAGGTTTCGGCGGCGGGGCCGAGGCCGACGGCAAGCGTGGTGACGTAGACGCCATGGGCGGGCAGAAGCTCCGGGTAGGGCTCGAGGTTGACGGTGGGGACGGCGTAGCGGGTGCCGAAGCCGCGGCCGGAGGCGGGGTGGCTGTCGATGGAGAAGGGGCGGCCGAGCAGGACGCGCGCCTGGCTGACGGCCCCATCTGAGACGAGGGCGCGGATGCGGCTGGAGGAGACGGTTCCGCTACGCAGGCTGAGCGGGGGATGGACGATGACGGTGAAGCCAAGCTCGCGGCCGAGGGCTTGCAGGCCGTAGGGGCCTGTGACGCCTGCCTCGGCCTGGTGGCCAAAGCGGAAGTTGGCGCCCTCGTGGACCTCGGTGACGTGGAGGATGCCTGCCAAAACACGGGTGGCAAAGTCGCGGGCGGAGCTGCGGCGCAGCTCGTCGGTGAAGGGGAGGACGAGGGTGGCATCGATTCCAGTGGCGGCGAGGAGTTCGAGCCGACGGGCCAGCGGGGTGAGGAAGAGATGCGGACGTTCTGGGTGAAGGACGCGGGCTGGGTGCGGCTCGAAGGTGATGGCGAGGGAGAGGCCGGAGAGAGCGCGGGCGCGGCGGATGACCTCGGCGATGACTCCCTGATGGCCGAGATGCACCCCGTCGTAGTTGCCGATGGTGGCAACGACGGGGGTGGTCAGGGTCGGGAGTTCGGCGAGTTGGCGGTAGATGCGCATGGGGCTTTGATTCGTGCCAAGAGTTTGCGGCTACTGGGAGAAAATGCGGGGATTCTTCGCTTCGCTCAGAATGACAATTCAATAAAAATCAGGATGACAACTCGAAGATGTTAAGGATGACAATTTCTATGGGGATTGCGGAGGTTCAGTAGAGCCCGGGCTGATGTCGAATGTGATTTGCAGGCCGTCGTGGGCGAGGCGGATGTGGGGCGGGAGGGCGGCGTTGGTGGAGTCGTGGTCCAGGCCGTGGGAGATGTGGGTGAAGAAGGCGCGGCGGGGAGCGAGCTGCTCGACAATAGCGATGGATTTGGCGAGGTGGGAGTGGGTGGGATGAGGATCGGGGCGCAAGGCGTCGAGGATGAGGACATCGAGGTTGGCCAGCAGGGGAACGCTCTCCGGGGGCAGGTCGCTGAGGTCGGTGAGGTAGGCGGCGGAACCGAAGCGGTATCCGGTGATGGTCTGGCGGCCATGGGTGACGGGGACACGGAGGAATTGCGCGCCGAAGAGATCGACCTCTGCGCCGGGGAAGGCCGAGGGGATGCGGTGCAGGTCGACGCGTGCGGCAGTGGGATAGCGATGGCCGGCGGCGAAGGTGTAGCTGAAGATGCGCTCGAGGGTCTGGGCAGTGGCGTCATCGGCGTAGAGGGGCAGGTCGATGTGCGAGTGAAAGCTGAGGGGGCGGAGGTCGTCCATGCCGAGGACGTGGTCTGCGTGGCCGTGGGTGTAGAGGACGGCGTCGAGGCGGCGGAGGCGCTCGCGCACGGCCTGAGCGTGGAAGTCGGGGCCGGTGTCGATGACGATGTTGTGGCCCTCCCAGGCGATGAGGACCGAGGGACGGGTGCGGCGGTTATGCGGATTGGGCGGAGGGAGATGCGTCTCCGGAGGCGTCGCCGAGACGCAGACATCGCACATGCACCCCAGCGTGGGGACGCCCATCGAGGTTCCGGTTCCGAGGAAGGTGAGTGTAGCGTGCATAGGCCTCTAGCGGACGATGGTGGGGCGGCCTGGGGCGGGTGCGCCGGGCGCGCCGGGCGGTTGGCGGTTGGCGGCTGAGCGGGCGAGGGCCTGGGTGACTTCGAGGAAGCCCATGCGAATCTCGAAGAGGGCGTTATCCAATAGTTGAGACTCGGCGGGCGTAAGGTTTCCCTTGGTTTTTTCGGCGAGGATGGCGAGCATGTCGACGCTCTGACGCGCGCCCATGAGGTCGATCCGCGGCTGCTCGCCGGGCTTGGTTGCACCGCCGAGCTGCAGGATCGCGCTCATGTATATGGAGTGGACGATCTGCTCGAAGTTCATGGCAGGCGGATGCTCCATGCCGGGGTTGGCGGCGCGGACGGCGGTGTCGAGGTGGTCGGCGGTCTGCTGATAGGCGGCGTTGGCCTGTTCCATCTCGCTGGCGGTTGGAGGTGGCGGAAGCTCGGCTTCGGAGGGAGGTTCGGAGGTGGGCGGCGCGGGCGGTTCCGGCGCGGCGGCGTTGGGGGACGGGAACTCGATCGGCGGATCGTGCGCTGGCGGCGCGGCGGGAATTGCACTCGATTCCCTTGGTTCGCGCTCCGGGGATGGATCGGCATCGGGACGCGGGGTTCCGTCGGAGGTGAACTTGCGGCGGTCGGTGACGACGAAGGGCTTGTTTTGTTCGGACATGGTCAACACTCTTTCGGGTGGTTCGGATTCGGATGGTGAAGTCTGCGTGGTGTTTGGATGCAGACAATCGTTTGGGAAAACAGACAACGACGAAATGCGGGGATTCTTCCCCTTCACTGCTTTCAGGGTCAGAATGACAATCATTTTTCAGAAGCATTCAGGTAATTGCGTAGGGTAAGGCAATGGGGGTTGCGGTGCCTCCGGGATAGGTGAGGGTGAGGTTGCGGGTCTGAGCATTTTCGAGGGCCTCGCGGCGGATGATGCCGAGGGCAAGCTGGATGGGCGCGGGTTGGTTCGGGAGCGAGATTGCGGCGATGCTGGTGAGCTCGCCGACAGGTGTGGATTCTGCTTCGAGTACAGCGCCGGGGGTGGGCAGGGGGCCGGAGAGGACGAAGCCGGAGAAGGCGCGGTGGACGCCGCCGCGCGAGTGGATGCGCTCGACGATCTCCTGGCCGAGGTAGCAGCCCTTGGTGAAGTGCAGGGCGCGAGTTTGGCCGGTCTCCTGCGGGAGGTTGCGGTCGGTGATGTCTGTGCCGTCGCGGGGCGTGCCGGAGAGGATGCGGAGGTCTTCGAGGGCAACGGGCGAGGCGGGGACGGCTCCGGCGGCGATGAGGTCCGCGGTGAGCGCGGCGATGATTGCGGAGCCGGCCCAGAGCTCGAGGCGGGGAACGAGCGGACTGTGGGCGTGGATGAGATCGACGGCGGTGGAGCGCCAGGTGAGGGGAGTCAGATGGAGAGGCTCTGTGGGGTCGCAAGAGAGGCCTACGGCGGCGAGAAGGCGGCTTGCGTCTGGGCCTGCCAGAAGGAGACCGCAGCGCTGGGCGGTGATGTCGGCCAGCTCGACGTCGTCCATGATGATGAAGCGGTCGAGGTGGGCGAGGAGCTTTGCGATCTGGTCGCGGCTGGTTTCAAGCAGGATGGAGTCTTCGAGCAGGAAGGCGGTGAGGTCGGCCTGGATCTGGCCCTGGGCGTTGAGCGCGAAGTTGTAGCAGCCTGCGCCGGGGGCGAGCTGCTGGATGTGGTTGGTGACCATGCCGTTGAGCCAGCGGAGGCGGTCGGAGCCGGTGACGCGCAGCCATGCAGTGTCGTCGAGCGGCGCGATGGCGGCGGCGCGAAGCAGGGCGGCGAGGGGCGCGTCAGCGGATTGGAGTGGGGTGATCATTTCAGAGGGTGCGCGGAACTGCGTACACTGTTGATTATAGCGACCGTGCACGCGGTTGCGCGGAGGTCTGGCGTGGGTTTGCTGCGGCAAGAGATTGGGTTGACGGAGAGTTGCGATGGGCCGCGGATGCGCGGGCTGACGGCGTTGGTTGCGGTTGCGCTGTGCGTCGCGGCTATGCTGAGCGCCGCGTGCGTTGCGCAGACGCCGGCGACATCAGAGACGAACACGCCGCCAACGGCGGCTACAGCGAGTGCGGCAACGGCTGCCCAGGGCGCGGCGACGAGTACGCAGGGTGACGCGACGCACGCTCCGCTGACCAAGGCGCAGGCCAGCGAGTTGTTTCGCTCGGTGGACGAGATCCTGTCGTTTGCCAGCACGGACACGGGCCTGCCGATTGTGCATAGCGTGAAGCGCAAGTTGATTACGCGCGACGAGGTGAACAAATATCTGCGCGAGAAATTCGACGAGGACGCGGGAGCGAAGCGCCTGGCGCGCGCGGAGATTGTGCTGAAGAAGTTTGGGCTGTTGGACCGCGACTTCCACCTACAGCCGTTCATGATCGGGCTACTGACCGAGCAGGTGGCTGGATTCTACGATGACAAGACAAAGACGGTGAACCTGCTGGACTGGATCGAGCCGGAGGAGCAGAAGCCGGTGCTGGCGCACGAGCTGACCCATGCGCTACAGGACCAGCGGGTGGGGCTGACCAAGTGGTCGGAGGTGGGGTCCGAGGAGATTGCGAAGAACGTGCAGCAGGACAACCAACACATCCAGACGGACGAGGCGGACACGGCGCGCGACGCGGTGACCGAGGGGCAGGCGATGGTGGTGTTCCTGGACTACTCGCTGCGGCAGACGGGCAAGACGCTGGCGAACTCGCCGGAGATGATGGAGCGGCTGAAGGAGACGCTGTCGGACACCAGCGGATCGCCGATGATGGCGCGGGCTCCGCTGCTGCTGCAGCAGTCGCTGCTGTTTCCCTACAGCGAAGGGATGAGCTTCGAGGACGCGATCCTGGTGAAGGGCGGAAAGGAGGCTGCGTTCGGGGCGGTGCTGGCGAACCCGCCGAGTTCGACGTTCGAGATTCTGCACCCGGAGGCGTATGTGGCGCACACGCCGGTTCCCGTGCTGCGGCTGCCGGACATCCATCCGCTGATCGACGCCGAGTACACGCCATACGACGTGGGCGTGATGGGCGAGTTCGACGTGCAGGTCCTGACGGAGCTGTTTGGCGGGGATGCGATTGCGGCGGCACTGACGCCGGAGTGGAGGGGCGGCGTCTACTATGCGGCGCAGAAGCGGTCGGCGGTGACGGCGGAGGCAAAGGCATCGACGGCATCGATTGGGCTGCTGTATGAGTCGAAGTGGAGGAATGAGGACTCGGCGCGGTCATTCCTGCGCGTGTACGCGGACGAGTTGCCGCGCAAGTACTCTGGGCTGGTGCGGCGGACCAAGGACGAGGCGGACGGGAGCGAGCAGGTTTACTCGACCAACGAGGGCGATGTGCTGCTTACGATCGATGGGACTGGGGTCTTCGTCAGCGAAGGGTTTCCGCTGGCGCTTGCGCGCAAGCTGCGCGACAGCATTGTGAGCGTGCAGTCGGATGGGCCACTGAAGTTGGCGGGGCTGAAGACGCAGAAGCAGACTGGCCATTTCGAGACTGGGCTGCCCGGCCCGGGACTGTCGGATCCGGGACTATCGCTGGTGCGGCTGCTGTCATCGACGGGAGTGATGAAGGCAGCGATCGGACTCGGAGAGTAGCGCGCAGGAACGATATACTTTTAGTCGGCAGGAGTGAAGTTGTAGCTGGAAACGGTGCGCGCAGAGCGGACGGAAGAGGAGCGAGAGAGTTGCAGACAGCGGAGATTGGCATCATCGGCGGCAGCGGACTGTACGCCATGCCTGGACTGACGGGAGTGCGTGAACATGTGGTGGAGACGCCGTTCGGCGATCCGTCGGACGCATTCATCCTGGGAGAGTTGGAGGGGCGCAAGGTGGCGTTTCTGGCGCGTCATGGGCGCGGGCACAGGATACTGCCGAGCGAGTTGAACTTTCGCGCGAATATTTACGCGATGAAGAAGCTGGGCGTGGAACGTATCCTGTCCGTGTCGGCCGTGGGATCGCTGAAGGAAGAGCACAAACCTACGGATTTTGTGATTCCGGACCAGTTCATCGACCGGACGTTTGCACGAGTGGGGACGTTTTTCGGCGAGGGGATAGTGGCGCACGTCGCGTTTGGCGATCCGGTGTGCGCGACGGTGTGTTCAGCGATCGAACAGGCCTGTGCGGAGGTTGGCGTGGTGGGCAAGCGCGGCGGGACATATGTGTGCATGGAGGGGCCGCAGTTCTCCACGCGCGCCGAGTCGAACCTGTATCGGAGCTGGGGCGCGGATGTGATCGGCATGACCAACCTGCAGGAAGCGAAACTCGCGCGCGAGGCGGAGATCTGCTATGCGACCGTGGCGATGGTGACGGATTACGACTGCTGGCGCTTAGGGCATGACGATGTGACCGTCGAGCAGGTAGTCGCGGTGATGCACCAGAACTCGGACAATGCGGCGAAGGTGGTGAGGATGGCTGTGGCACGAATGCCAAAGGACCGGGGCTGCGCGTGCGCCAGCGCGCTGAAGTATGCGGTGATGACGGACCGGAAAACGATTCCGCAGGTGGCTCGTGAGCGGCTTGGATTGCTGCTGGGAAAGTATTTGTAGCTTTATTTGTTACATGTATGGCTTTGATCGGATAGATTGTTCCTTAATTAGTTACATATTTTCATAATTATTTCAACATTAGTTACATGTTGTTTTTAGAAAGCGGGAACATGGCGATTCTGGTGGTTGGATCGGTGGCGTTCGACAGCATTGAGACGCCGCATGGCAAGGTGGACCATTGTCTGGGCGGCGCGGCGACTTATTTTTCGCTGGCTGCGAGTTACTTCACCGATGTGCGCGTGATTGCGGTGGTGGGCGAGGACTTTCTGCCCAGCCATGAGGCGGTGTTCACGGCGCGCGAGATTGATACGCGAGGCATCGAGCGCGCGCCGGGGCTGAGTTTTCATTGGACCGGCGCATACGCGGGAGCGATGAACGAGGCCGAGACGCTGGGCACGGACCTGAATGTTTTTGAGAAATTCGAGCCGAAGATTCCCGATGCTTATACGGACAGCGAGTACCTGTTCCTGGCAAACATCGACCCGGTATTGCAGGCGCGGGTGCGCAGCCAGATGCCGAAGGTGCGCATGGTGTGCGGCGATACGATGAACTATTGGATCGGTGCCCACGCGGAGAACCTGGCGAAGGTGCTGCGCGATCTGGATGTGCTGCTGATCAACGACGGCGAGGCGCGGATGCTCTCCGGCGAGCAGAATGCGGTGAGGGCGGCGGAGCGGGTGCTGGCGATGGGGCCGCGGTCGCTGGTGATGAAGCATGGCGAGTACGGCGCGACGGGATTTTTTGGGGCGCGATCGTTTGCGGGTGGCGCGGTGCCGAGGCCGTTCCGCGCGCCTGCGCTGCCTCTGGCCGAGGTGGTGGACCCGACCGGCGCGGGCGATTCGTTTGCCGGTGGATTCTACGGATACATTGCGTCGCAGCCAGAGCTGACGCCGGCGGTCTTTCGACGGGCGATGTTCTATGGCGGCGTGATGGGGTCGTTTGCGTGCGAGCGCTTCGGCACGGAGCGGTTGCAGGCGGTGACGCGCGAGGAGATTGACGCACGGTTTGAAGTGTTCCGGGAGATTTCGCATCTTGACGCAGCGGTCTAAATCGGGACGGGCACCCTCGGGACGCACGATGACGGCACCGCGCGGACCGCTGGCCTTGCGGTTTGGGAGGGCTGGCGCAGGCAAGGCGGTTGCCACGGATTTCTATTCGGACGCGGTGCAGCCGGCGACGGGAGAAGATATCTACGCCATTACGATGGGCGCTGTATTGCTGGGCTTCTTGGCGCTGATTGTGTGCTTCACGCGCGGGTACGCATTGTTGTATGGCGATGCGGTGGCGCATCTGGGGATTGCGCGGCGGATTCTGGACACACGCAATCCAGGTCTGGTGCAACTGGGCGGGGTGTGGCTGCCGCTGCCGCACCTGCTAATGCTGCCGTTTGTGCAGAAGATGGAGTGGTGGCGTAGCGGGCTGGCTGGGGCGTGGCCTTCGCTGATCTGTTATGTGCTGGGCGTGGCGGGGTTCTTCCGGCTGTGCCGGCGGATGCTGGCTCCGCGCTGGGCGCTGGTGGCGACGGCGTTCTACGGGCTGAATCCGAACCTGCTGTATCTTTCGACAACGGCGATGACCGAGCCGCTGTTTCTGGCGCTGCTGATCTGGATGGTACTGCTGACGGTGGAGTGCGTGGACGCAATCCGCGCGGAGCAGCAATCGCGCGCGGCACGGCGAATGATCCGGCTTGGGCTGCTGATCTTTGCGGCGGTGTTTACGCGCTACGACGGATGGGTGCTGGGCACAGCGGTGTGGTGCGTGGTGACGTGGCAGTTGTGGCGCGCGGGCGGACTGTGGAGGCGCGTGGCCCCGTCGTTTGCGGTGTTTACGCTGCTTGCGGTGGCGGGGCCGGTTCTGTGGCTGTGGTACAACCAGCACTTCTACCACGATCCGCTGGACTTTATGCGCGGGCCCTACTCGGCACCGGCGATTGAGAAGCGGACTTCGCCGCCGGGATCGAAGCACTATCGCGGATGGCACAACGTGGGGTGGGCGTTGCTGTTTTATACACGCACGGCGCAGGTGGTGGCGTCGGCGTGGGAGACTGGCTTTGCAGTAATGGCGGCGGGAGTGGCGGGGCTTTGGATTGCGCTGCGGCGAGGGACCGCGCGCGCGTCGCTGCTGCTGTGGGTCCCGCCGGCTTTCTATGTTTATTCGGTGGCGTATGGGTCGGTGCCGATCTTTATTCCCGAACTTTATCCGCACTCGTACTACAACGCGCGGTATGGCATGGAGATGCTGCCTGCGCTGGCGCTGTTTGCGCCGGTGGCCATGGCGGCGTGGGAGCGACGGGTTGCGAAGACCCGCGTTCGATCGGGAGATGAGGCCGCGGCCAATACCGGTGCGGGTATTTCAGCGCGGCCGCTTTATCTGGCGGCGCTGGCGCTGGCGGTGGTCAATCCGCTGGCAATGGTCTATGGGCCGGCTTTGGTGCAGAAATGCGCAGGGTTGATCGAGCATCATCCGAGCAACCTGCTGGCGCGGTACGATACGCCGCTGGTGCTGAAGGAGGCGCTGGTGAACTCGACGACGCGGGTGCCGTTTGAGCAGAACCTGGCGCTGGTGCTGGAGGACCTTCCGCCGGGCGCGGCGATCCTGATGCAGGAGTCGGACCACATTGGGGCGCTCGAAGACGCGGGGATTCCTCTGCGGCAGACGATCAACGAGAGCGACTACGACAGTTGGCACGCGGCGTTGCAGGCTCCGGCGGAGCACGCCGCGTATGTGGTTGCGCTGGAGGGGGACGCGGTTGCGAAGGCCGTGGAGGAGCACCCCGAGGGCTTGCAGGAGCTGACGATTCTGTGCGGGACGGGACAGCCTTGCGCGCGGGTTTATCAGTCGGATAGCTATGTAGCGGCGGGCGGGACAACGGGGAGGTAATATCCTTCGCGCTGTGGTGCTACTATCGCAGCGAAGTCAAAAAATGCTCATGATCGCTACATTACCGATTCACTTCAGCACGTTTGAACAGATGGCGTTCTCTCAAGGGGCCACCACGCGCCTGCTGATGGCGTGCGCAATGGGCGGCCTGATTGGGGTGGAACGCGAGTGGCGGCACAAGGCTTCGGGGCTGCGCACCAACCTGCTGCTGTGCATGGGATGCGCGCTGTTTACAGTACTTTCGGGCGTGCTGGCAGGGCCGGGGATCACGGACAAGAGCCGGGTGGCGTCGAACATTGTGCAGGGGATCGGGTTCCTGGGCGCGGGACTGATTCTGCATACGAGGAACCGGGTGCTGGGGCTGACCAGCGCGGCGACGGTGTTTGTGGTGGCGTCGATCGGGATGGCGTGCGGGGCGGGGTTGTATGTGGAGGCGGCGATCGCTACGGCGATTGTGCTGGTTGCGCTGCGGCTTGTTGGACTGCTGGAGACGCGATCGGGATGGAAGCGCTATCCGATGCTATACGAGGTTCGAGGGAGCGACGAGAAGCAGATGTTCGCGGCGATCCTGACGGTGCTGGACCGCGAGCACCTGCGGCTGAATGTTACGAAGAGGGAAAGGCTGGGCGAGCTGGAGCGGGTGTCGTTTACCATCTCGGCAAGCAAGGTGAAACATAAACAACTGCTGGCCGAGCTGGCGGCGGGCGACGCGGCGGACAAGGTGGTTGCGTTCAGCGACGACGAGGAGGACTGAGATCAAACAGAGTGGACAGGCAACGATCCCGTTTGTGAAGGCACATGCGTGCGGCAACGACTTCCTGATTCTGGAGGAGGCGGTTGCGGCGGGCGCTCATGCGGCGCTGGCGCGGAGGCTATGCTCACGGAACAGCAGCATTGGCGCGGATGGGATCGAGTTTCTGGATCGCGAACCTGCCCGGCGGGCTGGCGGCGAATTTTTTCTGCGGCTGTTCAACGCGGATGGGAGCGAGGCGGAGCTATCGGGCAATGGAACACGCTGCGTGGCGGCGTGGCTGGCGAAGAGCGAGGGAGTGCGCGAGGTTGCGATCGGTACCCTGGGCGGAGTGCGGCGCTGCCGCGTGATCGAGGCGAATGATCCTGTTTATCTGATTGAGACCGGGATGGGCGTGCCGCAGGTGCAGGCGCAGACGATTGAGATTCCCGGAGTGGGCGCGGTGGCAGGGGCCGTGGTGAACGTGGGGAATCCTCACTTCGTTCTGTTTGTGGAGCGGGAGGACTTTGGCGCGCACGGGATGACGTGGCAGGCGTTGGGGGCGAAGATCAGCGCGAGTCCGCTGTTTGTGCAGGGGACGAACGTGGAGTTTGTGCGTGTGCTTTCGGCTGGGGAGATTGCGTTTCGCATCTACGAGCGCGGCTGCGGGCCGACGATGTCTTCGGGAACGGGGACGTGCGCGTCTTCCGCGGCGGCGATGGCGTTGCGAGGGACGGCACGTGAGTTGACCGCACTGGCTGAGGGCGGAGAGCAGAAGACGGTTTGGCCCGCGAACGACGCGGCGATGCGGCTGACCGGGCCGGCGGAGATTGTCTGCCAGGGCGAGGCCTTTCAGGTGGATGCGTCGGTTGCGGAGGCGGGACTTTGAGTGCGCTGATAAAGCCGGCGGCACTGCGGGCTGGGGCTACGCTGGCTGTGGTGTCGCCTGCGAGTACGCCCAGGCGGAATGAGGTGCAGGCTGGAATGCAGGCGCTCGAAGGACTTGGCTATAAGACGGTACTGATGCCGAACGCACTGAAGCCTGGGCCGCTCTATTATGCGGGGACGGTGGAGCAGAGGGTTGCGGATCTGCACACGGCGTTCGCGGACGCGGCGATCGATGGGATTGTGTGTACACGGGGAGGGTGGGGCTCGGCCGAACTGCTGCCGCATCTGGATGCGGAGCTGATCCGCGCCAACCCGAAGGTCTTTGTGGGATACAGCGACCACACCTCGCTGCATGTGTGGCTGGCGCGCGAGGCGGGGCTGGTGACGTTCTATGGGCCGATGGTGGCTTCGGACTTTGCGCGGGCGGAGGGAGTGGACGCGGCGAGTTGGGGGCATGTGTTTAACGGCGATGCGCAGTGGTCGCTGGGCGCCGGGGATGGGCTGCGAGTGCTACGCGCGGGCTTGGCTGAGGGGACGCTTGCGGGTGGATGTCTTTCGATCTACGCGGAGGCCCTGGGCACGCCGTATGCCGCGTTGGCGGCGAGTGCGGAGGAGCCGCGAATTTTATATATCGAGGACATTGGGACCAAGCCCTATCAGTGGGACCGGATGCTGCTGCATCTGCGCTATGCGGGGCTGCTGGAGCATGTGAGCGGGATCGTCTTCGGCGATATGAGGCAGTGCGTCGCGGCAGAGGAAGAGGTTTGGCTGGAGGCAGCGATTCTTCATGCGCTCGAGGACTTTGCCGGGCCAGTGGCGATTGGGCTGCGGTGTGGGCATGTGGATTCGCCGAACATCACGCTGCCGCTGGGCGTGCGCATGCGGCTGGAGTTGAGCGTGGAGGGGAACCCGCGGATGGACTTTCTGGAATCTGCGGTTGCGGTCTAGTCTTGTAAGAGACGATGACAAAGATAAATCAGGGTTCAAAGCACATACATCTGATTGGGATCTGCGGAACGGCGATGGCGTCGCTAGCGGGAATGCTGCAGGCGCGGGGGCACAGGATTACAGGCTCCGATGCCGCGGCGTATCCGCCAATGAGCGATGTGCTGGCTGGGCTGGGGATTCCGCTACACCAGCCGTATGCGGAGGCAAACCTGACGCCACGTCCAGACCTGGTGATTGTGGGCAATGCGATCTCGCGGGGCAACGTGGAGCTGGAGTTTGTGCTGGATGCGCGGATTCCGTTTACGTCGATGGCCGCGGTGTTGCACGACGAATTCTTGATGGGGCGCGAGTCGTTGGTGGTGGCTGGAACGCATGGCAAGACGACGACGACCAGCATGTTGGCGTGGATCTATGAAGTGGCTTCGCGCACGCGGCCGGAGCTTGCGCCATCGTTCCTGATCGGCGGCGTGGCGGAGAACTTTGGGACGAGCTTCATGGTGCGGCCTGAGATCGCGGGGGTGAGGCAACCGTTTCTGCTGGAGGGCGATGAGTACGATACGGCGTTCTTCGACAAGGGACCGAAGTTTCTGCACTACTTTCCCGACGCGGCGATCCTTACCCATGTGGAGTTCGACCACGCGGACATCTACGTGGACCTGGCAGCGGTGAAGACGGCGTTCAAGCGGCTGGTGAATTTGATTCCACGGCGCGGGCGGCTGGTTGCGTTCGATGGCAGCGAGAACGTGAGCGAGTGCGTGGCGCGGGCCTTCTGCGCGGTGGAGCGGTACGGGTTTCGCGCAGAGTCGCAGTGGCGGCTGACGGATTTGCAGCATGAGGGCACGGAGTCGCGGTGGACGCTCCTACGCGGCGGCACAGTTTTTGCCGAGCTGCGGCTGCCGATGGCGGGCGAACACAATGCGCTGAATGCGACGGCTGCGGCGGCGCTGGCGGCGGGACAAGGCGTGCCGGCGGCGGCGATTGTGGAGGCGCTGGCGACGTTCCGCTCGGTGAAGCGGCGGCTCGAAGTGCGGGCGGAAGTCAATGGCGTGACAATCATCGAGGACTTCGCGCACCATCCGACGGCGATCCGCGAGACGCTGCGCGCGCTGCGCACGGCTTATCCGGAGCGCAGACTTTGGGCAATTTTAGAGCCTCGGTCGAATACATTGCGGCGCAATGTTTTTGAGCACGAGTTGGTGGAGAGCCTTGCGCTGGCCGACCGCAGCGTGCTGGCGGAGATCTTCAAGTCGGAGGCAATTCCAGCGGGCGAACGGCTGCATCCGGAGAACGTGGTTGCGGCGTTGCGCGCTCGTGGGCTGGAGTCTGCGGTGTATTCGGATGCAGACGCGATTGTTGCGGCGATTGCGACGGAGCTGCGGAAGGGTGATGTGGTGGCGATCCTGTCGAATGGCGGGTTCGGCGGGATCTATGAGAAGCTGCCGAAGGCGATTGCAACGCTGGGTTGAACTGTATCGACATCTGCGACATGCAGTTTAGGCAATTTCTTGCTGGAAATGGACCGAGGTTCGTGGCACGACAGGCGGCTTCGGGGTCCTTCGACTGCGTGACTCGCGATGAAACCGTGAGTCACTTCGCTCAGGATGACAACTCTGATGGATCAGCACAGCTATACAAAGATGCTCTGACAGGTGAGGGCGGATTCGATGGCGTGGGCGACGCCGTCGTCTCGGTTGGAACGGGCGATGACCCAGTTGCGCGCGCGGGCGAGGGCTTTGAGGTCCTCCGGCGCGTTTTCCATGAGGACGGCGCGGCCCACGGCCTCGAACATGGAGATGTCATTCCAGTTGTCGCCGATGGCGAGGATCGCTGCAGGGTCGATGTTGCGCGCGGCGGCGAGCGCGAGCAGGGCGGCGCCCTTGGAGCAGCCGGCGGGAAGGATGTCGATGATGGAGAGATCGCGCGCGGGATACTCGGTGCGGTGCAGGCTGAGTTGGTGATCGGCCTCGTCTGAATTGGACGACTGGCGAACGGCCTTATGGCTCGGCTGTCCGTGGATGTGGGTGGAGGCGTTGACTCCGGGGTACTCCAGCAGGCGGGCCTCGGCGCGGGCCATGCGGTCGAGGGTGCCGCAGAGCATGGCCTGAATGGGCGGGTCGGAGGGATCGGCGAGGGCGTCTTCAATCGGAGTGACTTGGCTGAGGTAGGGCTCGTTGGCGGCCATCCAGCGGCCGATGCTGGCGGTGAGCTGGTCGAGGCGCTCGACGACCAGCGCGCCGCGGGAGTCTTCTCCATCGGGGCCGGTGCAGTCGAAGGTGAGGACGAGGGCGTTGCGGAAGTCCTTTACATGAGCGCAGAGCCAGAGGGCCGTGGCGTGGGGGAGGTGGGTGCGAGCGAGGAGTTGGGAGGGGATTTTTTCTGCCCCGAGGGTGCGGGTGACCGTGCCGTTGGAGCTGATGAGGATGGAGTCTGGGTGGAGGCCGAGCAGGCGCAGGACGCGCATGGCGAAGCTGTGACGGCGTCCGGTGGCGACGACAAGCTGGACTCCGCGGGACTCGGCTGCGCGGAGGGCGGCGAGGTTGCGCGGGCTGACGCGGCCGTCGTCGCCGAGCAGGGTGCCGTCCATGTCGATTGCGATGAGGCGGATGGAGTTGTTGTGAGCTGCTGCCGGCAAGTGGCCCCCGAGATTTCAGTATAGAAGGTTCAGAATCTCGTTGTGACATATGGCACACACCGCGCGGGGTATAGTTGCTATTCTGGATTGGAGTTATGGAACTGCGAGAAAAACTCGAGGAGTTGCGCGGGGCGCTGGGGGCGCTGGATTCGCTGATGGTGGCGTACTCCGGCGGCACGGACTCGGCGTATCTGGCTTATGAGGCGCACCGGGCGCTGGGCGAACGGATGCTGGCGGTGATTGCCGACTCGCCATCGCTGCCGCGCGGGGAGCTGGCCGCTGCGCTGGACTTCGCGGCCGAGCATGGGATTCCGGTGCACATCCTACAGACGCGCGAACTGGACGATCCGAAGTACACGCGCAACGACGGCAATCGCTGCTTCCACTGCAAGGACGAGCTGTTCACACAGATGGAGGCGGCGCGGGTGAAGCTGGGGTTCGCACAGATTGCGTATGGCAGGAACCTGGACGACGACGGCGATCTGCGGCCCGGGCAAAGGGCGGCGGCAATGCACCAGGCGCTGGCTCCGCTGGCCGAGGCCAGGCTGGGCAAGCAGGAGATTCGCAGGCTGGCGCGCGAGGCCGGGTTGAAGGTTGCAGACAAGCCGGCCAGCGCATGTCTGTCGTCGCGCATCGAGTACGGACGCCGGGTGACGGTGGAGAATTTGAGCCAGGTGGAGCGCGCCGAGGATGCGATGCACGCGCTGGGCTTTCTGCATGTGCGGGTGCGCCACCACGGGGAGCTGGCGAGGGTAGAGATTGCGCGAGAGGACCTGCCGAGGGCGCTGACGCTGCCAATGCTCGACCGGATTACCGCGGCGCTGCGGCCGTTGGGATTTGTGTATGTCACGCTGGACACCGAGGGCTACCGGACGGGGTCGATGAACGACGTGCTGCCGGTGTCGGCGATTGGACCGGCGCGGTAGGGGAGCCGGAGACGAACACGATAGAGTTCCAAGAGAGAGAATTTATGCGCGTTGCGTACATTGACTGTTTTGCCGGGATCGCGGGCGACATGCTGCTGGGGGCGCTGGTGGATGCCGGGGTTCCGGCCGAGGTGCTCATGGACGCGACCGCCGCGCTCAATATAGGAGCAAGTCTGCGGATCGAACGGGTGGACCGTAGCGGGATCAGTTGCACCAAGGTCCATGTGCTGGTGGACGGCCATCTGGCGGACGCCCACGCGGAGCCGGAGCAGGAACACGCGCACAGCCACGATCCGGAACACTCGCACAAAGATTCGCACGCAGAGGGCGAGGCGCACGCGCACGATGCGCATGAGCATTCGCATGAGGCCCATGGGCACGGCGGCGAGGCGCATTCTCACGACCACGAGCATTCCCACGCGCACGGGCGTTCGCTGACGGTGATCCGCGGCTTGATTCAGGCGGCGGCGCTGGACGAGCCGGTGAAGCAGACGGCGATCCGCGCCTTCGAGTTGCTTGGCCACGCGGAGGCAAAGATCCACAATGTTCCGGTGGAGGAGATCCACTTCCACGAGGTGGGCGCGGTGGATGCGATCGCGGACATTGTGGCGTCCAGCGCGGGGATTCACCACCTAAACGTCGATGAGTGGCACTCGTCGGCGATCAACGTCGGAGGCGGTACGGTGGTTTGCGCGCATGGGACGTTCCCGGTGCCGGCACCGGCGACCTCCGATCTGCTGCGCGGGCTGCCAACTTATTCGGCGCACGTCCAGCAGGAGCTGGTGACGCCGACGGGAGCAGCGCTGCTGCGCGCGATTAACCCAAACTTCGGCCCGCAGCCGGCGATGCGCGTGGAGCGGATCGGATATGGGGCGGGCACGCGGAACTCGAAGGACTTTCCTAATGTGCTGCGGATCAGCGTCGGCGAGACGTGCGAACCGGCGGAATCTCAGCCGGCGAACTGCGCGACGGTGACCGTGATGGAGACGGCGCTGGACGACATGTCGCCGCAGGTGCTGGCGTATGTTGCGGAGACGGCGCTGGCGCGGGGCGCGCTGGACGCGATGCTGACGCCGGTGATCATGAAGAAGGGACGGCCGGGCACGCTGCTGACGGTGCTGTGCAATCCGGCCCAGAGCGCGGCTCTGGAGCGGCTGATCCTGACCGAGACAAGTACGCTGGGAGTGCGCATCCGGCAGGAGAAGCGGTCGTGCCTGGAGCGAAGACATATTCCCGTTGCTACGGAGTACGGGGAGATTCGCATCAAGGTGGGCACGCTGGGCGGCGAGACGATGAACGCGGCGCCGGAGTATGAGGACTGCCGCGCGGCAGCCGCCAAACATCACGTCGCCATCAAGCAGGTGCAGCAGGCCGCCATCGCGGCGTACCTGCGGCCGGGCTCGGCGAAGGAAGGCGGGAAGGCATGACAGGCTCCGCTCTGCTGGAACTTCTCGCCGAGGTGGAACGCGGCAGGCTGTCGCCGGAGGCCGCGGCCGCGCGGCTGGCGACGCTGCCGTTCGAGGACCTGGGGCACGCGCGC
>Ga0187851_10001223_pt1 | contig 24841 bp, 23 predicted proteins | sample June2016WEW_6_10_FD_132997 | JGI IMG/M metagenome (GOLD analysis project Ga0187851, IMG submission 132997) | Peatland microbial communities from SPRUCE experiment site at the Marcell Experimental Forest, Minnesota, USA - June2016WEW_6_10 | ecosystem: Environmental > Terrestrial > Soil >...
CACCGGTGGAATGTCGGGCGGCGCGCGATGCTCGCTGCAACTGGCTTTCCTGCACAACGACGTGATTGCGGGAAATATTTCAATTTGCGGAGCCAATTTCTACGAGCCGGTGCCCAAGGTCAAAGCGTCTGACACTTCGAACTATGGTGTCTGGCCGGTCCCTCCCGACCGGATCGCCAGGGCCAGGAAGAACGTGCGGTTCATTTTTATCACCGGCGCCAAGGATTTTCGTTACGGGAACATCCTGGACATCTACCAGGGCGGTTTCGTGAAGAACGGTTTTCAAGCCCGGCTCATTGACCAGCCGGACATGGGACACCAAATGTGCAGTCCGGGATCCCTGTCCGAAGCTTTCCATTTTGTCAGTGGCGAGCGGTGAGGCGGCCGGCGGTGTCCTGGGGCGTTCAACTTTGCTGGCATGCCTTATGGTGCCGGTCACGGGCTGACCGTCCCGCTGAAAACAAAAACGCTCCACTGGATTCAGTGGAGCGCAATGATTTAAGACCGAAAGGGGATTATTTCTTGTCGGAGGCAGCCGGCGCATTGGTGGAAGCTGTGGCCGGGGCGGCGGGTTTGTGGGCCTTCATCAATCCGACCTTGACCATCTTGTCCTTGTCTTCCTGGGACATCTTGGCGCGTTCTTCCTTGTCGAGCTTGCCGTCCTTGTTGGCGTCGTATTTCGCCAGCATTTCCGTCATGACCGTCTGTTGTTCCGGGGTCAATTCCTTCTTGGGTTTGGCATCCTGAGCTTGGACCATGATTGCGGTTGCACAAAGAAGCCCGATGACTGCGACTAATAGTTTCTTCATATTTTTATCGTAATAAACGTTCAATTTGTTGGTTAAAACTGCACTGAAACAGACGCTGAAGATTCCACCCGGGTTACATAATTTCGGTCAAATTCCCCTGCGCCTTGCGCATTATAGGGGAATCTGGATTCTTCAAGCAATGAATGTTTTGACCATGTGAAATCATGGAATATGCCGCACTTTCCACCTTACGGTGTGCCAAATGGTCGTGCCGAAGAAAACGAAGGCGGAACCGCCGTTCTGTCGCGACAGTGGCTGGTGCTGACCATATCTGTGCCTTGCCATTTCCATCCTGCCGGCGCAGGATGAAGCTGAATCATGAACCGCCGGCAGACCAGGTTGTTTGACGGTTTATCCGTCTTGGTTGCAGCAATCTTCATCGGATTGTGGGCTGACGTAGCGCAAGCCCAGTCTTTCAACTCCAATGCCGGGCCGGATCCGCGGGAAATTCCATTGCCTCCAATCAAGACTGCGATGGAAACATTGCCGGGCATGACTGATTTGCCGGTTTGCCCCGGAATGCCCGACGTGATGACGATGAACAACGGGCAAAAAGTCACAACGGTCAAGCAATGGGAAAAGCGCCGCGAGGAGATGAAGAGGATTCTCGAGTATTACGCGATCGGCCAGATGCCGCCGCCGCCGGGCAACGTGAAGGGACAGGAAATCAAATCGGAATTGGTGCTGGATGGAAAAGTGAAATATCGGCTGGTGCATTTGACTTTCGGGCCGGAAAGTAAACTGGCGTTGGACATCGGCATCTTCACACCGGTCACAGGCGGACCTTTCCCAACCATTATCATGCAACTTCCAGGAAGTGCCGGGTCGCCACCCTATGCAACGGCGTTGCCGCGTCTTCCGCAAGGCCCAAGCCAAGGCAAAGGACAGGATGTTTTGCTCGTGGTCGGTGCGGCAACTAACGCCAGCACAACGGTGGCCGTCACCAACCCGACACCAGCGGTTCCCGGTCAGGAATCAGCAGCCTCAGCAACCAACTCCCGTGGCGGTAGCGGTGGCCGCGCACCGGCCACCGCCGAAGAGATTGCGAAGCACAACAGTGAAGTATTCCGCCGCGGCTATGCGTTGGCGATGTTCAATCCCAACGATTGTGCCGAGGATACGACATTGCGGAATGAAGACGGCAGTTGGGCGTTTCGCCACACCCGGTTTTTACCAGCTTATCCCGGCTACGATTGGGGTATCCTCGCGGTTTGGGCGTGGGGCGCGTCGCGCGTCGCCGATTATCTCGAAACCGATCCCGCGATAGACAAAACGAAACTCATCATCACCGGCGCGTCGCGCAACGGAAAATCCGCGATGATTGCAGCGGCATTTGATGGGCGTTTGATGGGCGCTCCGGTCGTGACCGGCGGCGGCGGCATCGGCGCGTATCGCTTCGCCGGCCCGCGCAAGAGCGAAACGCTCGATATGATGCAGAAAAAATATCCGAACTGGTTTTCGCCGCATCTGCATGAGTTCTGGGGGCAGTGCGAGAAGTTGCCCTTTGACGAACATTGGTTTCTCGCGTTGTGCGCGCCGCGTCCTTTCATCGCGCTGGAAGGCGACACCGATGCGATTTCGTGTCCCGAGGCGGTCCGGCAATCCATTCTTGGCGCGCAACCGGCCTATGAACTTTTCGGCGCGAAAGACCGGCTGGGGGTAAATTATGCGCATCATGGTCACGCCTTCACGCAGGAGGATTTGACCGCGATGATGGACTTTGCCGACAGGTATCTCAGCGGAATGAAAGTCGGGCGCACGTTTGATCAATTCCCGACGGAAGCAGAACTCGACGCGGCGGTGGCTGCCAAGGCCGCGTCGCCTCCCTCCCAATGATGCCGATGAAACAATTATTTTTAATCTCATTTCTCGCGGTCCCGCTTTTCTGCGCTGACGCCGCGGTGAAACCTCCGTTTAACGTCCGCGACTTTGGCGCGGTTGGTGATGGCACGAACAAGGACACGGTTGCTTTTCAGAAGGCGCTCGACGCCTGCGCCGTTTCCGGTGGTGGCGAAGTCCTTGTCCCCGCCGGCAAATATCTCATCGGCAGCGTGCAGATCGGCACCCGCACCATCCTCCGGCTCGAAGCCGACAGCATCATCAGCGGCAGCCCGGATACCAATGATTATCCGATGATGGACATCCGTTGGGAAGGGCGCTGGCAGCCGGGGCGGCGCGCGCTCATTTATTCTGCAAATGTTGACCACACGGGAATCGTCGGCCCGGGGCGCATTGAAGGAAATCCGGACGTGGCGGCCCCGCAAAACCCGCGCGGGGTTGTCGTCCTTGAGCCCATCTCGTGCAATGATGTCCACTGGGAAGGATTCGCCGTCACGCAAGGCGGCAATTGGGCCACGCATCCGACTTATTGCACCGATGTCGTGATAAAAAACGTAAACATCGAAAGCGGCCGCGATGGCATTGACATTGATTCCTGCAAAAATATCCGCATCGAAGGTTGCGACATCGACACGGGGGATGATTCCATCAGCCTGAAATCCGGCCGTGGCCTGAACGGCGCGCGCCTGGGGAAGGCCACGGAGGACGTGCTGATCACCCGATGCACCTTGCGCGGCCGCCGTTTCGCCTGCCTCGGCATCGGCAGCGAGACCTCCGGTGGCATCCGCAATGTTCGGATCGAACATTGCAAATTAACCAGCAACACCTACGGCGTTTATGTCAAGACACGCATTGGCCGGGCCGGGGTCATTGAGAACATTTCGGGCGATGATCTCGATGTTCCCGCCGGAGGATTTCTCCACGTTAACTTGATCAGCTCCGGAAACCAGAACACTTCGGACGATCCGGTTGAGGGTCTGGCCGGCTATCCTGTTGGCAGGAACTTCAGTTTCTCCAACGTCCGGGTCGCCGGTACAACCCTTGCCGACGTCAGCAAAATTTCCGCGGAGAAACCGCTCGAAAAACTCAGCCTTAAAAACATAACGGGAACCTGCACGAAAGGGATTACATTGGTCCATGTCAAAGACGCCAGCCTGCGCGGCATCAACCTGACCGGGTTCACCGGTCCGCTGCTGGAGACCAACGACGTCACGGGCACCGGTCTGGCTGGCGCCGTCATGTACGTGCCGCCGCCGCCCGCTCCCCCGCGACATCGGGCAGACAGCGGCGAATCCAAAGCGCCCACCAACAATCCGGATGCCACCGCCACACCCGCTTCAAATTAATTTCCCGGATGAAAGCCATTTATCTCCTCCCATTTCTCGCGTTTGCCCTGGCCCGGGCGGAAGGTCTATCCGCGTTGGACGTCAGCGGGAGTAAAACCAACGCCGCCATTGCGGGCCGCGGCCAGGCAATAGCGCCGGCCACCTCGGACTCGCCGTTCGCATTGGTTGCTCTTACCAAGGATCAAATCAACGCCGCGTCGCCTTTTTTTACGGTGGATGGGAAGTTGCCGGAGATATTAACGACGCCCCCGGCGCGGCTCGAAGATTTGCAAATCCTCCGCCTTTGGCCGGGTCAGGCGCCGCTGCAAACCCGAAATGATCCGGCCCGGGATATTCCGACCCTTACCGTTTTTCTTCCTCCCACGGGCAAAGCCAGCGGGGCCGCCATGATAGTTTTCCCCGGTGGCGCCTACTCGCATCTTTCCCCCCGCGAAGGAATTCCGGCCGCCCAATGGCTCGCCGGTAACGGCATCACCGCCTTCGTTCTCAAATACCGGCTCGGGATGACCTACCATCATCCTGCCGAGATGGACGACGCCCAGCGCGCCATTCGTTACGTCCGCGCCAATGCCCCGGCGTGGGGACTCGATCCCGGGCGGGTCGGCATCATTGGCTTTTCCGCCGGCGGCCACCTCGCCACGACCGTCGCCACTCATTTTGACGCCGGCGATTCCCGATCCAGCGACCCGATCGAGCGCGTGAGTTCCCGCCCTGATGTCCAGATTCTACTTTATCCGGTGGTGACCATGACCGATGAACCGAATGTCCACAAACCATCGCGACTATTTCTGACCGGCAGCAACGCCGCACCCGAAATTCTCGAATTTCTAAGCAATGAAAAACAGGTGACCAAGGACACGCCACCGGCATTCATTGCCCACTCCATCACGGACACCACCTCCCCGGTGGCCAATTCCGATGAATACGTCGCCGCGCTCATCAAGAACAATGTTCCGTTTGTTTACCTGCGCGAACCGATCGGCAAACACGGCTTCGGCATCACCAAAGACTGGTCGGGGGTGGCCATGGCCTGGCTCCGTGCCCGGAATTTCTGAAGTGTTCAGCCATACGAATCAAAACCAACCCATGTTCAAGTTGAATTTTATTTTCGGACTGGTGACCGGCGTTGCGTTGTCATCCGCCGGCATTTCCCACTCCCAGGAAGCTAAAGCCTCCGCGTCGGCCGTGAACATTTACGACGGATTTGAAACGGCCGGTTTGAGCAGGGTCTGGGACGCGGATCGGTTCGAGGCCGGCGCGGTGGAGATGCAGACGAACATCTTTCGGGCCGGTCACGGCGCGGCAAAAATTACGGTCCGGCCCCGTGACAAATTTGAAGCAGGCATCAAAGGCAGCAAAGACAGCGAGCGGGACGAATTGCTGGAGGCAAAAAAGCTGATCTCGAAGGAAGACGTGGTCTACGAACAATCCTTCAGCATGTTTCTCCCGACGAATTTTCCCATCGTGCCGGTGCGGCTGGTTATCGCGCAGTGGAAACAGAACTGCGGCGGCAACGACAATTGTTCGGACGACAGCCCGATAGTGGCCATCCGCTACGTTTCCGGTGTCCTTAAAATCACCCATCAGATCGGCCCTCATCAAACGAAGCTTTTTGAAACGAAGGAGGAAGTGCGGGGCCGATGGCTCGATTTCAAATTTCAAACCCGTTTCACGACCAATGAAACCGGGCGGGTCAAGGCGTGGCTCAACGGCAAACAGGTGGTTGATTATACGGGTGTGAACGGCTATCCCGAAAACGCGGCCACCGGCTATACCCATCCCGGCCGGTTTTATTTCAAGATGGGGTTATATCGCGATTTGATGGCCGAACCGATGACGATCTACATCGACGAGTACCGGAAAAGGGAACTGCTTGGCGGTGAAATTTGAATGCGCCACGATGGAAGCCAAAACGAATACCTACAAACCAGGATGACGTCACTGGTCTCCCTTAAATCTCCAACTCCAGCAGATTTCTTGATTTGTATTTACGACCTCTCTCACCTGTTTCCTCTCCCCAAGGAGAGGACATACCGGAGTGAAATTTCTGGTTGGCGGAAGTTCGTTCGGCCAATCCCGTCGTATGATATTCCAAAGACGCGGCGAATGATTCTCCTTCTCCTGGGGGAGAAGGCGGGATGAGGGCGGGCGTCAAAACCATTTTCCTCCCAATTGTTTTCAATCCTCCGCCCGTTCGCCGGCGGGGGCCATTTTGACGAGGCGCGGAAAAAATTTCGCCAGCGGTTCCACCAGATCAGTCTGCGCGGCCATGACTGCCTCGATGTTTTTATAAACCATCGGCACTTCATCCAAGCCGGCGGAAATCAGTTTCACGCCGCGTTCGTCCAGATAAGGCTGCACCATCTTCCAGTTGTAGGTTTCCTTCGCCTTATGACGGCTCATCACGCGGCCCGCGCCGTGCGAGGCGGAGTTGAGCGATGCGGCGTTGCCCTTGCCGCGCGCCACAAATGTCGGGCTGGCCATCGAACCGGGGATCACGCCCAGGACGCCCGCGCCGGCCGGCGTCGCGCCCTTGCGGTGGACGATGAGGTCGCGTCCGCCGTGGCGTTCCTTCCACGCAAAATTATGATGGTTTTCAATGTCCAGCAATACACCCGCGCCGAGATGCCGAGCTATGTGCTTGTGAATGAGGTGATGATTCGCGGAGGCGTAGTGGCCCATCAATTCCATCGCCGCCCAGTATTCCTGGCCGTCGGCGGAATCGAGGTTGAGCCACGCAAGATAGCTGAGTTCCCTTGGCAAATCCTTGTGCTTCCCGCGAGCGATCCGGCTGTAATGGTCGCAAACCTGCGCGCCGGTGCCGCGACTGCCGCTGTGGCTCAACAAGGCCAGATACATGCCCGGCTCGAGACCAAGCTCCTTGTTCTCCAAGGTGAATTCGCCGAACTCGACAAAATGGTTCCCGCTGCCGCTGGTACCAAGTTGCGCCGCGGCCTTGTCGCGAAAGCGTTTCGTGACGGGGCTGACCGACCAGTCCTCCTCCATCACCGGATGCGAGCGGTGATGTTTGAATTCCACGCCAATGCCAAAACGGGTCTCAGCCTCGATGGCGCGGATGAGATCGGTTTCACGACGGCGGAGATGATCCGGCGGCAAATCAAGCACGGAGAGTTTGACGCGGCAGGCGATGTCCACGCCCACGGCGTAGGGGATGACGGCGTTGTCGGTGGCGAGCACGCCGCCGATCGGCAGGCCATAGCCGACATGGGCATCGGGCATGAGCGCGGCGGCGACGGACACGGGGAGTTGGCAGGCATTCTCCATCTGCTGGAGCGCATTGGCGTCCAGGTCCACGCCCCATTGGCGGTAAGGGATGGGTTGTCCGGGCATAGTTGCACAAAGAAGTTAAGCCTGGCGGAGCGTGTTGCCAGTGGAAAGTAACAATGAAATGGTTGCCAAGCGAAACAGGCGATGATATTGAAAGCCGCCATGAGTGAACCAATTATTGCCCAAAGATCTCCATATGTTCAAAAAGCCGAGGCGGGCACTTTTTGGTGGTGCGCATGCGGCGCGTCGAAGAAACAGCCGTTTTGCGACGGCTCGCACAAAGGCACCGGCTTCGGGCCGCGCAAAGTGGATATTGCCGAAGCGAAAACCGTCGCGTGGTGCGGATGCAAGCACTCGAAGAACGGCGCGTTCTGCGATGGCAGCCACGGTAAACTGCCGTGAAATGTTCAATCGTTGCATTGTTAACACTTTAAAACCGTCGGTAAAAAATAATTCCATGGACAGAGGGGCCGCCGAAAGCATTAAAACCCGAAAATTCAAGGACGCAGTTCTCGCGCAAATTTTCGATGCTTACAAAGAGTCCGGAACGGTGTACCAAAAAACAGCGGATCCGGAAATCCAGCGAACGATGCTGGATTTGAAGCGTTGTTGCGATCTGGCCATTCTCCATCTGTCGCCGCTGGGTGTTCCTGCGGAGAAACTCTGGGACGAAATGAGAGCGCCATTTTCAAGCCAGCCCAATGTCCACAATCATGGCCGGCCGGATGGGGGAGGGTTGCGATCCGGATTGGAGGAATAAAGGCGCGACGTGCCGGGCAACTTTTTGGGGTGTGCGGTCGGCATTCAAAGGCCGGCCGTTCGGTGACGGCAAGCCATCACCGGCTTGCTTGAAATTTCAGCCGGCTTCCGTCAGACCCAGTTGATTGCGAAAGGCGTAAAGCACGTGGAGGTAGTGTTTGCTTTTTACGTGTTGATAAAAGCACACCAGGGAAATCACCATCAGCGCAACGCCCAGGCAGCCCAATTTGCCGGGCAGAAACCGGTTCGCGAAGCTGCCAAAAACAAAGGGGTTAAACGCGGTTGCCTCAGAAGCGGTGAAGAGCAGGACCAATGCTCTGAGGCCGAGAAATGCAAGCAAGGCGATGAAACTGGCCGCGCCGTGGATGAAATAAAAACGGTGCTGATCCAAAATATTCTTCAACACGTCGCTGACCGTGGTGGCGTGCAGCAGATTTCGAAAAAGCCGCCAGCCACGGCAGGTTATCCACAGGGCGTAACCCAGAACCAGGCTGACCGCGAAAAGGTTGATCCACGTCATAATCCAATTTGCATGCTGCTGACACCGTTGCTGATGGTGGCACTCCTCATGGTATAATCATAACACCGATGGCACGGCCCGTTTCAGGCTTTCTTCTTCCGAAATAGCGGCCGGGTTTCGGCCACGTTAAGAACAGAAAGATCAAGTCCCGCTTCCGGAGCCCTCTCCTTGGCGATTTTAAGCTGGCGCGCAATGCGTTTGACCGCTGCCGCCGCATAATACTTTACCACGCCTACACCGGAGTGGGACTTGAAAATCACGACCAGCAGGGATTGTTCGTCGACATTGGTGACGAACATGCTGAGATTTTCGCCCTGCTGGTAAATGCTGCTGAAATTGGTTTCGTTGACCAGTCCGGCGATGGTCTGGTTGGCCATGAACGCACCAGACGCCAGCGCGCCAATGGTGGTCAGGTCGAAATCATGCGCGTCGCCCTGATGCGTGATGAGGAAGCCGCCCTTGTCAATGATCAGCGCGGCCGTCGCGTCCGTGCTTGCGATGAAGGCGCGTAACGTCTCATCGCACCGCCGGATGTCTTCCTCCAGTAGTTGGGGCAGGGTGGCCATGTCATGCGTATTGTGGAACGCTTTGGTTGATGAATTTGTGCAACAGCAGGCGTGTGATCATGTTCAACGTTTCGAACACGCCTTCGCATTTATGTGCCGTGGCGCTGAAGGAAGGCACCTGCACTTCGCGGTTGTTCAACAAAAATTCCATGTATTCCACCGCCGCGACGTTCGGCAGGTCGCGCTTGTTGTATTGCAATACGTAGGGAATTTCCGAGAGGTTCAGCTTGAGCGCACTCAGGTTGTCCACGAGATTCTGGAAGCTCTCGACGTTTTCGGGCATCTTTTCGTATTGCGAATCGGCGACAAACACGATGCCGTCCACGCCGCGCAGCACCAGTTGCCGCGTCGTGTTGTAAATCACCTGGCCGGGCACGGTGTAAAGCTGGAATTTCGTCTTGAAGCCCTTGATGGTCATCGCCTCGATCGGCAGAAAGTCGAAAAACAGCGTGCGGTCAGAACTGGTCGCCAGCGACACCAGTTTGCCCTTGTTGCCGGCGGCGGTTTGTACATGGTCGTGGACTTGCACGAGGTTGGTCGTCTTGCCGCCCATCGCCGGGCCGTAATAGACGATTTTAACCTGCAATTCCTTGGTGGCTTGGTTGATGATGGCCATAAAATATTAAAGGATTATTGTTTTTTGCGGTCGAGTTCGGCGGCCAGCGCGGCCAGTTGGACGGTGGGCAGCGCTTCTCCCGCGCTACCGAATGCGGCGAAATACACGGCGTTCACGCGGAAAATCTTCCAGGGCACGTTGCCCACGGTGAAATTGAAATTATTCAGCGCGCCCATCCGCAATTCCTTGGTGCTCTGGCTCACGCGGTCAAAAATTTGCGGCAGAAATGCCGCCAACGTGTCGGCGTTAAGGTCGGGCGGAATCTGGCTGGCCACTTTCAATCCGTCCGGCAGCGCCACGAGGGCGCCCACCACTCCGGGCAACGCCATCGCGCGGGCAATGATCTCGTTGGGGGTCGCGTAACGGCTGGAGAAATCCGTGGCCGGTCTTTGCGAATGTTTGTATTCGGTTTCGTCCACCGGGGAGGCTTCGACGGTGTCGCTCCAGACATAATAGTTTGTGTCGGTGGGCTTCGTTTCCACCGGTTTTGCTTCCACCGGCTTGAAGGCCGGACGTATCGGCTGCGGCTCCCCCATGATCGCCATCGGTTTGGGCTGCGGTTCGGGCATTTTTACCGGCGCCGGTTTCGGCTGGAAGAATTCGGTTTTGGGAACCGGTTTGGGCTGCGGAGCCTCCGCTTGCGCAACCGGTTTTGGCTGGGATGTTTCCGGTTGCGGAAAACCGAAAAACAGGTTCGGAATTTCAGCCGGCGGCTGTTCCGCCGTCTGTGACCGGGACGCCGTTTTTTGTCGGGCGAAAAACAGCGGGGCGATGATATGCAACGGCAGTTCCAATTCGATGCCATCGTGGACGGACGCCGGCGGGGCCGTGGGTTTGATCAAAGGCCGCAAACTTTGCCAGGTGAAAATGATGCGTCCACGTTTCAACGCCGGTTCAATCAGGTTCGCCGGCAACAAAACCTGGGCATTGGCCAGATTCGACTGTCTGATTTCGAGCCGCAGTCCTTCCGGCCAGTTTTCCGAGAGTGCAACCAAAGGTACGGCAATGGCCGTGGGTTCAGCCGGAACCTGCGGCGCCGGCGAAGGAGCGGGTGGCGCAACGGGTTGTTTCGGCGCGCCATTGTTGCGGGGCGTGATGAAGCTGGTTCCAGGCGTGGAGGCGTGCGGTGCGAATTGCCGCGGGGGCGGATTCGTGGCGCTGGTTGCCGGCGTCGGGGCGTGCGGCATCGATGGACGCGAGGGCGGCGGCGGAGCGCTGGGTGCAGGCGCAGAAGCGGGTGTAATGCCGCGTGCGGGAAACGAAAATGCCGGCGGCGTGGTCATCCGCAGCGACGGAATGGCGGTGGACGGCGTGGGTTTGGAGGCGACGGAAATTCTGGCTCCTTCTCCACCGGCGCCAAATGGTCCGGTGATGTCTTCGGTGACCTCGATCTGCTTCTGGGTTGTGCGGCGCGACAGCAGACCGGGATTCAGCCGGGTGAGAATTTCATTGAGCGGCAGCATCACCGGTTTGTGGTCATGCTCGCCGCCGGAATTGACAAATATGCCCGGAGCGGCCTTGCGCAATTCACCGAAAGCGATTTTCACGGAGCCAAACGCGAGTTGCGTGAGGATTTTTTCCAGCGGAACGGCAATCATGGCTCCGGCCGGCGGGGTTTGCATGACTTTCGCGCGCAAATCCATCGGCATCGCGGCGAGGATGGGTTGCAGGGGCAGATGCAATTCATCGGGATTCTCTTCCAGCACGGGCGACGTGGTGGGTGCCGGGTACGCGGGCGGCGCGGTATGCGGGCGCGCGGCGGCAACGGCAGCGGTTGCGGTTGCGGGCGGCGCGGCGGCGGCGAGCGAGCGCGGCGTTGTGGGTGCGGTTGCCTCTTCATCGTCGAGGCGGCGCAACAGACCTCGGAGCAACCCGGCGAACTTTATTTTTACACTGTTTGACATGGCACTCATGCTTCGTTGGCGGCCGGTCGACCGGCAGGCTCCTATGTTTTAGCAGGAAGCACGCCATCGTTGATTTTTTGTCTGACTTGGCTGTCCGGGCCTTTGAAAGCTTTGAAAGGACTGTTGGCCGGGCGGGGAATTTGTCTCAGCGTTGGACTTCTTTGTCCCTAGTCTGTTCACATTCTGGCATTTAAATTTTCTTGCCGCCGTGTTTCAATTGGGAACGCCGATTGCTTCCTCTTAAACATTTATGCTGCTGGCATTTTTAGCACTTGTGTTTATGAGACGGCGGTATTAGCGATTAACGCCAACGGAATGGAAACGCACCATAAAATTCTCGTTTTGGATGACGATGCAGACTGGTTGAACCTGTGCAACGAAATGTTTGCGCTGCTTCCCAGCAAGCCTGAAATCCGCACCGTCGCGTCGGGCGCGCGCGCCCTGGCGCTCATGGAAACCGAGCCGTTCCGGCTGCTGGTCTGCGATTTGAAGATGCCGCGCATGGATGGCCTGCAGGTGCTGTCCATTGTCCGCCGCCGGTTTCCCGAATTAAGGACGGTGGTTTTGAGCGGGCTGGAAGACGAGGAATTCCGCTCGCGCGCCTATGCCCTGGGAGTGGATTTGTTCTGGCTCAAAACCGACATGCAGGCCAATTCCCAGATGTTTCTGGACTGCATCGAATCGCTGATGGGGCGCGACATGGAAGGTGGTTTTCGGGGCATTCAAAGCAAAAGTCTCATGGACATCATCCAGATGGAATGTCTCTCGCGCAGTTCCACCGTCCTGCGCATCACGCGTGGACCGCTCGTGGCGAAACTTTGGATTCAAAACGGCGAATTGATTGACGCGGAAAGCGAAGGCGCGCGTGGAGAAGCGGCATTCTACCGGATTCTGGCATGGAAGTCCGGCACGTTTGAAAATTTGCCCGCGGAACCCGACCGCGAACGCACCATCACCAAACCCGTCAACGCCCTGTTGCTGGAATCCGCGCAGGCGATGGATGAGACCGCAGATTCCGTGGAACCCTGTTCCATCGAGCAGACCGCCCACCGCAAAACCATTTGGAAACTTGCCCAGCTCACGCGCGAAGGCGCGGAATTCGTCATCGTTGTGCCGCCCGACGGCCAGGGCGAGGTCGAAACCATGGGCACGCAGCCTTCCGAGCCGCTCGCCAGGTGGGCGCGTCGGGCCGCCGAAACCGCCAAACGTCTTGGGGAACGGATCGAAGCCGGACCGCTTTCGCATGTTGCCGGCCATAATCTGGAACGTCAGATGCTTGTTTTGAACCTGGAAAACAAGAGCTTTCTCATTGGCTGGCCGCCCAATGCCGCCGCCGGCCCATTGTTGGAAAAAAGCAAGAAACTGGTTTCATCATGGGATTCTTAAAACAATTCTTAAGACGGTTTTTCCGTTCCCGGGCGGCGGTCCAGCAACTGCCGGCCGGAAGCGTTGCCGTTGACCGCGATGGCCGTGTTGTCACGTACACCGTCTCGTCCGTCTATCCCAAGGAGTTGCTGTGTGACATCGGGCAGGAAGTGCTGTCCCTCTTCCGCGAAGCGCGCGCGGCGCAAATGCCGCTGGCCGAAGTCAGCATTCATTTCGCCAGTCTTCATATCACCGCCCGCGAATTGCGCGGTGGCGCCATCATTTTCCTGTTTCCGCAAGCCGCTTTTTCGCCGCTAACCAACCGACCACGCTTATGACCGCCAAAGATCTCAACCAACTGGTCACTCAAATTGAAACCCACATTGAGTGCTGGAAACAGTTCAACTATTTCATCAATGTCGCGCGCGGGAAAAAATTCGGGCCGGCGGAAGAAAGTCATTTCCTCGAAATCAAGAGCATCATTGTGCAGGAGATCGAGTTGATTTACGCCTCCATCGAAGTTGCCTCGCCGACGCGCGATGAAATCCACGCGCTCATTGGCAATGCGCCATCGTTGCGCTATCTCAGCGAAATGAGCGAAGGCGCGCTTCGCGGCCTGGAAGCCCAGTGGCACAAGATTTACATTTCCTGGCACTCCATCCTGGGCCAGCTCAAGGTCAAACAGCACGGCGAAGAGGTCAAAACCTTCTGGGGCTCAAAAAAGTAGCGTCTGCGCCACTTCTTCCTTGCCTGGGGCGCTCATTTCACGTCCAAATGGCTCATACCTGACTGGATGGCTGGGGTTGTTCCCGGAACGAACGAAGAAATTTCATAAACATGCTGAATTATTCTCAAATCATGATTTTGGCGCTGATTCAGGGCGCGTGTGAACTGTTGCCGGTGTCAAGTTCGGCGCACGTCATCGCGGCGGAAAAACTCATGAAGCTGGATCCGTCGAGTCCCGAAATGACCATGCTGCTGGTCATGCTGCACACCGGAACGATGTTCGCCGTCATTGTCTATTTTTGGAAAGGTTGGAAACGTGATTACTTTGCTTCCAGCAGACAGGTTCAATGGTTTGCGTTTCAAATCATTATTGCGACATTTTGCACCGGTGTCGTTTACCTGGGATTGAAAGTTCTCATCGAAAAAGTTTTCATGCGCGGCGCGGCGCACGCAGAAGTTGAAGCTTTGTTTTCAAATCTGCGGTTGATTGCCGGATCTCTGGCCATGGTCGGAGTTTTAATTATTTATGCCGGCTGGCGCGAGGAAAAATCACCGCGCCATTCTGAAATTCAGCCGGCACATTCCATTTGGATCGGCCTCGTTCAAGGAATTTGTGTTCCCTTTCGCGGTTTCTCGCGCTCCGGCGCGACCATTTCCACCGGCCTTCTGCTCGGCCTGCCAAAACAAAAATTGGAAGAATTCAGTTTCGCGCTCGCCGTCGTTTTGACGCCACTCGCAATCGCGCAGGAAGCGCATCGGCTTATCAAGGCGCATGCGTTGAGCCAGGAATCCGCGCTGCATCTTTTAACGCCCGGCCTCGTCGGAATGATTTTCAGTTTCGTCGCCGGTCTGCTGGCCTTGAAATGGCTTTCCCGCTGGCTGGAAGGCGGGCGCTGGAAATTCTTTGGCTGCTACTGTCTGGTCGCGGCGGTGGGTGTGCTGGCACTCCACTTCGCGCTGCCTCGTTGAATCAGCGCTGCACGGTGTTCAATCCGCGTGATCCGTGTTTAAAAATCACTGCGCGGGCGCCGGGATAAAAATCTTCTGCCCAACCTTGAGGCTTTTCGGGTCCAATCCTGGATTCGCCTTGAGAATCTGTTCCGACGTCACCTTGATGCCCTGATCGCGATACGCCTTGGCAATGATCAAGAGTGTGTCGCCAGCCGCAACCTTGTATTCATAACCGCTTTCCTTGCCGCCCGTGCCTGAACCGCTCGATGTCGTATTGGTCGTCACACTTGGTGTTGGCTTGTGTCCCGAGGATGATCCACCAACTTTGCCGAGTTTTCCGATTTCCTTCAGTATCAAGTCGTTGTCTGCCTGCTGTTTTTTGGCAAGTTCCTGGACCTGATCGGCGAGTTTTTGCAGGTCATCCGGGTTGGCGCCGGCCGCATTCGGTTTGTCACGCAAATCGCTTATTTCCTTTTCCAGCGCGGTGATGCGCTTGGCCTGCAGCGCCTGCGCGTCAATCAGGTCCTGCAACCGGCCATTGATCTGGTCAATTTGCTGTTGTGTCGCCGCATCCTGTGCATGGGTCACGGCCAGGGAAATGCCCAGTATGAAAATCCAGATTAAGATTCGTTTCATGCGCCGAAAATAAACCTCTGCCCGCCCGCGTCAAGTATTACACCAGTTTCCCATAACGCCGGATCTCCGGCCAGATCAGGGCCACGGCGAAGACGGTCAGGATGGTCCCGATGCCGCCGGACACGACGGAAATGACCGCGCCGGTGACAATCGTATTGCCCAGCGTCGGTCCGAAAATTTGTGCGACCGTGCCGGACTCAAACCACCCCAGTTCATTGGATGTGCTGATGAAGAGATTGTTGACGGCGGAAACGCGGCCGCGTTTTTCGTCCGGAGTGAGCAGTTGCACCAGCGAGTGCCGCACCACGACGCTGACATTGTCCGCCAGACCGCAGGTGAACAGCATCAGGAATGAAAACCAGTACCACTTCGAGAATCCGAAGCCGATGGTTGCCAGCCCAAAGATCGTAACGGCGAGGAGCAGCGAGCGACCGGCCTTTTGCAACGGGGACCGGTGGTTCAGAATGAACACGCAGAGCATGGAGCCCAGCGGCAGCGCCGTTTGCAGCAGCCCCAAACCCCGGGGGCCGACGAATAAAATCTCCTTGGCATAAATCGGCAGCAGTCCGTTGGCGCCACCCAATAACACCGCAAACATGTCGAGCGTAATGATTCCCAGGATGATTTTGGTTGCGTAAACGAATTTAAACCCGGTCAACAGCGCCCGCAAAGTCATGGGCTCCTTCACCGTTACCGTATGCTCGTAATGGAGCAGGCCGACGAAGCCGCAAAAAGCCAATGACGAAAAAGCGTTGATAATGTAAACCGGTGCCGCTGCCGCCGGGCTGTGGCCATAATGATGTTGCATCGCGGCGATGATGCCGCCCGCCACAGCCGGCCCGACGATGCAGGACAGTTGAAACATGGCGGCGTTCCAGTTGACGGCCCGCGGGAAGTTTTTCCGATCCACCAACGCCGGCAGGAAGGCGGCGTTGGCCGCCCACGAAAACGTGCGCGCCGTGCCGCCGATGAACAGGCAGATATAAATCCAGTAAACCGGCGCCTGCAACAAAGAGACCACGGCTACGCCCAGGCTGGCTGTTGCCATGACCGCCGCCATAGAAACAATGATGCGCTTGCGGTTGTGATTGTCCGCCATATGCCCCGCTGGCAGCGTGAACAGATACATCGGAATGATCAACGTCAGCCCGATGAGTCCCAGCGCGAGGGCGGAACCGGTGCGCTCGTAAACTTCCCAGCCCAGGGCCATGGCGAACATTTGCTGGCCAAGCACTGATACCAGCCGGCCAGCCAGATAAAGCCTGAAATCCCGGTTCCGGAAAATGGCGTACGGATGCTCGTCACCGGTTTTCCCCGGCGGCGGCGGCAGGTCTTCTGGCGATTCGTTTTCGTGCATGGACGCGACGGCGGTCAATGTAGCGCAAAAATCGCGCGGGTCGAGCCGTTTGCAGTTCCGCCCCGCCTGGCGGGATGGAACCCCAACCAGTGTTGCCTCGTTTGCTTCCGTCATGAATCGCCGCTACAATCATTCGCATGGACGACCAAAACGAAAATCCGCAACGCTACCGATGGCCGTGGTTTGTGCTGGCGGCAGTTTTGCTGGCCCTGTCGCTGGCGATTTTGTGGATGAGCTACGCCGTCCATCGGGAAAAACAGGAACGCGATGTGAATGCCCCGTTGCCGGCCGTTCCAGCGCGTTAACGGCTGTTCTTCAAGATGCCCTGGAATTTTGTGATCAGGTCGGGGTGCTGCTTGGCGACGTTGTTGGTTTCGCCCGGATCCGTTTTAAGATCGTACAGCTCCGGCGGGGCATCGGACTTCGGCTGAACGGCCTCCCAATTTCCCATGCGGACCGTGTGCCACACGTTGCGCCCTTTTTGGAGTTGCCAATGGAAGGTTTCGTGGCAGTTGGTCTGGGTCTGGCCAAGCAGCCCCGGCAGAATCGAAATGCCATCAATGCCCGCCTGCGGTTTGACCTGCGCGATGTCCGTCGCCGTCGGCAGAAAGTCCCACGCCGCGCAGGGTAAATCGCTGACCTGGCCGGCGGGAATTTTGCCCGGCCAATATACTATCATCGGCACCCGCAGGCCGCCTTCGTAAAGGTCGCCGCGGCCACCGCGGAACGGCCCGGCGCTCAGGAAAAACCCGGGATCATTGCCGGCACTTTTTTCCGGGCCCGTGTCACTGGTGAAGAAAATCACCGTGTTGTTGGTCAGGTTGAACTTTTGCAATTGTTCCAGCAATTGGCCGACATAATTGTCGAGCCGCGTGATCATCGCCGCCTTGTTTTTTTCCTGCTGCGGCCACGGCTCTTCGGAATAAGGCGCATCGGTGGGCACGGGGCCGCTGCCGGCGCCCGGAATTTTGTAATTCACCAGCAGGAAAAACGGCCGGAAGCGGTTGAACCGGTCCGGCTGGTTGTTCCGGACGAAATTCAACGCGGCCTTCGTGAGCAAATCAGGGACGTACTGGTCGTGCTTCCCGCCGGTATTGGGATAAAGCATTTCCCGGCCGACAAAATCCTCCCTTTGATGATTCGTCTGGTTGATCAGGCTCCTGGGCGCATAACGAAAAATATAATCGGCGTAGTAATTGCCCGCATCGGCGGGGTCAAAGTACCCGGCGAATTCATCAAAACCCTTGTTCCATGGCGAACTACTCGTGCCTTCGCCGCCCAAATCCCATTCGCCAATCAGGCCTGTATGATAGCCGGAGTGCTTGAGCACCTGCGCGATGGTGACGTCTTTCGCCGCCAGCGGCACGTCCACGTCGGCGCGTTGTTTCAAGTCGCCCGGTTCCTTGCCCAGCATCAATGCCGCGCGTGACGGTGAACTTGCCGCATCACCCGCATAACAACTCGTGAAGCGAATGCCTTCGGCGGCGAGCCGGTCGAGATTCGGCGTCTGGAATTTCGTCTGGCCGTAACAGCTCAAATCGCCGTAACCCAGGCCGTCGGCCACGATCAAAATGATGCTCGGGCGGTGCGGCAGGGTGGCCGATGTGGAGTTGGTGAAGATGAACGACAATTCCGCGCGGGCGCCCGGTGAAAATCCAAACAGCGCCGTGCCCGACAACAACGCCAGAATGAGCGTCCGGCGGGAGCGGTTGAAACAGGTCGATTTCATTGTGAACTTTGATTCTGGAAAGACTGGCGCGTTCAAAGCAATCCTTTTCGATGTTAATTCACCCGCCTTGACGACGCCGGCCAAATTCCGCCTCCAGCGGGATTTGCAGCGCGACGATGAAGCTGGGAATCGTTGCCAGCAGCACCCAGACAAAGAAATGCGGATAGCCGATATGCTCCTGCAACCAGCCGCTCCACATGCCCGGCACCATCAGGCCCAGCGCCATGAAACCTGTGCAAATCGCGTAATGCGCCGTCTGATGTTCGCCGCGTGCGATGTAAATCATGTACAGCATGAACGCCGTGAAACCGAACCCGTAACCGAATTGCTCGACGGCAACGCCGGCGCCAATCAGTTCCAAACTGGCCGGTTGCGCGTAAGCCAGCCAGATAAACACCGCGTCGGGCAGATGAATCACCAGCAGCATCGGCCACAACCAGAATTTCAATCCATGGCGCGCCACCACAAAACCGCCGAGCAACGCGCCGGCCACGAACGCGACGACGCCGACCGTGCCGTAAATGATGCTGATATCGTCGATGGCCAGCCCCAAGCCCCCCTTTTCCGGTGGCGCGTGCAAAAAGATGGGAATGATTTTCACCAGTTGGGCTTCGCCCAGCCGGTAGAGCAATAAAAAGAGCAACAGCGCGGCGATTTTCGGTTTTTGGAAAAAGGTCCCGAATGTTTTGAAGAATCCGGCCCAAAAATGTCCCGCTATCCCGGGAGCTTTGGGTTCATCCGCTGGCGGACGCGGCAGGATGAAACGATGGTACGCGCCCAGAACCAGAAAAATGACCGCCGCGATCATGAACGCCGCCGACCAGCCGAGCACCGGGTTGCCAGTGTGCCGGGCCAGCCGGCCGGCAAGGTACACCAGACCGCCCTGCGCGGAAATTTTTCCGACGTTGAAAAACACGTTGCGGAATCCGATGAAGAACGACTGCTCGTGTTCTGTCGTTGCCAGCATGTAAAAGCCGTCGGCCGCGATGTCGTGGGTGGCGGAGCTGAAGGCCAGCAATCCAAAAAACACGATTGTCCACTGGACAAAATGCGGCGCGGAAATCATCAGCGCCACGCCGGCGAGGCCGAGGCCGAGGAACAGTTGCATCGTCCATATCCACAGCCGCCGGGTTTTGATAATGTCCACGGCCGGACTCCACAAAGGTTTGATGACCCACGGCAGGTAGAGCAGGCTGGTGAAAAATGCCGTGGCTTGGTTCGACACGCCAAGGTCGTTGTAAAACATGACCGACACCGTTGCCACCAGCGCATTCGGCATCCCCTCGGCAAAATACACCGTGGGAATCCAGGACCACGGGCGGTGGGGACTGGTTTTGGCGCCGGCCATCGGCTCCTGAGTAACAGGCCGGAGGCACGCGGGCAAGCGCGGCGGCGTCGGGTTGGTTGGTCGGCGGTGCCTGGCGGCACGGTTCCGCTTACGAAGGGCCGAAACGGGCGGGGCCAAGTTTCCACTGGACTCACGGGATGGGTTTTGAGAATAACAGATTGTGAGCCGCACGCGTTCGACTGCCACCCCTCCCAACCCGCCATCACCGCCAAAACCAATCCGGCGGGAATTAATGGCGTTATTTTCGGTCTGGCTGGTCGTTTCACTCGTGATGACCTGTTTTGCGACCCGGGAATTGTCGGCGCCGGGCCTTTACTATGACGAGGCGATTTTTGCCGGGCTGGCCAAGGACTTTCTGACTGGCGGCGCCCACGGACATCACATGAGCGGCACCGTGGTCGTTGAATTGTGGGGCCGTCCCTTCCCGGTTTTTGTCCAAAGTTATCTCGGGGCCCTGAAATGCTGGCTGCTCATGCCAGGCTTTGCGGTGTTTGGTTCCAGTGTCCCGGTGCTGCGGCTGACGACCTTCAGTTGGGGTTTGATCGGCCTGCTGCTCTTCATGCTGTGGACGCGGAAGCTGCTGGGACTGCCGGCCGCGCTGCTCGCCGGTACTTTGTTGGGACTGGACCCGGCCTTTTTTTTTGTGACGATGCACGATTGGGGGTCGGCCGCGCTGAGTTTTCTCTGCCGCTTTGCCGGTTTTGGTTTGCTGCTCCTCTGGTGGCAAAGGCGGAAATGGCACCAGCTCTTTTTCGCAACGCTCTTTTTCGGGCTGGGTTTTTTTAACAAGGTTGATTTTATCGTGATCCTTTCCGGCTGTGGTCTGGCCTTGCTGCTCATTTACGGGAAACGGATTATTTCAGCCATCAAGCCGGCCCCCGGCCGGTTCGCGCTGGGCAGCCTGGGTTTCCTGTTGGTTGCCGTTCCCATGATGGTTCTCAAGGCCGGCCCGATTCTGCGCCATGCCCGAAACGCCAGCGGAGTAATCGGGCTGGCGGAAAAAGTCCGGATTGCCCTGGCCATGTATGATGGCTCGTACTTTTGGCGTCTTATGAACGCCGGCGGGCGCCTGGAAAACATGTTTGCCGGCCCGTCCGCGGCTTGGACCCCGTTTGGTCTTGTCTTTCTACTGGCGTCAGTGTTCCTGGCCGTGGAGGTGGTCAGGCATTTCCGGACCGATTCGCAGTGCCGGCTGTTTGCCTTTTTGTTGCTCAGCGCCCTTTTTGAAACCGTGGGTTTCCTGCTGCTTCCCGGCGCCAATGGCATCCACCACGCCCTGTTGGTTTATCCGTTTCCGCAATTGATCATAACCGCCGCGCTGGTGCGGTTCTGGCAGAAGCCGTCAGCAGCAACCGCCGGTCATTCGTTCCGGGGCGCTCTCGTCGTGGGCGCCGTTCTGGCGTTGCTGGCGGGACACTTGATCGCCATCCAGGAAACCCGACGCTTGATCCAGGAAACCGGCGGCCGGGGCCGGTGGTCGAATACATTGAACGAATTCTGCCAGGACGTCCGGGGCCGGACCAATCTGACCATCGTCAGTCTGGACTGGGGGTTCAACGAACAACTCATGTTTCTGACCGATGGCCCGCAGTTGTTGGAACCATTCTGGCATCTGGCGCCGGGCGAACGGCTCCAGTTCTCTTTTTCTCCGGACACCATTTACCTCATTCATCCGCCGGAATACACGCTGTTGTCCGCGGGCACGCAGATTCTGGATTACCTCCAGCCCACCGACACCCGCAAACCCGTGGTCCGGGCCTTCCGGGACAGGGAAAACCAGGTGGCATTTTATGCCATCCGGTTCGAACCCAGGTGAAATTCCGCCGGCGATTCGCGTCTGTGGGCGGCCGGCTCCGGCTGCGTCCGCCGGCGTGCGCCGCATTTTCCGGCTTGCACTTTGGCCGCGCGCTGCGTTGAGTCAGAGAGTGACCGGCGCATTTCTCAACGCAATGGGCATTTTGATCGGCGGGCTGTTCGGTTTGGCGCTGCGCCAAACACTGTCCCTTCGCGCCCAGATCATCTTTCGTTCAGCCCTCGGCACCTGCACCATTTTCTTCGGCTTGCGGCTCGTTTGGTTGGGTGTCAACGGAACTTTTTTGCCGGTGTCGAAACAAATGCTCATCGCCGCGCTGGCCGTAACCCTGGGTTTTTGGGTTGGCCGGCTGCTGCACCTGCAACAATTATCCAATCGTCTGGGCCGTTACGCGGGCAGCTTGATCGCGTCGGCCCAATCGGACGCGCCGCGCAAAACCGGCGGCGGTTTCATCACCTGCACCATTTTATTTTGCGCCGCCCCGCTGGGCCTGCTCGGTGCGGTGACGGATGGATTGCCGGCTCCGGGCGGCCAGTCGGGCTACTTCTGGCTGCTGGCAATCAAAGCCGTGATGGACGGTCTGGCCATGACCGGTTTCGTGAAGGTGTTCGGCTGGCCGTCCGCAATGTCGGCGTTTCCCGTTTACCTCTTTCTCGGCGCCATCACCTACGCCTGCCAGTCTTGCGCACAACCGTTTCTCGCCGCACACAGCTTGGTGGATGCGGTCAATGCCGCCGCCGGCCTGGTTGCGTGCGCCATTGCGTTGATGATTTTTGAGGTCCGCCGGGTCGAGCTGGCGAATTTTCTGCCCGCCCTCGCCGTCGCGCCGCTGCTCGCGTGGTGGCTGAAATAAATTGTGGAGCGCGATGGTGTGCGGAGCGTCAGCCACACCGCCCGTTGACCTTCAAGCTTCGGCTTGCCATTCGTCTCGAACAGGCTGAAGCTTGGACGCCAATATGAACTGCATCGTCACTGCCGGACCCACTTATGAACCGCTGGACGACGTGCGGCGGCTCACGAATTTTTCCACCGGCCGCCTCGGCACGGAGCTGGCCAATTTTCTCGCGGCGCGCGGTCACAAGGTGATCCTGCTCATCGGCACTATGGCCACGCATGGCGGCGAACGGCGCGCGCAGCGGGTGGAGACGTTCACCACGGCGGCGGATCTGCGCCAAAAGCTGAAAGCGGTGTCGTCCAAAAAAGTGGACGCGATTTTTCACGCGGCGGCGGTCGGCGATTTTGCGTTCGGAAGAATTTTCACGCCCAACGAATCCGGCAAACTCGCCGAAATCAAGTCGGTCAATAAAATTCCCACCCGGCCGGGCAAATTGCTCGTCGAGCTGGTGGCAACACCCAAAATCATCGCCGAGCTGCGCGGCTGGTTTCCACGAACGCGAATCGTGGGATGGAAATTCGAGGCGGACGGCGCGCGCGCCGATGCCATCGGCGCCGCCCAGCGGCAAATCGCCGAATGTTCAACCGATTTGTGCATTGCGAATGGTCCGGCTTACGGCGAGGGCTTTGGCTGGGTGGCGCGGGACGGCCGGGTGGTGCATTTGGCGAGTGCGCCGTTGTTGTTTGAAGCGCTGGACAAATTCTTGCGTTCCCCGTAGGAGCCGACGTGAGGAGGCTCTGTTCAAGTTGGAATGTCGAAGGCCAATCGTGAACGGAGGAGCAAGTGAAAGTCGTTTCTTAATTCTTCATTCTGTCTTCATCATTGAAGTGAGCTTCGTTACCTCGGCTCCTACAGATGATTCACGCCTCGAAATATTTCAATTGTTGCAGCCCGAATCTCAGGGGCAGCCAGCCGATGCCAACAGACAGCAACACAAAGCCGGCAATGCCTTCCGCCGCCCAGCCTTCGTGCGCATGCAGGCCGGCCGCGCCAAAAAACAGCAACAGCACGGAAGCCAGGATGTAAAACGAACTCAGCACAAAACAGAGCGTGCCCCCAAAACCGCTGACGATTTTGTTCGGGTTGGCCTCCTTCAGGTTCGGATAAAGGACGCCCAGTCCGATGGCGAGGCCGTTGAGTGCGAAGGTCATCGCGGTAATCACCGCGGCAAAGAACAGCACGCGGTCCCAGCTCATCTTGAGCAGATAACAGGACAGCGTAATGAGACCGGAGGTGACCAACAGCGACAAGACGCTGGCCAGCCAGAACTTGGTTTTGACCACGCGCGCCATGCCCATCGGCGCCATGCCGACGATCCACAGCCGCCGGCCTTCGAGCGAGAATTGCGGGAACACAAACCGCGTGGTCACCGAGGCCAGATTCAGCGAGCAGACGCCGAGATTCAGGAAGGCGACCAGGTTGACCCAGAACGGGCTGGTCAGCTGGTGCGTGAAGTTTCGCAGGTTGATGACATAGACGCCCAGCAGGCCGAACAACATCACCGACTGGCCCCATTGCGTGGTGTCGCGCCAGAACATCCGCAGGTCTTTGACCACCAGCGCGCGTGTGTCGCGGTCGAGCCGGAATAATTTCGCCGTGATTTTTTCGATCAGGCCGGCGGAAGGCCGGAAATTATGGCCGGCGCGAAACCAGATCCGCCGGCTGCCCGCGCGGCTTTGCACCGCCGAGGCCGTGTGATAAAACACCTGGCCAAACCGGGTGAACGCAATGCCGCCGAAAAACAATGTGTAGCTCAACAGGACCAGCATGAAAAATGCCGCGCCGTGCAGGACGCCCTCGGCCCATTGCAAAACGGATGACGACAGCCAGTAGCTCGGTAGAAACGGGAACATGGTGAATCGCGTCCGGGCGAGCAGCAGATCAAGCGCTTCGAGGGTGCGCTTGTCGAGCAACGCGTCGTCCACCGGCTGGGCCTTCCACCAAAACGCCGCCACCGCCAGCAAAGCGATGGCCGTTCCGATCATGGTGATTTGAAAACTGCGCCGGTCCAAAAACCTCCCCACCCAGATGGCCAGCACCGCGCCCAGCACGCCCGGCAGCACGATAAACATGGCGATGAGCATCAACGTCACCGGATAGAAATGCCAGGGTACGCCGCGCAACAATCCAAACGCCGCGAGCAACGGCGCAATCAAAAAAACAAACGCCCACGACGCCAGCATCGTGGATTCGATGAATTTCCAGCGGAATATGGTCTGGGTCGGAACCGGCAGCGTCAGCAGAAACGCCGTCTCCCGGTTGCGGAACAAATTGGTGTAGCTGATGATCAGATTGCTCAGGAGCAGCAACGCGAACAGAAAGGCAAACAAGACATAAAGCAAGCGGTCGGTCAGCGCCGCCCCCAGGCCGGGAA
>Ga0187851_10001227_pt1 | contig 24787 bp, 18 predicted proteins | sample June2016WEW_6_10_FD_132997 | JGI IMG/M metagenome (GOLD analysis project Ga0187851, IMG submission 132997) | Peatland microbial communities from SPRUCE experiment site at the Marcell Experimental Forest, Minnesota, USA - June2016WEW_6_10 | ecosystem: Environmental > Terrestrial > Soil >...
CACGCTGCCGGGCACGCTCTATCCGGGCCTGCACTTTGTGACGCCGTTCATTGAGAGCGTTGAGATCTTCGACCTGCGCGATCACCTGTTCACGGCAGGCATCGCGGAAACCGGCGAGAAGGCCGCGGCCCAGAAGAACGGGCTTACGGTGCAGTCGCTCGAAGGCCTCAACATCGGGCTGGCGGTGACGGTCCGCTATCGCCTCGATCCCAACAAGCTGGACAGCGTGCAGGCGCACATGCCGCAGCCGGTGGACAGGGAGCTGGTGCCGCCGGTGGTGGCCAGCGCGTGGCGCGAACTTGCGCCGCAGTACACGGTGCGCGAGATCTTCAGCACCAAGCGCGAGGAGGTGCGGGCCAAAGCGGCGGCCATCATCACCCGCAAGCTGAACGCCGACGGCATTGTGGTGGAAGAGGTGATGCTCTCCGACATTCAACTGCCCGATGAGTACGCCAAGGGCCTGGAAGGGCTGCTGCTCAAGGAGCAGGAAGACGAGCAGATGGGCGTGACGACCGACATCCAGCAGAAGCAGGTGAAGATTGCCGAGCTGCAAGCCGAAGCGGAGGCGGGACAGAAGGTGAAGGAGGCCGAGGGCGAGGCGCAGTCCAAGGTGGTGGAGGCCAAGGGCGAGGCGGACGCCATGCAATACACGCTGCCGCTGAAGGAGAAGCAGATCGAGCAGAGCAAGCTGGAGGCCGAGGCGCGCAAGGAAGCGACCATCCAGAACGCGGAGGCCGACGCCCAGGCCAAGGTCATCGACAGCAAGGCCGAGCTGGAGCGGCGCAACTTGCTGGCGGATGCCGAGGCCAACCGCATAAAGCTCATGGCGAAGGCCAATGCGGAGCGCATGACCAGCGAGGCGGAGTTGCTGAACAAGTCGCCGCTGCTGATCAACAAGATCGTGGCCGAGCGGCTCTCGGACAAGATCCAGGTACTCATGGTGCCCTCGGACGGCAAGTTCTTCTTTGCCAACGACGTCTTCAAGAGCATGGCGAACAGCCCGGTGGTCAAGCAGGAGATGGACAGCGAAGCGGAACCGGCCCCGGCGTCCGGCCATTGAAGAGAGGCTCCGGCGGGGCGGGAGTTTGAGACGCCCGCTCCGCCGGAGCGAACCCGCGTGCAACAACCCACTCATAAGGTTCGGTGCCAGAGGATATAATCCGCGCAAGCGAAACAATCGAGGAAAGTTGAATCCAATGAAGCTAGTCTGGCCGATAGCCGTACTCCTGATAGCTGCAAGCAGCCTGATCGGTCAGGCGCCAAGCGCCGCGCCCAGCCTGTGGGAACAGCCCGCGGCGAGTCTGGCCGAGCAGATTGCCGGCATTCTCGGTCCCGGCCAGGCGCGCCTCACCATTCGCAACGTCTCCACGATTCCCAGCGACGAAATCCCCGCAATCCGGCACCTGCTGGAGCAGGATTTGAAGGCTCATGGGGTTCTGGCTTCGGGCGCCGAGAGCGCCAACTCCATCCGCGTGACTCTCAGCGAGAATTTGCGCGAGCGGCTGTGGGTGGCCGAGGTGATCGAGGGCAACGAAACGCGCGTGGCGATGGTCGAGTTTGAATCCCGCCCGGGCCGGATTCCAGTAAATGCGGAACACATCCAACTTCGCAAGGAGCAATATCTTGGGCCCTACGAGCTGACGCAGCTTCCCTGTTTTCCCGACGCTAAGCCCCCTTTGCTTTCCGTCCTTGAATCGCGCCACGGCATGGCTGTTCTCAAACAAGGTTGCCTGCTTGCTTTAGATCGGTCTTCGTCGGGCTTTCCCGATGGGAAAGGCTTCTATCATCTCGATTCCACACAGTCTCAATTGCGTGATCCGCGCGGAATCCTCTTAGGAGTCCCAGACGACGATCAGTTTTTCGCCTATTTTCCCGGAACCACATGCACTGGAAGCTTCACTCCAACGCAGGATCCAGACCGGCCTCCAGGGGAGGGTTGGAGTCTGAACTGTCACCCAAGTGACGACCCGTGGCCTCTCCTCTCCACAGACTCGTCCGCTGGCCCCGTCCGGTTCAAGGCCTTCTACAACTCATCGCGCAATTACTTCACCGGGGTGGTCACGCCCGGCGTGGGCGTCGATCTGCCGCCTTTTTACTCGGCGGCGTTCGTGCCACATGCGGCCGGAGCGGCGCTGCTTGTCGGTGGCATCGACGGCAAGGTGCAGCTTGCCGAGAACGGCGCGCTTCGGCCGGTGAGCGGCACGCGGGACTGGGGCAGTGACTTTGCGGCGCTGCACTCCGGCTGCGGTGGGGGAACGCAGATTGTGGCCTCCAGCTCGGGCGAAGCCTTGGCCGACAGCTTGCGCGCTTACGAGTTGCCCGCGCGGGAGGCTATTCCGGTGAGCGAGCCGCTGGCGATGGAGGGGACGGTAACGGCGCTCTGGACCGCGCCGGACGGCAAGAGCGTCCTCGCGGTGGTGCGCAGAGCAGCCGACCCAAATTCCGCAGACCTGGACGAGGTGGACCGTGTTACGGCAAGTTGCAATTAGCTGTCTTCTGGTTTCGATGGCGCTTCCCGCGTCGGCGCGAACACGGCCCCACTACGGCGGCACGCTTCGCGTTGAGGTCGAGGGCGATGCCTGGCAGCGGAACGCGGGACTGGCTCGGCGGCTGGTGCTCGACGGGCTGACCCGTTTGGACGCGGAGGGTACCGCGCAGCCGGCCTTGGCGGATTCGTGGGCAACGGAGAGTGGGAACCACCTCTGGCAGTTCGGGCTTCGCCCTGGGGTGCACTTCCACGACGGCTCGGCGCTGACTTCGACCGCAGTCGTGGCCTCTCTGACGGCGGCCTGCGGAGCGAGTTGCCCCTGGACGGCGGTTCGCGCGGTGGGCTCGTCGGTGGTCTTTACCGGAGACTCTCCAATGCCCAACCTGCCGGCGCTGCTGGCGGGTGACAACTACCTGATCGCTCTCACCGAATCGTGGAGTGCATCGACGGCGGGTGGAGTCACTCCGCCCAATGTGAAAGGCACTGGCCCGTTTCAGTTTACGGAATTGAACAACGGCAAGCTCATTCTGGCAGCCAACGACTCCTGCTGGCAGGGCCGGCCCTTCGTCGACAAAATCGAGATCGCTGGCCACAAGTCCATCCGCGATCAATGGCTCGACCTGAGCGTGGGCCGCGCCGATCTGGTCGAGGTTCCGGCCGAGCAATTGCGCCAGGCCCGCGAGCAGCACCTGACCGTGGCTGTCTCGCCGCCGGTCGAACTGCTGGCGCTGGCGGTCGCCGACGGCGGCATTCTCGCCAATCCCAACCTGCGCGCGGCCATCGCCCTGGCCGTCGATCGCGGCGCGCTGTCGAACGTGATCTTTCAAAAGCAGGGCGAGATCGCGGCCAGCCTGCTGCCCTCGGCGCTCACCGGCTACTCGTTTCTCTTCTCTGCCGACCGCGACCTCAACAAGGCTCGCGAACTGCGCGGCGGATTGACGCCTCCTCCGCTCACGATCAGCACCGACGGCGGCGCGGCGATGCAGTTGGCGGCGCAGCGCATCGCCTTGAATCTGCGCGAGGCGGGATTCAACGTCCAGGTGGCCGACCCAGGCAGGCCGCAGTTCACCGATCTTGTGCTGCTTCGGCTCACTCTTGCATCGAACCATCCGCGGGCCGGGCTGGAGTCGCTGCTGCGCGCCGTGGGCGTTGCAACCCCGGTCCAGGAGAGCGACCCTGCCGGCCTATACCGCGTGGAGCGCGAGTTTCTGGATACTCACACGCTGATTCCGCTGCTCTATCTTCCTCGTGCCTATGCCGCCAGTGGCCGGGTGCGCGACCTCCGCCTCGGCCCGGACGGCGCGCCGCTGCTGGCCGGGGTCTCGCTTGAGGATGCGCCATGAGCCTGCGCCAGAAGCTGCTGCTGCTCTTCTCGCTCACCGTCGCGGCCGCCGTAGCGGCGGTGGCGTGGACGGTTCTGGTGCGCATTCGCCTCGTCTTTGAGCAGCGCGACCAGCAGGAGACCGCGCTCTTCGTCAGCCAGTTCCAGCGCGAGTTCCAGCACCGCTCGGCGGAGGTGGCGGCGGCGGTTGACCGAACGGCCGCGAGTGAGCGAATGCGCGTTCTGGCCTTGGAACTGGCTCAATCGGGCGATGCCTCTCCTTATTTGAACGAGGCGCAGACGCTCGCGCAGGACGCCCAACTCGATTTTTTTGAGATTGTGGGGCCTGATGGAAAGATCGTCAGCTCCGCACAGTGGCCGGCCCGCTTCGGCTATCCGGAGCCCGCCGCAACCGCGGCCGCGGCGACCTTCCTCAAGCGCGAAGAGCTGCCGGATGGCACAACGGCGCTGGGCATCTTCGCCGTCCGCGCCGTTCGCCGCGGCGAATCAGCCGCCGAGCCGCCGGTCCGCCTGGTGGGCGGAAAACGCCTCGACCAGGGCTTTCTGGCCGATCTGCCGGTTGCGCCGGGGATGCAAATCTGCCTGTACAGCGATGCCGGCCTGAATCAAAATCCAGAAGTGTCGGTGACTGAAGCAGCCCCTTCGGCTACCGCATCGAGCCCCACCCCCTTCGATCCCAGGCATTTGGTGGGAGCCTACGGCGAAGTAGCCAGCGCGGCCCGCTATCAAACCCTGATTGACGCTGCCCGCCAAAGCGGCCAGCCCGCAAGTGGAATCCTCTATCTGACCGATCGCCGCGAAGATAGCGTGAGCGCAACTGCGATTCCGCTCAAGGACGGATCGGGCAACGTGCTGGCCGTGCTCACCGTGACGATCTCGCGGGCCGGCATGGTCCAGGCGCAGCAGCACATTCGTGCCATTGCTTACGGCGTGGCGGCTGCGGGGATACTCTTTGCCATCCTGTGTAGCCTGTGGATCGCGGCGCGGGTCTCGCGGCCCATCGAGAGGTTGGCCGCCGCGGCGGAAGAGGTGGCCGGCGGCAACTGGGAGACGCGCGTGCCGGAGGGCGGGCGCGACGAGGTTGGCGTGCTGGCGCGCAGCTTCAATCACATGACGGCGCAACTGGCCAGCCAGCGAGAACGCCTGGTGCAAACCGAGCGCGTGGCCGCCTGGCGCGAACTGGCCCGCCGCCTGGCTCATGAACTCAAGAATCCGCTGTTTCCCTTGCAATTGACGGTCGAGAACCTGGCGCGTGCGCGGCAACTGCCGGAGGCCGAGTTCGACGAGGTCTTCCGCGAGAGCACCGCGACCCTGGGCATGGAGATCGCCAACCTGAAAACGATCATTGGCCGTTTCAGCGACTTCAGCAAGATGCCCAAGCCGGAGTTGGAGCGCATCGACGCCCGGGATGCAATCGAGCGCGTGCGCTCCCTGTACGAAGCCGCGGGCGATCAGGATGCCGCCAAGATTCGCTTCGAGGTTCAACTCTCCGCCCAATCCATGCCGCTCGACGCCGATCCCGAACTGCTCCATCGGGCGATGAGCAACCTGGTTCTGAACGCCATGGACGCGATGCCGGAGGGCGGGACGCTTACTCTCAGCGCTCAACCATAGGGTGAAACAGTGGAACTGCGCGTCGCCGATACCGGCCAGGGTATGACGCCGGAGGAGTGCGAGCGGCTCTTCACCCCCTATTACACAACCAAGGAGCACGGCACCGGGTTGGGTTTGGCGATCGTGCAGTCGGTGGTCGCAGACCACGGCGGCGCCATCGCGGTCGAGAGCCGGATGGGCGGCGGCACTGCCTTTGTGATTACATTACCCAAGGCCAGCGAGGCGAAATCATGAGCGCCAAGGCAAAGATTCTCATCGTCGACGACGAGGCCAATACGCTGGCTTCGCTCTCCCGCGCCTTCCGGCTGGCGGGTCACGAGGCCGTGGTTTGCGACAACGCGGCGCGCGCGCTGGAACTGGCCCGCACCCAGCCCTTCGACCTGATCCTCAGCGACGTGGTGATGCCCCGCCGCGACGGACTCGCCCTGCTTGAGGATCTGAAGACGGCCGGCGTCGCCGCGCCGGTAGTGATGATGAGCGGACAGGCGCACATCGAAATGGCCGTTAAGGCAACCCGGCTGGGCGCGCTGGACTTCCTCGAGAAGCCGCTCTCCACCGAGAAGCTGCTGGTCACGGTCGAAAACGCGCTCAAGCTCACCCGCCTCGAAACCGAGAATCAGGATCTGCGCGCCCGCGTCGGCAAGCACACGCTGGTCTTTACCGGCGAGACCATGCGCCGCGTGATGGCGCAGATTGAGCGCGTGGCCTTGAGCGAGACGCGCATCTGCATCTACGGCGAGACCGGCACGGGCAAGGAGCTGGTGGCGCGCACCTTGCACGAGAAGAGCAACCGGGCCGCGGGGCCGTTTGTCACGCTGAACTGCGCGGCCGTTCCCGCCGAGCTGATCGAGAGCGAACTCTTCGGCCACGAGAAGGGCTCCTTCACCGGTGCGGCGCAGCGCCACACGGGCAAGTTCGAGCAGGCGCATCGCGGCACGCTCTTCCTGGACGAGATCGGCGACATGCCGCCGGCCATGCAGGCCAAGCTGCTGCGCGTGCTCGAAGAGGGCGAGGTGGAGCGCATCGGCGCGGAGAAGCCCACCACCGTCGATGTGCGCGTGGTGGTGGCGACGCATCGCAATCTCGAACAACTGGTCGAATCCGGCGGTTTCCGGCGCGATCTCTACCATCGCATCGTCGTCTTCCCCGTCGCACTGCCGCCGCTGCGCCAGCGCACCGAAGACCTGCCCGCGCTGGTGGAGCACTTTGCCCGCCAGGTGAGCGCACAGAACGGCTGGAAGCCCGTCCCCTTTGCCGGCGACGCCATCGATGCGCTCAAACGGTACGCCTGGCCGGGCAACATTCGCGAGCTGCGCAACGTGGTGGAGCGGCTGCTGCTGCTGGCCGGGGCTCAAGTTGACGCCGAGGCCGTCGAGCTCGCGCTGCCCGCCGCGCACGCGAATCGAAGCCCGGCCGCGGCCGGCGAATCCCGCGTCGATTCGGGCGGCGCGCTGGCCGAGCGAGTGCTGAACTTTGAACGGGCAGAGGTGCTGAAGGAACTGGAGCGGCACAACCGGCACATCACGCAAACCGCCAAAGCGCTGGGACTGGAGCGCAGCCACCTCTATAAGAAGTGCCAGCAGTTGGGAATCGACCGCAAAAACCTGGAGTAATGGCCAATCTCATGAGGAATAATCGTGACGCGGGCCGCCCGCCGCCGGGGAAGAGTTGACCATCCTACCCTTGCCGCGAGCCGCAGCGGTGACCTGCGGCAAGGATGGGGCACCCGGTCGCACTCTCGCGCCGCTCTATGCCGGGGGCAATCCGGCCGCCGAGTCCGTTCCCTTCGCTCCCGTCGAAGCGCGGGAAGCGGCCAGTCTCGCTGCCCCGGTGGCCGCCATTCTCCACGGAGCTTCCATCGTCCGCGTTCACGCCGTCCGCCCAGCGGTAAAAGCGGCGCTGATTGCGGATGCTGTGTTGGAGAACCGGCGGTAACTCCCACGCTAGCCGCAAAAACAAAGGCGCGGCGAGGGTGGCCACCCAACCATTCATTTCCAGCTTTCCCAGGTCCCAAAGGCGGGACCTGAGGTACCCGGCCGATGGATATCTCGGTCAGAGCCATGGGCAGCCAGCCAAGCTGCAGTACCTGGCCCCATTGTGGCCAAAGCAGAAAGGCAAAGCGGGCGGCGGCGATTGCATGGCTCAGGGCAATCTTCATCGGACCACGGCGATGGACGTTTAAACCGCTTGCTGTTACTTTTTCGGCTTTGCCGGGTCGAAGGCTGTAAGGCAAAGACAGCCCGCGCGGGCTCCGATTTCAATCGGTGGAGGAAAGCACAATGAGAAACCCCAACGCAAAGGCCACCCCGATCCACATTGTCGGCGTGTGGATTGCACTCCTGCCAATACTCGCTCCCGGCATTGTTTTGGGAGCTGACATGCCAATCTCCTCGCTAGTCCCGATGGTCCAAGAAGTCAGGAGGGACTTTGCCTCGATTCATCAGTACAGAGTGGTCCAACTCACCAGCTTTTACGACGGTCCCAGCGACGTGATCGTGTCCGGAAAGCGATTCAAAGATCATGGATGGCATGTCGAGGTGTTTCGCGAAGACCATGGCCGGCTGATCCCGAAGTGGGACTCGGAACAGTTCGCGAAGGGCGTCGAATTCACGGAGGTACAAACCCCGAAGACCCGGATGTGGAATTACGGCCACGATTACGGCGTTTTGATTGAAGGTTGCGCGTCACACAACTGTTCGGATGGCCCAAGAGGATACCTGTGGTTCTCAGGCAACACCGGCCTGGTCGGAACGGCGAGAGTCACGGCTCAGGGCCTGGACAAGCCGGTCGCCGACCGTCAAGCCTACCAGGTAGAATTCTCACCCTCCATTGACGAAGAGTCCAGCCATGCACTACAGGAGGCAATCTGCAGCGACCGCGCAATCGTGAACAAATTGGGCCTCCCATTCACATGCACTGCGCATTGGAGACAACGAGGAAGCCCTTAGAATCCGAGACCGCCCGGCTCTCCATTCAGTTTCCTGTAACATTCCCGGCTGGAAACGTTTCTGTCCATCCTGATTGATTAGGGCGCACAACAGCCGACCCGCCCAGGGTTTGCAAGCGAGCCTTAAACGAAATCAGAGACAGTGTTTTGAACCTTTGCCTTGATTCTGCAGCGGATCATGCCCGCAAGGCCCGCCAGCCCGCCGGCCAAGCAAGAACTAAAGCGGAAAGAATTGCTGCTTTCTTCAAGATCGAATCCTTTCACTTCGAACAATTGAACATGCAGGGCTCAATTCTTACCGGGATTATTGTGCTACACCTTTGTTGCCAAACCATGTCGTATCTGAGTACTTCAGTGCGATACGGATTCATCCGCGTGGTTGTTGCTTCCGCCGCATCCAGCGCGCTCCGGCCGGCAGCCATACGCACTGCGCAGTTTGGTGACTTCTACATTCATTTGCGCATGAAATGGGAAATTGCCTACCACTATGTACGTCAAGAGCAGGCGCCGGGCGCTTCGCCCTGTTGCGCCAGCGCCGCCGCCAGCGCCTTCACTCCGCGCAGGTCGATCTTTCCCGTGCCCAGCATGGGCAGCGCATCCACATGGAAGAACTGGTTCGCGCGCGGCTTCCACAGCGCCGGAAGATCGCACTGCGGCAGCTTCTCCAGCACCGGAGCCAGCTTTTCCGCCGGGAGCGTGGTGATGACCACGATGCGCTCGCCCTTCTTTTCATCCGGCAGCGCCGTCACGGCAAAGACCTGTTCGGTCACTCCGGCCAGATCGTGGAGCTTGTCTTCGATCTTGATGTGGGGAACCATCTCGCCGCCGATCTTGCTGAAGCGCGAGAGGCGGTCCGTGATGGTAAGAAAGCCATCTTCCTCCATCATCGCCACGTCGCCCGTCGTGTACCAGCCGTCGCGCAGTACCTCGGCGGTCTTCTCCGGCTTGCCCAGGTAGCCCATCATCACGTTCGGGCCCTTCACCAGCAGCATGCCCGCGGTTCCCGGCGCAACCGGCTCGCCGGTATCCAGATCGACCACCTTCACCGTCACTCCCGGCAGCGGATGGCCGATCCTGCCGCGACGCGCGCCCACCTGGCGAAAGCCTGGCGCGCGGAAGTCGCGTCCATTCACCGTTACCACCGGCGAGCACTCGGTGCAGCCGTAGCCCTCCAGAGGGCGAATGCCAAACGTATCCTCGAAGGCCAGCGCGATGCGCTCCGGCAGCTTCTCCGCGCCCACCAGCACATATTGCAGGCAGCCGAAGCTCTCCGGTGAACAGCGGCGCATGTAGGCTTGCAGGAAGGTCGGCGTTGCGATGAGGAAGGTCACCTGATACCGTTCCACCAGCGCGCCAATGGCCTGTGCGTCCAGCGGGTTGGGATGGTAGACCACGCCTACACCGTTGGCCGCGGGCATCCACAGCGCGGCCATGAAGCCGAAGGAGTGAAAGAACGGCAGAATGCCCAGGATCTTGTCCTTCCCGCCGAGCATGAAAACCTGCGAAACCTGCTGAATGTTGGAGATGATATTGAAGTGGCTCAGCATCACGCCCTTGGGATCGCCGGTGCTGCCGCTGGAGAAGATCACCGTCGCCAGGCGATCGATAGGGGCGGCGGCGCGGTCGTCCGTTCCGGCAACGCGGGACGAAGCGGCCTCCGCGCGATTTGCGCCCAGCGCCGCGCGCAGCAGGGCGGCGGGCACGAGCCACGCCAGAGCGAGCGCCGCCAGCTTTTCGCCGATGCGCGGAGCGGCTACCGCGTCCTCCAGAAAGAGCGTCCGCCCCGGAATCGCCAGCGCCGGAAAGCGCTCCACGAAGGCCTTCGAGGTGATGACCACGTCCACGCCGCACTGCCTAGCGCAGGAGGCGATGGCTTCGCTGGACGATGTGTAGTTGAGATTGATCGCAACGCGGCCCAGCAGCATGAGCGCGTAGTTCGTCAGCGCTCCGCCCACCGATGGCGGCAGCAGCAGGCCCACCATGTGCTGCTCGCCGATCTGCCGCCGCAGCCTGCCGGCGATGTACATGGTCTTGGTGAGCGCCGCGCCAAAGCTGACCCTGGGCGTCTTGCCGTCGGCCATCATGAAGCGCAGCGGATGACGCCGGGCGGTGCGCACGAAGGCGCGATCCAGCGTTTTCATGCGCCGTTTGCGCCGCTGGAATGCCTCGGCGTGCAGCTCTTGCACCGCGGCGCGCACCTGGATGGCCGTCGATGTGGGCGGCATCGGCTTGCCGAAGCTCACCGTCACCGGATACGGAATGCGCCGGGGCATCTTCCACAGAAAGCGTCCGCGCTCAAAGCTGAATATGCTGCCCCACACTCCATCCAGATTCACGGGAATGATGGGCACACCGATGCCCTTCATAATGCGTTCCAGGCCGCGGCGGAATGGCAGCAACTGGCCGGTGCGCGTGATCTGCCCTTCGGCGAAGATGCAAACCACTTCGTCCTGGCGCAGGGCCTCGCTGGCGGTCTGCAGCGAGCGAATCATGTCGCGGGGCCGCTGCTCGCTTGAGATGGGAATCGCCTTCATCATCTTGGCGAACGGCTTCACGATCCGGTGATCGTAGATGCCCTTGTACATGAGGAAGCGAATCGGCCTGTCCGTCGAGGCGATCAGCAGCGCCACATCCACGAAGGACATGTGGTTGCACACCAGCAGCGCGCCGGTCTTGTCGGGAAAGTTGTCGCGCCCCACAACCTTGACGCGATAGACGGTGTGGGTGACGAAAAACAGGATCAGACGCCCGAACCACTCCGGCAGCAGGATCAGCACATACACCGTTCCCGCGGCGGTGATGGCCGAAGCCGCCAGGATGACTCCGCGCGGGTCGAGATGAATGAATGCAGTAAAGACGTAGTACACTCCCGCCGACAGCGCGATGCCCACGAACGAGAGCAGATTCGCGGCGGCAATGATGCCGCCCTTGTCCTCTTCCCTGGGACGATGCTGAATCAGCGCGTTCACCGGCACGGCGAAGAATCCCGCCCAGAAGCCCAGCGCACCCAGCAGCGCAGCCGAGCCCGCCAGGCCGTGTTGTGACCCTCCCAGCAGCAGGCCGGTGACGGTCATGCCGATCGAGCCCAGCGGAATCAGCCCATACTCGATCTTGTTGCCGCTCGCCAGGCCGGCAATCATGCTGCCGATGCCGATGCCCACGGCCAGCGTGGCGTTCAGATACCCGGTTTTGGTCTGGCCGATGTGCAGCACATCCGGCCCGTAGACCACGATGGTCGAAAACAGCAGCGAGCCGAGGAACCAGAAATAGGTGTTGCCGAGAACGGCCAGAAACAACGGCTGGTCGCGGCGCATCAGCTTGATCTGCTGCCAAAGGTCGCCGGCGATGTTGACGCGGAACGGCTTGGTGGGCGCAGCCGCCGGAACGCGATCGATGCCCAGGCTGGTCAGCAGTCCCACAAAGGCCAGCGCCAGCAGCGCATAGCCGGCATAGACCTCATGCCCTTTGAAGCTCTCCGCCATGGTCGCGCCGGTCACCGTGCCAACGATGATGGCCAGGAACGTCCCCAGCTCGATGACGCCGTTGCCCCAGGACAATCGCTTGGCCGGCAGCAACTCCGGCAGCAAGCCGTACTTCGATGGCCCGAAGAGCGCCGCCTGCGTGGCCACCAGGGTGAGCGCCACGAGCGACACGGGAAGCTTGTGGACCGCCAGCCCGATCGTCGCCACCACCATCGAGCCGATCTCCATCCCCTTGGTCCAGATGGTGATCTGCCGCTTGCTGAATCGGTCCGCCAGCCACCCGCCCGGCATGCTGAAAAGCACGAAAGGGATGGAGAACATCAGCGTGACCAGGGAGACAAAGCTCTCGCGCTGGCTCCGGGCCATGCCCATGCCCACGATCATCGACAGCAGCAGGTTGCGCAGAATGTTGTCGCTGTAAGCGCCCTGGAACTGGGTGGCGATCAGCGCCCAGAAGCCGCGCGTGCTCCGTGAGGATTCAGCGGCGGCTGGCGGCGCGTCAATGGCGATGGCGGCTTCGGTTGGCGTCATGGATGCGGGCTGTGATTCCGTGCTGCCCATTGTAAACGGAAGCACGCGGGGCTGAGGGGGGTGCGTGGCGGGTGGTGCGCAAGGGTAATTGGAGGCCCCAAGGTTACTGCTCTTCCGCGCGTCGATTAGCCTAGACTGATCAGAGGAGCCGCCATGACCGTCATCCGCCAGGAAGATTTCATCGCGAGCGTTGCCGGCGCGTTGCAGTACATCAGCTACTACCACCCGGTGGATTACATTGCCAGCTTGGCCAAGGCCTATGAGCGCGAGCAGTCGCCGGCGGCCAAGGACGCCATGGCGCAGATTCTCATCAACAGCCGCATGTGCGCCGAGGGCCACCGGCCCATCTGCCAGGACACGGGCATCGTGACCGCGTTCCTGAAAGTCGGCATGGACGCGCGCTTCGAGCCCGCGCCCGGCGAAGAGCCGAAGGACGTGCAGCAGATGGTGGACGAAGGCGTGCGCCGCGCCTACCTCGACCCCGATAACAAGCTGCGTGCGTCGATCCTGGCCGATCCGGCGGGCAAGCGGACCAACACCAAGGACAACACGCCGGCCTGCGTGAGCGTGGAACTGGTGAAGGGTGCGACGGTCGAGGTGACAGTGGCGGCCAAGGGCGGCGGCTCGGAGGCGAAAGCCAAGTTCGTGATGCTCGATCCCTCGGATTCGGTGGTCGAGTGGGTGCTGAAGACGGTGCCCACCATGGGCGCGGGCTGGTGCCCGCCGGGAATGCTGGGTATCGGTATCGGCGGCACGGCGGAGAAGGCGATGCTGCTGGCCAAGGAATCGCTGATGGACCCCATCGACATTCAGGAGCTGATCGCCCGCGGCCCCGCGAATCGCGCCGAGGAGCTGCGCATCGAGCTGTACGAGAAGGTGAACCGGCTGGGCATCGGAGCGCAGGGCCTGGGCGGGCTGACCACCGTACTCGACGTGAAGGTGCGCGACTACCCCACCCATGCCGCCAACCTGCCGGTGGCCATGATTCCCAACTGCGCCGCCACGCGCCACGCCCACATTGTGCTGGACGGCTCGGGCCCCGTCTATCTCGACCCGCCCAGCCTGGAGAGTTGGCCGAAGCTCGTTCATGACGTCTCGACGGCACGGCGGGTGAACCTGGAGACCGTGACCCGCGAGCAAGCCGCCGCCTGGCAGCCGGGAGAGGTGCTGCTGCTGACCGGCAAGCTGCTCACCGGCCGCGACGCCGCCCACAAGCGCATGACCGAGATGCTCAGCCGCGGAGAAAAGCTGCCCGTGGACTTCAGCGGCCGCTTCCTCTACTACGTGGGGCCGGTGGACCCGGTGCGCGAAGAGGTGGTGGGGCCGGCCGGACCCACGACGGCCACGCGCATGGACAAGTTCACCCGCCAGATGCTGGCCGAGACCGGCCTGCTGGGTATGGTGGGCAAGGCCGAGCGCGGGCCGGCCGCCATTGAGGCCATCCGCGAGTTCGGCGCGGTCTATCTGATAGCGGTGGGCGGCGCGGCCTACCTGGTGTCCAAGGCCATCCTCGGCTCGCGCCTGGTGGCCTTTGGCGATCTGGGCATGGAGGCCATCTACGAGTTCGATGTGCGCGATATGCCGGTGACGGTCGCCGTCGACGCCAAGGGAAGCAGCGTCCACCAAACCGGCCCCGCCGAATGGCAGCGGCGCATCGCGGGAATCCCGATTCTGCAATGACGGCAGGGATCAGAGATCAGGGATCGACTGCTCGTTGGTGCGGCAGCGAGTTGGCAAGTCAACTGGTTTCGCGGGTTTGGTCTTCGGCAGACGGTGCGGCATCCTCTGGGGGCAAGTGCGCCAGGGTGATGCGCTTCAAGAACTCATGGAGCACTTCGGGACCGGTGCCTGCGATTCTGTCGCCGGGGTGGGCGTCGCCTTTCATCCAGGCAAAGAGGAAGAGAAGTGGAATCCAGCAGCGGACACTCTGTTCGAGCTGCGCTCCGATGATATTGATGACGCGAGAGAAGTTGAGGGGCAGCCGGACCGGGACGATCTGCAGGGTAGCCGGATCGGCACAGTGCTCCGACGGGGAGCTTACCAGGTATTCGCGGCAGACGAGCGGGCGAATGGGGTGAATGGAGCAGGACTCCTCCTCGAGGAAGGGACAGGGGATGCGCTGGTAGAAGTACTCGAGGGCCAACTCGCGGGCTGACGCGGTTTCGGCAAGCCAATCTTCGTTGACCATGCGATCGATGAGTCCAGCGGCGGCCAGCTTGAGGAGCGCTTGATGGAAGCGGCCGGCAAGCTCCTGCTGGCGGGATTCCGGGAGGGTGCGAATCCAGGCGGCGAGGGCCTCGGCCTCGAAGATGCTGACGGGAACCATCTGGCGGCAGCAAGCTCCGCAGCCGGCCCTGCAGGAGATGGCGCGGCCGGCTTCGGCCAGTTGCGCGCCTACGCCGGCGATGAGCGAGTCGTCAAGCGCTTGGATGACCGGCAGTATCTGCGTGAGGTTGGTCTGGCCGGCCGGCACGACGGCCGTGGCTGTGAACTTGCCGTCGCCGATGCCGATCGTGAAATCGACGGAGACGGTTTCCTGAGGCTCCTCGGTCATTGCTCAGAATTGTACCGGAACCGGAGGCGTGGAGCGCGAGCCGGATTTACTGCCGGGTCGGCGGAGCGCCTGAATCGGGCGGGGCGCCCGGCTTGGCCGGTGGGGCGAGGACAAAGCCCTTGCGGATGAGGGCAAAGCCCTGCTGGGGTAGTTCGGCCTGAAGGAGCTGGTTCTGAGGACCCGAGAAAAGGTGCGTGGCGGCGCCGGCGATGGTGGCGACCAGATGGTGGACGGCGATGGGCTTGCCGTCGAGGGTTCCCCGCTCGTCGGCGTAGGTGGCCAGTTGGATGGGCTGGATCGTGGCGATTTGGGAGCCGGTCTGCTTGGGGACGATGGCCCAGAGACCGCTGTTGTTGCGGGCGACGCCCAGCGCAAGAAGGGTTTCCAGAGCGCCGGGATCGAAGTCGGGAAGGAAGACCGCGCCGGGGTGGGGGTCCAGCCGAGCGGTGGAACTGCGGCCGCCGGCGGAGACGTTCACGAGGATCTGAGCCGCATCGGGACCGGCGGTGACGCTGACTGCCGAGCTGTTGACGGTGGCGCTCAACTGCACGTGGCGGAGCTGGTTGGCCGGGGAGAGCAGCTCGGTCTTGGAGAGAGCGTAATCCAGGCCCTGCATGGCGATGCGGACCACCGAGGTGGAGCTGTAGCCGCGCGGGCTGGCGGTGAAGTTGAAGGAGGCCGTGCCCACGGCGTGACCGTGCTGCGAGATGGTGAAGGAGCCGGACTGGGCTGAGCCGGCCGGGCTGAAAGCTAGAACTCCCGTCAGCGGTAGGAGAGCGAGATGGAGCGCAAATCTCCGCATACCTTTCTTGTGCAAGGCTCCTTGATAAGTTAGACACGGGAATCCGGGAAAGAGTTGCGGCAAGACAGCTTTCGATCGCCGGCTCGGCATCGATTCCCAGGTCTCAAAGTGCCTCCACCGCCTCGATTCCGCTGACAACAGATTGGGCCAGGGATCCGAGATCGGGAGGGAACCGCTTGCGCTCCCGCGACGGAAGCCCCTCTAGCAGATCCGGCAATGCGCCGGCCTCGCATCCGGGAAACGCGGTAAAGCCCGCCGCGTCGGCCATGGCGCAACTCACCTTGATCAGTTCGGTCATACCCCACGAGCCATCCGTCCGGCGGGGGAGATGATGCTCGGAGACAATGGCATCGAGGTCGCTGGGCAGCTTCCAATCCGCGATGAGCTTTTGTCCCGTCTGGCAATGATCCCAGCCGAACAACTCCCGCTCGGCGTCGAGGATGCTCTCCGCGGGGCCGCGATGCGTCTCCAGCAGAGCCGCATACTCTTTGGGCCGGATCACCCCCAGCGCGATTCGTCCGATATCGTGCAGGATACCCGCGGTGTAGGCCAGGTCTCTGTCCATGAACCCCGCTGAAGCTAACTGCTGGGAGATCAAGGCGCAGGCCAGATTGTGACGCCATAGCCCGCGCATCGCGGGCTGGTTCAGCGACTTGCCGAGATAGGTTCTTACTCCGACCAGCAGGCACATGCCTTGCAGTTGGTTGGCGCCCAAAACGGCGATCGCCTGCATAATGCCGGTGGCGGGATAGCGGGGCGCGTACAAAGGAGAATTGGCAACCATGAGCACTTCGCTGGCGAAGCCCGGATCGGTCGCTATCAGGTCGCTCAACTGGTGCAATTGCACGTTTTCGTTGTTGGCCAGTTGCAGGATTCGAATGGCAACCTGAGGAAACGGGGGAAGGCGCAAGTGAGCCCAGGGAATGCGGACTTCGTCTTTGCGCCGCTCGAATTGCATCCCCGCAACCTCCGTTGATGGCAGCAATGGCCCGCTCAACCGGCGGCTCGATCCGCTCCCACCGGCCGGGATAGGCCGCTGCTCGCCGTCGCTCTTCAACCCTTCGCGGCTTGCGGTCAAAACGACTCCACCGCTTGAATCCTGGCGGCTACGCTGGAGGCCAGGCCTTCAATATCGGAATGAAACAGCCTGCGCTCCCGAGCCGGAAGCTCGTCCAGCAGCTCCGGATAGGGTGTGGCCTCGCATCCTTGAAACGCCGAAAAACCCGCCGCGTCCGCCATCCTGCAACTGACGTTGATCAACTCCGCCATGCCCCAGGGGCCATCTGCCGGCCGCGGCGTGTGGTGCTCGGAGATGACCGCTTCAAAGTCCGAAGGCAGATTCCAATCCGCAATTAGCTGGCGTCCTATCGCACAGTGGTCGGAGCCAAACAACTCCTGCTCGGCCTGAAGCGCGCTGCCGCCGGTGCCCCGGTGCGCCTCCAGGAGCTCTGCGTACTCCTTGGGGCGCACGGCGGCCAGCCCTAAGCGCCCGATATCGTGCAAGACCCCCGCCGTGTAGGCCGTGTCTTTGTCCAGGAACCCGGCCGCGGCCAACTGCGCGGCGATCAAGGCGCAGGCCAGGTTGTGGCGCCAGATTACCTGCATGAAAGGAAGATTCAACGCCTTGCCCATAAAGGACCTGGCACCCACGGTCAGGCACATCCCCTGCAGATTGTTGATGCCCAGTATCACGACCGCCTGTTGAATGCTCTTGGACGGAAAGCGCGGGGCGTAGAGCACGGAGTTGGCGATGGTGAGTACTTCGCTGGCAAACGCCGGATCGGACGAGATCAGGTCGCTGAGCTGGTGCATCTGAACGTTTTCCCGGTTCGCCAACTGCATGACCCGGATGGCGACTTGAGGAAACGGGGGCAGACGCAGATGCTGCCAGGTTACATTGCCCACATCGGGTCTCCGCCGCTCGATCTGCACCACTGAAGCCTCCGTTCATGGCAGCTACGATCTTGAGGCGAGCGGGCTTTGCCGGCTCCGGCTGGCGCGCCCTTCCTCGATGCTCAATCCCGACAAGAACCCTTTCGGCAACAAAGCCGCTTTTCAACAGTGGAGACATTGACGCGCCGCCCGCGCTTCTCCCGGAGACGCGCCCGGATGCCCGCGTGTCCCGTTTCCCGATTGGTTCGGTTGAGAGAGGTGGGAGCGCGGAACCTGCGGACGGCGAGGGCGCCGATCTCTGTTCCTCGCTCCCATTCCCTGCCCGCCCAGCGCGAACCGCACTATAATCGCCGCATGTCGTTCCTCGGCGATCCACGGCGGCGGTCCATTGCTCTGCTGGCAGTCGGTTTCTTTCTGGTGGTGGCTCTGTTTGTCGCGTTGAATGCATTCAACACCACGAACATCGGCTTCCTCAATCCGGAGACCTCGGGGGAGACGCTGGTCTTTACAGGCGTCATCGTGCTGATCTTCCTGGTTCTGATGGCGGCCTTGATGCTGCTGGCCAGGAACATCCTGAGGCTGTATGCCAGCCAAAGCAGCAGCGCCCTGGGCGCGCGGCTGCGCACGCGCATGGTGCTGGGAGCGGCGCTGATTGCGTTGATTCCAGCGGTGTTCATGTTTCTGTTCAGCTTGACCTTGATGAACCGTTCCATCGACCGCTGGTTCTCTCGTCCCACGTCGGAGTTGCGCGAGGACTCGACCCGCGTGGTGCTGGAACTGGCGCACTACGTCACCGGCAATGCGCGTGTTGAAGCGGAGTCCATCGCGGCTTCCGGAGCCGCGGATCGCGATCCGCAGTCACTCCAGGAGGAACTCGCATCGCGCCGCATCACACTGGAAGGCGGCTTCGCTGTGGTCTATGGCAGCGATTCGAAGCGGATGGCCGGATTCCAGGTTCCGCCGGAGCAAAGTCCGGCTAGCCTGCTTCCCTGGCTGGAGGGCGAGCGGGGAGGCACGGTTGCGCTGCCTGGGCCGCTCTCGGCAAACCTCCTATCCGCGGCGCAGCGCAGCGACGAGCCGGTGATCAAGGTGGGGGATCAGGAGTACGCCCTGGGCATGTCCGCGGCCTCGTCCGGGAAGGTGGTCGTAGTGGGACTGCCCATGCCCCGGGGGCTGAGCCAAACGGCATTGCGCATCCGCTCCGGCGCGGACGAATACTGGCGGCTCTTCCGTTCCCGGAACGAGATCCGCACCATATTTTTTCTGGTGCTGCTGGTGGTTACGCTGATTGTGTTCTTTTGCAGCGTGTGGCTGGCGCATTTTCTTTCCCGGCAGATCACGCAGCCGGTGGAGGCGCTGGCCGACGCGATGGATGAGATTGCGGCCGGCAAGTACGACCATCGCGTGGCGCTGATTGCCACCGGGGAGATGGGCGACCTGGTGCGCGCCTTCAACAGCATGGCGGCGGATCTGGATGCGAGCCGGCAGTTGGTCGAGAGCTCGTCGGCGCAACTGACGGCGGCGAACCTGGCCATCGAGGAGCGGCGCCGGGAGTGGGAGACGATCGTCGAGACCATCCCCAGCGGGGTGGTGACGCTGGACGGGGCGGGATTGGTGCTCAAGTCGAATCGCGCCTTTGCGGCTCTGATGGGGCGGCGCGAGGATGTGAGCCTGGCCGGGGAGCGCATCGATGCGCTGCTGCCCGCCGATTGCGCCGAAGATATTGCGAGTGTGATCCGGCGCGGGCAGCGGATGGGCGCCGCCTCCACTGAGATCGACTTCCACACCCGGGGCCGCACCGTCCATCTGGCCGTTACCAGCGCGCGGCTGGAGCTGGCCCAGGGGCAGCCTGGAACGGTGCTGGTGGTCGAGGATACAACGGAGCTCTTGCGCGCGCAGCGGCAGTTGGCATGGAAGGAAGTGGCGCAGCGGGTGGCGCATGAGATCAAGAACCCGCTCACGCCGATCGCGCTCTCCGCCGAGCGCATCGCCAAGCACCTGGACCGCGGCCAGCCAGATTCGCCAAACGTGATTCGCAAATGCAGCGAGGTGATTCTGGGCTGTGTGGGAACGCTGCGAACGCTGGTGGACCAGTTCTCCGCGCTGGCTCAGTTTCCAGCGCCGCAGCCGCGCGCTTGCGACTTGAACCAGGTGGCGGAGGAGGCGCTGGCGCTGTTTGCCGGCCGGCTCAACGGCATCGCGGTGCAGAGGGATCTGGAGCCGGATTTGCCCACGGTGCTGGCCGATCCGGATGCAATTCGGCGCGCGCTGGCCAACCTCATCGACAATGCCGCCGAGGCCATGCAGGGCAGCCTGCTGCGCGTGCTGGGCATTCACAGCTCACTGAGCGAGGATGGCGGGGCGGTCGAATTGACCGTCTCCGACACCGGCCACGGCCTGACCGATGAGATTCGCGAGCGGCTGTTTCTGCCCTTCTACTCCACCAAGCATCGGGGCACGGGGCTGGGCCTGTCGATCGCCGCCAAGATTGTGCAGGAGCATGGCGGCAGCCTGCGCGCCGAGGCCAACAGCCCCAAGGGCGCGCGCTTTCTGCTCCGGCTGCCGTTGATGGAACCATTGTCGGAGGCGCTACCCGGCTCCGGCCAACCCGTTGCTCAACTAACGGAAGGGCCCGCGAAGGAGTCGCTGAATTTGTCGAAGTCTTGAAAGGGTACGACCTTAGTCGTGCCGCCAATGCGGCAGAATGAGGCTTTGGCCCCTGAGGGAACTTATCTTCGATGCAAGAACAGTTCTCAAATCGGTGCGGAATTCTGAACGCGCGGATCGAAGTGGAATTGGAGTATGCATGAATGTCAGTTGGAAGTCCGTAGATGGTCGTTGGATGCTTCTATTGATACTCTTATTCGCTGTTGGCGGCTTTTGTATCCGCGGTGCAATGCAATACGCTAGTGCGACATCAACGGAGAGGAATGCAACCACATACAACGCATCTATGCATATGCGCTATCATAACTTCTATTTTGTTAGATTATCTAAATACTACACCTGCTCCTACGACTTCATGGTTGAAGGGGTATCTTACAGTGGTTATGGGGACTGCACGCAACTCACTGTAGATGGTTCTATCAAAGGGAAGTTTTCGGATTCCGTTCAAGTTTTGCCGATACAAAATATAACTGTTTATTACGATCCGGCCAACCCATCACTAAATAGCCCAACTGAATTCAGCGCGCGAAGTAAAGCCGAATATCGAAATGCGATGCTTCCAATGGGCGTGATTGTAATCATTGTCGTACTAGCTGTAATGGCGATGATGCTTGAAGCAACCAAGAGCAGAGAAACCGACTGGATATTTGTACATGGCAAAGGAACAGCGATTCATCCGGAAGAGATAGGCTTCGACACTGGGTTTGGTGGGTTGCCAGGCGGGAGCAGGACAGCAGAGGAATCCTACGCTGCTGCCAATGGCGGAGAGACGAAAGCCACGGATTTCGCTTCTTCATGGGGGTTGCGGGAGCTCTATCTCGATGTGGTTAAACAGATTCATCCGGACCACGCCTCGAATGAAGCTGACCGAGTCTTGCGGGAGCGATTGACGAAAGAGGCAAACGCGGCGTACGAGCGGGGCGACGACGCGACGTTGCGGAGAGTCCTGGAGGAGTACACAAGCATGATTTCGGCGACTTGCCAGAATACGATTTGAACTGAAATACCAACTCTGTGAGAGGATTGCTCTGATGAATCACATTCTGGTGGTGGACGACGAAGCGGAGATTCGCACCTCGCTGGAAGAGATTCTGCGCGAAGAGGGCTACGGCGTGGCCAGCGCCGCCACCGCCGCCGAGGCCATGGTGCTGATCCAGGACGCGCCCTACGATGTGGTGCTGCTCGACATCTGGTTGCCGGACCGCGACGGCCTCGACGTGCTCGCCGACATCCACCAGTTGGCCGCCGAGATGCGGCCGGAGGTGGTCATCATCAGCGGTCACGGCACCATCGAGGCGGCGGTGAAGGCCACCAAGCTGGGCGCGTACGACTTCCTGGAGAAGCCGCTCTCGCTCGATCGCACGCTCATCGTCCTCAAGAACGCCGTGGAAGCGCGCCGCCTGCGCACGGAGAACCTCGAATTCAAGCGCCAGTTCAACGTGGGATCGGCGCTCACCGGCGCAAGCGTCCCGGTGAAGGCGCTACGCCAGCAGATCCGGCTGATGGCGCCTACCAACGGACGGGTCTTGATCTACGGCGAATCGGGCACCGGCAAGGAGCTGATCGCCCGCGCCATCCACGCCGAGAGCCTGCGCCGCGATAGCGTTTTCGTGGAACTCAACTGCGCGGCCATTCCCGAGGCGTACATCGAGGCCGAGCTCTTTGGCTACCGGCACGGCGCCCAACCCGGCGGTCCCACGGAGCAGCGCGGTACCCTGGAGCGCGCCGACGGGGGATCGCTCTACCTGGACGAAGTGGGCGATATGAGCCTGAAGACGCAGGCCAAGGTGCTCTCCGCGCTGGACGACCAGTTGTTTACGCCGGTCGGCGGAACGCAGCCTTTACACGTGGATGTGCGCCTGATCGCCTCCACCAATAAGGACCTCGAAGAGGAGATCGCCAAGGGCAACTTCCGCGAGGACCTCTTCTACCGCCTCAACGTGGTCCCGTTCTTTGTGCCGCCGCTCAGGGAGCGCAAGCAGGACATACCGCTGCTGGCACGGGAGTTCCTGATGGAGTTCGGCCGCCAGTACGGCCGCCCGCGCATGGAGATCGGCGACGAGGCGCTGGAGACCCTGGCCCAGTACCACTGGCCGGGCAACGTGCGCGAACTGAAGAATGTGATCGAGCGTGTGCTCATCCTCAATCCCCGCGTTCTGCGCATCGAGCGCAAGCACCTGCCGCCGCTCACCCACAAGGCCGGCACGCGCTCGACGGAGGAGTTCTCGACGCTCCAACAGGCCCGCGACGCCTACGAGCGCGAGTACATTCTCAAGAAGATTGAGGAAGCCCGCAACAACATCAGCCGCGCCGCGGAATTGCTGGGCCTGGAGCGCAGCCACCTTTATCGCAAGATGAAAGCGCTGGGGATCGGCGTGCGTGAATAGGGGCCGCGGATGCGCAGACCCAGGCAAGAGGTTCTTTCGCGCGATATGAAGAGTGTGCGTCATCGAACTGAAGTTTTTTGTTGAAACGGTTAAAGGCGTTGTGGCACTATGCATAAACCAGGCACGCGGCATTGAAGGCCGTTTCCCCAGATTCCGGCCGACGATGCCAATCAAACCACTTAGCGTTCTTCGAATCGAATTGCGGTCCCGCGAGGAACTCGGAGTCGGCTTGTACACGGATGTGTCCAGGGCCGGATGAGAGTTGCGCGGGAGGGAGTGTGAAGCTCATGCCTCCAGGCCTCGATGCCTTGAAACACATCGTCGTGCTCATGATGGAGAACCGGTCCTTCGACCACATGCTGGGATCGCTTCATGCGCAAAACCCTGCCATCGATGGACTGGCAGGCAATGAGACCAACCCCGATTCAACCGGGGTTCCGGTCGCTGTTGGACCCAATGCTGCTTACCAAAGCCAGCTCGATCCAGATCCCGACCATCACTTTCCGGCTGTCGACGTGCAGATATTCGGCGGCGTGACAACCGCTCAAAATCCCAACCGCCAGGCCAACATGCAGGGCTTTGTGAAGAGTTACTTCAACCAGCAGTTCAACGTTGCCCACTCGCACCTGATTATGAACTACTTCCCCCAGCAAATGCTGCCGGTGCTTACTGGATTGGCAACCGAGTTTGCTGTTTTCAACCGCTGGTTTTCCTCGATTCCCGGCCCGACTCTCTGCAACCGGGCCTTTGCGCACTACGGAACCTCCTTCGGCCAGGTGAGCATGGATGTCTTCTACTGGAACAAGCAGTACCTGAGCGTTTATGAGCGGCTGGTAGCTGCCGGACACACCGCCAAACTCTATTACTTCGATGAAGCCAGTTCTTCGCTCGAAGTGGTGAACCTGCTCCAGAATCAGCCCACGCTTTTCGGCAGTTTCCAGGACTTTCTCCGCGACTGCGATCAGAACCTGCTCCCGGATTATTGCTTCATCGAGCCCAATTACACCGATCACGACGCGCCCGACGGATCGGGCGAGCTGATTGCGTCTGACCAGCATCCGGACCACGACGTGCGGGCCGGCGAACAGTACATCGCCTCGGTCTATATGGCAATTCGACAGAACCCCAATCTGTGGCCCAACACTGCCCTGCTGATCGTGTACGACGAGCATGGCGGTATCTTCGACCACGTTCCTCCGCCGGCTTGCACGCCGGACGGTTTTGTGGCCCAGCCCAGCGCCACCGGCACGCCCGATCCATTTCACTTCGACCGGCTCGGGGTGCGTGTTCCCGCCATTCTCGTATCGCCGTGGGTGGCGCGCGGCAGCGTCATCAACGACGTCTATGAACACGCCTCGATTCCGGCCACCATCACCGAGCATTTCCTGGGCGCCTACGCCGCCCGCTCCCCGCGCGAGATCGCCGCCAATACCTTCCTCGGTAACATCGCTCTTCCCGCCATGCGAGCCGATGACGACAGCCCCACATTTTCCGACTGATATTCGAGGAGAAACGCATGGAACCGATTCGAGTACTTCATCCCCCGGCGGAAGCCTTCAATAAGAACCGCCGCGTCTCCGATCTGATCCGGGCGCAGGTGAATCACTTCAAGCATGTTGAACAGAAACTCTCCGCCGAACAGCGCCGAGGCATCCCTCAGCATGGAATCAGCACGGAGGGCGAGGCCGCGCTTTACATCGCCGCCATGACCGCTCTCCTCCGCGGACAGCCCGTCTCGGCGCCCTCGCCTGGCCGGCAAGCGGTTCCCGGCATTCGACTCGTTGGCCGCCGTCCCGCCGCCCGTCCCAAACCGGCGGAGGGCATCGCCATTGCGGCCAGCGCGGAAGAAGAAACTGCGTCCGGCGCCCTACCCGCAGCCGCGCCCGCCCCTGCTTCCAAGAAGAAAGATTCCGCGCCAAAGGAGACCAAATAATGGCCGCGACGAAAGCAGGCAGGATGGCGAAGCGGACGGCATGGCTTCTGATGCTGCTGGCTGCGTTGCCGGCACTATCTCAGGGCACTGTCCAGAATGAGAGCCGCCTGCATCGCGACTTCCGGGTTGAAGGGGAGTCTCTTGCCG